>Ga0334889_1002977_pt1 | contig 17722 bp, 15 predicted proteins | sample GraSluR1_MG_2_FD_207222 | JGI IMG/M metagenome (GOLD analysis project Ga0334889, IMG submission 207222) | Sludge microbial communities from methane-producing bioreactor in Wageningen University, Netherlands - Granular Sludge_8_08-R1 | ecosystem: Engineered > Bioreactor > Anaerobic > Unclassified... | reverse complement strand
CATGCGACGAGCAGGTCGGGATTGTCGAACGCCGCCCCGTACGCATGCGACAGCGAATAGCCTAACTCGCCCCCCTCGTGAATCGAGCCCGGCGTCTCCGGCGCGACGTGGCTCGGAATACCGCCGGGGAAGGAGAACTGTTTGAACAGTCGCCTCAGCCCGTCCTCGTCTTGCGAGATGTCTGGATACACCTCGCTGTAGGTCCCCTCCAGGTAGGCGTTGGCCACCAATCCCGGCCCCCCATGGCCGGGCCCGGTGACATAGATAACGTTCAGGTCGTGCTCTTTGATGACCCGATTCAGGTGAACGTAGATGAAGTTCAGCCCCGGCGTCGTGCCCCAGTGACCAAGCAGTCGCGGCTTGATGTGCTTGAGCGCGAGCGGTTTCTTCAGCAGCGGATTGTCGTAGAGATAGATCTGGCCGACGGACAGATAGTTGGCGGCGCGCCAGTACGCATCCATCTTGTGGAGCAGTTCCGGAGACAGAGTCGTTGTCTTCAAGGTTCAATCCTTTTTATTGGCTCTTCAGCAGAATCTCTGGGTGAACTGGGGATCTGCCCCAGACCCCGGGATTCTTTGAGGCATAGGCTCCGGTGCTCCAAGCGTTGGGGATGAAAACGCCCCGTTGCCGTGTTACCGCGGGGCGGGCGCGCTGGACACACCGTCGGCCGAGTTATCCCTTGTCAGTTTGCGCCCCCGCAGAGCCTGACGCTGTTTCACCCGGCGGGCTTATGGTACCGAGATCACGGGCGGACGTGTAGTGAGCTGACCGAATAAAGCGTCGTCCCAAGTTCCGGTCGATTGGTTTCGACCAAGAGACCAACCCCGGAGACCCGGGACGATGCAGGTAAAGACCGTGCTCAAGCGGGTGCATCGGGTCAAGGGCTTCGTGTACGGGAAGGGTCAGTGGGTGAACGATCGGATGGAAGTGGAGGTCCGCCCCCGTACGGGATCTCGCCCGGTGTGCTCGGGCTGGGGCCGCCTGAGCCGGGCTATGACACCCTGGCCCCAAGGCACTTTCATTTCGTGCCGCGGTGGGCCATCCCTGTCATTCTGGTCTGCGCGATGCGTCGGGTGGACTGTGGTCGCTGCGGGGTCACCGTCGAGCAGGTTCCCTGGGGCGACGGCAAGCGGAAGCGGACCCGGGCCTGTGCCGTGTTCCTGGCCACCCGGGGGCGTCGGTTGAGCTGGAGAGAGGTGGTGTCGATTGTCCAGAGGAGTTGGTAGGCTCTGTGTACCGCAGCGTGGCCTGGGTGGTGGAATACGGCCTGGCGCACCGCCGTTTGAACGGGATCACCGCCATCGAGGTGGATGAGGCACAGTTCCAGAAAGGGCACAGTTACCCGATCGTGATTCATCAGATCAACGCAGACGGTCGTCGCTTGCTGTGGGTCGGTCAGGATCGCACGGCCAAGACATTGCTGCGGGGTTCTGCAGGATGCTGGGCCCACAGCGGACCGCGGCCATCCAGTTCGTCTGCAGCGGACATGTGGCAGCCGTCCCTGAGCGGGGCAACGACCACGATTAACCACGTGGCGTGCAACACGAGACGGCTCACATGGTCATCCCTTTCTGGCAGCGCGACCTTCACTCCTCCAGAGAGGCATCGGCGCAGGTTGCGCGACATCCCGGCTCCCCGCGACGGTCCGGGGGCTCCAACAACCCGCAGGTTGTGCCGGGGAGCCTACTGCTTCTTTGTTCCGCGGAAGGCGGGTGGCTCGGCCAGGGTGAAAAGCACCACTTCCTCGCCGGTCACGGTGCTGATGTCGTGGTGCAGGCTGCGCACTTCGACGCCGGTTGCCGCCTGCACCAGCGTTTCCAGTACTGGCCGGGCGGTTTCGATCAACTGCTCCCTCACCTGTTTGAGCAGGTCCCGGCCCTTGTCGGCCGGAAGCGACTTCACGAGCTGCTGCTCCGCGGCGGTCAGGACACCCTGGAGCCGGACGATCACGAGATCGCCTATGAGGTGGGTACGGATGTCTTTCGGGCCGCGTCCCATGTAGTCCTGCTCAAAACGGCTCATTCCCTCGCAGATGGCGGCTTCGATTTCGCCCTGAGTCTTCATCGTAGCCTCGCAGGTTCACCGGGGGCCTTCCGACAGCCCGCACCAACAGCGTCCAACCGTGTCTGCGTTACCTGGAAGGCGACGGCAAACCATGATAACCCCAGCTCGGTAGGAGTCCATTTGACATTTTCCATTCCAGACGTTAGGGTGGAGGGGTAATCGAGGCCTGGGGCTTGCGTTCGTTCAACCGTACGCGGAGTTCCGCCCGGGCCTCCGCGAAATCGTCGGATGACTGATTGAAGGGCAGCCCGGTTGTGCCGGGAGGCCTGTTGACGAGTAAGCCGGCGTGGTCGAATCCCATGTGCGTTCGACCGCGCCGGCGTTCTTTTTTGCGGGGCTGGATTGCCGCAGCCCATTCAAAGGACCGCGCGATGGATGAGCCCAGGCGGACCCTCGCCCAGCAGATCGCCGACGCGGCGCGGGCGTTCGAACGACAGAGAACGGGCCACGGACCCGAGTCGGTCACGGTCGTCCTGAGCGATGACACGCTGGTGATCACGCTGCACGGGGCCCTTTCCCCTGCCGAGCGAGCCATGGCTCGCAGCCCGGATGGCGCTGCCCAGGTGCAGGAGTTTCACCGGCAACTGTTCGCGAATGCCGCGGAGCCGCTTCGCCGGGAGATCCGGCGAATCACCGGCGTCGAGGTGCGCGAGGCGGCCGCGGAAGTCGAGACGACCTCCGGCACATTGGTGACCGCGTTTACGACGGGTACGGTCGTGCAGGTGTACCTGTTGGCGGATCGTGTGGCCAGGGAGATCTGGAGCGATCGGAAGCCGGCCGGTGGTCTCTGACGGCTGCGGACCGCTGTGCCGGAGTCGGAAGAGCAAGTTTGAACGCAACCGGGTGAACGCTGCCCGGCGCGAGTGCGTCCCTGACGAAGGAGTAGCCAACATGCTCACGGTAACAGAAGAGGCACGCGATCGGTTATCGCAGAAACTCATTGAGAAGAAGGTTGCGAACAACGCCGCCCTGCGGTTCATACGACGGGAGGGCGGGTGGGTCCTGCGTCCGGACCAGGCTCGCCCCACCGATACCACCGTCACTCACCGGGGAAGGGGTGTGCTGCTGCTGGACGAGACCGTGGCGCGGGCCATGGCGGACATGGTCCTGGACATCCGAAACACAGAGGCCGGCCCGCGGCTGACGCTGCGCTGACTTGCCTGCCGGGAGGCCTGATGGCATGGAACTTCCCCGTCGCCTCAAGGATGATGTGTACCTTCCGGACGGCGCGTTCCGCGAACGGGTCGACGTGCTGCGCCGGATGATCGACGGGCACGATCTGGCCGTCGGCATCGTGTACGCGTTCGATTTCCGAACGCGCATGCTGCCGTTCTGGTACGCCGACAAGCGAATGGCGCCCTGCTCCGTTCGCCTGCTGGGAGATGCGCTGCACGATGCCGGCTTTGCCAACCTCCGGATCGTGCTGCAGCAGTGGTCCCCGCGGGTGCTTCCCAGCCTCATGCGGCTGAACGAGCGGCCCCTGGACCTCCTGCTGGTGTCGGCCATGCAGGTGCATGCCGAGCGGGCCTATGCCCTGATCCGCGACGCACACCGGATGGGGGCGGATCGCCCGCTCATCCTGGCCGGTGGGCCCAAGGCAATCTACGAACCGACCGACTTCTTCGAACTGGGGCCGGACCCTGGCATCGGAGCCGACTGCGTGGTGACCGGCGAGGCGTTCGTACTGCTGGATCTGCTGCACACCGTGCTTGGGGGCCGTCGCGAAGGGGAGACGGCTCGTGAGGCGTTCGAGAATGTGCGGCGAGCGGGCACGCTCGCGGACGTGCCCGGGCTGGTCTATCTGTCTCCGGATGCGCCATCGCATAAGCCCGTGGCGGTCAATACGGGCGTGCAGCGGCTTGTGCGTGATCTGGACGAGTTACCCATGCCGGACGCCGGATACCGGCTGATCGAGCCTCCGCACCGCCGGCGCACGCTGTCGCCGCGCCCCTGTTCGGCCGAGCGGGTGGGCCGGCTCTCGAACATTGCGTCGCTGATCTCGACGCAGGGCTGCCGCTTCAACTGTTCCTACTGTCCGATCCCGGCCGTCAACCAGCGGACGTGGCGCCACAAGAGTCCGGCGCGACTGGCCGCGGAAATCCGGCATATCTACGAAAACTTCGGCATCCGCAGTTTTTTCAGTACGGACGACAACTTTTTCAACCACCGCCAGACCGTGATCGAGTTGATGACGGAGTTGGCCGGCGCACAGGTGGCCGGCGAGCCGCTGGGCAAACGGATTCGCTTCTTCACGGAAGCCACCGAGGCGGACGTGTACAGGAACCGCGACCTGCTCCCGCTGGCGCAGTCGGGCGGCCTGCGCGCCATCTGGTTCGGCATCGAGGATATTACCGCTGCGCTGGTCAACAAAGGGCAGACGGCGAACAAGACGACAGAGCTGTTTACGCTGTTGCGCGGTCTCGGCATCGAACCGATGGCGATGATGATCCACAGTGACGATCAGCCGCTGCGATCTCCCAAGAACGACCTGTCCGGACTGCTCAACCAGGCGCGCTACCTGTTCGATCAGGGGGCTGTTTCGTACCAGTGCACCTACCTGGGCCCGGCCGTGGGAACACGCGATTTTGAGCCCGCATGCAAGGCGGGAACGGTCTTCAAACGGGTCGGCGGCCGGGTGATTCCCCAGGCGTATCAGGACGGGAATCACGTGGTCGCGTCCCGGCATCCTCGACCGTGGCAGCAGCAACTCAACGTTTTGCGGGCCTATGCGGCCTTCTACAACCCGCTGAACACGCTGCGGGCGATCTGGAATCTGCGGAGGGATCCGGTGGGACGCAAGCGGCTGGTGTTCCAGTTGGCCGGCCAAGTGGGGCTGCTGCTGACGGTGCCCCGCCTGCTTGTGTGGGCACGACGTCTCAAGCGCGGACCCATTGAGCCGTATGCAGGACTGGAAACCGCGCGCATCCCCATGATTGACGCGGCGACCGATCAGGAAACAAACTGGGCGATTGAGCACATTCCGTCTCTTCCGCGGCCCACGCGTCGGTACGCCCCAGGGCCGGCGCCGCAGGCCCTGGCGGTCGCGGCGGCGCCGGGCGATCCGGCGTGACAGGCGGGCGTTTGCCTTGTCGCGAGCAAGGGCCTGCCGGTCCGACCCTTGCGAACGACGAAATACGGGGCCAGGCGTGCGTATTCCGCGAATGCGTGCCGTTCAGGCGGGCTATTTCCCTTTCTGCCACTTGACAGGGCATGGTTCTGCCGATACTATGCAATAGTTCCCATGGACAGACAGCCATTGGAGCAGAGCCAGGTTCCGATGGCTTTGGCAGACGCGGCGCGCGTCCGACACATCTTCACCTGGGGTTCTTGAGAGATATTCTGAATGCGATTTGAAGACTTGCGGCTTTCGGGGCCGCTCCTGCGGGCCGTGCGCGCGGCCGGCTACGCGAAACCCACGCCCATCCAATCCACCGCCATACCCCACGTGCTCAACGGCCGAGACGTGCTGGGCTGCGCCCAGACGGGCACAGGCAAGACGGCCGCGTTCGCCCTGCCCATTCTGCAGCGGCTGAGTGAGCCCGCCGGGCGCGGGAGAAAACCGTCGAGCCGAATCCGCGCCCTCGTGCTCTGTCCGACTCGTGAGCTGGCGCAGCAAATTAACGACAGCTTTGGCGACTACGCCCGCTACACCGGCTTGCGGCAGGTGGTCGTTTTCGGCGGCGTGAATCAGAAGCCGCAGGCCCGTGCGGTCCGGGCCGGCATCGACATCCTGATTGCGACGCCCGGACGCCTGCTGGACCTTGTGGGACAGGGGCTGGTCAGTCTGGCGGACGTTGAGATTCTCGTCCTGGATGAAGCGGACCGCATGCTCGACATGGGCTTCCTGCCCGACGTGCGGCGGATTCTGGGCCACCTCCCGCGGCAACGCCAGACGCTGCTCTTCTCCGCGACCATGCCGAGCGGAATCCGGACTCTGGCAAACCAGATTCTCCGCGATCCGGTTCCGGTGCAGGTGGCACGGGTCTCGTCGCCCGTCCCGACGGTAGGGCACTGGGTCCAGCACGTGGAGCGGCCCCAGAAGCCGATGCTGCTGCTACGCCTGTTGCAGAGCATACCATTCACACGGGCCCTGATTTTCACGCGAACGAAGCACGGGGCGGACAAGGTGGCGAGGCATCTCGTGCGGGCCGGCGTGCCGGCGGCAGCTCTGCACGGGAACAAGAGTCAGGGGGCTCGCACGCGGACGCTGGCCGAGTTTCGCTCTGCCCAAACACCGGTGCTGGTGGCGACCGACATCGCGGCCCGCGGTCTGGATGTCGAGGACATCTCGCACGTCATCAACTACGACCTGACTCGAGATCCGGAAACGTACGTGCATCGAATCGGCCGTACGGGCCGAGCGGGCGCGACCGGCACGGCCGTATCGTTCTGCACCGAGGAGGAGCACGGAGCTCTCCGCGCCATCGAGCGACTCCTGCTGGCCCCGCTCCAGCGCAACATCGACATTGGCGGGTGTGGGGAGGCAACGCCGCCGCAGCCCGTGTACGCGACCGTCGCGCCCGTGGGATCTTCGCATCGACGGCGACGGCGTCCAGCCGGGTCACGACGCGGCCGATCACGTCCCGGCCTGTCTTCGCCGGGTTCCATGACCCCACGAAGAGGGACCGTGCAGCGAGCAGATCGGTGATGCATGCTTCGGACCGGGGGTGCTGACCCTCCTGCGTGCGGGCTTGTCCCCCGCGGCGGCCGGCGCTCCCGCCGGGGCCGGTGCCGCAGATCACACGAGAAGGCGGATCGTTGGCTTTCAGGCGTGCTCGTCTTCACTCTGCAGCGGGTTCTGCGGCCTCCGGGGAAACGCGGGGCCGCAGGGCCTGCAGGTCTTTCTCGTATAGCGAGTTGGGAAAGTTCTGCAGGAGCCACTCGGCCGCAATGCGGTCGTGCTCAGGCTGGTCGGCCCGGTCGAACGCGATGGCACGGAAGGCGCGAGCATGCTCGTGCATGGGATCGAGCAGGATGATCTTCATGCACTCCACGTCGGACCGCTCGCACAGTCCTTCGTGATAGAGCGGCATCCGTCAGGGTCAGGGCCTCGGCGGACAGGCCGGTCCGCTTGGACATCTTGTCCAGCGTGTCGCCGGCAGAGGCAAAATGCTTCACGGCGAGCGTCAGTGGCGCCAGCCCCGCGGCGCCGAAGGCCATCATCCGCAGGCCGATGCCCTGAACGGCCGCCCCGAACGCCCGGAGCTTGGCCTGTGCGGCTTTCAGGCCCCGTACGAGCTTCGTGTCGTTCGCCCCCAGTTCGACGAACGCCTTACCAGCCCGAATGTTTCCAGCACCCGCCGCGGCCATCAGGCAACCCTCCTCACGCTATCCCGCCACATTTCGGGCAGGGCCCTACGTTCCAATGCCAGGGCCGTCGACATGTACGGCCGCGGCCGGATGGGTGACGTGCCCGTGCGCTCCAGGACCGCCGGCTTGCCGGAGAAGCGCTGGAAGCGGTCGCAGATGACATCACAATACAGCGGGTCGAGCTCCATCATGAAGCACCGCCGCCCCGTTCGCTCCGCCGCGATCAGCGTCGAGCCCGAACCGCCAAAGGGGTCGAGCACGTTCTCGCCGGCCCGCGAAGAGTATTGCATCGCCCGCACCGCGAGTTCCGCCGGCTTGGCCGTCAAATGTTCCATGCTCTGCGGGTTGATCTTTTTCACATGCCACAGGTCGGTGGCGTTGTTCGGCCCGAGAAAGACGTGGGCCGCCCCTTCCTTCCAGCAGTAGAAACACCACTCATGCGCGCCCATGTAATCCTTGCGCGTCAGGACGGGATGCTGCTTGTCCCAGATGATCGCCTGGCTGAAGTAGAGCCCGGCCTCCTTGAGCGCCGCCGGGTAGTTCGCACAGTTGGCATAACCGCCCCAGATGTAGGCCGCACGGCCTGGGAGCAACACCCGCGCCATCTGCCCGAACCAGGCCCGCAGCAGCCGCGCGAACTCCTCGTCAGGCACGAAGTCGTTGATCAGTGGCCGGTCCTTCGGGCGCAGCTTCTGATGCGTTGCGTGGGCCACGGTCGGCCGGCGGTGCAGGTCGAAGCCCTGGTGATGGGTGACGCCCGGTTCGCCGAACGACGACAGCCCCGCGGCGATCGCGTTGTTGCTCCGCGGCTCGACCTTCACGTTGTAGGGCGGATCGGTATTGACCAGGTGGATCGGCTGGCCATCCAGGAGCCGGTCCACGTCAGCGGCGTTGCCGGCGTCGCCGCACAGCAGCCGGTGGTCGCCCAGTATCCACAGGTCGCCCGGCTTGGTGACCGCATCGTCCGGCGGCTCGGGCACCTCGTCGGGGTCCGTAAGCCCCTCCTTGAGCTCGCCGCCGAGCAGCTTGGCCAGCTCGTCGGCATCGAACCCCAGCAGCGACCAGTCGATGCCGGCGCCCTGCAACTCGGCCAGCTCGATGGGCAGCAGTTCGAGATTCCACTCGGCCAGCTCGGCCGTCTTGTTGTCCGCGATTCGGTACGCCCGGATCTGCTCCGGCGTCAAATCGCGAGCGACGTGGACCGGCACCTGCTCCAGCCCGAGCTTCTGCGCCGCCTTCCACCGCGTGTGCCCGCAGACAATGACGCTGTCGCCGTCCACCACGATCGGCTGGCGAAACCCGAACCGGCGGATCGATTCGGCCACGGCCTCCACGGCCGCGTCGTTGATTCGCGGGTTCTGCTCGTACGGCTTGATGTCGGCCAATGGCCGCATTTCGATCTGCATGCTTTGATCTCCGTGTCAGCTCCCGCCGGGCGGCCCACGTTGGGCCACGCGGCCTACCGCCCCTCGTGGGCTACCATCCCGCCCGCAAAACGCGCCACGGTGGCCCCGTTCGCGCCGTGTGGGCGTTTACGGGGCCTCGGACACGCGCAACAAGGTCGATTGCCCCCCGCGGTTGTTCCCACCGCGCTTTCCTGCCATTTTGGCAGCGAAGGAACCATAGCCGCTTTCGCTGAAGCGCTTCGCTGAAGCGCGCGCGCTCCAGCGACCCCGGGGGCGTCGCTGAAGCGCACGCCCCGGGGGGGTATGGGGGGGTGCGCGCGCGCACGAGCGAAACCTCCCCGACCCCTTGGAACGTCGCTTGAGCGCTTCGGCGAAGCGCTCAAGCGCGTGCGCGCACGAGCGAAAACAGCGAGTCTCATGATTCAATCTCCTCGCCGGTTGGCTGCGGAACGGTGGCGTACATGGCCCGATGTGCCCGGCCCATGTGCCAGCGATTGATCAACCCCTTGGATGTCGCGATCTCCAGCATGTCCGCCACACGCCGCCAGGACAGCCCGGGTTCACCTTTGGCGGCCTCCCGAATCTCTGCCTTGGACGCCGGCACGTCGGTTATGAACGCCTCCACGAACTGCTTGACCGTCCAATCCGGCGGCATCGGCCCATCGCGCACCGTCGCTTCCTGGCGCCGCTTCGGCTTCTCGCTGCGCAAGGCGCCGGGATCGAGGTCGTAGGCCGGCCTCCACACGGGGAACTCCCAGCGCAGTACGAGCGGCTGGATCGGCGGCCACGAGCGTGCCGCGGCGTCCAGCACGACCGCGTGTGGCTCTTCGTGGGGTCGCATGACCAGGTGCGTGTCCGCGGCCCGGCTCTGGCTGCCCGCGCCCGCACCCACGTCGGTGACCGATTTGGCGCTCTGGTTGCCCTTGGTGGTGTGGTGGATGATGACGAAACAGCAGCGCAGGCGATCGGCAAAGGCGTCGATCAGGTTGTAGATGGCGGCCATCGTGCCGTTGTCGTTTTCGTCCATGCCGCGAGGCATGAAGCGATAGGAGGCATCGAGCACGACCATGGTGAAGCGTCCCGGCTCGAGGGCCTCGAAGTAGGGGCGCATGGCGAAGATGTCGAGCAGCCGGCCGCGCAGGCTCTCGATGCAGATCATCTGGCCAATCTCATCGCGTTCGATCTGGAGAGCCGCGGCCACTTGCGGGACGCGATAGGAGATCGTTTCGCGATGCAGCTCGTTATCGAGAATCAGCACGCGGCCGGGGACGGTCTTGAACGTGTCCAGCCAGGGGCGGCCGGTGGCCACGGCCATGGCCAGGGAGAGCACCAGCCAGGACTTACCGATCTTGGAAGGCGCAATCACGTTCATGGTTTCGCCTTGGCGAAGGAGATCGATGATGATCGGTTCGCGGGGCCTGGGGCATTGGTCGAGCAGCTCGTCCAGCGGCTGCGGCCCGGACGGTGGGGGAGCATGGTCCTGGGCGTAGTGGTCCTCGATCAGGGCGACGGACACCGCGTCAGGCTCGTAGCGGGCGATGCTGCCGGCGATCTGGGCGATCTCCCGCGCGTCCATGCACGGCTGGCAGCGTTCGATGTTGACCCGATTGAGTGCGGCGAGGATCTCCGTGCACGACATGCCCACGCGACGCATCGAACCGGCAAGGCGGGCCAGCGTGGCATTCCGCATTCCGGTTGGGATTGTGGCCTCAGCCTCTGTGACGGCCAGCGGCGCGGACGGCTCGCGGTCGAGCGCCTCGGCCAGCCAGGCCGGCGGCTCGGGCAATCGGTCGGCCGACACGTCCAGGAGCTGGCCATCGGCCCAGCGGTACGCCTTGCCGTCAAACACGGATGGAGCGACCACGATGTAGCCGCCGTCCGCCCGCGTATCGACTCGGGAAGCGAGTCGGCCCGCGGTGTTTCGCCAGGCCTTGCCGGCCGGTTGGCGAAAGATGTACTGCCGCCCTCCGCGTGGCGTGAGCGAGGTCGGCGCGGTCGCGAGCTCCTGCAGCTTCCCCGGCTGGTCGGCCAGCCAGGCGTTGTCGGCGCCGTCGACGTCGACGACGAGAAGGCCGTCCGTGCGGATGGCCACGTTCGCGTCGGGGCGCTCGGTCCACCAATGCTCGATCTGTTCAGGGTCAGTCGTGGCATCGAGCAGGCCGTGCTCGGTCAGCGGTTGCTTGAGGCCCGGCCGGCAGGGGAACACCGGGTACCCGAGGTCGGCGTACCAGAGCGCTGCGTCACGCATTGGGTTGCTCGGCAAACCCGACATCAGAATGGGACCTCCTGTGTCCATCGTTCTTCGGCCTCGGCCTTCGGTACCCAGCGCAGCCAGCGGCCGCACCAGGCACAGACCTCCTGGGCGGCGTGCGGGCCCTTGCCGGGCTGGAGCGAACGTTCCGTCCTGCCGCACGCGGGGCAGGTCGCCGCGGCCGGCGTGGCCGCCGCCTCGGGCTTGTCGCCGATCCGGTACGCGACGACGCGGTCGAAGCGGTCGCCCTCGCGGTGCTCGACCGTAATGGCCACGGTCGGCGCCAGGGCGCCGCCGTTTGCCAGTTCGATGGCTTCTTCCGCTGATGTGGGCACGGGCTCGTCAGACCGCGCCTGCCACCACATCTCCGCCTTGTGCCGCGGGAAGCCCTGGTGCTCGAAGCAGACCCATTCGGAAACGTACTCGTTGAAGGCGATCCGATAGTCGACCCGCATCGTGCGGGGCGCATCCGGCGTTGCGTCACGTTTCGTGTGCACGGTGTAGAAGACGTCACGAACGTCGTACTCAATGCGGGTGGTTTCGCCGGAAAGGATGCTGGCCTCGCTGGCCGTGGCCGCGTGCTTCTCTCGCTCGCGTGGCGGGAACAGGAAACCGCAGTCCGGGCAACTCGCATAGCCGGCCGCGATCAGGGCGTGGCACTGGGGGCATTCCTTCGCCGGCGCCTCACCCTTGCCGTTTGACTCGGGATCGGCCAGGCGGATCGCGTCCACCGGCCCGTGTCGCAGCACGTTGCCGCCGAAGTCCAGCACGAGGGTGTCGGTCTTGCCGGGATGCAGCCGGAAACCCCTCCCAACGAGCTGGTAATAGAGTCCCGGCGAAAGGGTCGGGCGCACGATGGCCACGCAATCCGTGTTCGGTGCGTCAAAGCCGGTGGTGAGTACGTTCACGTTGCAGAGATACTTGAGATCGACCCTGCGGAACCGGTTGACGAACTCCTCACGCTGAAACGGCAGGGTTTCGCCGCAGACGAAGCCGCATTCGACCTGATGCCGCTCCTGGAACACTTTCGCGATGTGTTCGCCGTGGCGCACGCCGGACGCGAAGATCAGCACGGACTTGCGATCCTGCGTGTGCTGCACGATCTCCCGGCAGGCCGACAGGACCAGGTTGTCCTTGTCCATCAGGTCCTCGACCTCGCCGGCCACGTATTCACCGCCGCGCACGTGCAGCTGGTCGTAGTCGGGGCGCTGCGAGCCGGCCTTCGTGCGGAGCGGGCAGAGGTAGCCCTGCACGATCAATTCGCGCACGCCGATCTCGTAGCAGATGGCGTTCAGGATGTTGTCGGGCCCGCAGATCATGCCGGTCTTCATGCGGAAGGGCGTGGCAGTAAGGCCGATGACGCGCACCTGCGGGTTGATCCGCTTCATGTCCGCCAGGAATGTGCGGTACATGCCCTCGCCATCGGGGGCCACAAAATGGGCCTCATCGACAATGATCAGGTCGACCGCACCGACGTCGCAGGCCTTCTGGTAGACTGACTGGATGCCCGCGATGGTGACGGCGTATCCGAGGTCCCGGCGCTTCAGGCCGGCCGAGTAGATGCCGATGGGCAGATCCGGTGCGACGGCTCGCAGCTTCTCGGCGGCCTGTTCGAGCAGTTCCTTCACGTGTGCCAGGATGAGTACCCGGCCATTCCAGAGCTGGACCGCGTCACGGCAGATTGTGGACAACGCGTGGGTCTTCCCCGCAGCGGTGGGCAGGACCACGCACGGGTTGTCATCGCGTGTACGCAGGAACTCGTACACGGCATCAACTGCCTCACGCTGGTACGGCCGCAGGATCATCTCTTCCCTCTGTGCCCCGGATCGCTTCCTCTCTCCGTGATCTGCACCAGCACCTTGCCGCCCCGCACGATCGGGCCGCGATGCACGTCCAGCCGATCGATCTGACTGTCGTCCGCATACACGCCGGCGGCCTGGAGCGAGTCACAGAGACCCTTTTGTAAGTTGTCCAGGTCGCGTCTCCGGCCGTCGGGCGGGAACACGTGCACCACCATTTCGAGCCGGCCCCGCATGGGCGCCGCACGGTCAGCCGCGAGGAGCGCCATCACCTCCTTGCGATAGCGCCTGCCCCCACGGCTGATCAGCGTGCGGAAGCCGACCCGACGCCAGTAATGATTCACTGACGGCGGGTACGGCAGTTCGAACACCTGCGTTAACGCTGCCACGGCGCCTTACCGTTCGCGGCTCCGGCCATCGCCGGCTGGGCCGGGGCACCCTTCTTCTCGTACCCCTTGATGACGTTGGTCAGGTCACCCGTGTCGTCCCGCTTCTTGAGGCCCACCTTGATGAGCAGCGGCAGGTTGTGCAGCTCGACCGAGTCCTTCGGTGCCATGATGCCGACCGCCCGGCAGATGGCCGACAATTCGGCCCGGGCGATCTTGACGGTCGTGGCGTTCGGGTTGTCGAGGTTCAGCCGGGCCCAGAGCAGCCGGCCCTTGTGCTCGCCCTCCAGGATCTGGAAGGTGAGCTGCAGGTACTGCCCGACGCTGGTCTTGGTCGGCTTGAACTCCGACTCCGTGATGATCGCCAGGTACGTTCCGGCCGGGATGGGATCAAAGCCAACGGCCGGGTCCACTTCGCGCGCATCGAAATTCCCTAGATTTGCCATGATGGTCATACTCCTGTTTCAACGAGTTCGGTAGTTTCGATTAACGGTTCTTCGCCGCGGCAGAACGCGGCATAGTTGCGGTAGTCCAGCGGAAACTCCTCGGGCAGCCCGAGGCGGTTCTTGGCAACGTGGGCTGGTCGCTCGGTGGTGCGGACAATCCGCTCGCCGCTGCCGATGGCCTGCACGCGTTTGCGATCGAAGCCCTCGTTGGTCGTCTTGGTGTGGATGCGGTAGGTGGCGAACAGGACGTCATCGCACCACTCCTGCACGAGGGCGGAGGCCAGCTTCTGAAGCCGGGGGCTGTACCGGTCGTAGGTGTCCGTCTCGGGATTGGCGAATCGCTCGATCTGGGCGTGGGCGATGAGGATGACGTTCATGCCGCGGTCGTTCCGCAGCGCATCCAGACCGGCCAGCACCTCGCGCCACTGGGTCAGGGCGAAGACGTAGCCCTTGCCGTAGCCGATGTCCTCGATGCTCTCGACGTTCCGATTCGCACAGACCTCGACGAAGATCAGCCGCTCCAGCCAATCCAGTGAGTCGAGCACGACAGTGCGGTACTCGTGCGGTTCGGTATAAAGCTCGCCCATCGCGGCCAGTACGTCGCGGTACTTGGTGGCAAGCGGAAACCGCTCGCAGTCGATGCCGGCCAGGCCGTCCTCGGTCTGAATGAAGATGGGGGCTTCGGCCATAGCCCCGAACGTGCTGTTGTGGGTCAGGATGAAGTCGTCCGTAACGTACAATGCGTCAGGCGCGTCGATGCGGATGCACTGGCAGGGCATCCTGCCTTCGGGTTCGACCTGGCGGATGGTGTGCCGGATCGCCCAGCGCGGGGTTGACCACTTTTGCAGGTGCTTTTCCGAGGACACCGGAACCACGTCGGCGGGAAACGAGGCGAACACCCGGTGAGCCGGCCGGCCCACCCGCCGTTCTCCGCGGTAGGTGAACGTGGGCCGGAGCTTGTACACCAGTTTCGCCGACCCGCCGAGGGAACGGATCAAAAAGCACACGTCGTCAGCCAGTCGCCGGCTCGCCGTGCAGAATTCGACCGCCCCGGGATTGGTGACGTATCCGTCGCTGTCCATCAGCCCCTGAAGCAGGGCCAGGCGTTGTTCCGGCGTCGCGTGAAGGTAGAGGCTCGGGACATACTTCTCGTGCGACTCCAGCCCGTCCAGGCCCAGCTCCTCCAGGGCCACCTTCAGAATGGAGCGGGAGGCCGTCTTCCGCTTGGCCTTCACACGCACGCTGACGACGTTAACGCTCGTGCTCGTGTCGGACTCGTCCAGCGACGCCGCCACTTTCTCCTGGAGGTCCCGCTCGGGATTCGTGATGATCACGTTGCCCGACGAGGAGCCGTCGCCCAGGTAGATTCCGAGCAGCCACGGCTCGACCGGCAGCCGGTTCCCGAGGGCCGAGAACCGGACCGGTCGCACGCGAGGCACGGCATGGTTGAAATGCGTGCCGTACCGCAACGCCCTGCGGATGTCCCGCAGGGTACGCACGGCGCCGCTCAGACCCGCCTGGCGCTCGCGGCACGTCTGGGTGAACCACAGGTGATCGTCACAGCAGCGAGTGGTCGATCCGTCCCGGAAGGTAACCCGGTAGACCTCCTTCTCGCCCTGCGGATAGACTCCGATCACGTGGTGGGCCTGGCCGTCCGAGCCGATGACCTCGTCGCCCACCGTCAGGTCACCCATGTTCACGAACCCGCTCGGCGTCAGCACTTTGGCGTCCAGCGGCTGGGCCTTGCCGATCCCGTGCGTACCGTAAACCAGCGTCCGGCGTGGGGCCGACACCCGACCCCGTTGTACCTGATCAAGCAGTCCCATGAGATTGTCCTCCGTTATGGTTCGATCATGTCTCCCGTGCGACCGGGGCTGGGGCCGGTGGGGGAAGTCCTGGCCGAGGGATGGGGGGAGGGGATTCGGCCAGGCCAACCGGCCCCAGGCCCGGGCTCACAGGCGATCCACCAATCGCAACGACTCGTAACGGGTGAACCAATCGCCCGTCTCGCGGCAGCGGCGCAGGTCCGCCATCGCCTCTTCGTTCTGACGCTGGGCCTCGTCCAGGACGTTCGGCGCGACCTGCCACACGCCACAGCGGAACGGCTCCCGCTTTTCGACCGCGACGATGTGCACGGGCAGGACGTGGCCGCAGACGGTCGCTACCAGCGCGCGATAAAACGCGACCTGGTGCAGGTAGCCAAACGCCCGCATCGAAAGTTCGAAGGAATCGAGCTCGTCGGCGGTCTTGAGGTCGACGATCCCCCGGTCCTCGATCGGATTGATCCAGTCGATCCGGGCCTGGCAGTGGTGGCCGGCGTACTCGCAGCGTACGACCCCCTCGGCCACGCCCTCGCCGAACAGTTCGCCGGCGAACACGTGGGCACGCACCGACGCGGCCATCTGTTCGACCAGTGCGGCGTGGGCATCACTGAGCACCGGCTTGCTCTGCTTCTCCGCCCACTCCGCGAAGGCTTTCGTGGTCGAACCGAACGGCTGCCCGGTCCGCGGGTTAATGGGTCCGCCCACCGCGTACTCACGCTCGTACCGCTGGCGGCCTTCCAGGATCAGCGTGTGCGCGGCCCGGCCGACGAGGTACGCGGTCGTATCGCGCTCGGGGATCAGGCCCATCTCTTTCTTACGGTACAGCAGCGGGCACCGCCGGAACTCCGCCAGGGCGTGGGCCGAGAGGAACTCCTTCGCCTTGGCGTGATAGACGTCCGCCGGTTCGCGAAGCAGGAATCGCAGGTCCATCTTCGATGCCTTGCCATTGCCGCTGATCATGCCTAAGTCCTCCGGATACACGTCACGCCGGTATTCACCCTGGCCGATGGAAACGAGTGGTGGTTGGTTTGAAGGCGTGGTCATCAGATGCCCGCCTCCTCGAGCTCACGCTCGGCCTCTTCGAGTTCACGGCGATCTGCCGAAGCACGTGGCAGGGCCCGCGGTCTGCGGAGTCGCCGTGGAATGGGCTTCTCCGCCGCGGCCGCGGCTTGGGCCGCGGTTTCGCTCAGGTCGAAGTACTGGGTGTCCGCTTCCGCGAGTTGCCGGCCGAACTCATCGAGCCACCGAAGTGTGGTGAATATCTTCCCGCCGATGCGCAGGTGCTGAAGCCGCACTCGCTGCCCGCCGCGTGCCATCACACCCCGGCGGCACCACCGCCAGAGGCAGTTGGTCGACGGCCGCCCGGGAGCAATCTTCGCGGCCTCTGTGAGCGTTATCCGCTCGTCCGTGAGCGTTTGTTCGTGCATGTGAACCTCGCTGACGTTGGGTTCCATGCACGGCTTTGTAGGGGAGGTTGCCGGCAGCTAACTTGCTAACCTGAGTTAGCCGTTGGGCGCGGGCCGGCAAACTGCCGCAAGTCTCGTGGGCAAGCGGTGTTGTTCGTCGCGCAGATTTTCGAAGGAAATTCGTGCGGTGCCCGGTTTGCTAACTCCCCGACGTGTTAGCTGCTTACTGTGCACCCACGGAAGCGAAAGCCGCCGGGCGGCTCGGTGTGAGTCCCCCGGCGGCTCGCGATAGGAGAGATGACAAGCGTTACCCGATCTTCCGCATGATCTCGATCACCTTGGCTCGGTCACGCTCGGCGTACACGGCATCCGTAACCACCGCACTGGCGTGCCCAAGCGCAAGCTGGGCGGCCTCCAGGCCGAACTCGCGGCGGATCGATGTTCCTGCGTTGTGGCGGAGTTGGTGCGGGTGAAATCGGTGTTCCCGATACCACGCTTTCAACGCCTCCCACTTGCGTTCCTTCTTCAGGCGAGCATGCCAGTCCTTGACCTTCTCCTCCTTCAGTCGTGCAAGCTCCGGCGGTGGCGGAAACGCCTGTCTGCAGGCGTATTCGATCGCCCGGCGGTAAGCATTCGTCGTGTACTGCTCCCCTGGAGACCTTTCCGGAATCTCCACGACGTTCATTCCCGGGCTGTTCCCGCTCGACAGCGGCGTGGTCCGCTTTGCGTGCCGTTCCTCACGCCGAGCTTCGTCCGCCTCGGCTGGACTGAACAAGTAGTCCGTCTCGGCCCGTTCCGTCAGGAATGGCTGGAGGATGTCCTGGGCCCGAG
>Ga0334889_1002974_pt1 | contig 17735 bp, 11 predicted proteins | sample GraSluR1_MG_2_FD_207222 | JGI IMG/M metagenome (GOLD analysis project Ga0334889, IMG submission 207222) | Sludge microbial communities from methane-producing bioreactor in Wageningen University, Netherlands - Granular Sludge_8_08-R1 | ecosystem: Engineered > Bioreactor > Anaerobic > Unclassified... | reverse complement strand
TGCTGGAATCCATACAGCTCCAACTGTAACAACGCCATGGCACTTGCCCAGCAGGACAACGCCCGCGTTCCCATGTTCGAAACTCCCTATCTGTACAATATGCTGGATGGACAGCAGTATCCGCTGCTGGCTGACGGCCCGTACGAATGGGATGCCGATACCACCCAGGTTACCTTCAAGCTGAACCCTGCTGCAAAGTGGAGCGATGGGACCCCCGTGACCGCCGAAGATGTTGCCTACACCTGGGCTTCCCACGTGAAGTACAACACCCAGTTTGGCGCTGCCAACAAAGACTTCATTGATACCATTGAAGCCGTTGATCCCCAGACTGTTGTGGTCAAAGCTGTGTTGGGCGAGGATGGGAAAGCTGTCAATCCGCTGATTGTGAATGCTTACCTGAGCAGCAACTACGTGATCCAGAAGGCGTGGACCGAAGCTTTGGAAGCCCGCACCGGCGGTGAAGCTGATGCCTTCATGGCTGATGTTGCCGAAGATGTGGTTTATTCCGGCCCCTATACCAAATTTTTCTCTGACGACCAGAAAGTTGTTCTGGTGCGTGATGACAATTATTGGGGTCAGGACCCCAGCATGTTTGGCAAGCTGCCTGCTCCGAAATATCTTGCCCATGTGATTTACAAAGACAATGCCGCCGGCACCACCGCTTTGCAGGCTGGTGAAGTGGATGTGAGCCAGCAGTTCAACTCCAATGTTCAGGATCTGTGGCTGAAAGACAATCTGCCTGTTTCCACTTATTTGCCCGAGCCTCCTTATGGTATTGGCGCAAGCCTGCCGACTGCCTTCTTCAATAAAGCCTCCTATGGTTTGGATCAGCTTGCCGTCCGCAAAGCGATTGCCATGGCAGTCGATTATGACACCATTATTGCCAACGCAATGACCAACCAGTCCGCTACCTTCACCCAGGTTCCCCGTTCCCTGATGAACCCGACACCCGGTGAGCAGGCCCTGTATGACCAGGCCGCCGTCGCTGACTTGCAGTTCGCTGGCAATGATATTGAAGGCGCGAATGCTATGCTTGATGCCGCCGGGATCGTTGACACTGATGGTGATGGCTGGCGCGAATTCGAAGGCCAGAACCTTCGCTATGTCGCAACCGCCCCGAATGGCTGGTCCGACTGGCAGGCTGCCATTGAAGTAGTGGCTGCCGCTGGTGCAAATATTGGCATTGACATCACCACCAATTATCCTGAATGGTCCGTTTATCAGACCATCGTGACCAACTGGCCGCTGCCCGAAGCTGACTTCGACATCTTCATGATGTGGAGCGACGGTGCCGGCCCGACCCAGCCCTGGAGCCGGATCCGCCATTTGATGAGCTCGGAATTTGCTGAGACAGAAAATAACTGGAACGGTAACTGGGGTGGGTACATCAATCCTGAAGCAGATGCATTGATCACCGCCATCCCCGGCATGACCGAAGAAGCCGATTTGGTGGATGCTTATACCGATCTGGTCAGAATTTACCTGACCGACGTTCCTTCCTTCACACTGATGTATCGCCCGCAGTCTTTCCACACGGTGAATGAGAGTGTCTGGACCAACTTCCCGTATGAGGGTGACGGCACCAACCCGCCAGTGCCTCCGCTGGATATGACCGATGGTTGGGCTATTGCAGGTCTCTATAACCTGACCCTTGTTAAGTAAACGGTAGTCAAGTAAGGACAGCCATGTCCCGCCAATCCCGGGGCATGGCTGTTATCTCCTTGAAGGAGGTATTGCATTGAAAGGATACCGAAAGTATTACCTGAACAAGGTGCTGTGGTTGTTGGTGACGGCTGTATTTGCCTTTGTGTTGAATTTCGCGCTGCCCCGTCTGATGCCCGGAGACCCGGTTGCCGCAATTGTTGCCAGACTGGCACAAGGCATGTCCAGTTCAACCGGGATGAAAGTGGTTTATGAGCAATATGCGGAACTATTCGGCACCAACAAACCGATCATGCAACAATTTTTTCTGTATGTCAATAATGTACTCCATGGTAATTTTGGCGCATCCTTCAGTCAATTTCCCCGGCCGGTTAGCGACATTCTTAAATCCGCCATTTGGTGGACCATCGCTTTGCAATTTCCAGCGATCATTGTCGGCTGGCTGATTGGAAACACATTGGGCGCCCTGGCAGCGTATCTTCGTAAAGGATTTGATAAAGTCCTTCTGCCGGTCAGTATTTTCGTGAGCAATTTGCCCGCATTTGGGATGGCGATCATTTTACTGGTCATTTTCGGCGTAAAACTGAAATGGTTCCCTACTTCAGGCGGATATGGTTTTGATTTGATCCCCGAATTTAGCTGGCGATTCATCTGGTCGGTGATCGTCCATTACCAGCTTCCCTTCTGGTCGATCGTGTTGATTGCGATTGGCGGTCAGGCAATCGGGATGCGCTCCATGTCAATCTATGAACTGAATGCGGATTATGTGAAATACAGTCGTTTCCTGGGCATCAAGGATCGCAAGATCATCGGGTATGTTTTCAGGAACGCGATGCTTCCCCAAATTACTGGTTTGGCATTGTCGATCGGCACGATGGTCGGAGGTGCATTGGTGGCAGAGATCATTTTTAGTTATCCCGGGCTGGGCACCACGCTATTGACCGCCATTATGGGCCAGGATTATCCTCTCATCTCCGCCGTCACCTTGCTGATCACGGTGATGGTACTGTTGGCGAATTTCCTCATCGAAATCATTTATGGTTTGATTGACCCGCGCATTAAAGCCGCGCAGTCAGATTAGGCGGAGATGATGCTATGAAACATACGCTTAGGCAAATTTTTCACTCCGGCAAATTCATCATTGGCTTTTGCATTTTCACGGTGCTGCTGCTGGTGGTTATTTTTTACCCGCTGATCATCACCGATAAGCCATTGGTGATTATTGGTCAGGGGACTTTCTTTCCTCCGGGCACCTATGTGAGTACGTATGACAGCATCAGTTCATCGACTACGTATACCCTCAATCTGAAGGATGCCAATCTCAAGCGGATTGCTGCCAAGCTGGGCGACCAGGAACGCCAGGATATTAAAGACTGGCTGGTAGCAGATGGGTTTCCGGAAGACCAGATTGATGTGACCAATACAGCGCAGCTCCTTGACCAGTGGGATGACAATTTTGAACCCACCAAAAGACTGGAGGGGATGACGCTGGCCCAGCTGCGCTATTATCAGCGGCTGGACACATCCCTTGCGGGGATTTTATCCAGCGAGGGCAAGATCATTGCCGCAGAAAACCCGGAAACGGGCGCGCTGGAGCAGACCGGCATGGTCAATCAGTCAGATTATGTGAATATCCGTGAAGTTGCCAGCGTTCGTTATTTACCCCTGGGAACCGATAATTTTGGCCGGGATGTGATGACAGAATTGGTCAAGGCCACCGCCGTGTCGCTGAAGATTGGCGTGATCGCCGGGGTGATTGCGACCTTGATCGGATTGACCCTGGGTTTATTGGCGGGATATATCGGCGGCATCGTGGATGACATCATTATGTTCATCACCAATCTGTTTACCGTGATCCCTTCCATTGTGTTATTGATTCTCATCTCTTTCAGCATTGGTCAGGAAAAACGCGGCGCGGTCACTATCGCTGTGGTGATCGGGTTTACCTCCTGGATATGGACGACCAGGGCCATCCGCTCGCAAGTGATTTCGCTGCGTAATCGCGATCATGTCAATCTTTCGAAATTATCCGGCCATTCCATCGTTCACATTATCGTTGCCGATATTCTGCCTTACATCGCCTCGTATGTGGTCATGGCGTTGATTTTGCAGATCTCTTCGGCCATCCTGGCGGAGGCTTCCTTGTCCATTCTCGGCTTAGGGCCTAGAACTACAGAAGTGCCAACCCTGGGGCTGATGATGAATTGGGCGATGATCTATCAGGCGCATATCCTGAATAAATGGTGGGCGTACTTCCCCGTTTTGTTGGTGATTGCCCTGATCACGTTCTCGATGAATTTGATGAATACGGGGCTGGATCAGGTATTCAATCCAGCATTAAGGGACTAGGTGATTGCCATGGCAAAAACAATGTTAGAGGTACGGGAACTGACCACAAAATATATCACCCGGTTTAAGGAAGATATCTATGCAGTGGACCACGTTTCTCTTAAGGTTGAAGAGGGAAAATCGTTGGGGATTGCGGGTGAATCCGGGTGTGGAAAATCTACGTTGGCGCTCAGTTTAATGGGCTATTACTTTCCGCCCCTGCACTATACCAGCGGGGAGATCATCATTGACGGGAAAAATATTTCCGGCATGGACCCGGATGATGTGCGCAAATCGATCCTGGGGAATGAGATTGCCTACATTCCCCAGGCAGCGATGAATGCGCTCAATCCTACCCGGAAGGTGATCAATTTTGTGGAAGATGTCATTTGGGCGCACAACCCGAAGACTGCCCGGAAAGATATTTACGATATGGCGAGGGAACGGTTTGAGATCCTCGGCCTTCCCGCCGAGGTGCTGCAAAAATTCCCGGTGGAACTTTCAGGCGGGATGAAGCAGCGCACGGTGATCGCGATTTCGGTGATCCTTTCGCCCAAAATCCTGATTGCTGACGAGCCTTCCTCGGCACTGGATGTCACCAGCCAGAAGATGGTGATCAAGATGCTGCTGGATTTGATGGAACATGGTTTCATCAAATCGATGATCTTCATCACGCATGAGCTGCCGCTGCTGTATAATGTGACCGATGATATCATGGTCATGTATGCGGGGCAGATTGTGGAGAAGGGTTCTGCGAAGCAAACCGTGTTTGATCCGCTTCACCCGTATGCCAAAGGGCTGATGGGATCGATCATTGTGCCTGAAAGCGGCCTGAGAGATGTTAAACTGGCTGCCATTCCCGGCGTACCGCCGAATCTTAAGAATCCGCCGTCTGGCTGCCGGTTTGCCGCACGCTGTAAATATGTTCAGCCAGAATGCAAGATGCATTCGATTGATATGCGCAGAGTAGGGGAAGGCCGCGAGTATCGCTGCATCTTTTCGGAAGAATATCTGAGAAAGGCATACCAAGATGGCTAATCCTGTATGTAAATCATGCCTGCAAGGGGTAGGGCTGACCAAGGTGTTTGGGTTTGGCCGGCAGAAATGTGTAGCCGTGGACCATGTCGATTTCAATTTTGGCGAGGGAGAAATCATTTCGATCGTGGGTGAATCCGGCAGCGGAAAAACCACCCTGGCAAAAATGCTGCTGGGGCTGATCAGTGTTACGGAGGGTGAGGTCTTCTTCCAGGGAGAGAAACGCGATATCAGCACGCAAAAAAAGCGCAAGGAATACTGGAAGAATATTCAGGCCATCTTTCAGGATCCTTATTCTTCCTACAATATCTTTAAAAAAATTGATTCCGTGCTGCTGGATTGCATTCACATGCGCGGCGGACGCAAGCTGTCGTATGAGAAAAAAGTGGCGTTGATGACAGAGGCGTGCAGTTTTGTCAACCTGAAATTTGAGGAATTGACCAACAAATATCCCTTTGAACTTTCAGGCGGGCAAATGCAGCGGTTGATGATCGCCCGTATCTTCCTGCTTAAACCGCAGATCCTGCTGGCCGATGAACCGACCTCAATGATCGATGCCTGTTCGCGGGCGACGATCCTGGATATGCTGCTGCAGCTGCGCGATGAAATCGGGATGACGATCATCTTCATCACCCATGATATTGGCCTGGCGTATTATGTGTCGGATAGCGTATATATCATGGAAAAAGGGAAATTGATCGAAAGCGGTACGCCTGATGAGGTCATTCTGCATCCGAAACAGGCTTATACCCAACGCTTGATCAATGATGTTCCCAAGATCCATGAGGAATGGGATCTTTCAACGGTATAAGTCGATCTGCGGGTGTTGGCTGTAGAGCGGATGAAACCCGTGCTCTGTTCTGGAACCAGGGCGCGGGTTTGAACGCACAGGATGAAGGATAGTTTGCCGGTTGTTTTTGGCAGGGAGAGGGGATCGATTAATAATGGTAGAGAGGAAAAACTTGATGAAACTGTGGGACAAGATCATTCATTACCCTAAAATCAGCCTGGTCATTCTGGCTTATATTGCGTTCATTGCCTTAGGTATGCCGGACGGTTTGCTGGGTGTGGCCTGGCCTTCCATGCGGGCGGATTTTTCTGTGCCACTGGATTCCCTGGGCCTCTTGTTGATCGCTTCGACGATCGGCTATATGAGTTCCACTTTTTTAAGCGGGGCATTGATCCCGCGCATCGGGATTGGAAAATTGCTCGCTTTAAGCTGCGCCTTGACGGGAGCCGCTCTTTTGGGGGATACCCTGGTACCTTCGTGGTGGATGATGGTGGCACTGGGGCTTTTTGGTGGGTTGGGGGCAGGCGCGATTGATGCGGGCTTGAATACTTACGTGGCTGCGCATTTTGGTGAGGGCTTGATGCAATGGCTGCATGCCAGTTACGGGATTGGTGTGACCATCGGTCCAATTATTATGACCCTGGCCCTGACGAATCTGAACTCCTGGCGGGTTGGCTATCGGGTGGTCAGCGGCGTTCAGCTTGTGCTGGCGGTTTGTTTTTTGCTGACCTTGTCATGGTGGAAGGATCAAGATGACGCGCCTGGAATGGAGCAGCAGGAGAAGCTGTTGACGGATTATCAAACTTCGCTGGGCGAGACATTCCGCCAACTGAATGTGTGGGTCAGTTTTTTGCTGTTTTTTCTGTATGTGGGCGGCGAAGCATCCCTGGGCGTGTGGACGTACAGTCTGCTGACCGAGTCGCGGGGTGTGCCGCCGCAAACCGCGGGATTTCTGGCGGGCAGCTTTTGGGCAACCTTTACCGTTGGCCGCATTCTGGCCGGTGTGTATGCCAAACGTCTGGGAACCCATAAGTTGATCCAGGGCGGGGTGGCGCTGGCCCTGTTCAGCGCTGTGCTGCTGTGGTGGAACCCCTTCCCGTGGACGGATGTGCTGGCGGTGGCATTGGCTGGCATCGCGGTCGCGCCAGTTTTCCCGGCCTTGATGTCTGCAACGCGGGAAAGGGTTGGCGCAAAGTTCGCCGCCAACACCATCGGCATGCAAATTGCCGCGGCCGGTTTGGGCACGATGGTGATTCCCGGATTGTTGGGCGTTCTGGCGCGCCGGTTTTCGCTGGAGATCATCCCGGTCTGTCAGATCGCGATCTTCCTGGGCTTGTTTGGGCTGTATCGTTTGTCGATGATCAAAAAGAAAGTGGATAAGGAAGCCATATCATGAGAATTCAATCTTTAGCAGGTGACTGGAAATTTCGTCAGGCTGGTACAGAAGAATGGCTGCCCGCCGTTGTGCCTGGCGGTGTGCATACCGATTTGCTGGCTGTGGGACGTATTCCTGACCCGTTTGTTGGCGATAATGAAAAGCATGTCCAGTGGGTGGCTGAGTCAGATTGGGTTTATCAGCATCGTTTCACCTGCTCGCCTGAATTGCTGACCCAGGAAAAGATCCTGCTGGTGTGTGACGGGCTGGATACCCTGGCGAGGGTGGTGCTCAACGGGCATGAGCTTGGCCGCACGGAGAATATGTTTCGCAAATATGAATGGGATGTCAAGTCATTGCTCAATGCACAGGGGGATAATACGCTGACGATTGCTTTTTCCTCCCCGGTGCAATATGCCACAGAACAGCAGGCCATCCGCCCGATGGCTGGCGTTTCTCAGGCCATCCCCGGCGGTCCTCATCTGCGTAAAGCGCCCTGTCAATTTGGTTGGGACTGGGGCCCGCAACTGCCGCCCATCGGCATCTGGAAAGACATCCGTCTGGAAGGATACAGCGAGGCACGCCTCTCCGAAGTTCACCTGCGCCAGGATCATGCTGAGGGACGGGTGACGGTGGAAACCCGCATCGCCATCCAGCATTGGGGGCATGATCCGTTGACCGCCATTGTGGAGATCACTGCCCCGGATGGGGTTGTACTGGAGGAAGAAACCGCTATTTCTGGTCAGAATGAGGGGATTGTACGGATCAATATTCCCAATCCTCAGTTGTGGTGGCCGAACGGGTATGGCGAACAGCCGCTCTATCAGGTTGAGGTCTTCCTCAAGCAGGGCGGGGTTGAAAGAACGATTGTGGATCGTCAGGATTATCAGCTGGGCCTGCGCACGATTGAATTGCGCCAGGAACCGGATGAGTGGGGACGATCTTTTACATTTGTGGTGAATGGCGTACCAGTCTTCGCCAAAGGCTCCAACTGGATCCCGGCGGATTCTTTCCCCACCCGCATTTCGGATGACTATCTGGAGAATTTAATCCGCGCGGCGGCTGACACGCACCAGAACATGCTGCGCGTGTGGGGCGGTGGATTTTACGAAGAGGAACGCTTTTATGACCTGTGCGACCGGTACGGCATCCTCATCTGGCAGGATTTTATCTTCTCTTGCAGCATGTATCCGCTGGATGACCCCGCCTATCTTGAGAATGTGCGGGTAGAAGCGATTGAGAATATTCGCCGATTGCGCCATCGCGCCAGTCTGGCACTGTGGTGCGGGAATAACGAAATGGAATGGGGCTGGGTCGATTGGGGTTGGACGGGACCTGAATATGAAGCAGTCAAGGTGGTCTATGACGGGTTTTTCCATCACACGCTGCCCGAATGGTGCGCAGATGAGGACCCGGATCATGCCTACTGGCCCAGTTCGCCTTCCTCCGATACGCCTTTTGAAAATCCGAACGGCCAGCAGCAGGGCGATGCCCACTATTGGGACGTGTGGCATGGGCGCAAGCCTTTCACTGCCTATCGGGACCAGTATCCGCGCTTCATGAGCGAATTTGGTTTTCAGGCGCTGCCACCGCTGGAGACGATCCGCACCTATGCTGAAGAAGCGGACTGGAATATGACTTCCTACATCATGGAGCGGCACCAGAAAAACGACAGCGGCAATTCCCTGATGGTCGGCCAGATGCTCGATACCTTCCGGCTGCCCAAGGATTTTGAATCGCTGGTTTATTTGAGCATGGCGCTTCAGGCGGAAGGCATCCGCTATGGGGTGGAACACTGGCGGCGTCATCCGCAGCGCGTCTCCGGCATCCTCTACTGGCAGTTGAATGACTGTTGGCCGGTAGCCTCGTGGGCCAGCCTGGATTATTTCGGGCGCTGGAAGGCGCTGCATTATGCTGCCCGCCGCTTCTATGCGCCGGTGATGCTTTCCATCGAAGATAAGCCGCCTGTTCAGGGAGTCTATGTGACCAATGACAACCTTGAAACCTGGGAATGTACGGTTCGCTGGGCGCTGGAAACCCTGGCCGGTGAAGGGCTCGCTGCTGGCGAGGAGGTGGTCATTGTCGCCCCGCAATCTGCGGCGCAGGTGTGCAAGCTGGATTTCACCGATTATATTTCGGATGATACCGTCCGCGGGCTGGTTTTTATCGCTGAACTGTGGCAGGGAGATCTTTTGGTGTCCCGGCAGACGGCGGGCTTTGCCCCGATCAAACATATCTCCCTGGTTGAACCTGGTGTGATGGCGACCCTGCGGGAAGAGCAGGGTAAGGTGGTCGTTGAATTGACCGCCCGCTCCCTGGCGCTGCTGGTGGAAGTCTCTCTGGTTGGCGCTGATGTCGTTTTCAGTGACAATTATTTCAATCTGCCTGCTGGCCGGACGACGGCAATCTCTTTTGCCATGCCTGCTGGCTGGACGTTGAAGCAGGCCGAGAAAGCATTGCGCCTGCGTTCGGTGTATGATTCTTATGCCCATGGCGCAGCAAGTTGAGCGGATCAGATTGCTTAACACGTTTCCAGGCTCAAGACGCAGGGCAGAAGAGAACGTCTATTGTAGATACGGATTTATTCGATACCGGGTTCTGTAACGACTAAAGTCGTACCTGCAATTACCACAACGAGTGCTTATACTTTGGAAAGGGTTTTGCCATGAATAAAATCGATAATTTGATCAAGAAAATGACGCTGGAAGAAAAAGCCGCCCTGTGTACCGGAGCCAGCCCGTGGACGACGACCCCCATTGAACACCTGGGGCTGCCCGGGATCACCGTTTCGGATGGGCCGCATGGCGTGCGGCGCGTGGAAGAGGTGGAAGATTTCATCAGTCCCACCAGCCTGCCGGCCACCTGCTTCCCGACCGCCTCCTGCCTGGCCTCCACCTGGGATGTGGATTTAATCAACACGATGGGCCAGGCCCTTGCAGAGGAGTGTATTGCTCTGAATGTGGATGTCGTCTTGGGCCCCGGGGCGAATATGAAGCGTACTCCCCTGGGCGGGCGTAATTTCGAATATTTCTCCGAAGACCCCTATCTCGCCGGGCAGATGGCGGCCAGCTTTATCAACGGTGTGCAAAGCAAGGGCGTGGGTACTTCACTGAAACATTTCGCTGTCAACAACCAGGAAACCGAACGGATGGTGATTGACGCCAGAGTGGATGAACGCCCCCTGCGGGAAATTTACCTGGCGGCGTTTGAGACCGCCGTGAAACAGTCCAAACCCTGGACGGTGATGTGCGCCTACAATAAGCTCAATGGCACCTTCTGCTCCCAGCATCACCGGCTGCTGGTGGAGATTCTCAAGGACGAATGGGGCTTTGAAGGTCTGGTTGTTTCCGACTGGGGTGCGGTGCATGACCGCGTGGCGGCCTTACAGGGCGGCCTGGATTTGGAAATGCCCGGCCCGCGGGAACGACGGGTCACTCAGGTGATTGAAGCGGTCCGCTCGGGTGAGCTGGATGAATCGGTTCTGGATGAGGCGGTACGCCGCATTCTGGGAATTGTCTTCAAGGCCGTCGAGACGCCCAAAGAGGGTTCGTTTGATGCCGCTGCGCATCATGCCCTGGCGCGCCGGATCGCCGGAGAAGGCATGGTGCTGCTTAAGAATGACGGGATGCTTCCCTTGAAAGATGAGCAGCATATTGCTGTTATCGGCCGGGCGGCCCAGGAGGCGCATTTCCAGGGTGGCGGCAGTTCGCATATTAATCCCACTCAGGTGGATAGCCCCTTTGAAGAACTGCAAAAATTGGCCGGGGATGCCGAATTGAGTTTTGCCCAGGGTTACCCAGCGGATGACAGTTTCAACCAGGCGCTGATCGAGGAAGCGGTCGATAACGCCAGCGCTGCGGATGTAGCTTTGCTGTATCTGGCGCTGCCAGACTCCAAGGAGTCGGAAGGCTATGATCGGGCTGACCTGGATCTGACCGCGCAGCAGATCGCGTTGATCAAAGCTGTGGCTGAAGTGCAGCCTCAAACGGTTGTCATTCTGAATAATGGCGCACCGGTTGTGATGGGGGAATGGCTCGATAGTGTGGGGGCTGTTCTGGAGGCGTGGATGATGGGGCAGGCTGGCGGCGGTGCGATTGCCGATGTGCTCTATGGAAAGGTGAACCCCTCCGGCAAGCTGGCGGAAACTTTTCCGCTGAGACTGGTGGATACACCTGCATATCTGAATTTCCCCGGCGAAAACGGTGCGGTGCGCTATGGCGAGGGACTGTTTATCGGCTATCGCTATTATGATGCTAAACAAATGCCGGTGCAGTTTCTCTTTGGGTATGGGCTGAGTTACACTACGTTTGCCTATAAGAATGCCAAAGTTTCAGCGAAAACCTTCAGGGATGTGGACGGCCTCATCGTTTCGGTGGATGTGACCAATACGGGCAAGATGGCAGGCAAGGAAGTGGTTCAGGTGTATGTGCGCGATCATGAATCACGGTTGGTGCGCCCGCCCAAAGAACTCAAGGGCTTTGTCAAGGTGGCACTGCAACCCGGCGAGACGAAGACCGTTTCCCTGTCCCTTGATTTCCGTGCGTTTGCCTATTACCACCCGGCATACAAACAGTGGATCACGGAGGATGGTGCATTTGACATCCTGATTGGGGCTTCCTCGGCTGACATTCGCTGTGTTGAGACGGTGACCCTGCAATCTACCCTGCAACTGCCATCCATCCTGACACGTGAATCGACCCTGCGAGACTGGATGGCAGACCCGCGTGGGAAAGAGGTCTTCGAACCGTTCTTCCAACAGATACTGGCACCCATGCAGGCTGCCTTTGGCGGGGGGGATGAAACCGAGGGTGCCGGGATGGACTCGACGGGCTTCTTTATGGAGATCACCCTGCTCGACCTGCTGTATTTCCAGGAAAATCTGCTTCCCAAAGCGCCTGAAGAAATGGTGGACGAACTGCTATCTCAGGTACACAGTGCGAAGGAATGATTTGTCTGTTGCGGAGTAAAAGCGACTGGCATTGCTGTAAATGATATTGAAAAGACGCTCACCGGTCAGAACTGGCGGGCGTCTTTTTGTTACAGGTGTGTTGGCATGGAGGGGTCCATCCAGTATCCAGGGTTCGTCCCCGCGATGCTATAGCTGGTGCAATTGGTCATTGATGTCATTCAGGTCAAAGGCTTCCGGGTCAAATGCCCCGCCGATCCATTCCAGGTAGCGTTCATGTTCCTCGTTGGCGGGATCATGGATGGCCTCAAGAAAAAATTGATATCCGGGCGGGCCGCCGATGTCTTCTGGCGGGCAGGCGCGTTTTCCGGTAACGCACAGTGGATAGCGCATGTTCTCGTCACGGGGCAGGATTTTCTCCACCAGGATTTCATGCCGCCAATCATCACCAAAATCGTAGGTGTAGGAGCCTTTCAGTTTTTCTGCCGGGAGCACTTGTGCCAGCGTGAAATCTGCCTCATCCTCAAAGTCAAGTTCTCCCCAGGTGTCCTGTTCCCGGCTGCCATAGCTGGTACCGGAAATGGAAAATTCGTGCAGGTGGTAGCCATCCCAACCCATAATGGTCAGCAGGATGTGATGCAACTCTTCCAGGGTAGTGTCGCCCGGTACCAGCACCCGCCGCCAGACGGGCGGCTTGATATAAGACAGCGTGATTTTGAGCTGATAGATTTTTTCGGATTGTTTTGACATCATCTTTCCTCTATTTTGGAAATAATCGGGGTGGTCGCTTATTCCTTGTATTCTTCCGTTCAGCGCCTGGTACGTTGATATTTTCTACCAGGTGGAAAACCAGATTGATCAGATTATAGCATTTCCGGGGAAATACCGTGCATGGATGCGATAAAAAATCTGAGGATATGGCATAATAGTTGTGAGAAGAAAATATTTGAACGTGTGTTTGAAAAAAGGGTGCGATGAAAACAAACAAAGGTTTCCCTGCGATTTTTCCCGATGCGGAAACGGCTGCCAGTGTAGAACGAGTGATCCGCGCCAGCCTGGATGCGGTGGACCCGTATCAGGCGGTGCGCCGAGTGCTTGATCAACAGGATGGGCAGCTATTCGTTGAGGATGCGGCTTACGATTTGAAGACGATTGAGCGGCTCTTGGTCGTCAGCATCGGCAAAGCAGGCGGTTTAATGGCGAAGGCTGCCGCAGATGCACTGGGGAATAAGCTGGCTGCGGGGATCGTGGTGCAAAAGATGGATATTGCTCAGACCGCCCTGGACTTGCCGGAGAATATTCAGGTCTTGAAGGGGGATCATCCTGTGCCGGGGGAAGGCAGCCTGGCAGCGGGCGCGGCGGTGCTGGCTTTTCTGGAAAGCTGCTCGCCGCGAGACCTGGTCATTTTTCTCATTTCAGGGGGCGGGTCAGCGCTTGTCACCCATCCGCATGCGGGCATCAGTCTGAATGACTTGCAGGATGTGACGCGCTCTCTGCTGGCGTGCGGGGCGCAGGTTGACGAGATCAATACCATCCGCAAGCACCTGGACGGGGTCAAGGGCGGCGGGCTGGCGGGCAAAGCTTATCCGGCACGGATGGTCACCCTGGTACTCTCCGATGTGGTCGGTAACCCGCTGGATATGATCGCCTCTGGCCCCACGGTGGCGGATCCAACCACCTATGGGGACGCGAAATTGATCCTTGAAAAATACCAGCTATGGGGAAAAATACCCGCTTCAATTTCTGCTGTTTTACAGACCGGGCTGGCGGGAGTGCTGCCCGAAACCCGCAAGCCGGGAGACGCGTGCTTTGCACATGCCCAGGTGTTGATTGTGGGCAGCAATTACCAGGCGGCGTGCGCCGGTCTGGCAGCAGCGCAAGCGGAAGGAATGCAGGCACACATCCTGACAACGTATTTGCAGGGAGATGCGTTCAATGCCGGGCGTTTTTTGGGCAGCCTCCTGCGGCAGATCAGCGAAACAGGGCAGCCTTTTCCCCGGCCGGTGTGCCTGATCGCCGGCGGGGAGACGACGGTGGTGGTGCAGGGGGACGGCCTGGGCGGTCGCAACCTGGAGGTTGCTTTGGGGGCGGTGGCAGAGCTGGACGGACTGGAGCGGGTGGCCTTGGTCACACTGGCAACCGACGGCGAAGACGGCCCGACCGACGCTGCCGGGGCGGTTGTTACCGGCCAGACTCTCCAGCAGGGGCTGGGCAAAGGGCTGAAGGTTGAAGCCTGTCGTGTGGCTAGTGATTCTTACCGCTATTTTGAGGTGCTGGAGGCATTGATCAAGATCGGTTCTACGGGAACGAATGTCAATGATCTCGCTTTTTTGTTTGCGTTTTGAAAGGACAATAAAATGAATAAGGTAAACATTGGAAATTCCGGGTTCGAAGCTTCAGAAATAGCATTAGGCTGTATGCGCATCGCGACGATGAGCAATCAGGAAATTTCTACGTTGATCCACACCGCGCTTGACGAAGGGATTGATTTTTTTGACCACGCGGATATTTATGGAAACGGGCAATCGGAGGCGCGCTTTGCCGAAGCCCTGCAGTTGACCTCGAGCCAGCGGGAAAAGATGTTCCTGCAGAGCAAGTGCGGCATTCGTCAGGGCTATTTTGATTTTTCAAAAGCCCATATCCTCGAGGCCGTGGATGGCAGCCTGAAACGCCTGCAGACGGATTATCTGGATGTTTTGCTGCTGCACCGGCCGGATGCCCTGGTCGAACCGGAGGAGGTGGCGGAAGCCTTCACGATCCTGCAAGACAGCGGCAAGGTGCGCTATTTTGGCGTCAGCAATCAAAACCCGATGCAGATTGAACTGCTGACCAAATTTGTACAACAACCCATCCTGCTCAATCAGCTTCAACTGAGTATTACCAATACCGGAATGATCGACGCGGGGTTGAACGTTAATATGGAAATCGACGCGTCGATCGACCGGGATGGCAGCATTCTCGATTATTGCCGCCTGAAAGAAATCACGATCCAGCCCTGGTCTCCCTTCCAGTACGGCTTTTTTGAAGGAGTCTTCCTGGATAATGAAAAGTTCCCTGAGCTGAATCAAAAGATTGATGAGATTGCTTCCTCCAGAGGCGTGAAAAACACGGCGATTGTGGTTGCCTGGTTACTGCGGCACCCGGCGCACATGCAGCCCATCGTGGGCACAACCAATGCGGGCCGCGTCAGGGATATCTGCAAGGTCTCCGATGTGCACCTGACCCGCGAGGAATGGTACGAAATTTACCTGGCTGCGGGGAATGAACTGCCCTGACCCCGCACGGACAGAACACCGGTTTTATGAACCAGCTTCTCACCCTCCACTCAACCTGGTCGGGGTGCAAGACAGAATGAACAATGTCCAGACCACAGCCAAACCTTTCTTCGCGTAGGGTACGTTCGCAGTTGAACGCACCAAAATTCAACCCGCGGTTTCGGGTTGGAGTTTCCCGGTTTTGCAGGGACTTCGTCCGCGGCTAACGCACACTCTGCGGGGGGAGCCTCCCGCAGGAAAGTCAGTTGTACGTAGACAATAACGCAAAATATATCCAGGCATGGATAAGTTAAAAATCCCCAACCTGCGGGAGGGAAAAACCAATTGGCAATTCTTCCCGCAGGTTGAACTTGACCTGACTTTCGCATGCTTGTGAAGATATTGGCTTTGTTACCTTTTCGCAGTGAACTTCCCTGCGGGAGGTTCCCGGCCATCCGTTGCCAACCCACCCTCTGCGGGGAGTCTTTAGGGGTACTATAATGTGCCAATATCCCCCAGATGACCAATATTCAAGGATGAAGAATATGTTAAAATGGGTATAGATAAAGGAGATGAAATGACAGACAACCGCCATTAAACCACGTATTTTAAGGGAAACTTCCTCGTTTGTTTTGATTCATGCGGCCCGCGGGCGTTTGCCCCCGGTTTTTGGTTTTTAAAAGGCAGGTTTGTGTATGTTCACCGTACATCAGGTTTCAAAATCATTTGGTATCACGTCCGTTCTGGAGAACGTATCTTTCAGTTTGAACGGCGGCGAGCGGCTGGGGCTGGTGGGGGTGAATGGCACCGGCAAAACGACCTTGCTGCGGATCATGGCCGGGCAGGAGATGGCCGACTCGGGCAGTGTGCAGCGCACACCGTCTGACTTGCGCGTAGGGTATCTTTCCCAGGGCTTCACATGCCCGGAAGAGGAAACCGTGGGTGGTTTCAGTGACCGCATGCAGGGTGGTTTGCTGCGTTTGAGTGAGGAACTGGAGCACCTGGCTATTGAGCTGGCAGCGCAGCCGGATTCTCCATCTTTGCAGCGGGCCTATGACGATGCGCTGGCCCAGATCAACCTGACGGCCGAGTCTGGCTGGCGTGGGCCGGGCATCCTCGCCAGCCTGGGGCTGGGGGAGCTGGAGGCAGACATGCCGGTGGCGCATCTCAGTGGCGGACAGAAAACCCGCCTGGCCCTGGCCGGCGTGCTGCTGGGCAATCCGCAGGTGCTGCTGCTGGACGAACCTACCAACCACCTCGACCTGGATATGCTTACCTGGCTGGAAGACTGGCTGCTGGCATTTAAGGGCGGCGTGCTGATCGTTTCGCACGACCGTGCCTTCCTTGACCGGGTTGCTACGGGTATCCTGAATTTGGACGAAGATACTCACAGGTTGACGGCCTATGCGGGCAATTATTCGGCTTATCTGGAACAAAAGGTGGGCGAGCAGGAAAAACAGTGGCAGGAATTCAGAGACCAGCAGGATGAGATTGTTCAGTTAAAAGGTGCAGCCGCTTCCGTGCGCCAGTTAACGAAAATGCGCAAGGGCGGCAAGGCGGACAGCGGTGATAAATTTGCCACCGGCTTTTTTAGTAATCGCACGCTGGGGACGATGCGCCGCGCCAAACACCTCGAAAAGCGGCTGGAACAGTTAACCGGTGAGAACGCCATCGAAAAGCCACGCGCCGGCTGGCAGATGAAGCTGGAATTTGTCGATATTCCTGACAGTGGGCGGGACGTGCTGCGCCTGGAAGGGTTGAGCGTTGGCTATGATGGCACACCCCTGCTGAGGGAAATTGACCTGACGGTCCATCTGGGTCAGCGGATTGTGCTGGCTGGCTCAAACGGCACCGGCAAGACGACCCTGCTGCGCACGATTGCCGGGCGCATCCCCCCGCTGGCGGGGCGCGCGCGCCTGGGGGCGGGGGTGCAGTTGGGCTATATGACCCAGGAGCAGGAGGATCTCAACACCCAATGGACGCCCCTGCGCACGATTCAGGAGATCACCCGCGGGGGTGAGACCGAGGCGCGCACCTTCCTGCATCAGTTCCTGTTTGGCGGGGATGATGTTTTTGTGCCGGTGGGATCGCTGTCCTACGGCGAGCGGGCGCGGTTGTCCCTGGCGCGGCTGGTGGCCCTGCGCTGCAATTTCCTGCTGCTGGATGAGCCAGTCAACCATCTCGATATCCCCTCGCGTACGCGCTTTGAGCAGGCGCTGGCCGCCTTTGACGGCACCGTGCTGGCCGTGGTGCATGACCGTTATTTCATTGAGGGCTTCGCCTCCGAGGTGTGGCGGGTGGAGGGGGACAGGGTGAAGAGGGGATGGAAGTAGGTTTCTGATAGAGGAGCAAGATTTCTCAGGAAGGACGGACCACGGTCCGTCC
>Ga0334889_1002970_pt1 | contig 17752 bp, 15 predicted proteins | sample GraSluR1_MG_2_FD_207222 | JGI IMG/M metagenome (GOLD analysis project Ga0334889, IMG submission 207222) | Sludge microbial communities from methane-producing bioreactor in Wageningen University, Netherlands - Granular Sludge_8_08-R1 | ecosystem: Engineered > Bioreactor > Anaerobic > Unclassified... | reverse complement strand
ACACGCAAATTGGGCTGCTCAGAGGAATAGAGTACGGATTTTCTACCTTTCGCCACGCCAACAAGTCAACCTCTATTGCGGCAGACTATGCCGGTAACACCCTGGCTTATCAAAACTACTTTGACACCGATGACCGCGTGATGATTGCCGACTTGCCTATAAAGGGGATCAAGACGCTCTATGGCGAGCTTGGGGATTGGTTCATAGTTTTGGTCTGGGCAGCACTGGCAGCAGCGGTCGTCTTGGCTCTACGAGACCTAGTGCGTCAGCGAGACCGCCGCTGAGCGTGATCATCTCCGGGGAGTTTCGCAGCCACGGATGCAAGCACGAATCTGCTGGGAGGACCCTGTCACAGCTCGTGCTAGAAAAGGTCAGCCACAACACCCTGGCCGCCAACGGACACAACACCCAGCCGTGCAAGTTCGCCGCTCGCAAGGACACTATCTGAATCTACCACGACTATAGCCGCCATCTGCTGGTAGTCGATCCCGCTGGCCGCGAGTTGTGGATCCGCCTGGGGCGGTGGCTCATCATAGGGCCACGTGTCAGCGCCAGCGGATCGTCAGGTATACTGGCCGCTCCCCCTTGGGGGCACCTGCTACCGACCGCCTGAGTGTTGCTCAGGCGGTTTTTGCTTGGCAAAACGGCAGAGTGGCTGTTGCACTTGAAGCAGGCGTCGTATGATGCGCTGGCGAAGGCGCGGGCATGGGAGTGGAAGCCATCCCATGAATCCACGTGTGTTAGGGATGGCCCACCTTGCGGTTCACGAAGGCTGATGCTATCATTGGTTGTGGAGCAAACTAGAATAAGGATGCATCGGAACATGGTCAGTTCGTATCAAGTCGTGGATCTATTCTGCGGGGCAGGCGGATTGGCGCATGGCCTCATGCTGGAAGGGTTCCAGATACGAGCAGGTTATGACATTGATCCCTACTGCCAGTACCCATTCCAGAAAAACAACCCAGGAGCCGTCTTTGTATCTCAGCGGGTCGAGGAGCTCTCTCCGTGCGAGATCGCATCGTGGTACTCGGGCGACGCCGTGAGTGTCCTTGCCGGGTGTGCGCCATGCCAACCTTTCTCTCGCTATGCCCAGGGAAGAACCGACAAAGAGCAACGTTGGAGGCTGGTCAAGCGCTTCGCCGATCTAGTTTCGGCCGTATTGCCCGACGTGGTCACCATGGAGAATGTCCCTGACCTGGTTCGGTTCCGGCAGGGCCTTGTGTTCAGAGGCTTTGTGTCGCAGCTGGAGTCCGCAGGGTACCATGTATATTATGCTCCGTGTGTCTTCTGTCCCGATTACGGCATTCCACAAACGCGATCTCGACTAGTGCTCATCGCATCGAGACTTGCTCCTGTCACGCTCATTGAGCCCACCCATAATCCTGAGCAGTATCTGGATGTACATTCTGCGATAGGAGATCTGGAATCTCTGCAGGCCGGCGAAGCGAGTGAAACCGATCGTCTGCATAGGGCCGCCAAGTTGTCGAGGCGGAACCTCGCACGTATTCGTGCTTCCAAACCGGGGGGCTCATGGAACGACTGGCCCCCCGAATTGGTAGCCGGATGCCATAGACGAAGCTCGGGAGTGACGTATCAGTCAGTCTACGGACGTATGAGATGGGACGAGCCTTCTCCAACGATCACCACGCAGGCGTATGCGTATGGAAGCGGACGCTTTGGGCACCCCGAGCAGGATCGGGCCCTGACGCTCCGGGAGGCTGCCCTTCTTCAGACTTTCCCTCCGGACTACGAGTTCGTTCCGCCCGACGAGCCAGTGTACTTCAGGCGCGTGGGAGCCCTCATCGGAAACGCCGTTCCAGTGGCACTAGGACGCGCCATCGCAAAGAGCATTGAGCAGAGTCTCGTCAGCCCAGAGGAGGGATAGGGGACGGTTATATGCCCTCACTCAAGTTTACGGTGGACGCCGAACTCCTACGAGAACTGGGCCAGAGGCTCGTGGGCAAGCCTCATGTGGCCCTGGCCGAGCTGGTGAAGAACGGCTATGACGCCGATGCTACGCGCATCGTGATTCGGTTCGCCCTCGAACAAGACCACATCGATGTGCGTGACAATGGCCACGGCATGACGCTATCCGAGTTCCGTGACTTCTGGATGCGCGTCGGAACTACGCACAAAGTGGGGAACACCTCACGTCGCTTTCATCGCAACATGACGGGCTCCAAGGGCGTTGGACGTCTCTCGGCTCAATTCCTGGGTGACAAGCTGCGGATCATCTCCGTTCCCGAGGAAGGGCCATGGCTCAGCGCAGAGGTGGATTGGACCCAAGCGGCGAGCGCTGGCGACCTGACCGAGGCCGAAGTCGTCTACGAGATGCACGAGAACGAGAAACCGTTCGCCCAAGGAACGCAGATCACCATCGGAGGCCTTCGCGACGAGTGGTCGGACCCCCGTGCTATCCAGGATCTCGCGGCAGAGGTCTGGTGGCTGCAGCCGCCTTTCAGGGCCCCTATTCGCTCACCGGAGAACGGCGACCCTGGCTGTAAGATCGAGTTCCGCTCGACCCAGGAGGAGTTTCGCGCTGCGTTCGATCAGCAAATGTCGGCCATCATGGACATCTGGACGGCGCGCATCGTTGGTCGCAACGAGAATGGCACTGTACACATGTCTCTCGAGTTCGCAGGCGAACCTCCCAACAAGTTCGAGTATCGCATCGCCGAACTACCTCACAACAGGACTGGCGAGGCCTCTTCTCCGACGTATGACCCAGAGACGAACTTGAACGATGGCGAGTTCGAGATACGGATCTACAAGCTCCAATATCGCCAACCGCATGGCATCAAGGTAGATGATGCGCGCGAGTACTTTTGGCGATACGGGGGCGTGCATGTGTACGACGGTGGCTTCCGTCTTCCGTACTATGGCGACAAGCTGAACGATTGGCTCGGTATCGAGCAGGATCACTCGCACCGTCGATTCCTGTCGGAGCTGCTTCCTGAGAGCATCCAACAGTCATATCAAGACACGGCGAGGTTGCGCTTCCTACCGACTCTGGCTCGAATCTTTGGTGTGGTTCGGGTAGACACCTCTCGCGAGCCCAATCTCGAGATCATGATCACGCGGGATCGGCTTGCCGACACACGGGCGCTCCAGGACCTGACGAAAATGGTGCGCTGGGCGATCGACATGTACGCATATGAAGAAGCCCGGCGACAGTACGAGGAGAAGCGGCGCAGAGCAGAAAGCCTGCCTCTTCCTGAAGCAATGGATCGGATGCGGCTGTTCCTGGACGAAGTCAAGGTGAGTCTGCCTGGCGAGGCACGCCAACGAGCAGACGAAGTGTGGCGTCAGGTGACGGAAGCTTGGTCTGCCCGCAACGCATGGACAACGATGCAGGTAGCGCTCTTGGGGCCGCTGGCCACCGCTGGCATGTCCGCTCTGGCTCTGCAGCACGAGCTGGCCAAGCAACTGCTGTACATAGACAGTTTCGTGGATCAGCTGGAAGGCTTGGCAAGCGAGGGGAACGAGCTTTCCGAGCCCCTAATGGAACTTGGCGCAAGGCTACGTGCGTGGGCCGATCGCGCTCGAGGAACGAGCGCCGTGTTCAGCTATCTGCTCGATGCGGAGAACGTCGAGAATCGTCGGCGCTTCTACGCTCGCGATGTCCTCGAGGAGGTCGTTGGCCAGACCAAGGTCTTTGCCCGGGGCATATCCATCGACCTAACAGGAGTTTCCCCCGACGTACTGCTTCCGAGAGCGTCTCTGATCGAATGGGGGGCGATACTCCAGAACGTTCTCATCAACGCGTACAGTGCACTCCTCGATCAGGACGAGCGCAAGGTGAGCGTACGTACCGAGCGTGGTTCGGGCCAGATACGTTTGCTGATTCAGGATACCGGCTCGGGTGTAGACCTGGCCGATTCCGAGCGGCTCTTCGAGCCGTTCGTACGAGGAAGAGAGATCTCGGATGACCGCATCGCAAGGGGGTATGGCGGCGGTGGCCTCGGACTAACCATCGTCAAGCTGCTCGCAGATAGGATCGGCTGTGAGGTGCGCTTCGTGGAGCCAGACCCAGGGTTCGCCACGGCCTTCTCGATCCAATGGAGGGAGCCAGATGCTTGAGATCCGCATCTATGATGACGAGTCGCCTCTTGCTGAGCAATACGCCGAAGGGCTGAGAAACATCGGAGATCTCCACGTCGAGCGGCTAGAGGATTCGGTCTTTGCCAGCGAAATCGAGAATCTCATGGAGCGCCGCAGACATTGGCGCTCCGATGGATGTCTCGGCGACAGCACGTCGATCTTCGATGGCCTGGATGTGCTGGTGATCGACTTCGACTTGCTGGAGGCCACGGCTGCGGGCGAGCTAATCGTTGCGTCGGGAGAGGACGTGGCTTACCTGGTACGCTGCTTCTCGAGCTGCCGATTCGTGTTGGGGATGAACCTTCCACTGTATCGGGAAAACGGATTCGACCTAACGCTCAGAGGGCATTTGGAGTCGTATGCTGACCTGAACATCGCCAGCGATCAACTCGCCAACACGGGCCTATGGAGTCAGGCATTCCAGAAATACCGGCCTTGGCATTGGCCCGTAATACCCGAGTATCTGCGCGAGTACGAGAGAAGGCTCGAGGATGCCAGGGATCTGGATGCTCCCATCCATCGAATCATTGGCTTGCCCCAGGAGAGAATGGCTCGCCTACCAAGGACGACCGGCGAGTTCCTGGGGGGGGCGCCCGAGGAAGCTACCCTCAGAGGCTTTGTTCGAGAGTCGGGGAATGGGTTGCTGCCGAAGGATGCCCCCGAGGCCGATTGTGACGAGGAGGTGCTGGCTCGCATCGCTGCCGCACGTCTGGCCAAATGGATTGAGAGGCGCCTACTGCCAGGCCAAGACATCCTCGTGGACGCACCCCATCTGGTCTCTCGGTTCCCAAGCCTGCTCCGAGGATCTCCCGACACCATCGAAGACTGGAACGCTACCGCCCGGCTGGATGCCAAGGGAGCCAATAGCGTCACCGAGGAGCTCGTGAGTGGTTCTCGGTTGGAACGCCCTCATTGGGTCTCCCGACCCACCTGGCTGTGGGACCAGGTTCGCGAGTGCGAGCAGATCGCCGAAGTGCGCGAGCCGTGGTCCGTAGAGCTTCCCAACTGGTCGTTCTGTGAAGATACCTCTCGCTTCTGCGCCGATGCACGACAGTTCCGCGCCGACCTCGAGTCTCCCTATTCGCTACGATACGTGCGGCGACTCGAGAAGGTGCGCTACCGCCCCGTATCACGTCTCTTGGGCTAGGAGACGGCGCATGGCGAATGCAAGACTGGATGGCATCCTACAGGCGATCGGACATCTGCAAAGTGTTCAGGACCACTTCTGGGAGGAGCGGTCTCCTGACGGCCCAAGGCCCAAGAAACACGTGCGGGATATCTACGATGGGTTCATCAGCAGCTGGGATCCTCTCCGCCAAGAGCACCTCGATCGCATACGCACTTGCGCGAACAGCTGCAGTGACGATTTCGAATTCCGTACATCCAGTGAGCACTCCTATCTATACCTGCCCGTCCCAGAGAGAGACGCTTCCCTGCTGCCAATCCTGGACCTCGCGCTGAAGGGTCGGAGACTCTGCGACCAGAAGCCCAAGGCGAAGAAGTCCGTCAGCACAAGCCCCATGGAGTGGGCACTGGAGTTGAGGATCCTGCTGCTCCACTGTCGACGGGAGGACGAGAGCGCCCTTGGTGGGGAGACCCGCGCGCGTCCCCATGGCATCGTTCTCCGTCTCGAGGGCGGAGACTGCTCGCACCCGTATTTCCATTCTCAGCTATGCACCAGCTTTGGTGGCTCGTCGGGCCACCCTACGGATTGCCTCCTAATCTCGCCTGCTTGGTTGCCGGAGAGAATCCCGGCTCTTCCGCTCAACGCGACAGAGCCGCTGGGCCTTCTGGCCTGCCTGTTGGTTGGCCTGTACGGCATCAAGGCCCCTGTGGCCCAGGAGATGAACCGTGTGCCAGAATATGCCAGGGCGTTGCGCTGCATTTGGAGCCCCCCATGATGCCTAGCGATCAGAAACGATCGGCCCCGAGTGGATCTCCTCCCGCTTCCTCAGATGCTGCCCACAACCGCATGAGGGCGACCAGACAGCGGGACACCAAAGCCGAGCGTTCTCTGCAAGAGTCGCTCGATCGGCTGGGCCTCTCGTTCGAGACAGATGTGCGCGTTCTGAGCAACACCAGGAGAAGAGTGGACATCCTGTTCAGGGAAGCCCGAATAGCTGTCTTCGTGGATGGATGCTTCTGGCATGGTTGTCCTGAGCATGGGACATGGCCCAAGAGGAATGCCCAGTTCTGGAAGAGCAAGATCAAGGCCAACCGGAAGAGGGATGCCGACACCAACCGGAGACTCTTGGCCGAGGGTTGGTGCGTCATCAGAATCTGGGAACACGAGGATCCGGAAGCTGCGGCGCGAAAGGTCCTACACGCCCTTGTATGACGAGGGCGTTACTCCTGCCGCAAGGGTTGCTCGTAGGCCGCTGGCGCTCCCCCCTGGGGGCACCTGCTACCGACCGCCTGAGTGTTCCTCAGGCGGTTTTTGCTTGGCAAAACGGCAGAGTGGCTGTTGCACTTGAAGCAGGCGTCGTATAATGCTGTCAGTAGCCCGTGCGGGGCCGCTACACAGGAGGGAAAGGCAGCCATGAGCGATCAGCCCAGCACACTCGCCCCTCGCGCCATCGTCCAGATGCTGTTCTTTATTGTCTTGATCCCATTCCTACCGCTGTTGCTCACCTGGCGCTGGACCTGGTGGGAGGCTTGGGTCTATGCCCTGGTCAGCATCCTGGGCTTTGCCATCAGCCGGGCGCTGGCCGCGCGGCGCCACCCGGATCTGATCGCCGAGCGGGCCCGCTTTTTGCGGCATGAGGATGCCAAGCCGTGGGACAAGGCCCTGGCACCCCTGGTAGGGTTGGGAGGCGGCCTGTTGCCGCTGGTCGCCGGGCTCGATGCGCGCTGGGGTTGGTCGCCCTCGGTTGGCGCATGGCCCAAGGCCCTGTCGCTGGCGGTCTTTATCGCCGGATACGCCTTGGGGGCCTATGCCCTGATCGAGAACCGCTTCTTTTCCGGCATGGTACGCATCCAGAGCGAGCGCGGGCACCGGGTGGTAACCGGCGGCCCCTATCGCTGGGTGCGACATCCGGGCTATGCAGGGGCGCTCCTCTCCTATTGGGGCGTGCCCCTGCTTTTGGATGCCGCCTGGGCCTTGGCGCCGGCCGCATTCCTGACCGTCGTGCTGGTCGTTCGCACCGCCCTGGAGGATCGCACGCTCCAGGAGGAGTTGGAGGGCTATCGCGACTATGCCGGGCGCGTGCGCTATCGGCTGATGCCGGGGGTGTGGTAACGCCGTTGGATCGTGGAGGGCTCGCATCATGGCAGGATCACTTGGTGCTGACAGGCCGGTGTTACGCCGGGAGCTAGGGCTGCTGGACGCCGTCGCCGTGGGGCTGGGGGCCATTATCGGCGCAGGCATTTTCGTTGTCACCGGCGTGGCGGCAGGGGTGGCCGGGCCTGCATTCCTGGTCGGGCTGCTCATCGCCGGGGGCGTGGCCACCTGCAACGCCCTCAGCTCGGCCCAATTGGCAGCCACATATCCCCAAGCGGGCGGCACCTACGAGTATGGCTACCGCCTGCTGCACCCCTGGCTAGGGTTTGTGGCCGGGTGGATGTTCCTGGTCAGCAAGCTGGCCGCCGGCGGCACCGTGGCCCTGGGCTTTGCGGGCTATCTCCACGCACTGATTCCGGCCATCCCCCAACGGCCGGCGGCAGTGGCCGCCATTGCGGCGCTCACGGCGATCAACTACCTGGGCATCAAAAAGGCGGGGCGCCTGAATATCGCCATCGTGTCGGTCTCGCTGGCGGCTTTGGGCTACCTGGTTGTGGCAGGGCTGCCTGCGCTGGATCTGGCCAACCTGCGCCCATTTGCGCCCCACGGCCTGCGGGGCGTGCTGGAATCCGCCGCGCTGCTCTTTTTCGCCTATACCGGCTATGCGCGGCTGGCGACCCTGGGCGAAGAGGTGCGCGAGCCCCGGCGCACCATCCCCAAGGCCATCATGCTGGCCCTGGGGATCGCGCTTTTGCTCTACATGCTGGTAGCGCTGGCGGCGGTGGGAGCCGTGGGCGCCGACGCGCTGGCGGCCAGCGCCTCGCCCTTGGAGCGCGCGGCCGCCAGCCTGGCCGCGCCGGGGGTTGCTCCAGCGGTTGCCATCGGCGCCACTACGGCCATGCTGGGGGTGCTGCTCAGCCAGATCCTGGGCATCAGCCGCATGATCTTTGCCCTGGCCCGCCGCCGCGACTTGCCGCCCGCGCTGGCCCATGTGCATCCCGTCTATGGCGTGCCGGATAGGGGCATCCTCCTGACAGGGCTGGCAGCGGTGATGGTAGCGCTGTTCGGAACGCTCCAGGCCATCGTGGCCGCCGCCTCGTTCACGATCCTGATCTACTATGGGCTGGCGAACCTCTCGGCGCTGCGCATGCGCCGCCAGGACAAGCTGTTCCCCGATTGGGTCCCAGCGCTGGGCGTCGTCTCCTGTGCCGGACTGGCCCTGACCTTGCGCCCGGCGACCATCGCCAGCGGGCTCGGGCTGCTGGCCGCCGGGCTGCTCTGGCGCTGGCTATACCGCCGGCTCAGCGGCGCGGCCGAGGGCCAGGCCACAGAGGATTAGGGACAAGATGCCTCAGCCCTGCGCATGACCGCTCGTCTCCAGGCTGGCGACGTAATACACGCTGGGCGCGACACGCTCGTCAGCGCCGGGCAGGTCCTCGCCCCCCTCCGCCGACATCTCGGGGAAGGGCATCCGGCGCGGCGACCCCGTTCGGTAGATGATGCGCTGCACGTCCCAGGTGGAGGCGTCGAATAGCAGAGAGCGCACCACGCCCAGCTCGGGCACGGACAGGGTGTAGCGGTGCTCGACCGCATCCACGGCGATCTCGATCTGGTGCCAGCGACCCGCCTCAAACACGCCCAGGTCGCGGGTCTCGTCGGCGTCCCGCGCCTTGAGGCGGCCATCGGCGTCGAACCAGAGGCGCACGGGGACCTGGCCGCGCTCGTCGGCCAGCTCGATGTACAGGGGCGCGTCGCCCACCTGGGCGGCCAGCACCCGGGTGCGCAGGGTGACCCGCCTGCTATCGGGGAATACCCGCTCCGCCTTGGCGTAATCGTACGGGTCCTCGTCGCGCAGGGCGAGGGCGGGCGTCCCATCGGGGGCCACGCCTACCGAGACGGGCGCCCATTGGGGGCTGTAGAGGTTCCACGCGGCCAGGGCATCCACCGTATCCAGCGTATCGTTCACCGGCCCCTGTACCCGCCCCCGCACCGGCGCCGTCACGCGGCTGACCCAGATATCCTCTTTGTTCATGCTGTAGGTGAGCCACAGGCCGCCATCGGGCGGCGCGCCATTGCCCTCAACGATGCCGCGCACATATTGGGCGCCAAAGTCCTTCCAGTGGCCCCCATACCGGCGGGGCGGCACCTCGCCCTGCACCAGGAGCATGTCATCGTAGGTATAGCCATCGTCGCCGGTGACGATGGCCAGCGGCCAGCGCTGCTCGCTGTGGGTGCTGGGGTTATAGACCAGGGCATAGCGGCCATCGGCGGTGCGTTGGCCCCAGACCTTGGCGCCATCCATCACCAGGCTCGTCGCTTGCTCCGGCTCGGACCAGGTCTGGCCCTCATCGCCGGAATAGGCCACCCGCGCCCGCTTCCAGAGGCCCACGACGCGGCCATCGGCGGCGTGGTAGTAGGAGAGGGCCTGGCCGCCGCCGATGGCGAAAAAGCCGTCCTCGGCGCGGTCCTCCTCCCACCACTGGAGGGTCACCAGCCGGTCGGCCAGGAGCGCATCGCAGGCCCCGATGAACCCGGCATCGGGCGATGCGGTGTAAAAGGGGTAGCGGGTGTTGCCCTCGTGCCAGCCAGCGTGCCGGTTGTAGCGCACGAAATGGATAGGGCCCAAGGCGCCATCGGCATAGACCTCGCGCACGACACGGCCGATGCCACGCCCGTCGTTGGGCGAGGTGGTGGGATGGGGGCAGATGCCGTAAAAGCCCAGGGCCAGCAGGCGGCCATCGGGCGCAACGTAGAACCCCATGCGCTGGTGCATGACAGAGTAGGAGCCGGGCGCCAGCTTGAAAGGCAGATCGTCGGGATAGACGCCATCGGGCGCGACGTAGGGCGGAAAGACGACCTGGGGCCGCTCCCAGGCGCGGCCATCGGCAGAGGTGGCCAGCAGCGTCTGGCCTGGGGGCGTGTGCTCGCCGACGGGGTTGCTCAAGTAGGAGAGGTAAAAGCGCCCGCGCCAGTGGGCCAGCATAGGGGCATGGTTATACGTCCAGCCATAGGCCTCGGCGAACTCGGGGTGGCTGCGGTTGACCCGCAGCACCTGGTAGCTGTGTACGCCCACGGCGGGGCGCAGTTGCCCGTGGTGGTAGTCAATGTTGGCTCTGGCCCGGCCGATGTAGCGAACGTGGTTTTGCGAGGTGGTCATGGCGGGTGCTCCGTGTGGGGAAGCAGCCTCACAATGAAAAATAGTGAGGGAGGAACAAGCACAACCGGCCTCAATCGGTTTAGGTTTATAGAGCGCGAAACATCCAGACGACACCAAGCACCGCGCAAAAGGTGTGCGTACCGAATCTGTGATGTTTCACGGTGATGCAGAGCCTCGAAAGAGCAGCATGCCCACCTCAAGGTACACGCTGAAAGCACAGGCCAAGTGCAGAGTGCGAATAATGACCGAGGAGTGTCATCTTTCTTCCAAGTATTGCGTGACACTCCTCTGAAATGCTCTCTTCTGAGGTTAGCGGCGTATAAGCTCTACTTTATTATCATCTCCAACGGAAATAACCAAGGTCCCATCTCGATTTTCTGATTCCAGATTATGCTTCGGACTGAGAGGATGCGGCTTCGCGGGTGGCAGTATCTTCGGTTCTCGGGTCATGGGGAACGAGCTCTTGCGTGGTTGGTATGCTATGTTCGCCGGACGCACATCCCTTATCTTCTGTGACATCACCAGTTCTCCTTTGTGTGTTGCTGATCTGGCGACCAATTAGAATAAGCGGTCTCTGAGTATCTGGGTTTCGAAATATCCCCTTGCCAAACTGATCAACGATTGCCCTATAGAACTCCAGTTCACACTGAGAAGGAGGCCGAACGGGGAAACCGATCTTGCACGCCTCACCGAAGTCAATAACAAACGAGTGGCAAGGGTAGCCATTGAGAAGTTGATTCAGTGTGTGGTCCGATGCACCAAGACGCTTAGCATACTCTCCTGTTATATCGAGAGAACGTTGTATTTCTCCGAGCTTTATGGGTTCCATTTGTTCCGCTATGGGTCCAATAAGGCCAGTAGCTAATTGTGTAGCTATCTCCATCGCCCTTAGCGTACTGATAAACCCTTGGCTTCTGCTGATAATCGAGAGAAATGCTTCCTCAAAGACACGAAAATGCTCACGGCTCAGTACCTGCAACGCCCAGAGAATATCCAGACCCGAATTGCGCCGAATAAGCTCATCATCTTTGATGAGCTGAACATCTATCGGCCCCAACTCGCCATCAGGAGACATGACCAATGAGCGAGCGCCTAGGGCTACCAGTGTTCCAGCACTCTTGCAGTACCCAAAGACTCCGAGCGTGAACTCATCGTAGCGACTGCGCAAGCCCTGTGCAAGAATATAGGCAGCGTCAGCGTCCCCACCCGGTGTCGTCAAAATGAAGAAAAGGTGCTTACTCTGGGCAGGTTCAGAGTCAATAAGCTCCAAAAAATCGTAGACGTTGTCCCGATACAGCGCTCCGGCGTAGAAAGCGGCCTCGCAATGGGACTCAGTCAGCAACTGTTGAATAGCGGCGAGTAATCCCTTTGGCTCCTGCGCCGTAGAAGAGTCTTGCTCCATCTCCAAGTGCTCTCTCCTTGTTTACCTCGGCCCTATATGCCCAACCGCCCTCATCTGGTATTCCCGGCAGTGCGAAAAGTCGTGCTGCCCTATTCATCAAGGTATTGTAGAACGACCATGGCAGAACTTATACTTGATTGGCCTACCGCGCACATCCTTCGCGCCGCACGGGCAGGGCGCATTGCGGGGTGTCCCAGCGTACTTTAGCTGGTTCCACTCGAGAACATAGTCCATCTGCTGCATTGACGGTATGCGAAAGCTGACCCAAGTTGCGTTGTTCAGGTTGGTAATAGCTAAATCGCCTCTAGATATAATGTCCATACCAACGATCAGCCCAAACTGACCGTTGGCCTCAGCGCACTCTACTGCCGAGACTCCCACCACCATGACACGATTGGGTAGTCCAATGTTGACAATGTACGTATTGGCTTGACCTACGCCTGCTGCGTGGTGAATCAGAGTCGAGCCTGTAGCCACCAGATCAAGCTTCTCAGCGGTATCTCGGGTGATCATACTCGCTGTCGCGCCTGTATCCCATAGGGCTACGGTCTCAGCGTAGAGTTCAGGAGTGGTAGGTGTCTGGATCGGATCAAAAGCAGCCCAAACGTGAACGGGTGTAGTTATGCGATTGCTAATACTTGTGTATCTGACTGTAAAGGCGTCGAATGACCCGCGATTCCTGGACAACACAGCGTCACCCAAGGACAATCTGTGTGGAATTGATAGTCACCGTGTAGGCGTCAGGACCTGGCTTGCAGGGCTGTAACATGAATGTGCCTAGAGGATACTGCTCCTGGGCACTGAGGTAAGCCTCCAGGTTCGTATCATATACTCCTACCACCTGGCGCCCTTTCAGTACAAGAATTTTGCCAAGAAACTGCTTAACCAACTGCTCCTGGTTCTCGATAAAGAAATCGAGCTCCTCCGTGAACACGTTGCACCCCCTCCCGCATTCCCAAGAAATGCAGATCATCACACTCATTATACCAGATGTGTCAAGAGACTGCGAGGAATAATATGACGGGCATGTTCTCCCATTCGATCTCACATACATGCCTCACCTCAATGGCTCTAGCGCAGCACCAGGATAGCGGCGTCGGACAGAGGCAGGTACGTTACAGTCAGGTTCCCGTTCCCCCTCCTACACCGCCCCTGCCAGCGCCACCAACCCGAACATCGTGATCACCACGCCCGAAAGCCGGTTGACCCAGAGCAGGCTCCGGGCGTTGAAACGCGAACGAAACATGCCGACGCCCCCGCTCAGAGCGAGCCACCAGAGCGCCGAGCCCAGGAAGACCCCCAGCACCAGCGTGCTGGCCGCCGCATAGTCGCCGGCGGCGCTGGCCAGGCCCAGCCCGGAAAAGATGGCCACAAAGGAGAGGATCGTCATCGGGTTCGTCAGGGTCAGGGCAAAGGTGGAGGCGTAGGCCGCCGCCAGCCCACCCCGCCCGGCCGGGGCAGCCTCCTCGGCGGGGCGGGCCAGCAGCGTCTTGATGCCCAGGTAGCAGAGGAACAGGCCGCCGACGAGGCGCAGCCAGGTCTGTTGCCCCACCAGAAAGGTCGAGACAAAGGTCAAGCCGAACCCGGCGATGCAGCCATAGACGGCGTCGGCGGTGGCGGCGCCCAGGCCGGAGGCGAACCCCGTGGCGCGCCCCTCGGCCAGGGTGCGCCGCATACACAGCACGCCAATGGGCCCCACCGGCGCGGCGATGGAGAGCCCGATGACGAGCCCCCGCAACAGCAACGAGAGGTCAACTCCCTCGCTCGTGGTTAGCGCCTCCCGTAATTCCCGCCCGCCAGGATGTCGCGCACCTCGATAGCGTTGGTGGCGGTGCGCAGGCGCGCCATGTGCTCGGCCTCCTGGTCGCGCAGGCGCGTGACCCGATCCAGCACATCGGCCAGGTAGCGGGCGGGGAACTTACACGCGCCGTTCTCGTCCATATGGACGATCTCGCCGGGGGCCACGTCCATGCCCGCGATGGAGACGGGCACGTTCACGGCGTGGATCGCCATGTCGCCGTGGCCGGCGCACACGCCACTGGTGAGATACTGGAACCCCATGGGCCGGATCTCGTCAATGTCGCGGGAGGGGCCGTTGGTGATGGCGCCCACGCAACCGGCGGTCTGCATGGCAGTGGTCATGTTGCCGCCGGAGAGCCCCACCTTGTTGGCGATCTCGGGGGGAAAGCGCTGCTCGAACACAAAGATCGTCGGCTGGGGCGAGACGGCCATGGCGTCAACCACGTCGGCCAGGGAGAGCCGCGCATAGTTCGGGTCGGGCAGGCCATAGACGCAGGTAACGGCATAGCCTACGGTGCGCCCCAGCTCGGGATACCAGCAGCGCAGGCTGGCATCGGTGTACCAGTTCATCGTCCACGGGTTATACAGCCCCAGGCAGAGGGGGTTCTTGGGATAGGTGGCCAGCACGTTGGTGATGGAGGGCGTGTCGAACTCTTTTAGGGCCTCGAGCAGCTCTTGATCGGTGGGCATACGAGTCTCCTTCCAAAGGGTCGTGTCGTCACTTGGACTCGGAGTGGGCGCCAAGGCGGCGGTCTATGCGGTGGGCAGGGCCCTCTCCCCTCTCCCATGCGCGCATGGGAGAGGGGGACGTGGCATAGGTCGCCAGCACGATGCTAACGCTGGACCTTTAGGCCCTGGATGCCGGCAAAGTGCGCGCGGCTGCCGAGCTCCTTTTCGATGGCCAGGAACCGGTTGCCCACGTGGCCGATGGCGCCCTCGCGCAGGTGGCCGGTGCCCAGGCCCACGGTATAGTCGGCGATGGACGGGCCCTCGCCACGGCTATCGCAGGGCATGACGCCCATGCCCGCGCGGTAGGCCATGCGCACCACGTTGAACGACTCGCTGATGGTGCCGATCTGGTTCACCTTGAGCAGGATCGCGTCGGTGGATTTGTGGTCAATGCCCATCTGCAGGCGCTCGGGGTTGGTGGTGTACAGGTCGTCGCCCACGGTCTCCACATGGGGGAGCTTGGCCGTCAGGATGGCGTGCCCCTCATAGTCCACCTCGTCCAGCGGGTCTTCCATGATCACAAAGGGATAGTTGCCCGCCATCCACACATACAGCTCGATCAGCTCGTCGCGGGTCTTTTCCTGGCGGTCGAACAGGCCCACGTAGCGGCCCTTGTCCTTTTCATAGTAGGTGCCCGCCGCCACATCCACCTGGATGCCGATGCGGCCCGTCTGGCCGTCGCGCTCGATGGCCTCGACCATGATGTCCCACAGCTCCTTGTCGTGGGAGACGGTTCCGGGGGGCACCGAGTAATGGCCATAGCGGGCGCTGATGCCAAAGCGCTCCTGCATCACCTTGGCATAGGTGCGCGAGAGGTGCCAGGCGGCATAGTGGGCCTCGGAAAAGGTGTCATAGCCATAGCACATGAGGGCGTGGCTGGGCTTGCCGCCCGACTCGCTGCCGCCGCCGCCATAGCGGTCGCTGCCCACCAGGCAGATGATGCCCGGCACCGGCAGGGTGACGGCGTTGACGCCGCCGATGTGCTGGTAGAGGGGGATGCCCAGCGCCGCCGCGCCGGCCTTGAGCACTGCCGCCGACGTGGCCGCCGTGGCGTTGCCGCCCAGGCTGGTCTTGTTCGGCGTGGGGTCCAGGGCGATGATGGCGTCATCCACGTCGGTCTGGCGGGTGGCGTCCATGCCGATGATGGCCGGGGCGATGATCTCCTCGACCTTTTTTACGGCCACCATGACACCCTTGCCGCCATAGCGCTCGCCGCCATCGTAGGCAAACTGTACCTCGTGGACGCCCACGGAGACGCCGGCGGTGGCCACGGCCACGCCCACGGCGCCGTTGCGCGTCGTCACGGTCACTTCGATCCCGGGATGCCCGCGATCGGAGTCGATCTGCCGGGCCGTTACAGATTTGATCAGGGTTCCGTCTTGCATGCTGTTTCCTTTCTGGATGCTATTTCCGCCCCATGATGAGGGTAACGGTCAGGTCGTTCATGCTGATGTTGTGGCTGGCGATGACGCCGCTATCGAGGGCGCAGAGGGCCGGGGTGGCGTTGTGACGGCGCAGCGCCTCGGCCAGGTCCACGCCGCGCTCGCGGGCCTCTGCCACGGTATAGCCGTCCACGATGCCCCCGGCCAGCGAGGGGATGTCCTCACAGCCGGCGACGAGCTGGGCGCCGGGGCCGTCGGTGCCATCGGAATCCACCGAGCCGACGACGATATGGGGGCTGCCGGCGATGTGGGTGGCGGCGGCCAGGGCGAACTCTTGGTTCCTACCGCCGATGCCGTTCTCCTTGCCCACGGTGACCACCATCTCGCCGCCGTTGATCAGGGCGCAGGGCGGCTCGAAAGGCTGCCCCGTGGCCTCGACGTTGTGGGCGATGCCGGTGTTGACGATGGCGTACTGGCTGGCCTCCACGTGCATGCCGGAGAGCAGGTGATGGGCGGCAAAGCCCAGCTCGCGGGCCTTGGCCGCGGCGGTGGGCAGCATGCCCAGGCTCTCGGGCATCACGCCATAGATGCGCTGGCGGCCCGAGTCAAACTCGGCGCGCTTCATCGTCTCGGCGGCGGCGTCGCCCCGCGAGAGGTGCGCCCGCACCGATGCGGGGGCGTCGTCCCAGGCGTCCCACTTGTGCAGCATGGCGATGGCCTCGGCATAGGTGGAGCGGTCGGGCAGGGTGTGGAGCCAGACATTGCTGCCCACCAGCCAATCATAGTCGCGGCAATCCCAGGCCAGCAGGTGGACGACCTGGGCGGGGCGCAGCGCGCGGGTGATCTGGCCGCCCTTCATCTGGTCCAGGTGGTTGCGGATCGGGTTCAGCTCGCCGGTGGGCACGCCCCGCTCGATCTGCATCATGTGGGTCACCCGGCGCAGGTCGTCCAGGGTGACGCCCGGCGCAGGCAGGGTGAGCAGCGACGAGATGCCGTTGCCGGTGACGGTAAAGACCAGGTCGCGGGGGGTCAGGGTACGGGCCAGCGCCAGGATCTGGCGGCAGCCCTCCAGGCAGCCCTCGTCGGGCAGGGGGTGGGCGCCATAGACGACGCGGATGCGCTCCAGCTCCAGGGGCAGATCGTGCTTGTCAATCACGACGCCGCCGGTGAGGCGCTCGCCCAGGGCGTCCTCGATGGCCTTGGCCATACGCTGGATGCCCTTGCCCGCGCCGACGACATAGATGCGATCCACGTCGTCCAGGTCTATGGCCAGGGGCCCGCTCAGGGGCGCGTCGCGGGGCTCAAACTCGGGGCGATCCAGGACGAGGCGCCGCCCCTCTACCTGCAAGAGCTGTCGGGTATTGTTGTACGGGTCTGCCGCGCGCAGGCCCGCCTCCAGGATGCTGACCAGGGCGGTGCGGCCCGCGATGTTGCCGTGGGACGCCAGTACGTCGCCGTTGAGGATCCTCTGCGCCACGCCCCTCTCCTTCGCGCTTGGTGTTGCGCCCCGGCCCCGGGGCGCACGGGGAGAGGATAGCCCCAAACGGGAGGGGCGTCAAAGGGATGGGAGGGGCAGGGCGCGAGGCGGGTGGGTAGGCGCGGAGGCGCCACCGAGAGGGCAGCGAGACGGGATCAGGAGCAAGGGATTTGGGATAAGTAGGGGTTATCCCACATGGTTATCCCCAAAATGGGTTCGTTTGGCAGAAAGTAGTTGCAGTGCGACACGCTCTGCCCTGGGGCGGGAGGGCTCTGGGATGGCCAGAGGCGCGGGGCCCCGCCCGCACAGGCAGAGTATAGCACATTTGTTCGAGGAGCGCAAGGGTTTGGCGAACATGTGACTGTTCATTGGTTGGTGAAAAGTCGTATAATGAGTCAAACGTCGTGCCTGTTCGATCCATTCGGCCGGCGGAAAGAGACATTATGCGCCTACTCATGATCCTACCTCGTGTGGAGCCGGACCA
>Ga0334889_1002959_pt1 | contig 17783 bp, 15 predicted proteins | sample GraSluR1_MG_2_FD_207222 | JGI IMG/M metagenome (GOLD analysis project Ga0334889, IMG submission 207222) | Sludge microbial communities from methane-producing bioreactor in Wageningen University, Netherlands - Granular Sludge_8_08-R1 | ecosystem: Engineered > Bioreactor > Anaerobic > Unclassified... | reverse complement strand
AAGGCCACCGCGGGCATGTAGCGCACCAGGTCTACGAACGGCTCGAACAGCCCCTCGAAGAAGCGAAAGTTGCCCATGAGGATGCCGATGGGCAGGGCCAGCGCGGTCGCCAGCAGCCAGCCCACGGTGATGCGGTAGACGCTGGCCCCCACATCTTGCCAGAGGATGCCTTCTTGCGCCTGGATGATCAGTTCCTCGCCCACGGCGCGCAACGGCGGCAAGAAGATGGGCGACACGACCTGCAACTCGGTGAGCAGCAGCCAGGCGGCGAGGAACAGGGCGATAAACGCGACGCCCGCGCCGGCATACACCCGGCGCGGGATATCGCCGCGCAGTTCAAAGAGCCGCGTGCGCGGCCGGCGCGGTGTGGTCGTCATTACTCTCCCAGGAAGGATGCGTCCACCATGGCGGACAGGTCGGGAATCTCGTCGATCAGGCCGATGGAGAGGGAGACGTCCGCCACATCGGAGATGGTTCCGGCAAACTCGCCGGTGAGCTGCTCCTGATTCTGGGCCAGGTCGAAGAAGCGCACGCCGTCGAACGCGGTCTGCAATTCCTCCGGCGAGCTGCCGACGGCCGCAGAGATGATGGCTTTGGCCTCGTCGGGGTTCTCGTTGTAGAAGGTCATGGCGTCGCCCCACACCTGCATTAGCGCCCTGGCCGCGTCCGGCTGCTCGTCCAGGAACTTAGCGGGCACGGCCAATACATCCGAGATCAGCCCAGGGCGTTCGCCCGCGGTGTAGAGCAGCTTGATCTCCGGGTTGGCGGCAATGGCGGCGGCGATGTACGGCTCGTAGGTGACGGCGACCTCCACCTGCCCGGCGATCATCGTAGCGCCGGCGTCGGACGCGGGCATGGGCGCGGTGGTGACGTCAGCCAGAGACATGCCGTTCTCCGCCAGCGCGTAGTTGAGCAGCAGGTCGCTGGTCGATCCTTCCTCATAGGCCACGGTCTTGCCCGCCAGGTCCGCAATGGAATCGATGCCCGCGCCGGCGATGATGGCGTCCGCCTCGTACGAGGCGTCTTCCAGCAGCACCACGCGCAGGTCCACGCCGTTGGCGAAGAGCTTAATGGCCGTGTGCGTCGCCAGGTTGGCCGCGTCCATTTCGCCGGCGGCAAAAGCGGCGTTGACCTCGGTATCCTGCACGAAGTCGATCAATTCAGCCTGCAGGCCATGTTTCTCGAACATGCCCTGGTCCTGGGCGATCCACCACGGCCCATAGCCGATCCAGGGCTGGGTGCCGATGCGCACCGGCGTAAGCGCAGGCGCAGACTCCCCGGACGGAGCGGCTGCCGGGGCCACCGGCGCGCACGCGCTGAGCACGACGAGCGCTGCAATCATCACGATGAGGCCGAACATCCGGTTGTGCAACATGCTGCCTTCCTTTCGTAGTGGAGCGATGAACGGGTTGCCAAAAACCTCGGCAGACGTGAAACGAAAAAGGCGTGCGCCGCGAGGCGCTGCATCCAGACCGGCGAAAAGGGGCCGCCCCTGCCAGCATCGCCTAATTTTTCTACAGCAGGCGACATTCGGTCAAATCCCCGTTCGGCAAGGTCTGTTGGTAAGGTCTGTTGCGCATAATTGGTTGTCAAGCCTCGCCCGCTAATTGTGCGGATGCCGCCTGCACCCACGCCGCGTCCATGCGTGCCAGGCGAGCCTTCCTCAAGTTTTCGCGCATGATCCAACGCACGTCCGCATCCCGGACGGAAAACCAATGCGCCATGGCCGGCTTGCCCGCATCGGGTGCAGCCGCCACCGCCACGCTCCAGCAATAGCCAAGACATTGGCGCAGGGTGCGAAACGCCGCGCTGCGCCGATTCTGTTCGCATAGCAAGCTATTCGTGATCGCATGAAGAACCGCGAGCACAGCAATAACATGCGCTTCTTGCCGCAACAGGCGCGGTTCACACAGAGCCGCCGCGGCGGCGCGCCGTTCCAAGAGCGAACCGCTCGCCCAACGCGCCATTTCCGCCAGCAACGCCTCCATATCCCTTTCGCCCCAGCGCTGCAACGCCATCGCCGTTGCTTCACGCGTCCGCCATCTTGGGTCGTTGGCGTGACGGCGCAGGTCGATCAGGAGGCTGCGGTCTCCCTCCGCCAACAGGCGTCCGAGACCCAGCACGCCGCAAAACGTGAGGAACTCCTGAGGCGAATTGGCGGGCGCCGCCGTCGCGTCGATGACGGCATAGCGGCGCAAGCGTTTCGCATCGCCTTCCGTCGCCGCTGCCTCGGCCAATTCTAGATTGCCTCGCGGTCCGGGCAGGCCGGATTCCGCCAACAAGAACCCGTCCCAATCGTCAAGGCTGCGCAAAACGCTGCGATACGCGCCGACTTTACTCATTACTGCGCCGCCTCCGCTTGTCCTCGCCATCTTGACAGCCTTTTGATAAGAAACAGCCGCCGATCATCCTGTACTGTAAGACAAATCTACACGAGACGAATGTCCGCGCAGGCGATATGACATATGTTGCAGCCGGTATCGGTACAGGAAAGATGATATGAGCAGAATTCTCACCTATGCGCCGCTGAGCTTGTTTTCCTATCAACTCTATCTGGCCTATACCGGCAAAGACCCCTACAAGGTGTTCGACGTGATTACAGACCTCGTGCCGCCCCATGCCGCGGCGAGGCTCTTCACTTTTCTCGTCAACGCGCAGTACTTCGTGCGCTTCGAGCTTGGCGATCTGCTTCGCTCTTTCCGCTTCTGAGTAAGCGCGTGCACAAAAATTGTCATTCCGAGCGTTAGCTCGGAATCTCGGACGAGGCGGCGCGATGCTTCACTTCGTTCAGCATGACAGGTGTGTAGGCTGTCACCCTGAGCGCAGCGAAGGGTCTGTCAGTGGATGCACGAGATGCTTCGTTCAGCATGACAGGGGGTGTGCTACAAGACGGCATGACTCAACGGTCATAGAGACATCTCCTTAGCCGGCGGCGCGATGCGGCGTCTCGGTGTGAAACGGCCTGCCGTCTTCGCCGCAGATCAGTTGCAGCACATTGCGCCCGGACATGGCGGCTAGCGTCACGCTGCCGCCCGGCTCCACCCACTGCCCGGCCATGTAGAAATTGCGCAGCCCCGGCAGCGCCTTGCCCACGCCCATGATCATCATGCGCATGGTCTGCGGGGTCAGCAGCCAGCCGCTGGTGGCGCCCTGCCAGTTGCCGGTGTAGCGTTCGTAACTCAACGGCGTCGCCACGTCGGACGCCTCGATCTGTTCCAGAATCCCCGGATAGAGCTTTTCCAGAAAGTCGAGCACGACCCGCGCCTCATCGAGCTGCTCAATGTCGTAGAGCTTGCGACCGTAGATGCGCTGCCAATAGTTATACTCGCTGCGCAGCATCACCTCCACCACCGACTTGCCCGGCGGCGCCAACGTCGGGTCATAGCCATACTGCTTGACCGCGATCTCGCGGCGTTCCTCTCCGGCAATGAGCAACGGCTCATCCAGCAGATAGGTCGCCCAATGCGGCGCGGCGGACATGTCGCGGTCCACGCCTAGGGAGATCTGCATCTGCGTGTGCATGGGCAGCTTGCCGGAATAGCGTACGCGGATGGCGCGGTTGGCGTAGCGCCCGTTGAGCATGTCGAAGATCGTGGCGCGACCGTCCGCGGCGGAGATGACGACGTCCGCCCGGTGTTCGCTGTTGTCATAGAGGCGCACACCCACAGCCCGGTCGTTTTCGGTGAGGATGCGCTCGACCTGCGCCTTGTAGGTGATGCGCCCGCCCAGCGCCAGATAACGCTGCTCGATGGCGCGGGCAAAGGCGAGCGAGCCGCCGGCCGGGAAGCCGGCGTTGCCCGAATGCATATAGGCCAGCAGCGAAAGTCCGGCCATCACCGGCATCTCAGTCCAGCCGAACATCTGCGCCACGGCCCGGCGCAGGAAAGGGTCATGAAAGCGCGCGGCCAATTGCTGCGCCGAGACGAAGCCCCATTTGAGCAGCGGCCCCGTGTACGGCAGCATCGTGCGCCCCAGCGCCAGCCCGTCCGATGCGGACATCATGGAGCGGGGCTTGGCCTGCATCACCGACATATCGAAGCTCGCGAAGCGGCGCACGCCCTGCGCCAACGACCGGCTCAGGGCTGCGTCCGCCGGCGAGTGGGCGATCAACTCGGCCTCCAGCCGGTCCGGGTCGCAGTAGAGGGTGAGCGTCCGCCCGTCCGGGCCGACCACGCGCATAAAGGCGTCGTGGTTGATCATGGGCCGATCTTGCACGGCCCCCAGTTCCTCCCACAGCTGGTGGTAGGGTTGACCCGGCCCCGATCCGTACAAATAGTGGATGCAGCCGTCGAAGACGTAGCCGCGCCGCTCCCACGCGGTGCATAGCCCGCCGGGCAGGTCGTGCATCTCGAAGATGTGCGATGAATAGCCGTTCATCTGAGCGTAGCAGCCGGCCGAAAGCCCCGCCACGCCCGCGCCGATGATGAGGATCCGCTTTTCCGCCATGTCGCTTCACATGCCTATCAGTGGGGATTATCGAAAATGGTGGATGTGAAACGCCCAACGGCCGCAGGCCGCGCTGCGCCTGCGACATCATGAGCGCTTTGCCAGTGTAGCACGATAGGCGGCAAGTTTCCAGGCGGCGCGCAACGAATACAACAAGTCTTCCGGGAAGCGTCGCGCTTCCCGGAAGACTCGTCCGTCCCTCACTTCGTGCAGTTCGCGGCTACGGCATTCGCCGGTCGGCGCGCTAGAGGATGCCCTCCTGCGCCAGCCCTGCGCGGATGCGCTCGATTTCGGACTCGCTCAGTTCGCGCATGGGCGCACGCACGCGGCCCCCGCGCCCGCCGCGCAAGGTCAGCCCCGCCTTGAACGCGGCCGGGTCGGCGCCATCTTGCAGGACGGCGCGCACGCGGTCGATCTTCTGCTGCAAGGTGCGCGCCTGCGCCAGGTCGCCCGCCATAAACGCGTCGTACAGCGAGCGGAACAACTCCGGCACGACGTTGGCGTTACCCGACACCTGTCCATGACTGCCGATAGCCAGCCCTGCCAGCATCAGCCCATCCACGCCGCACAACGGGACGAACCCTTCGCCGCCCGCCACGATATATTCCTGCAAGCGCAGAAGCAGCGGATTGCTCGACTTGACGCCCACGATGTTGGGCGCGGCCGCACGCAGTTTGCGCATCAGTTCGGGCGATACGTCGTTCTTGGCGTTGCCGGGGAAGACGTAGACGAAGATCGGAAATTCCGGCGTCGCCTCGGCCACCGTCACGTAGTGGCTGAACAGACACGCATCGCTGTACCCGAAGAAGAACGGCGTGATCACCGAGACCGCGGTTGCGCCGGCAGCCTGTGCATGCTGCGTCAACTCGACGGTCTCGGCCGTGGTCATACAGCCGGTATGGATAAGCACGGGCACGCGGCCTGCCGCCTGATCCAGGACTGTCTCGGCCAACGCCTTGCGCTCATCTACGGTGAGCAACTGACCCTCGCCGGTTGACCCGCCCGGAAAGAGCACCTGCACCCCGTGCGCCAACAGAAACTCGACGTTATGGCGCACGGCTTCATGGTCGATCTCGCCCCGTTCGTCAAACGGCGTGATGAGCGGGCATATCAATCCTCGGATATCAGACAGCATAGGCTTCCTCACGGCTTCCAGAGGGTGCCGGCAATGTAACGCTCGCCGTCCTCCTCATCATTGAAGTAGTAGACGGTCACCATTGTACCATCATCCAACTGAACGCTGCGCGGGTAGCCGATGTCGTGGTTGCCCGCGCCCTCGCGCAGCGCCACCGGCTCTCCCCATGTGGCGCCGTCGTCCTCGCTGAAGATGGCGTACATGCCAAAGGGCGGGTTGCGGAAGCCGTAGGTGATGCACAGACGGCCGTCGTGCAGTTTAGTCAGCGTGGGCGGGTTGCCGCCGCGGCCCGTGTTGGGAACCGGCCGGCTGAAGTGCTCCCACGATACGCCGTTGTCGCTACTGGCGTAGAGGTCGATCCAGCAGCGCGGGGAGGTGGTCGTACTGGCGCCTTCGCTGCAGCGCACCGCGCAGAGCAACCGGTCGGGCGACAGACGCAGGCCCGCCGGCATGATCGAGTAGCCCTCGACCGCGGGCGTCACCCACGAGAGGAATTCGATGTTCTTTCCGCCGTCCGTGGTGCGGGCGCACAGCACGGGGCCCTCCTGCCCGTTATCGCGTGCTGCGGTCAAGAACCAGGTGCAGGTATCCGGCCCGTCGACGATGTAGTCCGTGCGCGCGGCGATGCCGGCCTGGCCGAACATGGGCAGCCAATACGGCCCTTCCCAGCTCTTGCAGCGGTCATATGACACGTAGAACCACGACTTGACGCCCGCCCGCAGCCCCGTCTTGGCGCACATCATGGCGAAGTCCGGGTGGGTGAAGTTGATGCCGCCGGGGCAGGCCACGGGCGCGTTCTCCGCGTCCAGTGCGTTCGCCACCCACAGGTGCGGGTTCATGTGCTCGTCAGCCGAGAGGGCGCGGTTGCCCGGCGTGCGCCCAGGGAAGGGCTGCACATCCCAGGTCTTGCCGCCGTCCAGGCTGCGCGCCTGCATGGTGGCGAAGGGTCTGTCCTTGTCGCGCGCATGGAACGGCACGTTCGCCTTGTAGTAGCCCAGGGTGAAGCCGACCACCACTTCGTCGCCCCAAGCCCAGATGCCGTAGTTGGCCGGCCAGCCGCCATACCGCCCCGGCTCCCGGTAGATCGTCACTTGCTGCATGGCGTTTCTCCTTGTGCAAACCAATGTCTTGTCGAATCAGATCCGTACAGGCCGGCGCTTATCCCTACATGAACTCCGCCATCGCGATCGGCGCGCCGGCCTCCGCGGAGCGCTGGCAGGCCAGCGTTACGCCCAACGTCTTCACCGCGTCGTCGAAGCTGCTGAGGATGCCCTCCTGCCGCCCGCTGCGCGTCGCCTCGACGAAAGCCTTCGCCATCACGTAGTTGTCGCTCTGCTCCGGCAGGATCTCCTCCGGCTCTGCGCCGGCGCGATGCACCACCGTCTTGTTGGTGTTGACGCTCAGCACCATGTCCTGCGCCACGACGTGCACCAAATGCGGCGGGAAGACGGCTGCGCCCGCCGGCGCGGCGCACGAATTGCCGATGATGCCGGGCGCGCCGCTGGCAAAGTGCACGGTCACCGCGTTCATGTCAAAGATGTCCAGATCGGGCACATCCTGCGAGAAGCGATTGGCCGCTACGGCATAGACCGATTCGATCTCGCCGCACAGGTAGCGCATCAGGTCGACGGCGTGGGTATGCTGTTCCACCAACATGCCGCCGGACTTGGACTGCACCCGCCACCACGGCGTGCCTGGCAACCCACTCAGGCGAACGGAGATCGCCATGCCGATGGTCTGTCCGGCTAGCATAGCCGCGGGCTTCTGTACGGCGGAGCTATAGCGCATCTGGTAGCCGGCCGCGTTGACGATGCCCTTCTGGCGAATATGATCCGCGATCTCGCGGGCAAGCGCTATATCCAGCGCCACCGGCTTCTCGAAGAGCACAGGCTTGCCGTAATCGATGATGTCGTGGTCCAATTGGCCGTGAACATAGGGCGGCAGCACTAAATAGGTGCAGTCGGGTGCGGCCTCGTCCAGCATCCGCCGGTAGTCGGTAAAGATCTTGGCCTGGATGGGCGGCGAATCCGCCTTGCGCCGCGCGTTGGCCTGTTCCTGCGTCTGTTCGGCTCGCGCTGTATCCAGGTCGGCCAATGCCACAATTTCCACGTCGGGCAGATGGCTCAACGCCATCATATGCCCGACAGAACGCGCCCCCGCGCCGATAAAAGCTACCCGTGTCATAGCGTTGGCCCCTCCATCTGGGCAATCAGTTGCTTCAGGCTGGCGAAGGTCTGGCGCGTGTTCTCATCCTTGCCCTGCCCGCCTGGATTCCAATGCGTCTCGATGGTGTAATGGTCCGCCGGCTCGTCGCGCACCAATTGCAGATGCTCGACCCAGTTCGTGCCGCCCTCGCCGATGCGCGCCCAGCCCGTCAGCCCGGTCGCCTCGTCGACGACGACCGCGTCCTTGCAGTGAATATCGACGATGTGGCCCTTCACCGCCTGGTAGCCCTGCGCCGGGTCCTCACCCGCCACGAAGGCGTTGGCCGGGTCCCAGATGATCTTCAGGTTGGGGTGGTTGACCGCATCCAGCACGCGGCGCATGTTGCCGCCCGTGTTGGCGTAGAGTGAGCGCGCGTTTTCCAACGCCAGGTAGAGGCCCTCTTGCTGCACGCGCTCACAGGCGATACGCAGCCCCTTCGCCATCTTCGCCAGCGTCTCGTCGCTGATGCCGCCGCCGTCCGCCGAGCGCGGCGAGGGGTTGCCGCCGCCCACGTCGCGCGTGAAGCCGAACGTGCGCATATACTTGACCCCCAGCCGCTGCGCGATGCGGATAAAGCGCTCCAACTTCTGCATATGCTCCTGGAAGCGCGGGTGCTCCTCCATCGTCGCCAACTCGACGTCCGCCAGCGAGAACGGGCGGAAGAGCAAACCGCAGATGAGGTAGGCGCTGAGGCCGTGTTGTTCGAGGATGCCGGCAACCTTCTCCACTTCTTCGTCGCTCAGTTCGTCGACGTTCTTGCCCCACAGCGTGTGAATCTCCACGTACTCCATGCCCGCCTCGCCGGCGACCTGGCAGGCATAGGCGAAATCCTGGTCGATCTCGTCGGTGATCACGCCGAAGCGGTACTGCTTGGATGCGCTCATGTTTCTCGTCTCGTTTCGTTTTATGTCGTGCGGATGCTCAGTCTCGCCTTGCCTGGAGCCGCAAACCCTGGAAGGCGTCACGTGTCAACCCCGTCAATTCCGGCGCGCGCCCTCCGCATCCAGCCCGAAGATCGCGGCCGCGGTCCCGCCCGCGATCTGCCGCTTTTCGTCAGCGGAGAGCAGCGGGTTCTCGGTCGCCTCGGCTACCGGATTGGCCGGCCCCATGTCGAAGGGATAGTCGCTGCCGATCAGCACATGGTCAGCGCCTACCAGGTCGACCAGGAAGCGCAGCGTAGCCGGCGCAAAGGCCATACAGTCATAGTAGATGCGGCGCATGTACGCGCTGGGCGGTTCGGGGATCGCCTCACGGCACTCCTTGATGCGCACCTTGTAGCCGTGGTCCATGCGCCCGTGGATGTAGGGGAAGACGCCCCCGGCGTGGGCGAAGATGAGCTTGAGGTTGGGCCAGCGCACCAGCGTCCCGCCGTAGATGAGCGTGGCGATTGCCAGCCCCGTCTCCCCCACCATGCCGATCAAGTTGTGCAGGTAGTAGTCCTGCATGCGCTCGGCCCCCGCGGGGATATAGGGGTGGATAAAGAGCGGAGCGTCCAACTCGGCGATGGCGGCGAAGAACGGGTAGAAGTCCGGGTGGTCCAGGTTCTTGCCGTTGACGTTGGAGCCGATCATCAGCCCGGCCAAGCCCAGATCGCGGATCGCCCGCCGGGCCTCCTGCACGGAGGCGTCCACGTCCTGCAGCGGCACGGTCCCCAGGCCGGCGAAGCGGTCGGGGTGGGCGCGCACGCGCGCGGCGATGCTCTCGTTGATGGCCGGGGCCAGTTCACGCGCCGCGCCGGGGTCCGCCCAATAAGAAAGCGTAGGCGGCGCGGACGAGATGGCGGCCATCTGCACGCCCACCTTATCCATGTCCTCGATCATGCGCTGCGCGTCATAGAAGTCGGGCGTCAGCGGGTGGTCGAAGTTGCCGGCGCACACCAGGTGCTCGCGGCCGTCAGCGCGGCGCTCGATGGAAGCCTGGAATGAGTTGCCGGGTTGGCGCGCCACGTCCAGAAACGCCTGGGGAAAAAAGTGGCAGTGAATGTCGAAGGTCAACATCGGCTCGGTTCCTCTCCGCCTGTCTGGGCGCGCCACGTTCAGCGCACGACCTTTTCCAGGCCAAGCGGCTGGCGAATATGCCAGTTGAGCAGAACATCCAGCAGGGCCTGTTTCGTCTCCTGGTGCGCGGCGTCGTGCCACAAATTGTGCAGTTCGCCCGGGTCGCCGGCCAAGTCGTACAGCTCGCCCCATTCCGGGTGATCGAGGTAGTGCACCAGCTTCCACTCATGGGTGCGCACCATCGTCAGTTGGCGCACATTGGTCGACGCCCGCAACTCGCAGAATACCGCGTCGCGACCGGGCTGCTCGCCGCGCGCCACGGGCAGCGCAGATTGCGCGCCGCTGTGCCGCCGCACGGGCAGGCCCGCCAGCTCGAACAGCATCGGCCCCAGGTCCATGTGCTGCACCAAGCCGCCAACCTCTACGCCCGCGGGCAGACGCCCCGGCGCCCACACGATGGCGGGCACGCGCGTGATGCAGTCGTATAGGACCCACTTCTGGATGTGGCCGTGATCGCCCAGGCAGTCGCCGTGGTCCGACATGAAGACGACGATGGCGTCCTCCAGATAGCCCTTGCGCTCCAGCGCGGCGAGGATGCGTCCCACCTGCTCGTCGATCAGCGTTACGTTGGCGGCATAGTGGCGACGCATACGCAGCAGTTGCTCGGCGCTGGGACGCTCGGTCCACCTCACCGCGTCGTAATTCTGGTCGATCATCACCTGCCGCTGCAGAGCGTGATGCGGCGGCTGGCCGGCCAATTCCTCGTCCGTCACCTGCGGCACAGGGATGTCGGCGTCCGCGTACATCTCCAGGAAGCGCGCCGGCGGATCGTAGGGCGGGTGCGGGCCGGGGAAGCCGACCTGCAAGAATAGCGGGCTTGCGGATTCGCGTTTGTCGATGAACCACTCGGCCATCGTCCCCACGAACACGTCCGGGTGATACTGCTCGTCTAACGGCCACTCGAATGCGCCCAACCCCCACTCCCATTCGGGGAAATCGGCCATATAGCCGGCCCGCGACGGCTTGCGCACGCCGCTGTTAAGCAGGAACTTGTCCCACTCATCCAGCATGGCGCCGTGCGGCAGGTGCAGCCACAGAGGCCGGTCCTTGTTCTCGACGATGAAGCGCTGGTCGAAGCCGAACTTGCCGTCCATAGGCACGGTGTGCATCTTGCCGACGTTGACCGTGTGGTAGCCCGCGGCTTGCAAGTCCTCGACCCAGCAGCCGGGCCACGGCGAAGGGTTCTCGAAGCTGCGAACCGTGTGCGGGTATTCCATCGTGAAAAAGCTGGTGCGTGAAGGCACGCACACCGCGGCCGTGCAGTGGCACTGCGAGAAGCTGACGCCCTCGCCTGCCAGCCGGTCGAGATGCGGCGTATGCATATAGGATGCGCCCAGCGCGGCGATGCTGTCATACCGCTGCTGGTCGGTCATGATCAGGATAATATTCGGCTGTCGGCTCATAGGTGCGCTCGCAAAAAGTGGAGGCTATCACGCGCCAGCAGTTCCGGGCTTTCGGCCAGGGGCCGCCAGACGCATGTCGCGCCGGCCAATTCGGGGATTACGGCGTTGAACGACTCGACCACGACCCAACCGGCGTAGCCGCTTTGGCGCAGCGCGGCGAACGTCTCCGCCCATGCAACCTGGCCGGAACCGACCGTGCCGCGGTCGTTTTCGCTGGCGTGGAAATGCTTGATGTGACCGGCGCAGTGCAGGATGGCGGCGGGCGTCGACTTTTCCTCGATGTGCATGTGGAAGGTGTCGAGCAGCAGCCCAACCGCGGGGCTGTCAACCTCTTGCGCCAGGCGCACGCCGTCGGCCGCGGTATTGAGGAAGAAAGTCTCAAAGCGGTTGATCGGCTCGAAGGCCAGCGACACGCCCAGCTTTTCGGCTGTGCGCCCCACGCGGCGCAATGACTGCACGCAGCAGGTCCACTCGGCCTCCGTATAGCCGCGGCCGCGACGCTCGCCCACGGGCAACGCCAACGGGCCGCACAGCACCGGTGCGCCCAGTTCGGCCGACGCCGCGACCGTGCGCTCCAGCCAGGCGACGCCGGCATCGGCGATGTCCGCGTCGATCAAGCTGACGCCCTCGGGCAGCGCGGTCGACGCAGTGCAGGCCAGGCCGCTCTGCGCAAGCGCGGCGCGTACCGCCGCCGCGTCCACCGCAGCGGGGTCGAAGATGGGAATCTCCACCCCGTCGTAGCCCATTTCCTTGATAGCGGGCAGCAGCGCCAGCTCGCGGGCGCCTACCTGCCCGCTCCAGACCATCAGATGAACGCCGAACTTGTAACTCACGAGGTCATCCTTCGGTGATGGCTTTCGGTGACGGATTCGATTAGCCCTTCAGGCCGGTAAGCACGATGCCTTCGACGAAGGCGCGCTGGGCTAGGAAGTAGGCAACCACGACAGGCGTCACCATCATGGTCGCCATGACCATCACATAGTGCGTCCAGTCGCGGCCGCCCTCCAGGTATTGCAGCGCGTTGAGGCCGAGGGCCAGCGTATAGAGGTCGCGCTTTTGCAGGTAGATCAGCGGGGCCATGAAGTCGTTCCAGTTATGCAGGAGCGAGAGCACGACGACCACCGTGAGCGCAGCGCGCGACAGCGGCAGGATGATGGTGAGGAAGATGCGCGGCCGGCTGGCCCCGTCGATGCGCGCGGCGTCCTCCAACTCCATCGGGATGGTGCGGAAAAACTGGCGCAGCAAGAAGATGGTGATCGGCCCGCCGAACCACGACGGCACGATCAGCGGCGCAAAAGTCCCCACCCAGCCCAGCTTTACGAACAGGATATAGACCGGGATCATGGTCGCGGCAAAGGGCAGCATCAGCGTCGACAGGATCACAGCGAACATGGCGTCGCGGCCCCTGAAGCGCAGGCGCGCAAAGCTGTATGCGGCCAGCGATGAGCTAAATACGATGCCGGTCGTGGCGAGGACGGTGATCAACACGGTGTTGCCTAGATAGCGAAACACCGGCACATACTGGAACACTTCGACGTAGTTTTCCCAGCGCGGCGGATCAGGAATCCACACCGGCGGGAATCGATAGATCTCGTGCGGCGCCTTCAACGACGACGAGGCCAGCCAGAAGAAGGGCGTCAACATGGCCAAGCCGCCCAGGGTCAGCACCAAGTACGCAAAGAAGCGTCCAACCTGGGTTTGTTGTTTTATGCCCATGATGATCACTTCCCTTCCGTCTCGTAATAGACCCACTTTCTCTGGCTGTAGAAGAGCAGCCAAGTGAGCAGCATGATCACGACGAACAGCACCCAGGCCATGGCGGAGGCATAGCCGTTGCGGAAATAGCCGAAGGCGTTGCGGAACATGTAGAGCACATAAAACAACGCCGCGTTGTTCGGGCCCGCCGATGAAGCCGAGGGCTGGGTGACAAACAACACGTAGGCCACGCCGAACACCTGGAAGCTGCCGATCACGTTGATGATCAGTTGAAAGAAGATGATCGACGATGTCATGGGCAGAGTGATATTGCGAAACTTCGCCCACGGCCCGGCCCCGTCAACCTCGGCCGCTTCATACAGCGACGGCGAAACGCCTTTGATCGCGGCCAGAAAGATCAGCACCGTATTGCCCAGCCCCCACAGGCTGATGAATACCAGCGAGGGGATGATCCAATTCGGATCGGTCAGCCAGCGCGGCGAGGGCAGCCCCATCACTTTGAGCGGATAGTTGACCGGGCCGAACTCCGGATGCAGCGCCCAACGCCAGATCACTGCACTCGCCACCACCGGCACCACCGAAGGCAGATACCACATGGTGCGATAGATGTTGATGCCGCGAATGTTGCGCGCCATCAACATGGCAATCGCATACGAGGCGATAAGCGCGCTGGGCACAAACAGCGCCACATAACGCAGCGTCACCTCGATGGAGCGGATCCACAGATCATCGGTCACCAGCTTCTGATAGTTCGCCAGCCCAATCCAGCGCGGGGCCGAGATGATGTCGTAGCTTGTGAAGCTGAGCGCCAGGCTGGCAACCACCGGGCCGAGATGGAAGAACAAGAAACCCAGCAGAGCCGGAATAATGAAGATCCAACCCCAGAAGGTCTCCTCGAAGCTTAATCGCTGCCAGAAGCGCGGCTTGGGGGCCGGTCTGACAGCCGTGCCGGGAACTGCAGTTGTTTGCATAGGTCCACCCGCCATCCCAAAGGCGGAGGATGCGGCCGGCGCGGGTCGCATCCTCCGCCCACAGGTCTAGGAAATTTCACCCGTTTCCAGAATCTGCTCAGACCCGGCGCGAACCTCTGCCGCCACGTCCTCCCAGCGCACCTCACCCAGCCATAGCCGGTCCAGGTAGGGGCCCCAGTAGTCGAGCAGAACCTGATACCATCCGCCGAAGTAGGAGCCGATGGTGTCGCCCGGCCAGCGGAAGGTCTCCTCGTTCTCGAAGGCGTCGTAGAAGGCCTGCCGATCCGGCTTGGCCGGCAAGTCGTCGTCGTTGAGGAAGTCCTCGCGCAGGTCCTTGCGAATAGGCTGCTGCATGCCCAAGTCTACCAAGATCTTCTGACCGTCCCGGCTGCACGTGGCGAAGAAGGTGAAGTCATACGCCTCTTGCGGGTGCTCCGTGTCGCGGTAGATGCACAAGGGCGAGTAATGGCCGTAGGAGACCCTGGTCTTATTGTAGGGAACCTGGAAGGTGCCCCAGTTGATGCCGGCGTCGTTGATGCGCCCGATCATCCATGCGCCCAGATGGTTCATCGCCACTGTGCCGGCCTGCAGCGAGATTTCGCCCGCCGCCTGGTAGGCCGGCGAAGGCGCCACATAGTGCTTCAGGCCTAGGTCGGCCAGCCAGTTCATAGCCTCGATGAACTCGTCCGAATCCATGGGCATGGTGCCGTCGGCGGCAATGATTTCGGCGTTGTTGGCCCACATATAGGTCTGGCGACCGTGGCCGGTGTCGGCAAGGATGCCGTACTGCTTGACGCGCGCCGGGTCGAAGCCGGGATCATTGGGCGTGTTGTCGTCCAGGTCCAGGGTCAACTGCTTGCCCAGTTCGATCCATTCATCCCACGTGATCCACACGGACGGGTCGGGATGGGGGATGCCGGCGGCGTCGAACATGTCCTTGTTGTAGCCGATCAACATCGAGCCGCTATCCCAGGGCAGGCCCCAGCGTGCGCCGTCATAGGTTTGGGCAATCCACACGTTCGCCACGAAGTCGTCCTCGTTGAAGTCGTCATCGGCTTCGAGGAACGGTTCCAGGTTCATGGTCAGCCCCTTGCGAGTGAGGGGGCCGGTCGTGCGGTTGGCGTCAAACCAGATGTCGGGCGCAGTGCCGGAAGAGACCATGAGCAAGAGCGCTTCCTGGTGGTTGGCGCCCGCCACCGCATTGATCTCGAACTCGATTTCTGGGTGCGTCTCCCTATACAGGTTCATCTGCGTGGTCATCACGTCTTCGATGAACTGCCCGCCGCGGTTGAAGAAACTGAGCGTCACGCCTTCTCCGGCAGGCGCAGCTTCCCCGCCGCTTGGCGCTGCCGCCGGTTGCGGCGCCGCACATGCCGCCAGCGCGGTGAGGGCCGCGCTGCCCGCCGCCAAACGCAAGAACCCGCGCCGGCTCACCTTACTGCTTGCCATACCGTCCTTCTCCTTTCCTCTCAATCACGAACACGAAAGTTTCTGAGCCGGCTTACCCGACCTCCGGCAAACCGGGCAACAGCCAAAACGCCCGCAATGGGAAATTCGCCATTGCACAGGAAATCGCAATACAGCGGCGCAACGCGCGCCGGCCTACTATTTGGCTTTCAAGGGTGCGCTGTCAGGAAGCAATGCGCGCCAAGGTACACGAAACGACTGTCTGGATCGGATATTTATCTCAGCCTGTGCGCGCCTCCTTTCGTGATCGGGCGAACGTGCCGATAAAGGCGCCTGTCGCCGAAAACTGCGCCGGCGACCGCGCCGAGCTGCCCTAGAAACCGTCTCCCGGCGCGGCGGAATTGCCGATCGCGGCCCCGCGCGCAGGCAGGCGCCCCATGTAACGCGAGATCTCCTGCGCGGCGTACACCACGCGCGACGAGAGATCCGGCAACCGGGCGCCCAAAATCTCCGGGTTGCTGCCCGAAACGCTGCATGCAGCGATGACCCGCCCGCGACGGTCGAAGATAGGCGCGCCGATGCAGTAGTAGTTGGCTTCGTGTTCGCTGCGGTCGATGGCATAGCCGCGGGCGGCGGAAGCGCGCAGTTCGCGCAGAAGTCGGGCCGGCTCGACGATGGTGGAATCCGTGAAGCGCGGCATGCCCGCCCGCGCCAAGATCGCCGTGACTTCCTCCGGTTCCAACGCGCTCAGTATGGCCTTGCCCACCGAGGTGCAGTGCAGGTGCACACGGTCGCCGACCGCGCTGCGCGCCCGCAGCCGGTCCGAGGATTCGACGGCGTAGATATAGAGCGCATAGTCGCCGTCCAGCACGGTGAGATAGACCGATTCTCGGCAGGCTTCGGCCAGCGCGCGCAACAGGGGAGCGGCCACATCGCGCAGTTCGACGTTGATGCGCACGGACTGGGTCAGCGCGATGATGGCCGGCCCCAGCGCATAACGCCCATCCTCGCGCTTTTCGACATAACGACGGGAAGCCAGCGTGTTGAGCAGGTTATGCGTCGTGCTCTTGGGCAGTTCCATCCGCTCGCTGATCTCGGCCAGCGTAAGCCGCGGTTCATCCGGGCTGAACACCTCAAGGATATCGATAGCCTTGAGCACCGAATGGATCATGACAAGTTCCGATCAAACAGAGTATACGGGGAGCAGGAACGTCATCCCACATCATGGAACGACATTCCAAGGCGAGAATACAACGATTCACACGCGCTGTCAACCCCCAATTTTCCGTCTCTTTTCAGTCCTGCTTTCGGCCCCCCACGCGCGATAGTTGACGCCGCCCCCATTTTTCCTATACTGACAGATACACGCCTGCCCGCGGCTTCACGCCGCAACCCGAATCGCCCATTCCAGCTTCATGTCCCAACCCGGAGAGGCACAGCCATGCTACCCACCAAGATCGTCGTTATCGGGGCCGGCAGCGCCAGCTTTGGCCTCAATACCGTCGCCGCGCTCTTGCGCAGCGACCGGCTGCGCGGCAGCCACATCGCGCTCGTCGACCGCAACTCGGAAGCCCTAGAGCCGATCGCCAATCTCGCCCACCACATCAACCGCGAGTGGGATGCACAGATGACGATCAGCCAGCACACCCGCCACGTCGACGCGCTCTACGGCGCCCGCTTCGTGGTCTCGGCCATCGAAGTCCCCCCGCGCGAAGCCCTGTGGCGCTCCGACTTCGAGTTGACGCTTAAACACGGCCTGCGCCAGCCCTACGCCGAAAACGGCGGCCCCGGCGGCTTCGCCCACGCCCTGCGCAACATCGGCCCCGTGCTCGAAATCGCGCGCGATATGGAAGAAATCTGCGCGGACGCCTGGTACATCAACTACACCAACCCCATGGTGCGCATCTGCGACGCTATTACGCGCTACACGCGCATCAAGACCGTGGGCCTGTGCCACCAGATCTACGAAGGCTACGGCATCATCGGCTATCTGCTCGCCGATCGCCTGGGCATCGAGGTTCCGCCCGGTCGCATCAGTTCGGACGCCGACCCCAAGTACATCCCCAACATGCATGCCCTCATCAAGCAAGCTGTACCGCGCATCGAGGTCAGAGCCGCCGGGCTGAACCACTTTACCTGGGTGCTGGACGTGCACGACCGGCGGACGGGCGAAGACCTCTACCCGCTGCTGCGCGAACGTCTGCGCGCCGCACCGCCCGACTTCGAACCGCTCACGCGGCGCGTCTTCGACGTCTTCGGCCTCATGCCCGTGCCCGGCGACCAACATCTTTGCGAATACCTGCCCTGGCTGAGCGACCAGACCGCCAAGCCGTGGGAGAAGTACGGCATCAACCTCTACGACTGGGAAACGCTGGCCGCACAGCGCGAAGAACGGCGCAGCGAGATCGTACAGATGGCAAACGGCCAAATGAGCATCGACGGG
>Ga0334889_1002958_pt1 | contig 17794 bp, 3 predicted proteins | sample GraSluR1_MG_2_FD_207222 | JGI IMG/M metagenome (GOLD analysis project Ga0334889, IMG submission 207222) | Sludge microbial communities from methane-producing bioreactor in Wageningen University, Netherlands - Granular Sludge_8_08-R1 | ecosystem: Engineered > Bioreactor > Anaerobic > Unclassified ... | reverse complement strand
AGATCGGGGTCGAGAGCGAGGACGTGGGAAGCTTCATCGTCATCCTCCAGGCGGAGATCCTCGGAAGCTACGTCGCGCCCCTGGGCGGAATCGACTACGGGGGCAAGCCGATCATGGTCTGCGTCGCAGGAAAGGAGTTCGCCATGGAGGACGTCATCAAGATGGAGAACGCCGGGATCCCTGTCTACCAGACCCCCGAGCAGTGCGCCGACGCCATATCGGTGATGTACAGGCACTGGCAGTCTTCGAGATGATCGCTGGACCTTCCGGGGGGGGTCGGAGCCGATCGGATCCGGGGGGGGGGCAACTGCCCCCCAATCGAGAACCTCGGGCCCGATTCGTTCGGTTCCGATCGATCGGCTCCATCGGCCGGACCGAAAGATGGGATCCGTGGATCAGGCCTGGATATCCGCTTCTGCTGGTCACTTCGGCTTTACAGGTCTTTTACGTCCCACCGTAATATCTGTCCGATGGGCCGGGTCAATACATCTTCTGGACGTCCTGGGGCACCGTCCACTCTCCACCCTCGAAGACCTTCACGGAGGATCGGTTCGTTGCATACTCCATAGTTCGAGTCCAGTTCTTGCTGGACTGCAGAGTCTCCGGGTTGATCATCCTTCTGTACCTGGGGCTCAAGGCGGAGGCCGACTCGTTCCCCGTCGATAGGCTCGCTTTCGCCATCTCCTCGGCGAGCCCTCTCGCCACCTTCCCCAGGACGGCGGGGGCCTTCGAGGACCCTCCCAGAGACGCCGGAGTTCTGAAGATCTCCGAGCCGAAGTAGGGGTAATACTGGCTGTAGTCGACCCTCGATGGCGCGCCCCCGGAGAAGAATATGGGGTCGGAGAAGTAGCTCCTCCACTCAGAGAGGCTGGGCCCGGTCCCGGGGTCGAGGTAGTCGCCGCCCGCCTCTCCAGCCGCCAGAAGAAAGGCAGCAGCGACTAAAATCGAAATACGGCTTGAAATCATATCCAGATCACTCTCCCAGGAGGGGAGTTATCCCGGCTCCGATTTAAATTCTTTTCCCGGCAAATTACAGGATGATCTCCTCGCAGGTCACCGCCGCGAGATCCTCATGACGCAGCCCTCGTCCATCTCCTCGACCTCCAGGTCCATCCCCAGGTCGGCGAAGACCTTCCTCCAGTGGCTCTCGACGCAGGTCTTGCAGTGCTGCTTTGCGACGAGCCCCGCCCCCAGCCGGGCGAAGGCGTTGATCCCTTCCTTGATGGCGCACCTCTCCCTTTTGATCTCCGCCCATCCGTCCCCCTCCTCCACCGAGACGGCGGAGCCGAAGAGGTTCTTGTCGTTGGTGGCGACGGCCACTGCGAGGTCCTTCGGCTCGGATATATCGAGCCTTTTGAAGGTGTCCGCCACCTGGTGGGCTCCCATATCCTGGAACTCACGAAGCCCCTTTTTGCCGAGCCGCTTTGCTACGTAGCCGCTGCTTCCGTAGAAGCTTCCCAGCCACATCGCCACCACCCGCTGCTGGATCTGCTCGACGGGGATCTCGGGAACGTCGGTCATGACGGCGACTCAGACGGGAGGCGATATAACCCTTCCGAGGGGCCAGGGGGGCGACCTTCTCCGCCGCCGTCGGCCCCGGGCGTAACCTTAATCGATGTCCTATGGCCTCGATAGTAAACATAATAGTTAACAATAGTCTATTTGTATATAAGTTAAGCGGCGATAGTTATTGATATCTTTAAAATTTATAGACAATATTATAATATAATCAATAACGATCTTCGGGAATGCTTAAATAGTTTCCGAGGAAAAATTGCCAAGGTAAAATCTTCTGGAGGATCCGGAAGGAAGGCGGCCGGGCAGGGAGGGAGAGGATGGCAAAAAAATCGACCGAAGGATCGAGATTATATAATCATGGAGAATCGGATAAAGATCATCTTTTTCATCTCAATAAAATTACGATTCCCACCAACAACCTCAGATATATTTTTAATTCATTGATACGTAAGGGCCCGGGAAGGGCCTCCACCCTTCTCATCCTGGCCCTCATCTCCTTCGCCTCCATAACGGGTGCCTTCGCCGCCCTCAGCGGGAGCACCATCGCCCCCGCCTCCATCAACATCTGCGAATCGACGGGCTTCGTCGTATACATAAACAACACCGGTAATACCTCCGCAGAAGACATCCTCCTCAACGTCACCATCCCTTCAGGCTTCTCTTACGACGCCGGCACCACCGTCATCACCTTCCCCAACGGCTCATCGAATCAGGACCCCCAGATCAAGGGTGGAGGGGCGTATCTGGAGTGGAACCTGACGGATATAATGAGCACAGAGACGGGCGTCGGCTACCTCGCCGCCGGCGAGCGGATCCGCCTCGACTTCAACCTCACCGCCGGCTGCGCCACCCCTTCGGGGGGGCGGATCAGGGACGAGGTCATCTATCAGGGCGGGTCTGTCACCCGGTCGTCCAACTCGATCCTGGTGAAGCAGGGCTTTTTGAAGGTGGCCAAGACCCCCACCGTCGTCGAGGCGGGGGCGGGGGACGTAGTCAACTGGACGATCACCGTCGAGAACACCGGCCTCGGCCCCGCCTTCAACGTCCGGATGAACGACACCCTCTCCTCGGGGCTGAACCTCCTCAGTATAGACTCGCCTGGTGGCGGGCTGAACTGGAGCTACGACGTCATACCTCCCGGGGGGGTGGAGGTCGTAAACATATCGGTGAACGTCACCGCCTGTGAGGACCTCTTCAACCGGGTGAACGCGAGCTGGGGGTGCGATGGCTCCCCATGCCAGGAGACCTACGCCAAGGCGAGCGTCAAGTTCGTCCCCCGGGATCCGGATCTCGAGTACACCGTGAGCCCGATGGTCGTCCCCTACTGCGGGAGGGTCCCGGTCTACGTCAACGTCTCAAACTCAGGCCCCGGCGGGATCACCGAGCTACAGCTCCGCTTCGCCGGGATCTCCGCCGACTACGCCGTCACCAACGTCTCCGGTGCCACATTCTATCCGGCAAACGAGACCTTCTTCATCGGAAGGGTCCCCGCCGGGGAGTGGAAGAACTTCACCTTCGACTTCGGGATGGCCTACGGTGCTTGCGGCGCGGCGGGCGCCTCCGGCACCATCACCATATATCCTTTCCACTGCGACGACTGCGCAAATCCGTGGTACCCGCCGGTGAGCCTTGAGTCCTACTCGATGGACGGATCGACGATCCCCTCGATATCCGTCTCCAAGACCGCCAACAGATCGGTGATGTATCTGGGCGAGGAGGTGGAGTTCGACCTGGAGGTGACCTACACCGCCGGCTCCTGCGGCGAGAATACCACGAGGACGATCGTCGACTCTTATCCATCGAACTTCCTGGTCATCGACTCCGCCGGAGGGGTGAACGACTCTGGGAACCGGACCATCACCTGGGCGGACCAGCTCCTGGAGGACGGAGTCACCTGGAATAAGACTATCAGGCTCTCGGCGGATCGCGATGCTGCTGCCTGCGACTGTGGAGGGCAGGTGACGAACGCCCTTTCGGTATCCCAGGGAGAGGACTGCTGCGGATGCAACATCTCCGGAAGCTCGTCGGCGGATGTAGTGGTAGTCTGCATCAACGAGACGGTCTTGGCCTCGTCGAACAAGACGGCGACCCCGGTTCCCCAGGAGAACTGCAGGAACGTCACCTACACCACCACCTACACCTTCGCCGACTCCATCGGCTCCCTCAACTGGACCGGGATCAACTTCACCGAGCTCGGAGGAGCCGGCCAGACCTTCCCAGATGGTGGTAACACCGGAAACGCCAACTTCACCGTCAACGGAAGCTGCAGCATCGAGGAGCCGATCACCAACGGCACCCCAAAGAACCTCGGGTTCCTCAACGGACCCTGCGGACCCCTCGGTGGAGGGACCGTCCTAAAAGTCACCTACACCCTGGGCCAGCCTAATACGTGGTCAGGGTACGACTGGTCCCGTCTCTGCATCGAAGGGTACGGGACGGAGTGCGGAGGGGACGGCTGCCTCTACGAGGCGGCGCCCGTCACCGTCAGCCGGGCCGACTACTCCATAGGGATCTCGGGGGTCCCGACGAGGCTCGACGTATGCCAGGAGTTCAACGTCACCATATCCGTCAGCAAGGGGAGCCCCAATGAGGATCCCAAGTGGATCGGCCACGATATGTACGTCGTCTACAACGACGAGAACTACAGGTACATCGGCAATGCCACCATCAGCGGGATCACCAACTACGTCAGCCCAAGCCAATCCGATCCCGTTGCATCCTTTGAGCCTACCCGCGTCGGAAACAACCTCACCTGGCGCCTCGGCGCCAACATCAGCCGCGGCGGGACTATCACCTTCCCCGTAGAGAAGAGGTGCCCGGACGGGGGCGTAATGACCGCCCGCCTCAACTACACCGACAACTGCGGCAACCTCGTTGAACGCCCTGCCTCGGCGACGCCGTCCCTCATCCTCTCTGGAAACATCATCATCCAGAAGAACCCGGAGGTGATCTTCGCCCTGGAGAAGAACGCCAGCTGGAAGATCTACGTCACCAACACCGGGTCGGGGACCGCCTACAACGTGACGGTGAACGATACCCTGGACTCCGACCTCTCTTACGTCGGCTCCAGGATCGACGGCTCCGCGGACCCGGCCAATACGACGGTCGTCGACGCCAACCACGTCCTCTGGAGCCTCGGGGATATGCCGCCGAAGAAGCAGCGGGTCATCGAGATGGACGCCACCCTCGTCGGCTGCGAGAACCTCAACAACCGCGTCCAGGCGGTCTGGGGCTGCGGCGACGAGGAGTGTCAGACCCCCGTCACCGACTTCTCCGTCGTCCTCCTCGTCGACGGCCAGCTTCTGATATCAAGACACGACGCCGAGCCGATAGACGACTGCGGCGACAACTCTTCCTTCCTCATCGTGGTGAGGAACGGCGCCGCCCCCACCCTCTACAACGTCAGCGTAAAAGAGGCCCTCCCGGCGGGGATCGAGTACGTCCCCGGATCATCCCAGGTGGCTGGAGGTTCTACGACCTCGACGAACTTCTCGGGCGGCGACCTGGAGTGGAGGTTCGACCAGCCCGAGGGCTGGCCCCCAGGAAAGAGCGTCACCATCACCTTCGACGTCAACGTCACCTCCGACCCCTGCGAGTTCGTCGGAGGCGAGGCCGTCGTTCAGGTGAACTACACCACCCCCTGCGGGGCCAGCGGAGCTTCCATCAAGAGCGAGATCCTGGTGGAGGAGACCGACCCCCACGTCAGCATCACCAAGACGCCAGAGCTGACGCGGGCTGGGTTCGGGAGGATTGTGACCTGGACGATTTATCTCTACAGCAACGGGGGCGACCCCGCGACGAACGTTACCCTCTTTGACCTCCTCCCCGAGAATACAGTCTACGACTCTGCGACGCCGGAGCCGAACGATACCGATCCCCTCCGGTGGGACTTCGGGACCCTCAACTTTGGCGAGTCCCGGACCGTCACCCTGAACGCTAACGTCACTTACCAAATAGCAGAATCCGAGAACAACGCCACCGTCTTCTGGGGATGCTGTCCTGACGATATGGGGATGGAAAGCGACGTGGCGTTTCTGAGGTCGGACCCGTTGATCACCCTCTCCAAGGATCACGGCTACATCGACACCTGCGGTGGAAACTTCACCATCACCATCAATAACAACGGCTCTGCCGCCTACACCCCTGAGGTGAAGGAGGTCCTGCCCGTCGGGTTCGTATACAAGGCGGGTTCGGCGGTCATAGCGAGCGACAACGAGAGCCATACCTTCGTCGACGAGCCGGCCTTCGACTACTCTCTCGTCAACGGGACGGTTATCTGGGACGAAAGTAACATCGACCTGGTCCAGCGGATCGAGACTATAACGATCAGCTTCGAGGTGGAGAGCTGCGCCACGTGCTGCAACGTCTCCGTCACCCCGAACTCCAACCTCGTCTACTTCAACTACACCAACAGGTTTGGTGACCCCCGATCGAAGAACTTCTCCCAAGCTATCGCCCCGAAGCTGGCGGTCCTGGAAGTCGAGAAGACGCCTCTGAATCAGACGATCGGCGGGTCTGCTCAATGGACGATAAAGGTGACCAACTCGGGGAACAGTGCTGCCTACAACGTGACGGTCATCGACATCCTCGGCAACGGCTTTGTGGGCGTGGCCGAGGGGGATGGAAATAAGACCGCCGACGATCCCACCTCCGGCTATACCACCATAAGATGGACGAACCTCACCATTCCCGTCGGAGGGACCTGGGAGAGAGGGCTTACGGCCTCCGGCATATCCTCAGGGAGCCTCCTCAACAACGCCTATGTCTTCGGGACCTGCGAGAACGGCTGCATCTACAGCCAGGACGATGACGCCGCCTACACCGCCAGGATAAACATAACCAAGGACCCCGATTCGGTGGAGACGATCGGCGGGTTTGCGAACTTCACGATCCGGGTGGAGTACTGGGGCGAAGGCGAGAATTACAACAACACCAGGATCGTCGACACCCTTCCTGCGGGGCTGAAATATGATAGCTATCAGTGCGTTAATGATACTAAGAACGAAGGGTGCGGGGATTTAGACGTCACCGGCAACGTCGTCACCTGGGATCTGGGCAACTTCACGGGGAGCAGGATCATCGAGATCAACCTCAGCACCATCGTCGAGAACGTCATCGCAAATCAGAACGGTACGATCCTGGTGAACCGGGTCAGGTCCCTCCACGAGGACGAGAACGGGACGGTCTTCGACGACGGAGACGAGGCGAAGGTGACGGTGGTGGAGCCGGACCTCTCGATCGAGAAGACCCCCGACCCGTCGGGTATAGTCGTCGCCGGCGGAGAGGTCAGGTATACGATAAGGGTAACTCATACCGCCGCCAGTGCATCGGACGCCTTCGACCTGGTGATCAACGATTCGATCCCCGGCGGCCTCGCCTTCGTCCCAGGATCGAACACCTCATCCCTTACGACTTCCTTTTCGCAGACGGGCCAGAACCTCAGCTGGACCCTCTCAAGGCTGAACCTGACGGGCGCGAACTCCGTCCTCCTCACCTACAACGTGACCGTCGACCTGGACGTTTTGGGCAACACGACCCTATTGAACTTCGCAAACGTCACCTGGACGAGCACAGCAGGGGAGAACCCGAACGAGCGGACGGGCAACGGTACGGGTCCTAACGACTACTTCAGGAACGCCTCGGCACCAGTATCGGTCGAGAACTCGACGACGGTGATCAAGCTTCCCGACGATCTCCGGTTCCGTACGATCGGTGAGTCGGTCAACTACACGATCGAGGTCGACCTTCCCAACGCCACCGTGGGGGACCTCTGGGTCAACGACACTCTGCCATCGGGCCTCATCTACAACTCGACGAGCCTCGTAGTCTTAGACAAGTTCGGAGCCGTCCTCACCCCGGCGGAGACGTTGAGCGACCCGAACGACGGCACCTCGACGGTCTTCATCAACTGGTCGTTTGGCACCTTCAACAACTCGGATGACCGAGACATCGTGATCACCTTCGACGCGATCGTTGCGAACGTCGCGGCAAACCAGGACGGCCGGATCATCGGCAACAACTCGGCCTCTTACAGCTGGCTCGACGGGTCGGGCGTCCGCCATACGGGCACCGACGATTCGGGTGAGGTCGAGATCGAAGAGCCCGACCTTGACATAACGAAGACGTTCAGCCCCGCGGGCCCCTTCAGCGTCGGCGACACGATCCATTACGAGATCAACGTGACGAACTCGGCCCCCAGCCGCCGTACGGCCTTCGACCTGGTGATCACCGACGAGATCCCGGTCGGTTTGAGCTACGTCAACTCATCGGACTCTGGGGTCTATTCCGGTTCCAACCGGACGGTCACCTGGACCTTCGCCAGCCTCGACCTCGACTCCTGGCTTAAGGTAACCTACAACGTGACCGTCGACCTGGACGTTTTGGGCAACACGACCCTATTGAACTTCGCCAACGTCACCTGGACGAGCACTTCAGGAGCGAACCCTAACGAGCGTACTGGCAACGGGACGGGTCCAAACGACTACTTCAGGAACGCCTCGGCACCAGTATCGGTCGAGAACTCGACGACGGTGATCAAGCTTCCCGACGATCTCCGGTTCCGTACGATCGGCGAGTCGGTCAACTACACGATCGAGGTCGACCTTCCCAACGCCACCGTGGGGGACCTCTGGGTTAACGACACTCTGCCATCGGGCCTCATCTACAACACGACGAGCCTCGTAGTCTTAGACAAGTTCGGAGCCGTCCTCACCCCGGCGGAGACGTTGAGCGACCCGAACGACGGCACCTCGACGGTCTTCATCAACTGGTCGTTTGGCACCTTCAACAACTCGGATGACCGAGACATCGTGATCACCTTCGACGCGATCGTTGCGAACGTCGCGGCAAACCAGGACGGCCGGATCATCGGCAACAACTCGGCCTCTTACAGCTGGCTCGACGGGTCGGGCGTCCGCCATACGGGCACCGACGATTCGGGTGAGGTCGAGATCGAAGAGCCCGACCTTGACATAACGAAGACGTTCAGCCCCGCGGGCCCCTTCAGCGTCGGCGACACGATCCATTACGAGATCAACGTGACGAACTCGGCCCCCAGCCGCCGTACGGCCTTCGACCTGGTGATCACCGACGAGATCCCGGTCGGTTTGAGCTACGTCAACTCATCGGACTCTGGGGTCTATTCCGGTTCCAACCGGACGGTCACCTGGACCTTCGCCAGCCTCGACCTCGACTCCTGGCTTAAGGTAACCTACAACGTGACCGTCGACCTGGACGTTTTGGGCAACACGACCCTATTGAACTTCGCCAACGTCACCTGGACGAGCACTTCAGGAGCGAACCCTAACGAGCGTACTGGCAACGGGACGGGTCCAAACGACTACTTCAGGAACGCCTCGGCACCAGTATCGGTCGAGAACTCGACGACGGTGATCAAGCTTCCCGACGATCTCCGGTTCCGTACGATCGGCGAGTCGGTCAACTACACGATCGAGGTCGACCTTCCCAACGCCACCGTGGGGGACCTCTGGGTTAACGACACTCTGCCATCGGGCCTCATCTACAACTCGACGAGCCTCGTAGTCTTAGACAAGTTCGGAGCCGTCCTCACCCCGGCGGAGACGTTGAGCGACCCGAACGACGGCACCTCGACGGTCTTCATCAACTGGTCGTTTGGCACCTTCAACAACTCGGATGACCGAGACATCGTGATCACCTTCGACGCGATCGTTGCGAACGTCGCGGCAAACCAGGACGGCCGGATCATCGGCAACAACTCGGCCTCTTACAGCTGGCTCGACGGGTCGGGCGTCCGCCATACGGGCACCGACGATTCGGGTGAGGTCGAGATCGAAGAGCCCGACCTTGACATAACGAAGACGTTCAGCCCCGCGGGCCCCTTCAGCGTCGGCGACACGATCCATTACGAGATCAACGTGACGAACTCGGCCCCCAGCCGCCGTACGGCCTTCGACCTGGTGATCACCGACGAGATCCCGGTCGGTTTGAGCTACGTCAACTCATCGGACTCTGGGGTCTATTCCGGTTCCAACCGGACGGTCACCTGGACCTTCGCCAGCCTCGACCTCGACTCCTGGCTTAAGGTAACCTACAACGTGACCGTCGACCTGGACGTTTTGGGCAACACGACCCTATTGAACTTCGCCAACGTCACCTGGACGAGCACTTCAGGAGCGAACCCTAACGAGCGTACTGGCAACGGGACGGGTCCAAACGACTACTTCAGGAACGCCTCGGCACCAGTATCGGTCGAGAACTCGACGACGGTGATCAAGCTTCCCGACGATCTCCGGTTCCGTACGATCGGCGAGTCGGTCAACTACACGATCGAGGTCGACCTTCCCAACGCCACCGTGGGGGACCTCTGGGTTAACGACACTCTGCCATCGGGCCTCATCTACAACACGACGAGCCTCGTAGTCTTAGACAAGTTCGGATCCGTCCTCACCCCGGCGGAGACGTTGAGCGACCCGAACGACGGCACCTCGACGGTCTTCATCAACTGGTCGTTTGGCACCTTCAACAACTCGGATGACCGCGACCTGGTGATCACCTTCGACGCGATCGTTGCGAACGTCGCGGCAAACCAGGACGGCCGGACCATCGGCAACAACTCGGCCTCTTACAGCTGGCTCGACGGGTCGGGTGTCCGCCATACGGGCACCGACGATTCGGGTGAGGTCGAGATCGAAGAGCCCGACCTTGACATAACGAAGACGTTCAGCCCCGCGGGCCCCTTCAGCGTCGGCGACACGATCCATTACGAGATCAACGTGACGAACTCGGCCCCCAGCCGCCGTACGGCCTTCGACCTGGTGATCACCGACGAGATCCCGGTCGGTTTGAGCTACGTCAACTCATCGGACTCTGGGGTCTATTCCGGTTCCAACCGGACGGTCACCTGGACCTTCGCCAGCCTCGACCTCGACTCCTGGCTTAAGGTAACCTACAACGTGACCGTCGACCTGGACGTTTTGGGCAACACGACCCTATTGAACTTCGCCAACGTCACCTGGACGAGCACTTCAGGAGCGAACCCTAACGAGCGTACTGGCAACGGGACGGGTCCAAACGACTACTTCAGGAACGCCTCGGCACCAGTATCGGTCGAGAACTCGACGACGGTGATCAAGCTTCCCGACGATCTCCGGTTCCGTACGATCGGCGAGTCGGTCAACTACACGATCGAGGTCGACCTTCCCAACGCCACCGTTGGGGACCTCTGGGTCAACGACACTCTGCCATCGGGCCTCATCTACAACACGACCAGCAAGTCTATCACTGACAGGTTCGGTTCCGCCCTGACGTTCAGTGAGACCGTCAGCGCCCCCAACGACGGGACCTCGACGGTCTTCATCAACTGGTCCTTCGGGAACTTCAACAACTCAGAGGATCGTGACATCGTTATCACCTTCGATGCGATCGTGGCCAACGTCGCGGCAAACCAGGACGGCCGGACCATCGGCAACAACTCGGCCTCTTACAGCTGGCTCGACGGGTCGGGCGTCCGCCATACGGGCACCGACGAGTCGGGTGAGGTCGGCATAGTCGAACCGGACCTCGCCATCACAAAGTCGGTCGAGCCCTTCTCTGTGGTCAAGCTGGGGGACGAGGTCAGGTTCACCCTGGTCGTCAACCACACGGGCTTGAGCACCAGCGACGCCTACGATCTGGTCATCGAAGACGTCTTGCCTTTCGGCCTCACTTACGTATCCAACACCTCGACGCCGGAGGCGAACAGCTCGGCCTACCATCCGGGGAACAGGACGATCCGGTGGAGTTACGACCGGCTTGAAGATCCCGGCGAGGTCGTTCTCACCTACAACGCCACCGTCGATGCCAGGCCGGAAGGCCTGATCTTCAGAAACTCGGCTGGCGTCACCTGGACGAGCACTGCGGGCGAGAACCCCTACGAGCGGAACGGCAGCGGCACGGGTCCGAACGATTACATCGATTCGACGAGCATCGACGTCATATTCGCCGAGATTACTGTGGATAAGGTCGCCAACGTCTCTTCGGGCTCGACGAGCACCCGGGTCAACTTCACCATCACCGTCAACAACACCGGGAACGCCACGTTGAACCCCGTGGTGGTGACCGACACCCTGCCCGTCGGCCTCGACGATCCGGTGCCTAGCGGAGATGGCTCAGCCTTTGGTAACGTCGTTGTCTGGAACCTGGGGCAGATGGACCCCGGAGCCTCGCGCGCCCTCTGGCTGACTGCCCACATCAACGGCTCCGCCTTCGGCAACCTGACCAACAAAGTATTCGTGGAGGGGAAGCCTGAGGAAGGCGGAAACGTCACCGGCAACGGTTCGGCGAACGTGACGGCCGTTGACGCCTCGATCAGCATCGATAAGATGGCGAACGTCACCTCCGGCTCGACGAGCACCCGGGTCAACTTCACCCTGGTCGTCAACAATACGGGGAATGCGACTCTCGATCCCGTAGTCGTCACCGACACTCTGCCATTCGGCCTCGACGACCCGTTGGCGAGCGGTGGCGGCACAGCCACCGGTAACGTCGTCGTCTGGAGCCTGGGTCCGATGGACTCCGGGGCTTCGAGGACTCTCTGGGTGACTGCCCACATCAACGGCTCCGCCTACGGCAACCTGACGAACCTGGCCTTCGTCGAGGGTAAGCCGGAGAAGGGGGACAACGTCACCGATGACGACTTCGCCAACGTTACGGCCGTCGATGCCTCAATCAGCATCGATAAGATGGCGAACGTCTCCTCCGGCTCGGCTAGCACCAGAGTGAACTTCACGCTAGTCGTCAACAACACCGGGAACGCTACCCTCGATCCGGTGGTGGTGACGGACACGTTGCCGTTCGGCCTCGACGACCCTGTGGCGAGCGGTGGCGGCTCCACCTCCGGGAACGTCGTCGTCTGGAACCTGGGTCCGATGGACTCCGGGGCTTCGAGGACCCTCTGGGTGACTGCCCACATCAACGGCTCGAGGTTCGGTAACCTGACGAACCTGGCCTTCGTCGAGGGTAAGCCGCAGAATGGCGACAACGTCACCGACGACGACTCCGCCAACGTTACTGCCGTCGACGCCTCAATCAGCATCGATAAGATGGCGAACGTCTCCTCCGGCTCGACGAGCACCCGGGTCAACTTCACCCTCGTCGTCAACAACACCGGGAACGCGACTCTCGATCCGGTGGTGGTTACGGACACGTTGCCGTTCGGCCTCGACGATCCAATAGCGAGCGATGGCGGCACCGCCTTTGGGAACGTCGTCGTCTGGAACCTGGGACGGATGGATCGCGGGGATTCGAGGACCCTCTGGCTGACGGCCCACATCAACGGCTCCGCCTACGGCAACCTGACGAACGTGGCCTTCGTCGAGGGTAAGCCGGAGAAGGGGGACAACGTCACCGATGACGACTTCGCCAACGTTACGGCCGTCGATGCCTCGATCAGCATCGATAAGATGGCGAACGTCTCCTCCGGCTCGACGAGCACCCGGGTCAACTTCACCCTCATCGTCAACAACACCGGGAACGCGACCCTCGATCCGGTCGTGGTTACGGACACGTTGCCGTTCGGCCTCGATGACCCGGTGGCGAGCGATGGCGGCTCCGCCTCTGGGAACGTCGTCGTCTGGAACCTGGGGCAGATGTCCTCCGGTGACACGAGGACCCTCTGGCTGACGGCCCACATCAACGGCTCCGCCTACGGCAACCTGACGAACGTGGCCATCGTCGAGGGTAAGCCGGAGAAGGGGGACAACGTCACCGATGACGACTTCGTAAACGTTACTGCCGTCGACGCCTCAATCAGCATCGGTAAGATGGCGAACGTCTCCTCCGGCTCGACGAGCACCCGGGTCAACTTCACCCTCGTCGTCAACAACACCGGGAACGCGACCCTCGATCCGGTGGTGGTTACGGACACGTTGCCATTCGGCCTCGACGATCCTGTAGCGAGCGATGGCGGCTCCGCCTCCGGGAACGTCGTCGTCTGGAACCTGGGACGGATGGACTCCGGGGAATCGAGGACTCTCTGGGTGACTGCCCACATCAACGGCTCCGCCTACGGCAACCTGACGAACGTGGCCATCGTCGAGGGTAAGCCGGAGAAGGGGGACAACGTCACCGATGACGACTTCGTAAACGTTACGGCCATAGATGCCTCGATCAGCATCGATAAGAAGGCGAACGTCTCCTCCGGCTCGGCCAGCACCCGGGTCAACTTCACCCTCGTCGTCAACAACACCGGGAACGCGACCCTCGATCCGGTGGTGGTGACGGACACGTTGCCGTTCGGCCTCGACGATCCTGTAGCGAGCGATGGCGGCACTGCCTCCGGGAACGTCGTCGTCTGGAACCTGGGACGGATGGATCGCGGGGATTCGAGGACCCTCTGGCTGACTGCCCACATCAACGGCTCCGCCTACGGCAACCTGACGAACGTGGCCTTCGTTGAGGGTAAGCCGGAGAAGGGGGACAACGTCACCGCCGAGGACTCGGCGAACGTGACCGCCGTCCGCGCCGGCATATCCGTACACAAAGTCGTCGACATACCCGTGGGGGAGGTCTGCACCAACGTGACCTTCACCATATTCGTCAACAATACCGGTAACGTCCGCCTCGATCCGGTCGTGGTGGCCGACACTTTGCCTTTGGGCCTCGAATACGTCAGCTCAGCTCCACCGGGAGCCAGGTCAGGAAACACCATCATCTGGAACCTGGGCTCGATGGACCCCGGAGAGATGAGGATCGTCAATCTTGTAGCCCACATCAACGGCTCCGCCTTCGGTGAGCTGCAGAACTTCGTCAAGGTCGAAGGCAAGCCCGAACGCGGCGACAACGTCACCGACAACGACACCGAGAATGTCACCGCCCTGGGGGCGGAGATCGCCGTCGATAAGAGCGTCGACATCCCCGTCGGGTCCAGGAGCACCCGGGTCAACTTCACCATCCTCGTCAACAACACCGGGAACGTGGCGCTGGATCCGGTCTTGGTGGAAGACACCCTGCCTTTCGGCCTCGATGACCCGGTCCCGAGCTCCGGTGGTATCATATCGGGGAACGTCGTCACCTGGAACCTCGGCCGGCTGGAGGTCGGTGAGAATAGGACCCTATGGCTATCGGCCCACATCAACGGCTCTGCCTACGGCGATCTCACGAACGCCGTCCGGGTCGAAGGGGATTCCGAGTTCGGCGAGAACGCCACCGCCGAGGACTCCGAGAATGTGACGGCCGTCGACGCCTCGATCAGCATCGATAAGATGGCGAACGTCACCTCAGGCTCGACGAGCACCCGGGTCAACTTCACCCTCGTCGTCAACAACACCGGAAACGCCACGTTGGACCCCGTAGTGGTGACGGATACCCTGCCATTCGGCCTCGACGAGCCGGAGACGAGTTCCGGAGGATCGATCACGGGCGGGGTTGCGACCTGGGGATTGGGGAGGATGGATCCCGGGGATTCGAGGACCCTCTGGCTGACGGCTCACATCAACGGCTCTGCCTTCGGAACCCTCACAAACTTCGTGGAGGTGGTGGGGAAGCCCGAGGAGGGTGACAACGTCACCGACGAAGCCTCGGCGAACGTCACCGCCCTGAAGGCGGATATCGAGGTGGAGAAGACCGTGGACAGTCCCGTCGCAAAGAACGGCTCGGTTGCGACCTTTACCATAATAGTGACCAACACCGGGAACGCCACCCTGGACCCGGTCATCGTCACCGACACCCTCCCGTTCTGCTTCGAATATGTCAGCTCGACGGAGAACGGCACCGCGGCAGGAGGCGTCGTCACCTGGAACCTCGGACGGCTCAACTCCAGCGATTCGAGGACGATCTTGCTGGAGGTGAGGGTGAACTGCTCTGAGGCCGGGGTTCTGGAAAACCTGGTGGAGGTGGAGGGGAAGCCCGAGCAGGGGGATAACGTCACCGATAGGGATACCGCGGAGCTGACGATCGGGAGAAATCTCACCATCACGAAGGTGGCCGATAAATGCGAGGTCCAGGAGTGTGACGAGGTCACCTACACCATCACCGTCTGCAACCACGGCGGCCTCCCCGAGGAGAACGTCACCGTCTGGGACGTCTTCTACGGAGATGTGGAGATCCTCTCGATCACCCCCGCCCCCGATCCCGACCGAAAATGGCACTTCGGCACTTTGCAGCCTGGCGAATGCGTCGTGATCAAGATCAAGATCAAAGTCCCCGAGCGGCAGGACTTCGAGTTCGGTATGGAGCAGGGCGTCAGCGGCGAGGGCTTCGTCAAGGTGGCGAACGACTACAGCACGAGCTTCCAGGCCTACCTGATCAAGAACTGCGCCTACGTCACGAGCGACTTCTATACTAAGCCCCTCTCGGCCTGCGCCGCGATAAGGGTCGGCGAGGACCTGGGAACGCGCCTCTCGACTAGAGAGTACGGCTCCGGCCTCTTCGAAGCCGAGGAGCGGGTTGCGGTCTTCACGAAGAACAAGTCGATCGAGTGGGAGGAGGACGTCTCGGCGACCTACAAGCCTACCTCGATCACCCTCTACCAGAACCGCACCGTCGACTACGACTCGGCCTGGGTTAAGAAGGCGAGGGCGAAGAACTACGTCACCGGGACGACGATGACGGAGACCTACCACGACGCGACCTGGCTGGACCGGGAGTCGAGGATGTTCCTCGACAAGAACCAGTCGGTGATGGAGGTCGACAGTTCCTTCGACGGCCGGGGCCACGTGGGCTTCCTGAAGATGCCAACGAACCGGTCGTCGCCCCAGACGACGCCGCTGATCGAGGTCCGGGAGGACTACGTTGGGAGCTTCAAGGTCGTCCAGAAGATCGACGAGTACGGCAAGGGCGTCTCCTACGAGAAGGCGGCCTCCGGCGGCGGCCTGGTGGTGGGCGACCGGCGTATCGGAGGGAGCCAGAGGAGCTACGAGTCGGGGTCGGGCGCCTACGACTCCGAGGAGGTCATCGAGACCTATACGAACTACATAGCTAAAGACATCAGCCTCGTTTACGCCCCGACGACGACGAGGCTGACCGACGACGTCTGGATCAACAGCTCGATGAAGTGGAAGGAGGGTCTCTATTCGAGGGTCCCGGCCAGAAGCTACATCGGCGAGGAGTATACTGGGGTCACCGAGCTGGATAAGGAGACGGTGGCGAGGGGCTTGAACGAGATGGAGACCTCGGCCGACTTCTCGGGGCAGGCCCGGTACAGGGCGGTGTTCGCCGATCCGAACGATACGAAGAAGCCTTTCGTCGAGTTCGATGAGGTTTACGCCGGCGACTACTCGATCGAGCGGCGGGTCCTCCTAACGGGTACGTCCAAGTACGACCGGCCCCACCTGAACGTCACCAAGACCCTGGACGGGATCGTCGAAGAGAAGGACAAGTGCGACGGCGACAACTGCAGCAAGACGAAGTACATAGCGACCTACACCATCCGGATTGAGAACGACGGGAACAGGGCGTTTATACCTGTCAACGTCCAGGACCTCTTCCCGCCGGGGGCGGTCTTCCTCGAGTCGTCTTTGAGGCCGACGGAGCTGACGGATAGTTACGCCAACTGGAACCTGACGCACCTATCGATAGGTGACGTCGCGGTGATAACCCTGAAGCTCGACGTTGCCAAGTACTATCCGTCGGAGCTGGTGAACAGGGTCGAGGTCTGCGGCGGCTACAACGGCGAGGTGGTCTGTTTCGGCAACACCAGCGCCCTGGAGGTGAACTGGCTTACATGTTGTTTGAACGAGACGGTCTCGGTGGTGAAGAGCTGCGAGGTCGACGGTGCTGACGGGATGGTGGTCCTGTACCGGATCGATATCGAGAACCACGACGACGTCACCCGGGTGGCGAGGGTCACAGACCATCTGCCCGAGGGGATGACGTTCCTCGACTCTTCGACACCGGTCGCCTCTTACGATGGGGTCGAGGTCGTCTGGAACCTGATCGATATCGGGCCGTTCGAGACGAGGACGATCGAGCTCTCGGCCCGGGCTTCGGCCCCCGGCCGGTACACCAACGTCGTCATCGTTGACCCAAGGTCCGTCGACGGGCCCGTCGTCCAGCCGGTGACCGCCTCTTGCGTCGTCGAGGTCGGATCCCTCGAGGAGTGCGGACCCACCTCCTGCGAGATCTGGAGCCCGCCGAACTGGGACCTCCAGCACATCGGATACGAGCCGGCCGAGGTCGCCTCCGAGGGTCTGACCTGCACCGGCTCCGATGGGAGGGGGTCGTGCCCTGCGCCGTGAGAGGGCGCGGGGCCATAACCATCATTTATCCTCATCGTGGGGTTCGGCTCAGCGAAGAGGGGATCTCAGAAGAGATGGGGACG
>Ga0334889_1002957_pt1 | contig 17806 bp, 18 predicted proteins | sample GraSluR1_MG_2_FD_207222 | JGI IMG/M metagenome (GOLD analysis project Ga0334889, IMG submission 207222) | Sludge microbial communities from methane-producing bioreactor in Wageningen University, Netherlands - Granular Sludge_8_08-R1 | ecosystem: Engineered > Bioreactor > Anaerobic > Unclassified... | reverse complement strand
TTTCCGGTTATTTAGTCGACGTGTTGTCTAGAATCGCTATAGACGTTCTGCTTGTTACCGTTGGATACTATACGACTGGCAGATCGCTTTCGCCGGCTTGACCAGTCTGCGGCAGGCGTTAGCGGCCTGTCGCGGCAGTATGCTATACTTGCCCTATGAACGTCAGCCCTACCCCCCCACGACCATCCATACGCAACCGCTCGCCTTTGTTCCGGTTCGTGTTGCTGACGCTGATCGGTCTGTGCATCCTATTTGTCGCAAGCTACAGCAGCCGTTTACAGCGTCTGGGCGCGGTCATGGACGACATCGCCCATTGGGAGCAGGAGATCGCCCAGGCGGAGCGGCGCAACGCGGAGTTGGAAGCTGAGCTTGCGGCGGCTGACAGCCCCGACAGCCTTGCCGCCATCGCCCGTGGCGATTTGGGGCTTGCCGTGCCGGGCGATACCGTGATCATCGTCGTCGAGACGACGCCTGCGCCGGCGACTGTGGCGCCGGCGGCTGTGGAGGAAACCCGCGAAGCGGAGGCGACGCCGTCGTCGGTACAGACGAGCGAGCCGGTTTGGAAGCTATGGCTAGCCATCTTCGCCGAAGGGGAGTAGCCGCGCTGGCGGGCTGAGTGGGCGGACTGAGTGGGCGGAGAGGCGCGCACGGCGCGTCAACGCAAGAATAAATCGAACGGCGCCTCTAGAGGCGCCGTTCTGCGTTGACGCGGATGCTTGAAGGCAGTCTTGCCGCCACTTTCTAGACCAGCTTGGCGTTCAACACAATCTCGTCCACCGCGGCCAGGGCCTTCGAGACGGGGCAGCCGGCCTTGGCCTGCGCCGCCAGTTCTTGGAATTTGGCGTCGTCGATGCCGGGAATGCTGGCTTCGCAGTTTAGTTCGATCTTGTTGATGGTCGGACCGGCGCCTAAATGAACGGCGGCTACGGTGTGGATGCGCTCGGCCTTGATGCCCTGGTTGGACAACAGCGCCGAGAGGAACATGGAGAAGCAGCCGGCATGCGCCGCGCCGATCAACTCCTCCGGATTCGTGCCGGGACCCTCTTCAAAGCGGGACGCATAGGTGTACGGGCCTTCATAGGTGCCGCTCGCCAGCTTCATTGTGCCGGAACCCTCTTTAAGCGTGCCCTCCCAAACGGCTTCAGATTTTCGGACTGCCATGTTGGTCTCCTCTTCCTCTGTCCCGTAGCGGTTAGTTTTGTGATATTGCGGGCGACAGGGCGAACCGCGCCCGTTGCCCCTGGCTGGCAGTATATGGCGTCGCTCCACAATACTCCGTGGGCAGCCATCCAAAGCGTTGCAGCCAGACCGACGTGACTTGCGCGGCCCATCAGCCGAAGCGAATGCCTTGCGCCAACGGCAGTTCGTTCGACCAGTTGATGGTGTTCGTCTGCCTGCGCATATAGGCTTTCCATGCGTCGGAGCCTGACTCGCGGCCGCCGCCGGTTTCCTTTTCGCCGCCAAATGCGCCGCCGATCTCCGCGCCGCTGGTGCCGATGTTGACGTTGGCGATGCCGCAGTCCGAGCCGGCGTGGGAGAGGAAGCGCTCCGATGCCAGCAGATTCGTCGTGAAGATGGCGCTGGATAAGCCCTGAGGGACATCGTTATGAAGCTGAATTGCCTCGTCGAGTGACGCGTACTCCATGATATAGAGGATGGGCGCAAATGTCTCCTCGCGGACGATGGGCGTCTGCGCCGGCATGCGCACGATGGCCGGCTGCACGAAGTTGGGGCCAAGTTCCGGCAAGGGGGCGCCCCCGGCGATGACCTTTCCGCCCTGCGCGACGGCCGCCTCAAGCGCCGTCATCATCTCGGCGACGGCGGCGCTGTTGATCAGCGGCCCCATCAGCGTGTCGGGCGCAAGCGGGTCGCCGATGGGCACGGAAGCGTAGGCGCGCGCAAGCCGTTCACATAGGTCGTCGACAATGGACTGGTGGGCGATGATGCGCCGCGTGCTGGTGCAGCGTTGGCCGGCCGTACCGACCGCGCCGAAGACGATGGCGCGCACCGCCAGTTCCAGGTCGGCATCCGGCTCGACGATGATGCCGTTGTTTCCGCCCAGTTCCAGGATGGCGCGGCCGAGGCGCGCGGCGATGACCGCGGCCACGCGTTTGCCCACGCGCACCGAACCGGTGAAGCTGATCAGCGGCAGGCGTTCGTCGGCAAGCATGTGTTCGCCTACCGTCTTGCTCTCGCCGATGACTAGGTTGAACACGCCGTGCAGGCTGTGATCGGCCATGACGCGGTTGCAGATGTGCTGGACCGCAACCGCGGTCAGCGGCGTCGACGAGGACGGCTTCCAGACCATCGTATCGCCGCAGACGGCGGCGACAGCCGCGTTCCACGACCAGACCGCCACGGGGAAGTTGAATGAGGTGATGATGCCGATGGGGCCAAGCGGGTGCCACTGCTCGTACATGCGGTGACCGGGCCGCTCCGAATGCATGGTCAGGCCGTACAACTGCCGCGAGAGGCCGACGGCGAAATCGCAAATGTCGATCATTTCCTGCACTTCGCCGATGCCTTCTGCGCGGATCTTGCCCATTTCTAGGGACACTAATTCGCCCAGAGGCTCTGCATTTTCGCGCAAGGCGTTGCCCAGGTCGCGCACGACGAGGCCGCGCTTGGGCGCAGGCAACATACGCCAGTGCAGGAACGCCTCTTGCGCCGTCTGCGCTGCTCGGTCATAGGTGGCGGCTGTGACCTGCGCCACGCTGGCGATAGCTTCGCCGGTGGCCGGGTTATAGGAGGTCAACAGCGGACCGCTCTCGTCGTGGATCCAGCCGTCAATTCCGGAACACGCGCCTGGGTTCATCTGATCGATCATCAGTTTTTCGAGCAGCGCTTTCATGCAGATAGCCTCCTATTGTGTAGAGCAGGTCGCCGGCCTAGCGCCGGGCAAGCCGGGCATGCGGGTTCGTCTGATGCGGTCAATACAACATTGATTGGTTGATGCCGCCCCCTAGTTTAGCATGGCAGCGGCGGTCTGGGGTACACTAATTGAATGCGTACACGGAGCGTGCAGACGGCTCAACACAGCGGAACAAGCGGGATGGTCTTGGCGTGGGACTATTGGCTGCGCCCGCCGGATTCTTCTCAACTCTCAATAGGAATGTGATGCATGTTCGGCGATGTCAGAACAGCCTGGCGAAAAGTTGACCGCACCTTGTTGCCGCCTAAGGCCCTCTACTTCTGCTACTTCGCGGCGATGGCCGCGTTGATGCCATTTCTGGCGCTGTACTTCCGGCAGGTTGGTCTGTCAGGCGGCCATATCGGGCTGTTGCTGGGCATCGGCCCGATGATCACGCTGGCGGCGGCGCCGGCGTGGGGCGGGTTGGCGGACCGCACACAGCGTCATCGGCTGCTCCTGACTATCGCCATTGTCGGGGCGATGATCGCCATGTTCCTCGTATCACAAGTAGGGACCCTCGGTCTTTTGCTCGTGTTGATCGCCGCCTATGCCTGGTTCTCGGCCCCGATCATGCCGCTTGTCGACAACAGCGTGCTGGCGATTTTGGGAGAGAGGAAGGGCGAATACGGTAAACAGCGCCTGTGGGGCGCGGTGGGGTGGGGCGTCGCTGCCGCCATCGCCGGCGTCATGATAGACCGATATGGCCTTGGCGCCGGGTTTGCCGGATTCCTGCTTTTTATGGGCATTGGGCTGGTGACCTCGCGCTACATGCACATTGCCGAGGCGGGCATCGGCCAGCGCTTCTGGAGCGGGATAGGCCTCATTGCGGCCAACGGCACATGGGTAGCCTTTCTCCTGACTGTGTTCGTTGCCGGCATAGGGTCCGGCGTCACCAACAACTTCTTGTTTCTCTACCTAAGCGACCTCGGCGCCTCCGAGACGCTGATGGGGTGGTCGCTCGTCGTCGCCACGGTGAGTGAACTCCCGATTTTCTTCTACTCAAGCAAGCTCCTCAAGCGCTGGGGCGCGCCGGGCGTGTTGATGATCGCGTTGGGGGCGAATGTGGTACGCCTCATCGCCTATGCTGTCATGCCCGATGCGTGGATGGTGCTGCCGATTCATCTGCTGCACGGCTTGGCCTTTTCGGCGATGTGGGTGGCCGGCGTGACCTACGCCGGAGAACTGGCGCCGCCAGGCATGGGCGCGACCGCTCAAGGTCTATTCGGCGGCGTGAACATGGGGCTGGGCGCGGCTGCCGGCGCTCTGATGGGCGGCCTGCTCTACGACTTGACCGGCCCCCGCGCTATGTACGGCTGGATCGCCGTCACGGTCGCCGTGGGGATGGCAGGTTTCTGGTTGGGTGAACGACTGCGCGCCCGGCGCGCCGGCGCCCGCCCTGTGCCAGACAGAGGCGGCTAGAACGAGACTTCACTTCGCTTCTCGATTTTGGCTTCGTCCAGTTCCATGCTTAAGCCCGGCCGTGTTGGCAGTACGACCATGCCATGCACCGGCTTGAGCGGATGCTTGAGGAAAAATTGGTGGATTTCGTTCCACTTGACGAGGTATTCCAGAAGCGGGCAGGTCGTTTCCGGCCAGGCGGCAATAAGATGGGCGGTGGCGGGTACAGAGTGACCATGAGGAATGACGGGCAGATCGTAGGCCGAGGCCAGCGCGCAGATCTTCATCATCTCCGAGATGCCGCCCGCCCAATAGATGTCGGGCTGTAGCACATCACAGGCGCCCGCGTCCATCAACTGCTTCAAGCCCCAGCGCGTATATTCATGTTCGCCGCCGGAGATGGGAATGCGTACGGTGCGGCGAATCTCCGCGTACTGCGCGATCTTGTCGGGCAGTACGGGTTCTTCGAGCCAGCGCGGCTGGTACTCCTCCATACGCGCCGCCATCTGAATTGTGTAGGGCACGTCCCAACTCATCCAGGCGTCGAGCATGATGTCGACGTCCGGCCCGACAGACTCGCGCAGGGTGCGCACCAGGCGCATATTGCGCGCTGCACCGGCGATGCCGTCGACGGGGCCGTCGCGGAAGAACCATTTCATGGCGCCGTACCCCTCGCTCACGGCAGCCTGGGCGCGCTCTTGCACCAACTCCGGGTCGAGCGAGTAGCCCAACATGCTGGCATAGGCCGGAATGCTGGTGCGCGTCGGGCCGCCCAAGAGGGTGTAGACCGGTGCGTCGGCCCACCTGCCCTTCAAGTCCCACAGCGCGCAGTCTACGACGCTCATTGCCATCATGGCGACGCCCTTGCGGCCGTGGACCATGTAGCGGTACATCCGGTCCCAGATGCGTTCGGTGGCGAGCGGGTCGTGGCCGATTAGGAGCGGTTTCAATTGGGAGGCGACGATGTAGGCCTGCTCGTGCGGCATGGGGCCGCCGATGCCGATGTGGCCGGAGTCGGCGACGATCTCGACGAAGTGGGCGATGTTGCGATATTTGCCGGGCGCGATCTGCTCGATCCAGCCTGCGCCTTCCGCCTTGTGTTCGGGGTAGATGTCGATGGGACGCACGAGACGTTCTTCCCAGAACTCGCCGTCATGCTCCATGACGCCTTCGACACGGAAGACGCGTACATCGGCGATCAGCATGGCTTGCTCCTTCTGTGGGAGCCGGCGGACCGAGGTGTCCAGGGCCTCCGGCTGTTACAGGGCTGTCAACTCCATGTTGCGGTAGGGACCGCGATTTTCGGGCGGGAATAGGACGGCGATCTGCTGCATCATCAGGTCGGACAGTTCGTCGAGCCGCTGCCGCCGCGCACGCCCGCGCAAGTTGGGATCGATCTGCAGCGGGCCGAAAGGACGCCCGACGCGGATGGTCACGGGCGTGCGTCGCAGTCTCAACATATTGGCATAGACGCGTTCCGTGCCGATCAAGCCTACCGGCAGGATGTTCGAGCCGGTCTGGATGGCTAAAAGCGCTGTGCCGGATTTGGGCCGCGCCAGTACGGGGATGCGGCGACCGGGGATGTAGCGGTTAACGGTCTCGCCGCGCGCCACTTGCTCGGCGAAATCCGGGTCCATCCCGCCTTCGGGAAAGATGCCCAAGACGTAGCCCTCTTTCAGCGCCGTCATGGAGCGACGGAACGCCTCGCGATCCACCTGCCCGCGCCAGATGGGGATGGCGTTGAACACCTTGACGAACGAGCGAAACCACCAATAGCGCTGCGACTCGGTGGCGACGATGAAGGCAGGGGCGAATGGCAGGTGTACGGCCAAGATTGGGGCGTCGAACCAGCTAAAGTGGTTGGCGATCACGATCAGGGGATGTGGATTGCGCGGCACGTTTTCGGCGCCGACCACCTTTACGTCGAGCAATACTTTGCTGATCACCCAGCCCACAGCGATTGCGATTTGGCGCGTAAACAACATGAAGCGCTTGCGCATAAGACCGACTTCGCTCCCTTTGGTCCACATAGCGGCTCGAAACAAGCCGGCGCCGGATAGCCGTGAATGAACATCTATGTGCGCGTAAGTGTACATCAACCTTTCGCGCAGTGTAAATCGGCAACGGGTCCACGAAGCGCTGAGATGCGCCAGGCCGGCAGAAGGTGCGAGCGGTCCCACACCAGACGGACCGTGCAACCCGGGGTGACACAGTGCGGTTGGCGACTGTGATAGAATGCGGTCTCGGGCGGCGCATGTCAGGTAATGCCAAGCAAAATCCACTTGAACAGGGAGAATCGACCATGTCCGAAGAAGTCTCACGACAGTCGTCAACCGGCCATCCGCCAGAATCCGACGCATCACAGGATCGGCTCAATGAGCGGATCGGCGTGCTGACCCGGCGCGAGGCGGAGGCGCGCATACTGGCGCCGTTGCTCGAAGCGTTGGGGCGCGAGTTCGGACGCGAGCGCGTGATCGAGATCGTGCGCGCCGAGATCGTGGAGATCGCCCGGCGGCAGGGAAGAGCGTTGGCCGAGACGATGGGCGGCGATTCCTTGGAACTCCTGGCCGAATCCATGCATGCCTGGACGAAGGGCGATGCGCTGGAGATCGAAGTCCTTGAACGGAATGAAGACGTGTTCGACTACAACGTCACACGTTGTCGATATGCCGAGCTATATCAGGCATTGGGTTTGGCGGAGTTGGGCTTTGTCTTTTCGTGCAACCGTGACTTTGCCTTGATCGAGGGCTTCAACAGCGACATTGAATTGACGCGCAGCCAGACGATCATGCAGGGCGCGCCGTACTGCGATTTCCGCTATCGGAAACGCGCCGCAACACCCGAGACGAACGATGGCGTCTGAGTCTGAGCATCAGCCGGCGTACAGCGTACTGATCATGCTGCCCGATGCGCTGCAGAAGCAGTTTGAGCGCTGGACAGATGAGACAGAGGGCGCAAGCTGGCCTGCGTATGGCGGGCATGTGACGCTCCTGCCGAGTTTTCGCTCCGAGTTGATGCCGGAAACTGTGGCGGAGCGGGTTGCCGCTGTGTGCCGGGCGCACGATCCGTTTTCGCTGCAATTGACCAAGCCCCTAGCCGTGGCGGACCGCACGCGTCAAGACTATTACGCCGTATTCCTGGCTGCGGAAGAGGATGTTGCGACCGGCTATGCAACGGCCGCGGCGTTGCGCGAGGATTTGGATCAGGCGCTGGCGCCGGTCAAGCGCGATTTGCTGCCGGAGGTGTCCTCACGTCCGTTCCTGCCCCACATCACGCTGGCGCTGGGACTTTCGGAGCGAGAGGCCGGGCGAGTTGTGCGCGCCTGTGTCGAGTCGGGGCTGACCGCCGAGTTTGCCGTCGAAGAGGTGACGGTGTTCGCCGTGGCGGAGGCGGATGACGCCGGCGTGCCTCAACAGATAGTTGTGCCGCTAGGCGCTGCCGCTGAGGAATAGACCGGCGCGGTTTTCAGTTCCAGACAAGGCGCAAGCGGCTGCGCACTTCGCCATCTAGGGACGTGTACAGCCAGGTAACGCCCTCGTGCAGGAGTACGTCGGCATGGCCCACACCGACATTGCCGGGCAGGTCGACCAGAATGGGGTTGCCGGGATAAGTTTCCCAGGGGCCGTCGATGGCGGCGGTGACGGAGCGGGCGAGGCCGAGGGCGAACTGGGTGTCGCCGGCTGCGCCTGCTTCCGGCCCGCGTACGCCCTCAAAAAACATGTAGGCGCGGCTGCCGACACGGATCACATCCGCCGAACTGATGGTGCGAAAGTCGAAGTGTGGATTGGCGGCCGGGCTGGTTTCGTCGCTTGGACCGTATGCCGGGTTGCCCACGAACAGCGGATTATGGTCGCACTTGCGCAGTAGCGCGGGCGGGCTGCCGAGCGGGCCGCGGTAACAGCCCATTGCGCTGGGATTCTGTCCCAGCCCGACGAAGACGTACACCACCGCCTCACCGTCAGTATGGTCGACGTAGAGTCCGGGCGGGCTGCCCACCAGGCAATCATACTCGTCCGGCGCATAGGGGTGATCGCCAATCGATTCCTCGCTGCGACAGGGCATCAGCCAGGTCTTCCAGATGCCCGTCTGCGGCAGTTCGGCCGGGCGCGTCCAGGCCAACCCGCCGGGCGACTGCGCCATGAAGACGCTGCCGCGGTACTCGTAGACCATTAGCCACGGCGCGGCGATGTCGCCATCTGATAAGGAGGGAGACGTCACCCGTGGGTACTGCTGCTGATCGATGTGATCGCGCCTCGACTCGCAAGGGCATGACATACACGGCAGCAAACACGACACCGTGCCGTCGCTGCCGGTCGCGGGGGTGAAAGTGCGCCCGTTGTCAGCGCTGGTAAACGTGACGACGCAGCCGGGAAAGGGAACGAGGTCGCCGCATTGGTCTACGACGCCGAGCGACGGATGGCTGGCATGCACATAGGAGCGAAACGTTCCATCCGGCAGTATGACCGTGTCAGACTCGCCCATCGGCAGGCCTGTGTCTTCTTGGTCGAGTTGGAAGGACGCGCGGCCTTCCCAGAAGTCCTCCAGCGAAGGGCGGGCGGGGTGCGCTTGCACCTCGGCAGTGAGCGTGGCGGGCGGCGCACATGCGGTCAAGACGCAGCAGATCAGGGCGGCGATCGCGGCTTGCAGTAAGGAGGTTTCGCGCCCTGAACGCCGGAAGGCGCGCCGATGCAGGAGATGGGCTGACATGCCTCTAGCATACTCGCGGCGCCGCAGATCGACAACGCCTCGTCGTGACGGGAGCGTATTCCCGATCGGATCGATGGGCGAACCTGCCGAACTTGTCGCAACTTTTGCTGCGCATACGTGTTATTACTACCGAGCCGGCAAAACGCCGCAACTCGCCGGCAGCGTTTACGACATTGTGTTGTCCTCTGTGGCTCTTTGTTTGACAGGTTGTCAGGGGCTGACTACAATGGCGCAGATGTACCATGTGCGGATGCGCACGAAAACCATTGGCGACGAAGGACGGCCCGGAAAGCTGCGGCGCGATTTGCGGCTGCACTTCGATCTGCCAGTTGACTTAGAAAGCAAATAAACGAATTAGTCCTAGAGGAGATGGCAACTCATGGCCGAAAAAGAGACGTTCGAGCGAGTGCGTGCAATCATTGTTGAACAGCTTGGCGTCGAACCGAGTGAGGTGACCATGGAGGCGAACTTCCGCGATGACCTGGAAGCGGATAGCCTAGACCTGGTTGAGCTGATTATGGCGTTCGAGGAGGAATTCGGCGGCGAGATCAGCGACGAGGAAGCCCAGCGCATTGTCTCGGTGGGCGACGCGGTGCGTTTCCTGGATTCGGAGTAGCCGCAGCGAACGCGAGACGTCTCTCCGGTCGTTGAGCCGGATGCAGATGGTTTGTGGCATGCAAAGGCGAGTCTTCCCGACAGGGGACGAGGCTCGCCTTTCCTTTTTCTGGCTTGGCGTTGAGTGTGCGGGTACAAGAGTTGCCGTGACGGATAAAATGCAAGCCGAGCCGGTCGCATTAGTGATCAACGCCGGGGGAGCTAGCCTGCGCATGGGCAGACGCAAAGCGCTCCTGCCGGTGCCGCCGGCAGGGACGCCCCTCATCGTGCATGTGATCCGGGCGCTGAAATCGCTAGACATAAGCGACGTAGTGGTCGTCGCCAATGACCCAGTGATCACTGACGCTGTGGTTGGGCTAGAAGGCGGAGATGTGCGCTGTGTAGCGGACGCCCGGCTAGGCTTGGGGCCGTTAGGCGGGATCGCTGCCGGGCTGGCAACCTGTCAAGGATGGGCGGCTGTAATCGGCTGTGATATGCCGCTGGTCAATGCAGCGGTGATCGAGCGTTTGATGCAGATGGCGCAGGAGACTGATGCGGTAGGCGTGCGCCGGTGGGATGCAATTGTGCCGCTGATACGAAAGCGCACCCAGACCATGCACGCCCTCTATCATCGCGATACGTTGCCGGTCATCGAGGAGATGATCAGTTCCGGCGAGCTGAGCGTGCGAACGCTTTTGGCGCAGGTACGCGTGCGCTACATGACCGAAGCGGAGATTGCGGGCATTGATCCGGCGATGCGCTCGTTCATCAATGTCAATACGCCGGAAGAATGGGCGGCGGTGCAGCCGTTGCTTCATTGTACGAGGCGTTGAATTCAGGCGCAGCTTACCAGATGCCTGGGATAAGGCGATAGCGCACTTGCTGTGCATACTCGTCGTAGCCCGGCAATTCGGCTTGAAGCGTGCGATCCTCTAAGAATGCCCTGGTTATCATCAGGGCCGCCGCAATGATGCCTGGGATGAGCGCCCACAGTGAGCCCAACAGCAAAGGAATACTGAGGGATTGGAGATTTGCACCCACGTATCCGGGATGCCGGACGAATTGATACGGCCCGGACCGACATACTGTCTGGCCGCGATCGCTCTGGATGCGTACAACTGCGGAGAAGTAGGCGTTGGTGATCATCGCCCACCCGAACAAGCCTGACCCAATTGCAAACAGAATGGCGCCTGCAACATGCCACGCGGCGCCGATCTCGCCAGTCCAACCGAAGCGTTCGTCGAGGCCGGAAACCACAAGAAGCGCAACGAAATGGGTTAAGCTCCAGAGCCCGCCGATGACCTTGTCCCAGTCTTTCATGTCCTTGGTCCGGCCGCGTTCAGCGATTGTCTCAGGGCTGGTGCGGAGCATGAAGAAGGCGTTAATCAGTACGCCCGCAATGTAAATCCCAAGAAAGACCCAAGCCCAAGTCCAGTTGAGCCGCCCGGAGGATGCGAATAGGATTATTGCCTGAAAGGCCAGGAGAAACACGACTTGCCGAAACCGCGCAGCGATGCCCGCCGCCACGTCGGGCCGGTTCTCGGCAGGCGGAATATCGGCTTTGGTCTCCATCCGACCTCCAAGTTTGGGGCGAGCTACTGCCGGTTTGTTTCGCGTTACTGCTCTAACAGCCGGATGATGGAAACGACCTTGCCGTTGATGCGCACCTTTTCTGCGGGGCGGACGATTGGCTGGTAAGCGGGGTTGGGGTTAGCCGGCTGTAAGCGGATGTTGCGGCCTTCGCGATAGAAGTATTTGAGCGTGGTTTCCTCGTCGCCCTCTATCCAGGCGGCGACCATGTCGCCGTCGCTCGCCGTCTGCTGATGGCGCAATATGACCACGTCTCCATTGAGCACGCTGGCGTCGATCATCGAGTCTCCTTTGACGCGCAGCGCGAAGAGCGGACCGTCGCTGCGGAAGAGACCTTCGGGGACTTCTACCCAATCGTCCGTGTTGACAGCCTCGAACGGCTCGACCTGGATCGGTTCACCCGCGGCGATGGGACCAAGCACCGGCACGCGCAGGAGCGACTCGGCGAAGCGAACGGCGCCTGCGGAGACGTTTGCCTGGGCTTGGCTAACGGCAGCAGGCAGGACCAGCTTGAGGTCGCGGATGCGGTCCCAGTTCAGGCTCAAGCCGCGGCTTACCTCTTTGCGCCGCGCGATGAGGTCGAGTTCCTCCAGCTTAGCCAAGTTGTAGTTGACGACCGAGGTGCTGGAAATGCCCACTTGTTCTCCGATCTCGCGGATCGTGGGCGGGAACTCGTTTTGGTTGACGAAGTTGACAATGAACTCTAGGATTCTGCGCTGGCGGTCTGAAAGATTACTCATGGCGTGGCTTTTCCCTCTCCCGGCTGGGCGATGCGGCGGCGTTTTCGGTCTCTTGTTTGGATTTCCCAGGTAAATCCCAAGTATCCCAAACCTAGAACGTTTGTTTCCCAAGTTATCCCAAGTATACACGAACATTTGTGCGGTGTCAATACCCAAAAGCACGTTTGTTCTGGGGAGTTTGGGCCGGGAGTCCCGCGTGGATCAGTCGAGGGCGTGTTCTTCGAGGTAGCGGCGGAAGCGGCGCCAATAACCTTCGACGTCGGCTGGGCCGGCTGCCGGGTCGGGGAAGCGCGCGTCGGCTTTGGCCTGGCCGCGGATCATGGCATCTTCCATGTCGATGCCGCAGAGGTAGGCGATCTTGAAGAGCATGACTTGTAGGTCGCTCAGTTCGAGGGCCAGCTCGGCGCGGGCTGTTTCGACCTGCTCTGGATCGAGTTCGCGGTAGCCTTCGAAGGCCTGGATATGGCGACTGATCTCGCCCATCTCTTCGACAGCGTGCAGCAGCGTATGGCTGAGGAGCGCTCTGTCCCAGCCACGTTCTTTGTCCCACTGCTCCAGCCACTGTTGGTATTCGCGAATGTGCATGAGTCCGGCTCCGTGCGCGGCGGTTGGGTTAGGTGAGGGGGCCGCCGGCGGAGCCGAGACTTTGCAGGCGGCGCAGAAAATCGACGGATTTGAGGCGGCGTTCCAAGATGCTGAGCAGATAGCGGTAGAGCACCGCGTCGACCTGGTGCATGAGCGAAGGGCGAACGTTTAGCCCGCGCAGATCGTCCCACATATTGCGCTGCAGGTGACGAAGCACCTTAAGAACGTCGGCCTCGATTGGCTCGGCATCCGGCGCGGCGCCGGCGCACTCCGGGCAGAGGACGCCGCCGGCCTGCATGCTCATGTAGTTGGTGACCGGCTCCAGTGGCTTGTCGCAGTTGAGGCAGTGGAAGAACTGCGGCTGGAAGCCCGTCACGGACAGGAGGTGCAACTCGAACCAGCGCAGGAGCAGGCGGGCGTCGAAATGGGGCTGGAGGGCGTGGGCGTCTAGCTCGCGCAGCGCGATCAGCAGCAGATCCCACAGCGGTTCGTTCTCGTTGTCGACCTCGGTGAAGCGGTCGACAAGTTCCGCCAGATAGCTGGCTTGGCCGATTTCGTCGAGGCCGGCGCGCAGATGGCGAAAGCTCTCGACCGTAGAGGCCTCGGTCACGACGTCCCAGGTGCGGCCGTGGGCGACCATCAGGCTGCTGTGCGTGAACAGCTCCAGGTGACCGGCTTTGCGACTGGCGGTCTTGCGAATGCCGCGGGCGATGAATTCCTTCTTGCCCATGCCGGGTGTGAGGACGGTAAGGATGCGGTCGGCATCTGAGAAATCGCGGCGGCGCAGGATGACGACGTGTGTGCGGTAGACTCGTTGGCGGTTGCTCATGGGACGTGCAGGTTGTGGCCGATCCCAGTAAAATGAAGCAGGAAGGTCCGGCGACCTTCCTGATCATTGTGCCCGAGCGATTGGTGTGCCCCCAAGGGGATTCGAACCCCTGTCACAGGCTTGAAAGGCCTGTGTCCTAGTCCTCTAGACGATGGGGGCTTGAAGGCCCGTCAACTCACTGCCGGAGGAGTATATCAGGCGCGCCCGCAACGGTCAAATTCTCCGCCTTGTGCAATGCTGTCGCGGCCGGCTGCCCGTGGCAGACGGAGCGCCGAGACCCTATCGAGGTCGACGTAGAGTCTGTTTTTGGCCTGGCTGACGTGTATGGCCGGAGGAGAAACGACGTCTCGTATACGGTGCGCCTGGTGCGCGACCTGCGTCGTCTGCCGGCGGAGACGAAGCAAGTCTCGGGCAGGCGCGGCCCAGCCAAGCCGGCGATTGTAGCGCCTGCGGCGGTGTGTGGTAGACTGGCTTTGCCGGTCGCAGGCGCCTGTCTTTCTCGTTTTTCCTCCGAAGTGCGCTCGTAGGAGAGCCGATTGGATTCTCTGACCGTGGCCTGCATCCAACAGCGGATGCATCTGCCGATTTCGCAAGACGAATACCGCGAGAGTCTGCGGCGTTTTCTGCGCATTGCCGCCAACAAAGGGGCGCGCCTCGCCGTATTCCCTGAACTAGGCGGGCTGATGGTGACGCCGCCGTTCTTGGGCGATTACCGTTCGGGCCTGCTCAAGCGCGCGGACATCGCTCGGCGTCGCGAGGCGTCGCTCTGGCAGCGGGTGGTCGGGCGAGCCGCCGGCGGGCTTGCCGCCTATCTCAAGGCTGATTTGCGGCGCAGCCTGGCCGCGCTGCTGGATGTGGCCGCGGCGGATGTGTGGGAGGCGTACGTAGACGTATATGGCGGGCTGGCGAAAGAGTTCGGCGTCACGCTGGTTGCGCCTAGCGGCTACCTGCCCGATCCGCTGGATGGCGTGGTGCGCAATTTGGCCGCGGTTTTTGGCCCGGACGGTGCGCTGCTCGGCGTGCAGGCCAAGGTCGTCCTGCATCCAGCCGACGCCGGCATCGCCCAGCCGGGCAGCGCCTGGGACGTCATCCCCACGGATGCAGGTCGCATCGGCGTGATCCTCGGCGGGGATGTGCTCTACCCGGAAGTCGGCCGGTTGCTGGCGTACCAGGGAGCGGATGCGCTGGTGACCCTTGCCGCCTGCACGGACCTGGCGATGTACAACAAAGTGCGCGCCGGCATGCTGGCGCGCATGCAGGACAACCAGCTATTCGCGGCGTGCAGTTTCATGGTCGGGCGCAACGTCTTTGCGCGCGGCGAACAGCCTGGGTACGCAGGCAAATCGGCGGTCTTCGCGCCGCAGGAACTGACGCCGCGCCGCAACGGCGTTCTGGTCGAGATGGGGGGGCCGCACAGCGAGGGCGTCGTAGTGGCGGAGTGGGACTTCGCGGCGCTCAAGCAGTTGTGGGAGTCGTCCGACACGCCCGTGCGGCGTACGCTTTCGACCACACAGATAGGCAATGTACTTGGCCAGATATACGCTCGCCTGCAGAGTCTGCCCTTGGTGGCGGAGCCGCGGCTGCTGGAGGCGAGCGATGTCGATGCGGCGGACGCGGCGAGCGAAACCGTCTTGGCGCTGGACGATCTGACGGTGTTGGCGTCGATCACCAGCCGCTGGCCCCCGGCTGTCGCGTCGACGCCCGGCGCAGGTAATGCCGTATCCGCCGGCCCGGTTGAACTCGGCGCAGACGAGGTTGATCTGCAGCCGCTTGACCGCGATGTCGTGAACAGCCTGGCGGGATCGCTCACCGCGCCGGATCATGGGGCTGCACGGACAGTCGACGAGGAAGGCGAGACCGACGAAATGGACTCGGTTTAACGCAATTTGACAAGCGTAAAAGTGGCTGATAAGATTGCGTTCGTATTTTCGGGGCAATTGGTTTTTTTCGAGGAACTACCGTTGAGCGACCCGATGGCAATAGAGACGATCAGCCTGGTCGTCATCAAGAAGAGCAAGAAGGCCTGCCTGGACTAACGTCTGGAGAGCGGCGCTTGCTCTTGAGCCAAGCGGTTAGCAGCCGGCCATCCAGACGGAGGCCGGTTTTTTTGTTGGTTTAATCAGGAGCGCATGCCATGAGTCTGGATAACTTTGCGATCATTGAGTCGACGTTGCGAGAGGGCGAGCAGTTTGCCAACGCGTTCTTCACCAGCGATCAGAAGGTGGAGATTGCCAAACTGCTCGATGCGTTTGGCGTGGAGTACTTGGAACTGACGTCGCCGGTAGCCAGCCCCCAGAGCCGGCTCGACATTGAGCGCATCGCTAAGTTGGGCCTGAAGGCCAAGATTCTGACGCATGTGCGCTGCCATATGGACGATGCGCGCGTCGCCGTCGAGACCGGCGCAGACGGCATCGACGTGCTGTTCGGCACCAGCAGCTATTTGCGTCAGTTCTCGCACGGCAAGGACATCGCCTATATCATCGACTCGGCGCAAGAAGTGATCGAATATGTGAAGGGCCACGGCCTGGAGGTGCGCTTCAGCAGCGAGGACAGCTTCCGCAGCGACCTGGTCGACCTGCTGACCATCTACCGCACGGTGGACAAGATTGGCGTCAACCGCGTGGGCATCGCCGATACCGTGGGCGTCGCCAACCCGATGCAAGTTTACGAACTGGTGCGCACGCTGCGCGGGGTGGTGCATTGCGATATCGAGTTCCACGGACACAACGACACCGGCTGCGCGGTGGCGAATTCCTACTGCGCGCTGCAGGCCGGGGCGACGCATGTCGACACCTCGGTGTTGGGCATCGGCGAGCGTAACGGCATCACGCCGTTGGGCGGGTTGGTGGCGCGCATGTACGCCTACAATCCCGATCTGGTGCGTCAGCGCTATAACCTGCCGCTGCTGCGCGAGGTGGAGAACTACGTCGCCAACCTCGTCGAGGTTGATGTGCCCTTCAACAACTACATCACAGGCTACACCGCGTTTACGCACAAGGCCGGCATCCACGCTAAGGGCATTCTGAACAATCCATCCACCTACGAGATTCTGGACCCGGCGGACTTTGGCCTGACGCGCTACATCCACGTTGCGCATCGCCTGACCGGCTGGAACGCCATCAAACAGCGCGCCGAGCAGCTACAGCTTAACCTGCCCGACGACATCATCAAGGAGATCACGGCGCAGATCAAGGCGCTGGCGGATAAGAAGCGGCTTAGCCTGGATGATGTGGACGTGCTGCTGCGGTCGTATCACAGCCAGAGCGTGGGCGAGGACAAGCGCGACGCGCTGCCCTCGGCATAAGAAAACGGGGCCTTCGCCTGCCAGGGAACGTACACTTCCCCGGCAGGCGAAGGCCGGTAAACTAAGCGGTTCGTCCGCCATGCGTTTGTCATTCTGAAGCGAGCGTTCGCGAGCTGAAGAATCTCGTTTTTCCAGAGGTAGAGATGTTGAGCGTAGCGAAACATGACAGTGTGCGCATTTAGCGAGCGAATCGCTAAGGGATTGCTGCCGTGACCGATCATCCTGACCCCCAAGCCTGGACCACGCGCGCCACGCGCACCGTCTTTCGTAACCGCTGGACCGCAGTCGAGTTGGACCGCGTGGCGCTGCCCGACGGACGCGAGTATGAGTACACGCGGCTTCAGCCCGCGGGGATCGGCGTAGGCGTGATAGGCTTCAACCGGGCCGGCGCGGTATTGCTCGAACGCGAATACCGGCATGGCGTAGGCGAGGTGATCTGGCAGCTTCCCGGCGGGCTAACGGACGACGGAGAAGACTTGCAGGCCGCCGGGCTGCGCGAGTTGGCGGAGGAGACAGGCTACCGCCCGCGCATTGTCTCGCCGGAAACTGTGCGTTATCTGGGTGCAGTGTGGGATAATCCGGCATTAGGACCGGGACACAGCCACCTGTTCGCGGCCTGGGGATTGGAGCGGGTAACGCAAGAGTCGCCCGATGAGACTGAGTTGCTCGCGATCCGCTGGCGCAGCATCGAGTGGCTGCGCGAGGCTGTTCGCAGCGGCGAAATCCGCGACCGCACGGTCATCGCCGCGGTCGCCTATCTGCTGCTCAACGGCTGGCTGTGAAGCCAACAGGAATCGGACGATGAACACGACCGAAGCACACGTTAGCAGTTCAGGGGGGCAACCGGCCTCACCGCAGACCTTTGCCCAGAAAGCGCTAGCGCGCGCTGCCGGCCTGGCGCGCGTCCAGATTGGGCAGGTGGTGGACGCGCAGCCTGATGTCATACTCAGCCACGACAATACCGCGGCCATCCGCCGCATCTGGCAGGAGTTTGGGCAAGCGCGCGTGCTGCACCCGGAGCGGCTGGCGATTACGCTCGATCACGCCGTGCCTGCGCCCTCGACCAAGCACGCCCAGAACCATGCCGAGATCCGCGAATTCGTGCGTGAGCAGGGCATCGCCAACTTCTTCGAGGTCGGCCGCGGCAT
>Ga0334889_1002956_pt1 | contig 17807 bp, 16 predicted proteins | sample GraSluR1_MG_2_FD_207222 | JGI IMG/M metagenome (GOLD analysis project Ga0334889, IMG submission 207222) | Sludge microbial communities from methane-producing bioreactor in Wageningen University, Netherlands - Granular Sludge_8_08-R1 | ecosystem: Engineered > Bioreactor > Anaerobic > Unclassified... | reverse complement strand
AAAGGTGTAAAACAGTCCCGGCGCCTTTTTTAAATGCCATCCTCTGTTTGACATTTCGGTAAGCCAGAATTCTTCTTTCTCAATGGAAAAGAATAATTTAAAAAGGTGGGTCTTGGGTGTGTTCATGCCTGTCTCTCCAAAATTTGGCTGCTCACGGCAACCAGGTTTTTCATTCTTTGAAATTCCATTCTTATCACTTGCTGTCCCAGTTCGGTCAGGGAATAAATTTTCCGACGTTTTTCGTCATCTTCAGCCACCAGGGTGATCAACGCCTGTTTTTTCAGGTTTTCCAACGCACCGTACATCGTACCTGGGGCAATATCGACATGCCCGCCGCTCAGGGTTTTGACTTGCTGCATGATGCCATATCCATGCAGCGGCTCTACCAGCGACAACATGATGTAGTAGGTGGTTTCTGTCATCGGTAAAAACTTGTTCAAATTCATCTGTCCTCGCAAGCTATACAGTTCTTCTGTATATCGATTAACTATATATAGTGTGACGATATAATAGCCTGTACACACCAACCTGTCAAGGGTATTAAGGTTATGCATGACTGCGATCGCAAATCTGCTCTTCCACTCCCTCTGTACGTTTGCAATCAAAGATTTGCGGCGCGGCGACACGCACTGCTCGTGATACAATCAGCGCTATGACGTGGGATATGTTGGGACACGAATGGGCTGAAACCCTGCTGCGCAAGCACATGGCGCACGGTGATGTGCGCCACGCCTACCTGTTCACCGGCCCGCCGGGGGTGGGACGGCGCAGCCTGGCGCTGCGCTTTGCCCAGGCGCTCAATTGCCCGCAGCCCACGGCATTGGGCGAGCCGTGCCGCCAGTGCCGCACCTGCACGCAAATTGAAGCCATGCAGCACGCCGACCTGTCAGTGGTGGCGGCTGAAAGTGTGGGCGGCGTGCTCAAGGTGGACGCCATCCGCGAATTACAGCACAGTTTGTCACTCACCGCCTACCAGTCGCCCTACCGGGTGGGACTGCTGCTGCGCTTTGAAGAAGCCAACGCCAGCGCGCAGAACGCGCTGCTGAAAACCCTGGAAGAAGCCCCCGAAAAGGTGATTTTACTGCTGACCGCCGACGAGGCCGAGAACCTGCTGCCCACCATCGTGTCGCGCTGCGAGGTGCTGCGTCTGCGCCCGCTGGGCATCGACGCGCTGGAGCAGGCCCTGGCAGATCACTGGAGTGTGCCGGCCGAAGAGGCGCGCCTGCTGGCGCACCTTTCGGGCGGGCGCGTGGGCGCAGCCCTGGCGCACTGGCAGGAACCCGACCTGCGCAGCAAGCGCAGCGAATGGCTGCAAGACCTGATTGACCTGCTGACCGAACCGCTGCGCGCGCGTTTTGCCTATGCCGAGCGTTTCAAAACCACCGAGCGTGAAACCATCCGCCAGGGGCTGCAGGTGTGGCTGTCTTTCTGGCGCGATGTGCTGCTGGCAGCCAGCGGCGCGCAGGTGCCGCTGGTGAACCTGGAATGCGAGGCGGAGATTCACAGCGTGGCGCAGGCGGTGGGCATGCAAACAGCCCTGCGCTGCACAACCGATCTGCAAACCGCCCTGGCGCGCCTGGATAACAACCTCAACCGCCAGATGCTGCTGGAAGTGACCCTGATGGATCTGCCGCGCCTGGGCTACCCGTAGAATTGTGTTTCACGCGGAGGCGCTGAGGGCGCAGAGAAAAACGAATTTAAACAAACGCGCGCGAAAGCGCGTTTGTTATTGATCAATGAAAGGGGATGCAATATGAGAGAGATCGATGAAGTTTCCGGTTTGATTGTTGATGCGGCTTATAAAGTACACACTGGATTAGTACCAGGTTTATTGGAATCGGTCTATGAAACGGTGCTGGCGCGAGAACTTGAACGACGCGGTCTGACCGTTGAAAGACAGAAACCAATTTCATTTGAATATGATGGAATTACCTTTGAGGAAGGATTTCGAGTTGATTTATTGGTAGAAAACAAAGTGGTTGTTGAACTGAAATCAGTTGAGAAAATTGCGCCGGTGCACCCCAAACAATTATTAACTTACCTGAAATTGATGCAGCTTCCTGTTGGCTTATTGATCAATTTCGGCGCTGCCACGCTGAAAGAAGGTTTACAGCGTATCGTGAATAATTACCAACCATCCAAATCTTCCAGATTTATTTCACGCTGAAAAGCATACTCACGCAGAGACGCTGAGTGCGCAGAGAAAAACATAAAAGATAACTCCGCGTTCTCTCCGTCTCTGCGTGAGACTAGCCCCCGATGGCGTCGCGCAGGCGGTGTGACAGGGCGCCGAAGCCCGCCGAATAGCGCATCTCGTCGGTGCGCGGGCGCGGCAGGCCCACCTCAACCACCTCGGTGATGGAACCCGGCCGCTCTGACATCACCAGCACCCGGTCTGACAGCAGCAGCGCCTCACTGATGGAATGCGTCACCATCAACACCGTCTTGCGGCGCGCCTGCCAGATGCGCAGCAATTCAGCTCCCATGCGCTCGCGGGTGAGCGCGTCCAGCGCGCCGAAAGGCTCATCCAGCAGCAGCAGGTCGGGGTCTTGCACCAGCGCGCGGCCGATGGCCACGCGCTGCGCCATGCCGCCCGACAGGTTGCGCGGCCAGGCGTTCTCAAACCCCTGCAGCCCGATCAACTCAATCATCTCATCCACCAGTTGCGAAGCTTTGGCGGCTTCCATACCCTCAATTTCCAGCGGCAGCAGCAGGTTTTGTTTCACCGTGCGCCAGGGCATCAAATTGGCATCCTGAAAGACAAAGCCCACGCACGGCGGGCGGGCGTCGCTCCCGTGGGCAAATATCACCTCGCCGCTGCTGGGTTTGAGCAGCCCGGCAATGGTGCGCAGCAGGGTGCTTTTGCCGCTGCCCGACGGCCCCAGCAGGCAAACAAATTCCTGCTCGGCGATGGAAAAGTTCAATCCGTTCAGTGCGCACAGCGGCGCGCCGTTCTCGCCGGGAAAGTTGATGCACAGGTTGCGCACCTGCAGCAGGGGACGCCTGTCGGGCAGCGAGGCGGGTTCCATTTATTTCTCCGGTAGATAATCGTTGCTGTAGGCGGCAGCCAGGTCGAGCGGCTTGCTCAACAGCCCCATTTGCAGCAGAATATCCTGCATGTTCTGCCAGGCTTGCGGGTCGCTGGCGCCCAGGCGGTCGGCTTTCCACAGCTCAATCGACGCTTTCAACACCTGCTTTTGCACGCCGCTGGTGTCCTGATCCAGGTTTTCCACGTATTTCTGGCTGATCTCAAAAGCTTCGTCGCTGTGCTGCATGGTGTAATCCATGCCTTGCAGCAGGGCGGCGCTTATGCGTTTGGCCAGTTCGGGTTCCTCGTCCAGCACCTTCTGGCTGGTGAGCAGCCCGTTGGACACCAGTTTGGTGTAATCAGCCACCGGCAGCACCACGGGGGTGTAACCCTGCGCTTTAAGCTGCAGCGGCTCGTTGGCGGTGTAGATCACCACCGCATCCACCTGGTCGGTGATCAGCGACTCGACCTGGGTGTAGCCGATGGTGCGCAGATCAATATCCTTCTCCTGCAAGCCACCGGCGTTGAGCAGCGCGCGCAGCCCAATGTAGCTGGCGCCGTAAACCACCGGCGTGCCCACTTTGCGCCCCTTCAAATCTTGCAGGGTCTGGATGCCGCTACTTTCCAGCGCGGCAATGCCCACCGGGTACTGCTGATACCAGGCGGTGATGTACACCACCGGCAAGTCTTGCGCGCGCCCCAGCAGCACCTGCTCGCCTGAAACCACGGCAAATTTCGCCTGGTTGGCGCCAACCAGCGCCACCGCGTCATTTTCGGGACCATATTCCAGCGTCACGTCTAACCCCTGCTGGCTGAAAAAGCCCTTCTCCAGCGCCACATAAACGGGGGCAAACTGCACATTGGGCATAAACGGCAGCTTGAGCGCCACCGCCTGTTTTTCAACCGCTGCAGCCGGTGCGGCTGCCGGGACGGCGCAGCCCGCCGCCAGGGCGAGCACCAACACAATCAAAATCACACGAATTGTCTTTACCATTCTTCCTCTGTTTCTTCGCGGGTTTGCCACGCCAGCAGGCGCTTTTCCAGCAGCACCACCAGTCCGTACAAACCCAGCGCCATCAAAATGAGTGTAATCACCGCCACAAACACCAGGGCGGTGTCATACTGACCGCGCGCCACGTTGACCAGGAAACCCAGACCGCGATCTGACCCTACCAGCTCGCCCACCACCGCGCCGATCACCGACAGGGTGGCGCCCACGCGCAGCCCGCCCAGGAACACCGGCAGCGCCGAAGGCGCTTCCAGATAGCGCAGGGTCTGCCACTGGCTGGCATGCAGCGACTGCATCAACGCACGCAGACGCTCGGGCACGGCGCGCAAGCCCACCACCGTGTTCACCAGCACCGGGAAGAACACAATCAGCGAGCAGATCAACACCTTGGAGAACATGCCCGGACCAAACCAGATGACCAGCAGCGGGGCAATCGCCACAATGGGAATTGCCTGGCTCGCCACCAGGTAGGGTGAAAGCAGCGCATCGAGCACGCGCGAGCGCGCCAGCAGGTAGCCCACCAGGGTGGCGAGGGCGCTACCCGCCGCCAAGCCCAGCACCACCTCCAGCAGCGTGGCAGCGCCGTGATACAGCAGGCTGCCGTCCTGCAACGCGGTGATAAAGCGCTGCGTCACCAGCAGCGGCGTGGGCAAGATGAACGCCGGCAGGTTGGCAAGCGTGGTCAGCAGCTGGCAAGCCAGCACCCCCAGCAGCAGCGAAATTGGCAGCAGCCAGCGGCGCGCCAACCTCACCAGGCGTGAGGTTGCGCCGGCGGGCATTTTAGGTAACAGGTGGTCCAAATCGATCAATGCAGCGGTCCTGTTCAAACGTTTTACGGGGTTAAACCAAAAGCCCCTTGTTCCCCCGGGGGCAGGAAGGTGATGCAGCATGCTTTAACAAAAAACCCGAAAACAGAGTTGTTTTCGGGGTGAATGCGCCAGGCAACCAGAGATATGCCGCAGCCTTCTCTTATCCGGACTATACCGTCGCCCCCGGAATTGCACCGGGTCATGCGCGTGAAGCGCTCGTGGGGTGTCACCACCGATCAAGGAATTGGGAATGTTGCTTCCCTCACCCTGCCCCGAAGGAGGATTGAATTGTTAACGCGAGTATAGTACGGGGAAGGAAGATTGTCAATGGAGAAAGGGGGAAAAGAACCGTAAAGTCACGAAGGACGCAAAGGTTAAACTCAATTTGCGATTTAAGATTCTGTCACCTCGAGCGGTAGCGAGAGGTCTTTTGGACAATGATTAAAATGATTTTTTCTCTCTAAGGCTCGCTCGATAAGACAGATGAGACCCTAAACAATATATTGATCAACCCTATTAGAACCATTTATAATCTGGGCATAAATAATCGACATACAAACTCTTTCGCCACTCGCAGAGGTATGAATGAAACTCCAATTGGTTTGTGTCCTGGCGTTGTTTTTCATCGTTTCCTCATGCGCGACAAATTCGATAAGCCAAACGCCAGATATTCAATCAGAAACAACAACTGAAACAATAGTTATAAAAAAAATTGAGCCAACAAAAACGCTCTCGCCTGTTCCAACATTTTCTCCAACTCCTTCGCCAACCCAGGTAGGCGGTGGATCAGGAAAAATTATTTTTGAATATATGAAACCGGATTATATTGAGACGTTTCCAGGTCTGGCTGGTGAAATGCATGTTTTTATTGCAGACCTTGATGGGGCAAATCTTTCTCCGGTGACCGCTCAACTAGATGGATTCAATGATATTGAAGATATTTCACCGAATGGTAGATATGCACTGATTGCCTCAATGGAAAATGTAGGTTATGAAAAGAATCAAATTGCCAGGTTAAATCTTATTGACTTAAACTCGATTGATTACGAACCCATGTTGCTTGCCAATGTTTACCCCCCCTATTTCTGGAATTCAACGGCAAAATGGGTTAATGATGAGACATTCGTCTACATTGGTATGGGCGATCATGAATTTGGAATTACCCTAATGAAAATCGATGGGTCACCCGCTATAAATTTATATTCTTACCAAAATAATGGAGAGGATAAAAAACCTTCTGAGATTATTGCTATCGACAAAACACGTATTTACTGGGCTTCGGAAGTTTCAAAGCCCTTTCCAAACAATCCATCTATGCGGAGTGTAGAAAATTATATCTGGTGGACTTCACTTGACGGGAAAGAGACTAACCCACTCCTTGTTAAGGGGAAGCAACTATCGGTTTCATTATATTGGAACCCACTAGTATTATCTTCCGACTATTCCAAAATAGCCTGGTCTGAATCTGCAAAGCCCGAATCAGGTCCCCCCTATCACAACTACATTCACATTGCTTCATTGTCTGATTTGGAAAATCTAGATTCAATAGATACCTTCACAGGTCATTTTGCATTGAAATGGCTGCCAGCAGATTCTGGTTTATTAGCCCTTGATTATGGCTCGTTCACTTGGCCTGAACATAATTCCAGAGACAATTATGGCTTGTATGAAGTACCGATCTCGACTGAGAGCGAAAAAAGAAATTATTATCACCAATCATCTGAGATAAAGGAATTGATAGATTATTCAGATTCGGTTGATTTGTATGATATTTCACCAGATGGTTATTTTGTAATTATTGCATCCAAAAAATTCATTAATGAACAGCAAGTGGATAAGGAAATTTATCTACTAAATCTTGAAACGTTATCCATAACTCCATTGGATGGATTCCATTTTTCAAATCCGGAAAAAGTGAATATCCACTGGTTGAATTGAGTCGCAGTTGCACCAGGGCACACCCACATTATCAATCCAGTTGTTTAGAACGATAGCGAGAAGTCTTTTAGACAGCAGTCAAGATGTCTCGTTTACCCCTTTGGGGCTTTGCTCGACATGACAGAATTGTAGGATGCGCCTGGGCGCACCCTACGCGAATTCCTTCGTTTATGGAAACAGGGTAAAAGAGGCTTTTACAGGGAACGATTGCCTGTAACCGGCAGGCTGATAATCACCCTCGTTAACGCTTCCGCCGGATGATCCAACCTTAAACCGCCGCCGAAAATGGTCAGCAGGGCATTGTGCAGGGACAATCCCTGTCCACTGGAAGAAACGGGTGATGTGTTGATGGGTGTGCCGTTGTTTTGAATGGTGATTTGCAGCGCCCCATTGATTACAGCCCTTATGGTAACTTCAACCGGTTGATTTTCCTCAAAGTGGTTATGCTTGTGGATATTCCGCAAACATTCCCTGACGGCATAAAACACCGTTTCTGCCGCTTCCAACGGCAGCAAAGCTGTCGCTGCCTCAACTTCGGGCGGCACATCATAGATCAGCGAGGCGCCAATTAGCTCGGCTTCTGTCTGTGCAGTTTTTTGGATGACAGAGAAAAGACCATTTTGGACAATATTGGCCGGCGGCGGCGGAGGCGCTTCGCGCAAAAGCTGCGAAATTTGTTGATGCGCGCTGGTAATTTGACCGGCGGATGGACTTTTGGGGTCAACAAGCAGGGCGGTGTGGAGCAGGGGAAGAATTTCATCATGCAATACCTGGCGGGCTTTTTGATCCAGCAGGCGGGTTTCAATTTGCTGCTTCCTCTGCAGCACAACCAGGCGGCGGGCGACTTCAGCGGCGGTCTGCGAATCCATCAAACGTTCGCAGGCTGCGCTGGCAATTTTTATTTCTTCCAGGGTATAGAAACCACCGCTTTTTCGACTGCCAATGAACAACCAGCCTTCCAACCCGCGTGAAGATTGCAATGGAATTGCCCACAGGAAACCACCAAATTCAGCCGGGATTAACGGCTGCGGCTCCAGGTTTTTTTGGGGTAGACCCGCTTCGATTGCGGTCAAGAATTTTGCCGGCGGGTTCACATGATGCGGATAACTGATCTTCTCCGGCAGGAAATTGGCTAAAACGCCCACCGGCACCAGCGCACACTGCGTGGCTTGCAGCACCTGGTCACACATGGCTTCGAAACTGGTTTGAAAATCAGCCCCTTCCAAATTCTCCTGCGGGGCGAGGAAGATTTTTTCATAGGTCTTTTCAGACCCCACCAGGGCGTGAAGTTGATCGGCTTCCAGGGCTTGTTCGCGGGCAGCTCTTTGGTTTTGGATGGTCATCACCCCGGCGATGATTGGCAAAATTGCCAGGATCGCCAGTTCTGTGCGAACAGTAAAAATCCAGGCTGTGGCGACTATACCTGAGAGCAAGACCCCGGTGACAATAGCCAATATCCAGCGTTTATGCAGCCCGGAACGGGGCAAGGGAAAAAAGGTGAATACTTCATACACCATAGCCGCCTGACCGATCAGCAGAATGGCAGAGGTGATTAAAATTTCAATGATCAAATCGAAAACGGTCAACGAGAAATAGGTGGTCGGTGAAATCATCTGTGCAGTGTACTCAGTCTCGAAGGTTGTCACTCCCCAGATTAGCGCCAGGGCTACCAGCAGGCTGACAACCAGCAGTACCAGGGTGGAGGCGGTCAGCCAGGGACGGGCGCGCCGTCGGGCTTCATCACCTAAAAAGCGTGCGGTTGGTCCCGGGCGGAGAATCGCATCCAGCGCCAGAAGAATGCACAGGATAATGTACAAAGGAAACAGGAACGCAAGCACGTAAAAGCCGAAGGTGGGTATTCCCCGTGTGCCAATATCGGGCAAAGGATTAGCCAGCAGCATCCAACCCAGTAAACCCGCGGTAAAGACCAGGATCAACCCAAACCAGGGAGCCTGCCTTTTATGCATTTGAGACAACGGATCATCCCAGTAACCCGCGTACCATAAAATGACACTGTACCAGGCAAACGGGGAGAGGATGACCGGCCACCAGCCTGCCTGCCACCAGAAATTGATTCCGGGAAAAGTCATGCGCATGCCATTCTCAAGAATGGCGGAATGCGCGATAAAAAAAGCCGCCCCCAGAAACAACCCGTCTGCCGCCAGCCAGTTACCTAATGACTTGCGGTCCGATTCAAATAATAGGGTAAAACCCAGCCAAAACAGGATGAAGGCATTAAACAGGGAAAGCGTTACCGCTGGCCAATCCAGTGCCGGCTGACCGCTCATTTATTCTCCCAGGCTACCCAGTCATGGTCTGCATTCATGACAAACGGGCGACCATCGCTATCCCAATGGATGATCCGTCTGGCTTGATAAATGATGGCGGCCCTGGTGCGGGCGACTTTTTCATCGGTTGTGTTCTCGTCCAACCCCCAGGCGGCATAAATGCTTCCGTTCGTGCGGCTGATGGTGCGCTTATCACGAAAACCCAGGCGCGCGGCGATCTGCTCATTGGTCAAACCCTGTGCGATCATCCCGGCCACCAGCAGCTCATTGGGTTCCAGCAAAGCTAAAGGGTCCTGTTCATCCAGGGTGCGCACTTCATGGACGCGGGTCTCTATTTCCGGGTCAATAAAGGAACGACCTGTGATGGCATCTTGCAGCAGCGGCAGGATCATTTCCGGCAGCAGGTAATTGGATTTGCGGACATAAGCATAATGACTGAGGATGCCGGATGTCCGAAAATCACGATAATACTGATCATCATCCTGAATCGAATAGAAAACGACCGGCAGCCGGGGAATTTCCCGCCTGAGGGCGATTGCGGTTTGAATGCCGTTTAAATTGCCCGCCAGTCGCACGTCCATCAAAACCGCGGTCGGCGGGTTGACGAACGCCAGTTCAAGCGCCTCTTCTCCGGCAGCCGTGTGCGCGCAAACATGGACTTTTCCGGTGGTTTCAAACCCGGCAGCCAGAGCTTCACGCAAGCGTTGGTTATCTTCAACCAGCATTAATTCGATCATGATCAATATTATAGCGGCGAAACCAGAGTGGTTTTGTAAAAAGGAAGCTACCACCTAAGATAGCAATTTAATCGGTATTTATTAAGCACTTGAGTGCAATCAATTGGGGATTCAAACGGCTGGAGTTGTTCAAATTTACGGGTATGCTGAATGAAAAGGAGAACAAAAAAATGCCTGTTAAACATCCATCTAGAATTTTATGGGGATCACTAATACTCGGTTTGTTTTTCGATATCTTGTTTTGGAAACAAGCCCCCGGAATTTCGTTTTTTCTATTTACCATGCTGGTTCTGATTGCCGGATACGCGATTGCCTGGTTGGAAGGGATTAAACCGGCGAAACTGAGCTGGATTCTGACCGGGCTGGTGGTCTATTTCTCAGCGATGACTGTCATCCGGGAAGAACCGTTTACAACCTTCATCAACGGGCTGTTATCGCTTACCTGCCTGGGATTGTTGACCTTAACCTTTTCGAGCGGTTTATGGCTGCGTTACAGCCTGGCAGATACCCTGACCGGTCTGGTACGTTTAATCGGCTCAGCCCTGGTTGGCGGAAGCACATTGCTGGCTGCTCCGTCAAAGGCAGCCGCAAGCATTGAAGATGGGAATCGAGTTCGAACCAATTCGAAAATATCAGTCTGGGCGGTATTGAGGGGTGTATTGCTGGCGTTCCCGGTGGTGTTTTTTCTGGCTTTGCTGCTTTCATCTGCCGACATGATGTTTTCAAAGGAATTGGAACGTATCCTGAATATTGACAAATGGTTTGAGTATGGCGTGCAAGGGGTCATCATTGCTGTTATCGGGTACCTGCTATCAGGCATCTATCTTTATGTGGTTGAAAAGAGCAACCGGGTAGATTTGATCGGCCTTGAAAAACCCTGGTTTAAACCGTTTTTGGGTTTTACCGAAAGCGCTATTGTTCTGGGAAGCGTCAACCTGCTGTTTGTATTTTTTGTCTCTATTCAGTTCAAATATTTCTTTGGCGGACAGGCAAATATTTCACTGGAAGGTTTTACCTTTGCCGAATACGCCCGCAAGGGTTTTGGCGAATTGATCTTTGTGGCTTTTATCAGCCTGATGCTTTACCTGGGATTAAGTACCGTTACCCGCCGTGAATCGGAATACAAACAAAAATGGTTTGCCGGCTTGGGACTGGCTTTGGTCGGGTTGGTGATCGTTATTCTGATATCTTCATTCTACCGTTTGAATTTATTGGAAGATGCTTATGGTTTTTCCCGGCTGCGCACATACAGTCACGTTTTCATGATCTGGCTGGGAATTCTTCTGGCAGCCGTCATTGGATTGGAAATCAGCGGTTATCGGCGCGGTTTTGCCATGTCTGCCTTCTTCGTGGTGATTGGTTTTGGAATTACACTAAATGTTTTGAATGTTGACGCATTTATTCTACAATCCAATGTGAATCGGGCGGTATCACGGGGCAATCTTGACTATTTCTATTTGCAGGAGCTATCCGACGACAGCGTCCCGGCTGGATTGGAACAATTCCGAACGGTTAAAGACCCGAAGGTTAAGCATTTGTTGGGTGCATCCCTTGTCTGCCGGGCAGATGGTTTGGAAAAACGCATCAAGGATCGGAGCTGGCAGAGTTACCATTATTCGCTCTACACAGCGGTGAACGAGCTGCGCGCTGCCGGAAATGAATTGAAGGATTACCAGGTTGTTGAGTTAAATGATTCCAGTAATCCAGTCAAAGTTACCACCCCGGATGGTGTTATGGATTGTTTCAGTAACGTGGGGCTTATGGATTAGAACCATTATTTATCATCCACATCTTCCAGCCAGCAGCAGGGTGCGCCGGGGTGCACCCTGCGTCATCTGTCACCTCAAGCGATAGTTCCGAAGGGATGTTACGAGAGGTTTTTGGGCAATGGTTAAGATGTCTCACATTCGTTCGACATGACAGAGTTGGTAAAAAACCTTTGCGCCCCTGGCAATTTTTGCGTTAAATGATCATCCGGCTGCTTCGTGCACTGCCCGGCCGGCGGCGGCGAAATCGACGCCGGTGGGCTGCTGGAACACGCGCAGGTCAAAATTGGGGGCGGCGGCCAGCAGCTGGTCGAAGATGGCAGCCTGGATCAGTTCATACTTCAGCCATTCGGTGGTTTTGGCAAACACGTAAATCTCCAGCGGCAGGCCGGACGGGGTGGGCGCCAGGGTGCGTACCAGGAAGGGCATCTCGCAGTCCTGGATGATGTCGGGGCGCGAGCGCAGGTAGCGCAGGGCGTAGCGCCGGAAGACCTCCACGTTGGTGATCTGCGGACCGTCGAGGGGCGAGTCGTAATGGTCGGCGTGGGCTTGCTGGTAAGCCTGGATGGCGCCGACCTTCTCTTCGATGTAATCATGGATCAGGTCGATCTTGCCCAGGCGTTCCAGCAGGGCGGGGTCGCAGAACTTGATGGTGTTCATGTCGATGTACAGCGAGCGCTCAATGCGGCGCGCGCCGGCTTCTTGCATGCCGCGCCAGTTCTTGTAGGGCACTTCAGTGATGCGGCTGGTGGGGATGATGGAATAGGTCATATCGAAGTTGCGCACCTTGATGGTGTGCAGGTTGATGTTGACCACGTCGCCGTCGGCGTCGTAAGAGGGCACTTCAATCCAATCGCCTTCTTTAATCAGGTCGTTGGTCACAATTTGAATGCTGGCGACCATGGAAAGCAGCGTGCCCTGGAAGATGATCAGCAGCACGGCGGTCAGGGCGCCCAGCCCGGTCAGCAGCACCCAGGGTGACTCATCCGTGATCAGCGTGACACTGAGGATGATGGCCACCAGCACCACTAAAATTTTGGCAATGTCGAGGTAGCCCTGAATGCTGACCCCGTTGTAGGTCTTGCTCTTCTCATAGAAGTCATTGGCGGCGTTGAGCAGTGAATTGAGCGTGAAGGCGGCGATCCACAGCACCAGGATGAGCGAAACTTTTTCAGCCACGGTTTGATAGGCAGGGAAAAACTGGGCAAAAGTGTAGATCAGCAGCAGGGGCGCCAGCCAGGCGAGGCGAAAGGGGTTGAGGTGCCTGACGAAGATATCGTCGTTCAATGAGGAAGTGCGGGCTGCCAGTTTGACCAGCCCGCGGGCGATGACAAACCGGGCAAACAAATACGCCGCCAGGCTGATGCCCAGCGCGGCGGCGGCTGCCAGGGTGGTGTTGGCAGTCACCCATACTTGCAGGTCGCTGGTGTCCATAGGCGTCACTCCTTGAATATATACTAATTATATCTAATATATCGTATATTTCAACAAGGAGTTTGAAATAGAGACGGGTAATGGGGTTCATCCTGGCGCACCCGGTACCGTATGTCACCTCGAGCGTAAGCGAGAGGTCTTGAAGAGGGTGGTCAAGATGTCTCACATTCGTTCGACATGACATGGTTATAGGTGCACTAAGCCACACTTTTTTGTCGAACCGCGAAGACGCGAAGGACGCAAAGGTTAAGAAAAACCTGGCATCTATGCGGTGAAAATTCAAGCCGCTTGCTAATCCCTCCCTATTTTTCGCAGAAAAATGGGGAGGGTGGCCGCAGGCCGGGTGGGGTGGGGTGGGTCACGCCGATCCACCGCATCTTTTATCCCGCCTTTGCGCTCAACAATTCCTTCAGGCGCGGATGACCGGCATAAAAGCCCCAGTATTTCTCGGGCATCATGGCGGCAATGCGGCACATAATCTCATCGGTGTAGCGCTGCAGGGCGGCTTCGCGCTGGTCGCGCTCGAACGGCTCGATGAGGATGGGAGCGCCAAAGCTGGCTTTCAGGCGCGGGCGGCGCAGCAAAAAGATATCACGAACACTGGTTTCAGTGCCGGTGATGGCGATGGGCACCACAGGCGCGCCGGTGCGGTACGCCAGCAAGGCGGTTCCGGCTTTGCCTTCCAGCAATTGACCGCTGGTACTGCGCGTGCCTTCGGGGGCAATGCCCAGCGGGCGTCCCTCTTTGAGAACCCGCGCAGCTTCGCGAAAAGCGCCAAAATCGGCTTTTGAGCGGTCCAGCCACACACCGCCGCCGGTGTTGACAATGAACTTGAACAACCAATAACGCTGGTACTTGTCCGCCACCAGGGCGGTCAAATCGGTGCGGCGCGGATTAATCAGCAGCAGGGGAATATCCAGGCGGCTCATGTGGTTGGTGGCAAAGATCACGCCGCCTTCTGCCGGTATATTCTCCAATCCCTCAAATTCCACACGCGTCAGAACGCGCATGAGAAATCGGATAATCGTAAGTAAAGTATCGCGTTTCACGGCAGGATGAAACCCCTGAAATTACGCTGCAGATGTCTGTCGGCGCTGGCGCAGTTTGTAAACAAAGAAACCCACAACTGCCAGAACACCCAGGACAATGATCACATTCTGGTAATAGTCAATCCACTCAGCCACCATGCGCCAGTTTTGACCCAGCAGGCGGCCGGCGTAGCCCAGCACCACATTCCACAGGGTGGTGCCCAGCACGGTGTAGAAGGTGAAAGAGAGCAGGTTCATCGACGCCATGCCGGCGGGGATGGAGATGAGCGTGCGCACAATGGGCACCATGCGGCCGAAGAAAATCACCAGTTCACCGTAGCGGTTGAACCAGGCAATCGACTTGTCGAAATCATCGGTGGTGACCATCAGATATTTTCCCACTTTGCCAATCAGCCAGCGCACACGATCTTCACCGAGCAGCTTGCCCAGGCCGTAGTAGAAGTAGGCGCCTGCCAGCGCACCCACCAACGCCCACAGAATCACACCCGGCATGCTGAAACGCCCGGTGAGGGTGAGGCTGCCTGCCAGCGGCAGCACGATTTCAGATGGAATGGGGGGAAAAAGATTTTCAAGGAACATGATGATCGTCAAACCGGGATAACCCATGGTGCTGACAACCGATTCTGCCCAGATTTTTATCGTATCAAGAAGTTGACCTAAACCCATTAGAATCTCCAATTTTTTTATAATGCTGCCACTCCCACCAAACAGGAGCAAAACAACAAAAAGCAATTATACATCATCATAGTTCGTTCTGATTTCTACCGAATTGAAATGAACCATCATTTCAACTGGTTTATGGTCGTTTTGGGTAAAAAATTTACTTTATATCCTCCTCACAGTTCCTTTTTTGCGTATAATACATATCGAACGATCGTTATCTAAAAATACAGGTTGATTAATTCCATGCCACGTTCATCACGAGAAAAAAGCATCGAAACCCGCGCCAATATCATTGAAGCTGCTTACCGCCTGTTTATTGACCATGGTTACAATGCCACATCCATGCGTGAAATCAGCCAGCACACCGGTGTGACCATAGGGGCCATCTACAATCACTTTGAAACCAAAGAGGCCATCTGGGTCGAGGTCATTCAACAAAAGCATCCCTATCACGAGGTTATCCCGGTGCTGCTTTCGGCTGAAGGGGAAACAATCGCCGAAGTTGTGCGCTCGGCTGCCGGCTTGTTTGTCCGCGAACTGAATAAACGCCCCGATTTATTTAATTTGCTGTTTATTGAGATTGTTGAATTTAAAGCGGCGCATGTGCCGATCTTGCTTCATTCCATTCTGCCCAACCTGGCTCCCTTGCAGCGGCTGCTCGAGGGAAAAAGCGGCAGGTTGCGCGATTTTCCCGATTACCTGGTTTTTCGCTCATTCATTGGATATTTCTTGTTTTTCTACATCAGCGGCAAGTTTGTCAATGATTTGCCGGAATTGTCCAATAACGCAGTCATGCTGGATCAATTTGTCGATCTCTATTTAAAGGGCATCCTGGATGATTCGGACCCTTCACGGAAAGGGCAAATATGATCCAACGCCTGCGATCTCTGATTCGCAAAGAATTCATCCAGATTGTTCGCGATCCGCGCACGCTGGTGCTGACCCTGATTTACCCGGTGGCCATGCTTTTCCTGCTGGGTTTCGCCATCACCAACGATGTGCGCAACATCCCGCTGGTGGTGGTCGATCACGACCACACCAGCCAATCACGCGCGCTGCTGGACGCTTACCGCAACTCGGATTATTTTGTACTGGATTATTATGCCAACAGCGAAGATGAGATGGAATACCTGGTGGAAAGCAATCAGGCCAGGGCGGCCATCATCATCCCGCCCGATTACGGCAAACAGATTGCTGCCGGCAGGGTTGGCACGGTGGCATTCATCATAGACGGTTCCGACCCCAATGTTTCGGGCACGGCTCTCACCGCCGCGGTGCTGGTGGGGCAGGCGCAGGCCACCAAGATCACTGCCAGCCGCACCAGGCGCCCCACCCAGGCCCAATTGCCCATCGATGTGCGCACACAAATCTGGTACAACCCCGAGATGGTCACGGCTTATTATATGATCCCGGCTTTGATCGGGTTGATTTTGCAATTTCTCACCACCATGCTGACATCTACTTCCATTGTGCGAGAACGCGAACGCGGCACCATCGAACAGCTAATTGTCACACCCATTCGAGCCTGGGAACTGGTGGTTGGCAAAATGACACCCTAAGTTTTGATTGCTTTTCTGGACACCATCGAAATCCTGATCGTGGGAATCTTGATTTTTCACGTGCCGATTAATGGGAGCCTGACGCTGCTGCTGGTTTTGTGCAGTTTGTTCTTGATTACCACCCTGGGGATTGGTTTGCTCATTTCCACCATGGCCAATACCCAGCAGGAAGCCACCCTGACCACCATGTTCACGCTGCTGCCGTCCATTTTCCTTTCTGGATTTTTGTTTCCACTGGCAGCCATGCCCGGGTTTTTGCAAGCAGCCAGCTATCTAATTCCCCTGCGCTATTTTCTAATCATCACGCGCGGCATTGTTTTAAAAGGCTCTAACATTCAAGTGCTGGCGCCTGAGATTTTTATCCTGTGCATTTTCGCCCTGCTGGTGATGGTGGCAACCGCGTTTCGTTTTCGAAAGCAATTGGATTGACTATGGCCGAACCCATCCTGGTTGTCTCGCACATTTCCCGCAAATTTGGTGAGATTCAAGCCGTGGATGATATCAGCCTGGCGGTGGCTCCCGGCCAGATTTTTGGACTGGTGGGACCTGACGGCGCTGGCAAAACCACCACGCTGCGTTTGATCTGCGGGGCATTCAAACCCGATGCTGGCTCGGTAACCATCGGTGGATTTTCCATTGACCGCCAGGCCGAGCAGGCGCGCGAGTTGATTGGCTACCTCTCCCAGCAGTTTTCGTTGTATGAAGACCTGACGGTGTTGGAAAATATTCGCTTTTTGGCAGAAGTGCGCGGCCTTTCAAAGGACGACTGGCTGCCGCGCTCGCAGGAAAACCTGGTGTTTGTGGGATTGGATGCTTTTCAAGACCGCCTGGCAGGGCAACTCTCCGGCGGCATGAAACAAAAACTGGCGCTGGCCTGCGCTCTGGTTAATCGTCCCAGGTTGCTGCTGCTGGATGAACCCACCACCGGTGTGGATCCGGTTACACGGCAGGATTTCTGGCAGTTGGTCATTCGACTGGCTGGCAATCAAGGAATGGCGGTGCTGGTTTGCACTCCCTACATGGATGAAGCTACGCGCTGTTCGCGGGTGTGTTTCATGCGCAAAGGCAAAATCATTCAGGAAGGTTCGCCCAGCCAGTTGCGCAAATTGTTGCAAGGACGCATTATAAAACTCACCGGCAGCCCTTTGGAGCTGCTGATTCGGCTGGCGCGCACAGACACGGCCGTGCAGGATGTGCAGCGCTTTGGAGATGGACTGCACCTGCGGGTTGAACCTGGTTCAACCTCTGCGGTGATGGATCGTTTGACAGAACAAATTGAGCAAAGCGGCGGTATGCTGGACCAGATGCTGAATACGACCCCCACGTTGGAAGATGTATTTATTGAGTTTTCGGAAGATACGGCTTCCGATTTTTCAGTTGCAGGTTGCAAAGAGAATTAGCACAAATGACCCCGATTATCTCTGTCGATAACCTCACCCGCCGCTTTGGCAACTTTTTGGCCGTCGATCACATTTCATTTGAACTGGATCCCGGCCAGGTGGTGGGCTACCTGGGTCCCAACGGTTC
>Ga0334889_1002951_pt1 | contig 17830 bp, 12 predicted proteins | sample GraSluR1_MG_2_FD_207222 | JGI IMG/M metagenome (GOLD analysis project Ga0334889, IMG submission 207222) | Sludge microbial communities from methane-producing bioreactor in Wageningen University, Netherlands - Granular Sludge_8_08-R1 | ecosystem: Engineered > Bioreactor > Anaerobic > Unclassified... | reverse complement strand
CTACTTTGAGTATCCAGTCGCGGATGCCCAGTTCCTCGACCAAAGGCGGCAGATCTGCCACAGAATACACGCGACGCGGCCAGAGCGCGCCAATTCGCGACTGCCGGTCAAGGGGCATGGTGAAGTAGAACTTACCATCCGTGGCGCTGGCCGCGACGATCTCCGTTGGCCCCAGTATGGTCGGGTCGAATGTGTCCACAGGTGTGATCTCTGCGCTCCCTTCGAATACCACCACCAGTGTCAGATCGAGTTCTTCCGGGAGATTGTCCCGATCTATACCTTCTGGGAGGTATGTAACCGATAGCGATGTTCCTGTCTTTTTGATGCTCGCGCTGCCGGTGACGACCTGGAATTCCCCAGCACACTTACCAAAGTACCAGGTATTGAAGTCGACACACAAGTAGGATCCTGGATAAAGCGCCTTCCCGCATCTCTCTGTCCGGAATATCCCTCCACTGTCGTAAAAGACAAAGATGCGGCCATCCCAGCAGTCCGAGAAGTTTAGTTCTGCTTCGCCGCTGGAATTCACAGATACCGTGTCTCCGCCTACCAGTTGGCGCCAGCAATCGTCTTTCACAGCATTGCTGTTCTTGGAAACGCTGTCCGCCCACCGTCTGAACTCATCGTTCCCTTTCGTCCGCGTGTTGGCACAGACCGTAGGGGTGTCGGGTCCATTGCATGCGATCCCCACGGTTGCCAGGAGGCAGACGCCGACCAGGAATGCAATCTCGTACCAATTTGTCTTCATCGTATCCCCCTTTCACTCGCCGGCCCTATTGGCCAGCGATTCCCATTTTTCGAACCAACGATTAGCTACATTCAACCCCACAGCCACGCCGAGGGCCAGGGCGATACCCATTAGGCCGGCATCGATCACGGCTGTGTAGCGAAACCAGTTTGGAACAGTCAAGACTTGGTTCAACTTCCAGTGGATCAGTGTGTCTCGAAGAGTGCGCTCGTAATAGCTACCCGGCCATGCGAACACCAGACCTGGGCCATACTCCGGATCGAGGGTAAATTCATAGAGCGCCTGTACCAGCGCCAGGGCGCCGGCCGCTGCTGCCAGCCGCAACATCCATCGCCAGGCACTGATCCGCCGACCGGCGATAGGCAGATTGTGGATCGCTGTAGACACCCCGGCGCCAGCAGGCAAGGCCAACATAGCAGCCCAAGCAGCCGCGGCCCAACCGCTCGATCCAAATAGAAGGAGGTGCAGTCCTTGCATCACAAAAAAGGCCAACGCTCCCGCCGCGACATCTGGCAACAGAGGCCGTCTGTTTGTTGCGTCAGACTCATGCTTGGCCGGGCGCAGGCGGATGGCGTTCACCAGTAAGAGGCCCAACGACACGGTCAACCCAAAAAGAGAGGCCACGGCAAAGGCCGCGTAGAACGCGTATCCCGGCCTTTGTTGCACCAGGGGCGCCATTGCAGCGCGTATCAGTCCCAGTCCACAACCGGCGCCGATGGCTCCACCCAGGGCTACGCTCCCGATATAGGGTAGATCGCGTAGAACGCGGCGACGGAACCGCCATCCCCATACCTCGATACGATCGAGCAGTGGCTTTTTCCGCATCCGTGCAGCCAGGGGAGGGCTGGCGTCGGCCAGGATTCCGCGTAACTCGGCCATCCGCCGGCGACCGAGTCGGCCTTTCTTCACTGCCGATTCGACCCGCTCCAGCGCGTCCGGCTTGTGGCGCGTTGTCTCTTCTAGGCTGGATTGCGCCGGTGCATCTGGGCTGTAACCCACTAACAGCGCCAGAGCGGACGTTTCGCGGCAGTCCGCCTTCTTCTTGTGCGCCGCTGCCGACCAGGTTACTGCACCAATCTCAGCGGACTCCGGTCGATAAGGCAAGTCCTCGTCGTCCTCCGCCAGGGCCAGGATGCGGCTGGCCTGGCTGTGTGGTGTTGAGGGGGCGGACGGTTCTGCGGCGCCGCTCCTCCCCACCTGTTGCTCTTCCAACGTGCGGATCAGGTCGCGTGCGGCATCGGTATCCAATTGCTTCAGCCAATGATCCACCTGCGCCTGCCTCGTCACGGCAGAGGCTAGCAGGAAGAGACCCTTTTCCGGCGGTGGTGGGTCATCGCTCCACTCCCGTTGGATCAAATTCAACTGGTGTTGGCCGGTGAGTGAGTCGTCGGCCAGCCAGTCCCGCCAAGCGTGTTCCAGTTCCCACCGCGCCTGTCGCCTCTTCTGGGCTTTGCGTCCCAGTGCACGATCCGCGGCCCGAGCAATGCTATCGCTGGCCAGGGTATACGCCTGCCGCCCGCCGGTTGCATGCCAGTTGACTATTCCCGCAGTATGCATCTCGTCCAGTGTCACCTGAATCTCATTTGGAGCCGCGTCACCGGCTGCTAACTGCTCCGGGGTCAGCCAGGCTTGTGCGCCTCGATCCAGCAGCGCAGCGACAATGTCTCGCGCCAGGTCGCGCCGGCCTGCTCCGATGCGGGCCAACAGCCCATCAAAGTGCAGGTCGACGATCTGTTCGGCGCCCTTGCCGTCTGTGATCTCATAGTAGAGTGTCGTGTTGATGTTGTATTTCCCCTTCATCTTGGCGGTGTGCCATAACTTGGAGCAGACAGCCTGTAGATCGGCGGGCAGAATCCTGCCTGGCTGTTCGAACGATAGCGCGTCGAGGTCGTCCAGCAACCGGTCGTCGAGCAATCTCTCATCAAAGACGGGCTGTACCCCCAGTTCTTGGAGAGGGTGCTGGATGGCGCGCTTAGCCTGATCCCGGGTGAGAGGTTGCACATAGATCGGCGTCTGGCGCATATCCGGCAACAAGTCGCCCCATTGCCGATCCAGTTCTGACTGCACGTCGTCTCGAACGGCGATGAGGATCTTGAGCCAGTGTGGCCCGGCAGTTGTCATCGCGTTATCCAGAGTGGTTCGCAGGGTGTCTCGCTCAACATCGCTTACCCCGGGCTGGAAGAAGCGTTCAAACTGATCAAGGATCAACAGCAGTCGTTGATCAGGATTGCGAGTCAATGCTGCAACCAGTTCCGGCACAGATGTTTTCTCAGGTATCTCCAGACCCATCCCGACTGCGCTACCATGCAGTTGTCGCTGCAGCTCGACGGAGGCCTGGCCGAAAGTGCGCAATGTGATCACCGCCGTTGTTTGGGGCAGGCGACTGAGTTGAGGTAGAATACCGGCGGTCACGAGCGAGGTCTTGCCAACGTCGGCTGGTCCAAAGAGTATGATGGTTCTCTTATCTGGATCAACCATTTGGCCCAATACCCGTTCAATGTCCTCCTCTCGACCAGTAAACAACAAGTGTTCGGTGACTTTGAAGGGGCGATCAACCACGTAAGGTTGCGTTAACTTGTCGGCAAGGCTTGGCTTACCCAGGAAATATTGGTACAGATTTTGGTCACGCCCGATATAGTCTCTGCCGACCTCCAGGCTGCCCCCAACAAACCCACCTCCGCCGGTGTCCACACGCTGCGGTTGCAAGTCTACTGTCATCGTTTCTTCTGCCTCTGTCTTTTGGCGCCGGACCAGCCCCTTGTGCCGAGCAGATAGGCCAACGATGCGGCCCCGAGAAGGATCAAGCCGAGGTTTACGATTTGGGTAAACTTTAGCCCTGCTATCACCGGCTCGCCTGCTTGCCATATGTTGATAATGACCCGGCCTGCGCCATACCCCACCAGATAGATTGAGAAGAGCAGGCCGTTGTAAGGCGCACGGCGTCGCAGTACCAGCAGCAGCACCAGCAGCACCGCACTCCATACCTGGAGCGCGATCGGCGCGGGAAAGGTGGGTACACCCAACAGCTCAGCCGGGATCGACGCCCGCGGATTCCAATACACTAGTCCCCACTTACCACCGGTTGGTAATCCACACACGTCGCCGTTGATGATACAGCCTACCCGGCCCACAATATAGCCCGGCGGAACCGCCACTGCCAGTATGTCGAGCAGCTTCCAACCATCGAGTCCCCTTCGCCGCGCATAGACCACCGCGACGGCGATTCCACCCAAGAGGCCACCGGTGACAGTCAGACCACCCCCTGACATAGTCAAAATTCTTGCTGGGTCGCAAGCATAGGCTGGCCATTCACGTAGAACTCCCAATAGTCGCGCTCCGGCAAAGCTCGGGAAGAGCATCCACAACGCCATCTCGCTCAGCGACTGGCGGGAAAAGCCCTGACGTGTTCCTTCGTGGATGGCGCCAGCATACACCACCAGCACTCCGGCAGCCAGCAACAGTCCATGCCACGGAAGCGTCATGGTACCCCATCGCAGTAGCACAGGCTCAATCCAGATGTTGATCACACTGCCATCTCCATATCGACTCACATCTGCGTCAGCTCCAGGCGGGTCAACCGCGCGACGGACGTCCGCACCTCGCGTGGTCTGCGGTTCAGGGTGGTTCGCATCTTTGCGGCTAATTGCGCTTCCCCTTCCGTGCCAGGAAAACTTTCGTTGATCATCTGCCGTAATGCAAAGGCCGGGATCTGCTGCAAGTAGGGAATGTGTTCCTCGGTTGTGCTCATGCTGTCCTCCATATAATCAGAAAATGGGAAAGCAGTTTGCCATCGACGATGGTGGGGCCATAGCTGTCGTTTATTCCTCCGGTACTGGCTAGTGGGGGATGCGAGATAGGATGAAGGGGTGAGGCTATAGGCCAGACTCATCAGGATTCAGGAAGAGCGACTTCAATGTATGTCCGCCCCAAATTACTCCATTGTTTTACGAATTCTTGTCTATGTACCCAAGATATGGGTTGTCCTGTCGAAGAATATGGACTTATGATGCCATAGCCACCGATCTTAGAACTATATGCATATAGCAGTCCCATATCACGCCAACCCACCCACTTCCCATTCCTGAAAGGCAACAAATCCCCTCTGGTTATGATTATGATGTGGTTTTTGACCAGACTGGCGATTAGATCAGTCTCTTTCCTAAAGCGACAGACACAGACACGGAACCCCCTCTCTCGCAGGATATCGGCGCCACTGCTTTCCAGTACAACAGATTCTGGGTGATGGAACACTGGGTGAGGGAATGGTAATATCCGCCATCGCACCGGACGCGCGTTGAGTTCTTCTCCGATTGCGATGCCGTCATACTTGTTCTCTCCCAGGAGCGCATTCGCTGCCATGGCCGCACAAAAGGCCGCTACATACTGACCTCCAACACCTAAGTATTGGTGCCATTGGTAGAGTGGCGTTCGTAGTGTAAGATCTTCTCCTACTTCCAGCAAGACATCAGCCCACATGCGTTCGATTCTCCTCAGAGAACGACGGCTCTCGAATAGTTGCCGGATATAGGTGCGAATATCTTCGTGATGAAATTTATATCTGCCTGTATCCCGGTCGAAATTTAAGAAACCTCGGCGAACAAGTTCGACTAAATCCTTACCGGGGTTCGTTGTCTCTGTAATGATCCGTACGTGTTCTTCGCTGAATGTTAAGGGAAAGATGGACATACACTCCAGGATTTGTCGCGCACTGGATTTCTCGCCCAGATCGTCTAGAGCTGCTTTGCGAAGTTCAGTGCTTGTGCCTAAGTGCCCACTTTCTATATCCGTCCTCACGGCTTGCAGCGTTCTATAACGGGACTGTTCTGCGACATCCAAGAGGTCGAGAGGGTATCCTGCACAAAGATGGATGAGGTGACTCAACGTGTTTTCATCTGAGGTAATTCCGTACTGGTCAAAGACTGACAACAGCAGTTCCCGTGATTGGGAAGGGGAAAGTTCCGATAGTGGAACACGAGGCGCATTCAATTTTGGAGGGTCATGCCGTGATGTGATCAACCAATGACAACTTGCAGGCAACGATTGAATGAACTGGGTGAGTGCTTCGATATGTTCTACTTTCTCATAACTATCCCAAATCAATAGGCATTTGCCAAGCTGGCTCAGACCTTCGCGCACGTCAGCTTGATTAACGGCCATCACCTGTTGGGGGCGATGACAGTATTGACCTACGCGGATAAGCAGACCGTCAAATGTGCGGATCTCTTCGCAAGGTAACCAAAGCACACCTGCTTCGTAGTGCTCGACTTGACGATTCGCGATTTCGGCAGCTAAAGCCGATTTCCCAACCTTGCCACTTCCCCAGATGACGGCAACGCCTTTATTATTCAGCGCTGTAAGGATGTCTTGAATCTCTGGTTCGCGACCGACGAATCTACCTGCCCTTATACGCGAGGGGACTCCAATAAGACGTGGTGCGCTGGGGATTTGCCACTCAAAGCCAGGCTGCTGGATGGTCAAATGGATGTCCCCTTGCGCTTGGAGAACTGTACTGTTATTGGCTTGCACAGCCATAGCGTCATGCCCGATTGCTACACCGGCCACGTTCTGCAAATTGCCGACTTGGATCTGATCTCCGCAGTTTTGATCTTCGCTTTCCTGTTTCTTCACTTCCTGCTCCTGGTCACACACGTTCCTGTCTTGCAGCCAGAGACCTGGTCATCAGCGGAACCAGTACCGCATCCCTCCCATGCGCACATCATCCCCTGGCGGACGAGGCATCTGATCTATGCCGTATCATGTCAGGGGCTTACCTTTACGTCACGGCAGGGCGGTCCCCGTGAGCCGGACGCATCAGGGGTGCAGCGCTGCGACTACGTCTCAGCGCTCGCTCTCTTGGCAACGTTGCGGATAACCGCAGCTACGCCAGTGATAGGATTGGCCAGGGTTGCGGCTGTCACCTCCAGGATATCGGGCGCCATGTCAGCCAGGAACTTGAGCCAGCGCTCTACCCGGTTGGGATTTGCCTCTTCCCCCTTAGCCGACTCTTTCTCGATCTTCTGGACTGTTTCGACCAACTCCTGCTTGTCGATATCCGGGTCTTCGGGGCGGGCTTCGATCGTTTGGTAGATCGTGCCAAACAGTCGTGCTAATGCTTCACTACTGACACCCTGTGTCACGGTTGCCTGAGCGCCGCGGCCAATGGCGATGCCCGCACTACCGACGATATCGCCGACCGAGATCTGGTCACCGCTGATTCGGTCGCCGCCGATCGCCTGGTCGCGTCCGATGTAATCGCTGCCTACCTGAAGGTCTCCACCAACGTACCCACCACCGCCGGTGTCGATGGTGTTGCCGTGGTGGTGTTGCCCGCCGATCTGCATCAGGCCGCTGTTACCGAGCACTGTACCGACCACCGTAGCACCCTCTTCCACGGTGTCAATCGTCTGCGCCACACTGACTTTCTGAATCCTGTCCATAACGTCGGCTCCGACCACCGCGCCGACCACATCTCCCTTCACGACACCGATTTTGTGGCTTACTTCAACTAGCGCCCCAAGCCCACCCCGCTCAGGCTCCTCTGCTGCAGAGGAGAACAACCTGGCCAGCTCGCTGGCCAGGCCAGGATCGCCTGTCAGCCGGGTCTTCAGGACGACCAGCAGGCCGGCTTGTGCGGCTTCGGGATTCTGCCGGAAAATGTTCAAGAGGGCGCCGGCTGCCAAATCACCGGAGAGCGCCTCCTCGACCTTTTCCTCCATGCGTTCAGCGAGCGCCACCGCCCGCCCGCCGGCTTGTTGACGCAGCGACTCTGCCCCCAGCTTGTAGTAGGGCGCCAGTACCTCGTTTATCGTCGCGGCGGCCAGCATCGCGGGATCGGCCGGCGGCTCAGGTTGCACCGCACTCGGTTGCAGAGGCACGGGGAACTCGGCCCGAAAGCCGGCCTCGTCCAGTGCTTCCACCTGCCTGCGGAGTATCGCCAACTTATCCTGGCGCTCGACGCTGTTCGCCACCTGGGGCGCGACCGGCAGCCCGGCCAGAAAGCCCACCAGTGTGTCTTTGCCTCGGCGGCTCAGTTCCTCCAGCAGTCGCTCGGTGAACGCTATGTTGGCGCCGTGCCAGTCCAGGTAGATGCCCAGTTCCGCCGGCCCGGTGAAGGTCAACAGCGCCTTACGCTCAGCAGGACCGTCTACCGCCGGCAAGTGATTGAGGAAACCAGAGAGTTCTGCTTTGATTCCCATCTCCACCTCCTGCTACTATCCGGACGCCTGAGCCGCGGCCTCGATCGGTCCGCGCAGGGCCGGCGGCAGGTCTTGCAGGATCTTGTTGATCAGGATGCCCTGATTGCGGTTGTAGAACCTGCCCGTAGTCGGTTCCGGGATGTTACCGCCCGCGTGGTGTAGTCCCACCACCTGCCATAGGTCGTCAAAAACGGGCGAGCCGGAAGAGCCGGGATTGGTCGAGGTCACGTATTGCAGCACGTTTCCGCCAACGTACTCGACCAGGTTGTTGTGGATGGAGATCTGCTTGGGTTGTCCGAAGGGGTGTTGGATGATGTTGATCCGTTGGTCTGGCTGGACGTCCCGTGGCTGCAGGGGCAGGTAGCCCCATTCTTCGCCTGGCTCCCCTTCGATTTCAAAAACTGCATAGTCCAGCGCCTCGTTGGCATAGAACAGGCCGCCGGTCTTGGCCTTGTATACCTTGGTAGGCTCGGCCTCGCCCAGGAATGTCTCCTGGTAGTTGAACTTGGTCGTGGTTCCGGCCAGCAGGTTCCGATGAGAGAGGACGTGGTGGTTGGTCATACCGAGGTTGGGTGCTACCAGGAAACCGGTCCCCGACCGACGCTCTGCACTGGTCGTCACACCTACATACATAACACTCCGCGCGACCTCCCAGCCACGGAACAGGAAGGCGATGGGGCGCAGGGTGTTTTCGCCAAATATCTTCTCGACCACAGTGGAAGCCGTCAACGGGTTCTTCCAATCGTCCACCTCGATGTTGGGTGCGATCGGCTCCATCATGCCATACGAGGTGATGATTCGTGCCAACTCATCCTGCTGCTCCACGCCGACGAAAGCCTTTATCGTATTCAGGAACAGGCCCAGCGCTTCGTTGTCGTAGGTCATACGCCCGTGCCCGGCCAGGAAGCTGACGATGTTGGCGGTCACGGCGAAAGGGGCTCCTTGCATGTCGATCAAGGGCAGTAGCTTGTCCAGGCCAGCCATATTCATCACCTGGCGTCTGGAACGGTCATCCTGCATGAGGGCGTGACCTTGCAACAAGCCGACCAACGTCTGAAAATCTTGAGGCTTTAGCTCAATCATCGTTTGCTCTCCTTTCGGTATATAGACTTTTATGGAAAATGTAGAATTTGCTATGTCAGTGTGATTTTCAAGCTCCTTGATTCACCTTCCGGCAACCGTATCCAGATCGGATTTGTGAAACAGCAGAAGCCTTCGCCCGTCGTCCCGGTCGTTTGTGCTTCGATACGTACATAACCACGCCCCGCTCCCAGCGTTACCGTTTCTGTCGCACCAGCTCGAACCACCGTGCGCCTGGCCTGGTCGCCCATCACGTCTGCCATATAGCTAATGACTTCGATGGCCTGCACCGGCCCGAATTCGGGTATGGAATGACCGGTCACGCTCAGCCTCAGGTCGTCGCTGCCCTTCACCGTCAGCGTCTCCCCCAGCGTGACCCGCACACCGTGCTGCTCTAGCCACGCCTCCAGTATTGGGCCGTCGGTCACGACGCAGGCTCCCTGTCGCATTGCTTCCAGGATCTCCACCTCCGGCGGAACCGTCGCCTCCGCCCAGTCAGGCAGGTGAATCACCGTCCGCACCCGGCCCAATGCGTTATCGTCCACGTCGAACTTGCGATAGTCCCACGCCCAACCCACGTGGTAGTTGAAGTCGCAGTGGGCGTCCGACCCGCCGATAAACACCGGGCGCCAGCCCGGTTGCTCGTCTCCTTCTGACCAGTCCCGCACCCCACGCTGCAACTGTGGGTCCCATCGCTCCTCCGCCTGCTTCTTGAGCGACGCAATCCGTGCTGCGTCGGCTTGTTGAAGCCTGGTCTGGTTCTTCCACGATGGACGGTCGAAAGGATTGTAGGTCGATTTGCCGCTGATGCGGATGCGCCCGTTCCAGAACTCATAACCGTTCAGCCGCCGCTGGCTCAAGTCCGTTTCACGCCAACGCGCCGGCGGTACCTGGGCCACGTTGTAGGGATGGGCAGCGAAGACCAGGGTCTCTTTGGGCAGCATCTCTAGCACCTGGTTCAGCGGCAGTTGCGGCCCAAATAATCGCTGCTCAGTATCAGGTGGATAGCCCTGGCCCATAGACAGGATGCCAGAGATGGCTGTGCGCACCGCGTTGGCTGCAAAGCTGGTGGACTCCAGCGGCAAGAAATCGCCAGGCACCATCTCCTCCAGCGAGCCCAACGCCAGCAAATGCAACGGCGCCCCGGCCGCTCCTAGCAATGTGATCTCTTCACCCAGGATGCAGCGAAAGTGATCGTCTGAGATCGAGGGATTGGCCACTTCACGCTTGAGCACATCCCAACGCCGCTGAGTGCCAAGCCGGTCATCCACCTCGTCCAGGTCACACGAATGATCGGTGATGACCAGCCAATCCAATCCGATGGCCTGACCAGCCCGGCGTGCTTCGGGCACCGCTCCGCCGAACTCCTTCACGTCGTTGGTGTACGCAGAATGATAATGCGTGTCCCCGTAGAACCAGTGCCGCGCGCCGGACGCTTGAGCAGCGCGACCGAGCGGCAGCGGATGCTCAGCCAGGAATGTCTCCAGGTGTACTTCGATTGGTTTGCCCTTCTTTCGGGATGAAAAGCTGCCCTCGAACAACACCCGTAGATGCACCCGCGCGCCCAGCCTGGCCTCTTGTAACTCGTGACGCCCAATGCTTATGCCGTACACCCAAAAGCCGTGCTGGCTCATCCCCTCCTCATCCACATCCGGTATCTCTGCCGGTAGGATGGCCCTCAGCTTGTACCAGTGCCCATCCACGAGCCGCTGCTCTACACATAGCCTGTCCAGGCGCCAGGAGCCTCGCTTTGGCAGGCTGACGTTTGCGTCGCGCACGTGGAACGATACCGGTAGCTCATCCTGATCTGGCTCCAACCGCCATGGCGTGTCTGCCCAGAACTCAGGCTCGTTTATCAGCGTCAAAGTCCCCGACATCTCCAGGCCCTTGGCCAGCTTATCGAATTCGGAGGGGCTTACGTTGAGGACCTTTGCCAAGAAGTCGAAAGTTTTTCTCTGTGCCGATGATGCTTTCCCTGTTTGCGTCATAGCGTTGATCCTTCGATGAGCGCCATTTCCGGCACGCCCACGGCGCGCTGCGGCGTGTCGTCTACTTGATCGTTCAGGATCATCTCGGCCAACTTCTCTCCCATACGGGTCAGGGCTGGAATCCCGGACGGGTCGTCGATGGCAATCACCGGATTCAAGTCTATCTGGAAGCGCCGGAAGTCGAGGTCGGGGAAAAAGTGACGTACTACCCGCACTTGTTGATCGTTGGCATCGGCAAGGAACGTATCGATGAGTGGTCTTATCCATTGTAAAGCATTGAAGCGGTTGGCTTGCCCAACGGCCAATCCTCCTGGCTCTCGTCCTGTGCCGATGCTGATGAGGGTCGTCTCTTTTTGGTCCCATCCCAGAAAGATTTCACCCTCGTATGCTGCATAGTAACAGGGATTGGTGTAAGCGCCGACACCTCCATCCACGTAGCGCCCGTCGATCACCGGGAAGTAGGTGGGGACCGTGCTGCTGCACAACACAGCATACCACAACGTCCAATCCTGGTACTCGTCCTTCCACGATTTGACGAACCGGGTGCGGTTCTCGACCAGGTCGCGCACGGTGATGACCACATCGAGCGGGTTTGGTTGTTTCCATACATCCCCCATCCTCAACTCCCCCAGGGTCTCGCGCAGGGCATTTTTTAGTGGCTCGTTCGGATACCGGTAGCCCGACAAGGGCCACAGCGAGCGTAGGCTCTTCTTGAAAATGCTTGCCCCCAGGTGGACGTACAACTCGTGGAGGCGAGCCGCCGGGAGCCGAGCGGCAATCGCTGCCGCGATGATGCTGCCTGTGGACGTGCCGGCAGTCAGATCAACCATATCGGACCAGGATTGTCCTAGCTCAGCCTCCACCACAGCCAAGGCCTTCGCCACCATGGTTCCGCGAATGCCACCCCCGTCAATGGCCAAAGCAACATGCTTACGAAATGGTTTCATACCTCACCTCCTGTTGATAGAGATAGACACAAATATGCTAGGGCAGCCTGGGAGCACATCAGGTAGGTGATCGTTAGTTGGAGCTGTAGTTGAGGAGACAACACCCGCCTGTTATGCCTGTCCGTTGTTTTAACGGGCTGGCTCGCCGCGCCGCGGGGCCGATTCCATCTTTCGATATATCTAATATACTAGCGTGTTTTTGCGTGGAAGTCAAGTTTGGTTGAACTCCGGCCAGGGCTTATCAATGCTCTAACATAACCGAGTAGGTCCACGGTCTGCTAAAGCTGCTGCGGCGCGTCGCCCATCTGGGATATAATGTACGTGACATCCAGCTCTCTTGTTTTTTCCGGTAAATGCCTGTATGATAAATCTATAGCAGATTGGGAGGAGTTACGCTATGAAATGTCCAAGCTGCGGATACGACAAGGTCCCCAACGACGCTCGCTTTTGTCCAGAGTGTGGGAAAGAATTCCTTGAACCATCTAAACCATCGCCTCAGATTTCGGTCATTCAAAATGTAGGTGAAGTAGAAGGCGCGGTGAGTTAGTTCCGTCAGGCAGCGCAGGCAGATCCGGAGTATTCGGACGCTCATACAGCAATCGTGTGGCTGCAGCAGAGCCGAGCCATGCACGATATCCAGGTGCGAGACTATGATACGGCAATAGCAAGTTAGCTGAGGCTCGCGCGGTTGCCATACACACCGACCCCCTGGACCCAGAAGCGCTGACGTTACGCGGATTCATAGCTAAAACCCTGGCGCAGATTGCTGAAGCGCGAGGTAATCCCTCAAAGCGACAGGCATATTATGATGAAGCCGCCCGATTCTTTAGCCATGGCGTGCAACTGGAACCCAACAATACAGCCGCACACAATGGCCTGGGGAATGTTGAGTACGCTCAGGGCGACTGCAACCGTGCCCCCGCTTCAGCTTATTCTAACCCATTTGTGATCTAGCAAATGGGGGTAGGCTCAAACGGCTTGCAGGCCGACGATAACTGCCCGGGCAAGGTGTGGGCCCTGTTGTACTTGCCGCATCGTGACCATGCTAAAGCACACCGGGCGCCGATGAAGCTGAAGTGACGGACGCAATCCGCCGGGGAAGCTGCGTCATCACCGACGGTCCGGTGGTGACGCAGACCCTTGTCTACGACAGAAAGACGGCATCGCTGGGCGACATCATCACCCTTTATGGGGGCGGCACACTGAACGTGAATGTCCAGGCGGCGTCAACGGATGAATTCGGCGAGATAAAACAAGTTCACGTGATCTACTACGTCCAAGGTATGGATGCCCCGGTATCGAAGCGGCTCAACTTCAAAATCGGGCGCAATGTCGTGTTGAATACCGATCTTCCCTCCGGACCTGGCTACGTGCGCATAGAGACGAGGACACATAAGGACAAGAAAGACTTCCCCTGTTTCACCAATCCCATGTGGATCAAGGTCGCCGACTTAGGGAAGCGCCAGCTCACTGCCGCCTTTATAGAGTGGTGATCCTGCCTTTTGGAAGGATTGTGCAGTAGGCTCTGTATAAACATGAACAAAGTCGCAGAATGAGAGAGAAGCGCGCAGGAGGCTAAGTCATGCAAGACATCCAAACCAAACTCACTGAGTTTTCCGAAGTCATTAAAGGTTATACTGATGTCTTCGTCGGGCGTGAGTGGCTAGTACAAGAGATAAATGCATTACTAGCTGACCCTACCTGTCGCTTTGTCGTGCTGACTGGCGGAGCGGGAACAGGTAAAACGGCGTTGATGGCGCATCTGGCGGCGACGCATCCAAACTGGCCGCGTTACTTCATCCGGCGTGATAGTCGCGACTTATTAAGTCCAGGTGATGCAACAATTTTTCTCTTGACCATTGGTGGGCAGTTGGCGACACTCTACCCTCATCTCTTTCATCCTGAGAACCTGGAGGTCATTGTACGCCAGCAAATTGAGGATGTAAAAACCAGCGGCGAAGCAATTGGCGCAAAGATTGGTGAACTCCACGCTTCGCCTTTTTACAAGGTAGCTCTTCGCGTGGAACAAGAAATTCAGCTTGTATCCGGCAAAGCTACAGGCTTGGAGATTGGGCGCTTGGTAAGTGAACCGCGGCTACTCACCATGCAAAACTTGCAATACTTGGGGCTGCTCGCCCCGGCCCGATTGTTAATGCAAGAACACCCTGATACGCAAATTGTGGTGCTAGTAGATGCACTGGACGAGTTGCGATACAGTCCTGCCGACCCAGATGTCTTGCGCGCCTTATACGAACTGCCGCTCAGTCTGTCAAACGTAAACAGGGCAAAGAGAGAGCCGGCGCCGGCAAACGAATTTCCCGCTAATTTGCGCTTTGTGGTTACCTCGCGCAGGGAGAAATTTCTCGACCGTTTGTTGGGCCGGAGCGATGTGCGTGAACTGCAACTAGATATAGCAGGGGAGAATAACCAGGCAGATTTACGGATATACGCCAAGCAAGAATTACCAGTGAATGCCTTGGAGGCTGAACTTTCAGCAGAGAGGATTTCCAAAGATCAATTTCTGACAAATCTTCTGAATAAAGCCGCCGGCAATTTCTTGTATCTCAGGAGTGTTGTGGGTGCAATCCAGGAAGCACTGAGAGACACGGCAAAACGTGAGCGTTTGCAGAGTCTCGTACGAATAGAAGCGTTGCCTAATGACTTGGATGCATTGTACGATTACTTTCTAGACTCAATCGTGCATTGGATCCAAAAAGACTTTGGCGATTGTGCTTGGAGGAAGTATCTCAGGCCGTTGTTAGGGATATTGGCTGTGGCTCAGGAACCGTTGAGCGAGGCTCAAATCATCGCTTTTACCGGACTAGACTCAGAGGATTTGGGTGATTTGCTGCGTGAGTTGCGCCAGTTTGTCGAACCGGTTGACAATCAACTGGCGCACCGCATCTACCACACATCCTTTGCCGAGTATCTGCTGGATTTCAAGAGCAATACAGATTATCGGATCGACGGACCAAAGTGGCATGCGCACATCGCTGACTACTACTTGCATATCTGGGGAGGCTTAGCAAATATGCTTCCGGAATTGCAAGAGCCGGAGAAACGAGATCTGGACGGTGGTTACGGTTTGCGCACTCTGGCGGCACATCTGGTTGGAGCGAGTCGTGTAGAGGATCTGCATTACCTCTTGCACTTGGAATGGGAGATAAGTGGCGGACAATGGGAGAATCTGTGGTTTGCGGTCAGGGAAGCACAGGGTGATATATCTGGTTTTTTGGTCGATATCCAGCGAGCGTGGCGGCTTGCTGAAAAGCAATATTCTTTGGATGCTCCCTACCATCAACAACAGCTAAGTCAATCACTCTCTCTTCAACTCTATTATGCTTTTGTTGTTGCATCGCTTAACAGTTTAGCATCTGCCATGCCATCGGCGGTGCGTACAGCATTGTTGCAAAAAGCAATATGGAGTCCTTCCCAAGCTATTACCGACGCAAAACAGGTTGCGGATCCTGATGCACAAGTACAAGCCTTGACCGATTTAATCCCCTTACTTGATGAACCACAACGTGGTCGGGTTGTTCTAGATGCACTAGCAGTTGCTAGAACACAGGGTGTTCAGCCTCGTGCGCGTTATCTTACTAAGATCGCTTCACATCTAGATGGCGAAGAACGTGAATCTGTGATCCAAGAAGCCTTGCTGGCAGCCCAAAAGATAGATTGGAGTGGAAACTATCGAGCGCAGGCTCTTGGTAATCTCTTACCGCTTCTACCAGAAAACCGCTGTTGGGAAGTCTTGGATAATGCAATAAACACGGCAAAAACAGACTGGGATAATTCTGATTTCTCTAGCACAATCTCGGTTCTTGGCCCCTACTTAAAGCCATTCCAGATTACTGAAATGCTTAACCTAATCCGAACAATCAAGGATCCCTTTAGTAAAATGACGGCGTTTAATGCCATTGTGCCACATGTGGAATCATCACAACGGGCTGCAATTGCTCGTGAAGGTCTTGAGGTCGAATCAAAGGTCACAGCAAACTCACTCGTCTACCAATTATCATTTTCTCGTTTTCTACCAGAGGTGTCTTATCTAGACTTGCTTGAAACAGCTATTCGAGAAGATGATAGGACGGTATCGTATCTGGTAAGCATACTTCCTGAGGATATATCACAACAACAAGTACAAGCCGTCCTTGCCAGAATCGATGAAAAAGCTCAGGAATTTAACAGAGAGATTAAATGGTTTAACGCATATATCCAGTTGCTTCCAAGAGTTGATCCATCACTTCGCCACTCGTTGATCGAGCGGTTGTTCTCTGAAATACCGATGCTGCGTTACGACACTTGGCGCAAAGAAGCATACATAAAGCTCGCTCCTTATCTTTCCAAAGACCAATTACTTAACACAAAGAATGCGTTGCGAACTATCTATGATGAGAACGGGATAGCAGCATCCCTTACAGACTTGGTAGGTTACCTAGATCAGAAACTTAGGCATAAGGTACTCACATTTATTCTCGCTCGCGTTGATAGGATGAAGCATCTTGAAATCTTGGTCAAATTTGCACGTAGTCTGCCTTTTCCTGATCGAGATATTGTTCTTACAACGGCGTTAGAAGCGTTTCAGAAAGGCGCAAGCGTTGGTGGAGGTATTTCAGTTAATATTGCGTTGCAGAAAACGTTAATTGATCTTGCGGAGATTGCTCCACAAGAATGGCGCATAGATATCTTGAATACTTTACTCAGACACATTTTCAATGGACCTATGTCTGCATCGTGGGCTGCATCTACATTTGTCGAGTTAATCCGATTTCTACCTTTGGAGATACTCGAACGAGGTGTTCGTTTGCTCTTTGAGAAAGCACGCAGGGATTTCACCGAAGCTATGCAACATAATGGCTCCGAAGGAACCCCTGGTGATAGTGGAGCGATTGCGGGTACACTCCAGGTACTGGCTCCACATCTAACTAAGGATCTTCTATTGGAGGCAGTCAATCTTGCCCAAACGATCAGAGATGATGGATGGAGAATGGCAGCTCTTGCCTATTTGCTTCCGTACCTTCAGGGCAATATCCGAGATGTTATTCTGAAAGATGTGCTTGAGACTCAGGGGACACTGTCACTGGATGTCGATGCATTCAATGATAGTCTCTATCGACCTCTGATCAATTTGGCTAAATGTCTAGAGGGGATTCTAAGAGACCAGGTGCTAGAACGTGCATTAACTGCGGCGCGTTCTCTACATCCAGCATGGCGTGCAGGCGCTTTGATAGAGGTTGCCGATCTCTTACCTCCAGATAATAAGCAAGACGTGCTGCGAGAAGCCATGCAAACAGCTAACTGTTGGGAAATGTATGAAATAAGTCAACGATTTCCTCCAGCGATTGCATATGAGATGCAACGTCAAACAGTGCAGAAGGCTATCCACAATAATGACGTTCGAGCTCTTGGAGTTCTTGTAAAGGGACTAGAATGTATGACCAAACAAGAACTGTACACTATCTGGTGTGAAGTGCTTCCAAAGTTGGCAACGCAAAATCGCACTGAGTTGGCAGTTGGCTGCGCTGTGCTAGATCACATAATTATGGCTATTAGTGATAAGTCGGTGATTGAAGAAATGGTAGAAAGTATATTCCATGTCCAGCGATGGTGGCCATGAAAGCATGCTACGAGTTCGGAAAGTCACTAGAATTAGCGAAGATAGGTTGGTCATTTCATAATAAGTAGGTTTCCAATGTTGTGCAAAGCATGTGGTATCGAATTAGCCAAGGATGCGAAGTTCTGCTCTAAGGGTTCATAAAAAAATAACTTCGCGCATCGCTCAAGATGGTGCTGCGGCTGAAGCTGAACGAGGATAGATAGTGTAGTTCCACTGCGGGCAGACATCATGGGCTTTGATATTGAGCGCATCTA
>Ga0334889_1002947_pt1 | contig 17844 bp, 13 predicted proteins | sample GraSluR1_MG_2_FD_207222 | JGI IMG/M metagenome (GOLD analysis project Ga0334889, IMG submission 207222) | Sludge microbial communities from methane-producing bioreactor in Wageningen University, Netherlands - Granular Sludge_8_08-R1 | ecosystem: Engineered > Bioreactor > Anaerobic > Unclassified... | reverse complement strand
CCAGCCACAGAGTGTTGGCGAAAAAAGCATTGGATTGACCGCTTTGTGCGGCTGCGATGTCAACTTCTCTTGCCTGTTCTAACATCTGGCCAATGCCGATGGGGCCGGATACACGCGCTTCCTGCGGGCTGATCTGACCAGCGATGAGCATGGCGGGTACGCGCAATGTCAATTGGATCATCTCTCCGACTGTGCGCACCGAGTAGCCCACCGCTTCAAAGAACGAGATAGGCACCGGCGTGGCGGCATAGGTGATGGCGACGCCAAGTTTGCCAAAACCATTTTCATCCGGCCTGGGTACGGCGGTCAGGGTGAGGATTTCTTCTCCGCGCTCAATTTCTAACAGGAGATTCTGGTTAGGGTTGTTGTCAATGAGGCTGATAATGCGGTCCATGTCAACCATGGGTTCGTCGTTGACTTTCAGGATGACATCTTCTGGCAGCAAGCCGGCTTGCATGGCAGCACTCTGCTCAAAAATTTCGCTGACCAGAATACCGCGTACTTCCATGGCACCGGTTTGCGAGAATAAAATGGCAAATACCAGCACGCCCATCAGCAGGTTCATCACTACACCGGCAATGAGAACGATCAGGCGTTTCCAAGGTTTCTGTGATTCGATGCCGCCTTCAATTTCGGGGTCATCTTCGCCACGCGGGCGCACAAAACCGCCGAAAGGGATCCAGTTGAGGGTGAATTCGGTGCCGCGCCATTTGAACAAGGTCAGCATTTTTGGGGGGTAGCCGAAACCGAATTCTTCCACCGGGATACCCAATGAGATTGCGGCAAGATAGTGTCCCAATTCATGGATAAAGATCATGATTCCCAGAATTATGACAAGTTGCAGTATGGTTATTAAAAAGCTAATCATTATTTGTACCGTCCAAATCTTTTGTCCAGAGACGGGCGCTGCCGCCCACTCCGGAAGTTATAATCTGTTTAATGCCGTCCAGTTCGCCCAATTTGTTGGCGACTGTGCTGGCAAAGTCCCGGGTGGTGATTACATGCGCGTTGGCACCGGCATCGAATGTATAGCATACCGGGATACCGCTGCGGCGCCACGCCGGAACGAGTTTCATTATTGTAAGCGAAAACGGCGCCCAATAAAAGAGCGCGGGTTGTGAGGTCATCATCACAGCATGCATGAGATGGCTGTCTTGTTCCACAACAAGTGCCAGAGCTTCAAAATCTTTTTGCATGACAGCCTGACGGCACAGGTCCAGGCGTCGCATTCCGTCAGCCAGACGAGCTGCCTGCAAAGGGCTGGTCCATGCCAGCGCATGTCCGGCGGTGGAACCATGCTGTTTTTGTTGGTCTTCGATTACTGCGATGCAATCGACCAGGCCCCAGTGGTTTGCGGGTGCGATGGAGAACGCAAAGGAATCCTCATCACGGCTGCCGGCTTGCCATTCGACAAAGCCGCCGGGTACTGAGCGGCAGGCAGAACCGGAGCCACGCCGCGCCAGGCGGCTTAAGGCAGGTTCTGTCAAGGGCAGGTGTAATGCCTGGCTGGCGGCAAGGGCCAGCGCGGCGAACGCCGCCGCCGAGGAGGCGATTCCGGCTCCAATCGGAAAGTTGGTGGTGCTGGTCACGCGGGCAGGCAAACGTGTACCAGCCATGTCGCGTGCCACATCCAGAAACGCAGTGACTCTTTGCAAGGCTGCGCCAGTAATCTGTTGGTCATTGATGGTTAATGTATCCGAAGATGGGTTGTCATCGGATGTAAAAGCCAGCATGGTACGGGTTTCCAGCGCGGCGAGGTTAATGGAGAGCGAACTGTTGGCCGCCAGGCGCAAGTCATCGTTAAGGTTGCCCCAATATTTAATGAAGGCGATGTTGGGATGAGCGATGGCTGCTCCAAGCAGGTCAGTCATGCTGTGATGCCTCTCTGTGCCGCAATCTGCCTGCTATCAGGGGAGGATTTCTCTGCAACCACCCATACCGCATGATTGTCAGAGTGTACAATGTTGGCAGAGACGTTGTCGAAGGGAGTTACCATGGCATGAATCTGTTCAGGGGTGTGAAAGTGGCTGCCCATCAACGCCAATTTCTCCGCCAGCGCAATCAGCTTTACGCTGAATTGATGAATGTTGGGTTCTTCGATGACCAACCGGCCACCAGGTTTTAGAATACGGAATAATTCAGCAATTACCTGCTGCTGGTGTGAAAAGTGATGCAGGGCATCTACCACGACAATAGCATCGAGCATGCCATCCGCGAAAGGCAGGTGGTTGGACGAAGTGTTAATGAGGTGGGCAATGGCTTTACTCTGAGCCTGTCTGAGCATTGGCATCGAAAGATCGGCTATATACGTCCGTGCGGCGTGGGGTGTGAGCGCCGCCGTTATCCGGCCAGTGCCGCCGCCCAGGTCTAACAGGGTCTGGCTGCCATCCAGCCTCAGCAAATCTGCCAGTTTTTCGGCGCTGTTGAAGTTGATCACATGGTCATAGATTGGCGCTACCAGGTTAAAAAGCACATTGTTTGTCATGTTGGCAAGTATAACCCTTTTGTATAAGAATGAGTTTAACGTTTCCTGCATGGAATCGGCTACAATCAGGCTATGAAAGTGACAGAAGTAGATCTGGCGGTAGTGGGTGGTGGGCCGGCCGGGTATTTCGGGGCGCTGCGCTTTGCCGATTTATGTCCGGGTGCCAGCGTGGTCATCCTGGAGAAGAGCGAACGTGTTCTGCATAAAGTACTGATCTCAGGCGGCGGGCGTTGCAACATCACCCATCAATGTGACGATGTGCGTACATTTGTCAGGGCGTATCCGCGCGGCGGCAAGGACTTGTTGAGCAGCCTGTATGCTTTTTCACCGAATGACACGTTGGTTTGGTTTCGCGAACGTGGGCTTGACTTTTATACCGATGAAGAAGGTTGCGTGTTCCCGATTTCTGACCGCAGTGAAAGTGTGATCGAAGTATTATTAAAGGAAGCAGAACGACTGCATGTGCGGGTATGGACGCAGGCGGGCGCGACTGACCTGGAAGCGAATTCACCGGGTGACTTTGTATTAACATTGTCAAATGGCGATCAAGTGCGCTCATCCCAAGTCTTATGGGCGACCGGCGGCAGCCGTGCCGGGCTTAAGCTGTTGGGCAAGGCGGGTGTGCCAATCCAATCACCGGTGCCAGCGTTGTATCCTCTAAAAATCTCTGACACCTGGTTGACGGAGCTGGCGGGGGTTAGTATGAATGACTGCGGTCTGAGCCTGGCAGGCAGTGAGATCAGCGAACGAGGCACAATGCTGATCACCCATCGCGGGGTCAGCGGGCCAGCCGTGATCCGCCTGTCATCCCTGGCGGCGCGCTGGCTGCACGCAGTGGATTATCACGCTGGATTAACTGTCGATTGGCTGCCGGCAGTGCGAACTGAGCAAGACAGCCTGGCAATCATGTCTCGCTGGAAAGATAAATACGGCGGCAAACAGACATCATCTGTGTCACCGTTTGTAGAATTACCAATGCGATTGTGGCGAGCGCTGTGTGGCCGGGCAGGCGTTGCCGAACAGCGTTGGGGTGACCTGTCGAGGGTGCAGCTACGCAAGCTGAATGAAATGCTGCGAGCCTGTGAGGTTCACGTTGTTGGGCGGGATGCATCGCAGCAGGAATATGTCACCTGCGGCGGGGTTGCTTTAGCGGCAGTTGACACACGCCGCTTCGAAAGCCGCCAGTATCCTGGTTTGTTTTTTGCCGGGGAAGTTCTTGATATTGACGGGCTCACAGGAGGGTATAATTTACAAAACTGCTGGACAACGGGCTGGGTGGCAGGCAGCAGCCTGGCACAATCAATGTCAAGCCCGGCAGCTTGAAGGAGAAAGATGGACGAAAAAACCAACGAAGAACACAAGAGTGGTAATTGGCAAGAAGTGGGTGAGAAATTCAACGCCCTGGGCAATGCACTGAGTGAAGCTTTCCGTGCAACCATGGACGACCCCAAAACCCAGGAAGCCTTTGAGAAGGTGAGAGAAGGTTTGTCGCAGGCAGTGGAAGAGGTGGAAGAAGCCGCACGAAGCGCCCGTGATAACCCCAAAGTGCAGAAATTTGCTGAAGATGCTGGAGCGGTGTTTGCGGACTTTGAAGGGGTGGGGGGTGAAACCATTGAGAAAACCAGGCCACGTCTGGTCAAAGCCTTGAAATCACTGCAAACCGCGCTTGGCAATTTGATCGAAGAGATCGATAACCAAGAATAATTCACGCAAATAGGCGTTACTGCCTATCAATCAGGCGGGTTTGTGATTTGCGCGCCATGCCTGATTGCACTATTTTTTTAAGCTATGCTATACTTTTTTCAGGATGACTGATCATTCTGTGTATTGGAAGCAATGGCAGCAAGCACTTTCTCGATGGCAACTGCGCAAAATGGCAGCCACCATTTTGGAAAGTGCGGGGCTTTTTCACCCTTTCATTGCGCAACTGTTGTTAATAGGTCAACCCATGCTGAGTCAAACCACGAGAGAAGAAATTGATGCCATGGTGAGCCTGCTGGAAGAACCGCAATCCAGCCGTGCCTTTGCTGCTTATTTAATGAAGGAGAATGAACTGTGAGCGGTGACATTCTCTTTTGGGGTATGTTTTTACTGGCTGCGATCGTGTTGATGGTTGTCTTTGGTTTGCCACGCAAAAAGAAGAAAAATGCAGGTAGTGAAAAATTTGCTATCCGCTCTATTCCTGCGCTGGAAGAATTCGCTACACGCCAGGGGTATGCCATTGAGTCTGGCACACGCTTGCATCTCTCAGCCGGCACCGCCGACATGAACACACAGAGCGCAGCGGCCACCTTGCTGGCGGTGACCAATATGGAGGTCTTGGCGCGGAACGCGGCTGCCTCGGATCGCCCGGTGGTCGCCACCACCGGCGATGGTGTGACAGCCCTGCTGCTGCAGAGCCGGTTGCATGCTGTTTATCAACGTCTGGGATTAATTGAAGACTACAACCCTCTCCTCACCCAAATGACCGGGCCTACGCCTTATTCCTATGCGGCCGGAGCAATGCCGTTGCTGCATGATGAGCATATCTCTGTCAACATTGTCACCGGCAAACTCGGTATAGAAGGCGCGCTGCTGGCAGAAGCCGGCCGCCGTGAAAACGCCTTCTTCATTGGCGCTTCCACCGATCCTTCAGGACAGGCTGTGTTGTATCCAGTGTCTGATCAACCGCTGATCGGAGAAGAGATGTTCGCAACCCGTGCCATTTTAGAACCTGACCAGCCTGCCAGTACGGCCAGCGTGAAGACACAGGATGTGCTGCGAATCGTTTTGTGTGTTACGATGCTGGGCGGAGCTTTGCTGAAACTGGTGGGGGCGCTATGAAATTGTCACTTTCTGTCATTATCGCAGTGCTCACAGGTTTGTTCATTCTGGCCGCCACCTTCCTGCCTGATCTGGGTTGGGATGCTATGCAAAGCCGTATGGTCGATTGGGCGGTGGTGCTGGCGGGAATCAGCCTGTTGATCGGCATTTTCAATCTGCTGCGCAGCCATTGGGTGCGTATGGGATTGAACCTGCCGGAAAAACCCGAAGCGGAAGCATCACAACAAGAGGGTGCACGACCAACAGATAAAGAACCACAAGCCAGAGAAGCGAAACCGGTAAAGCGCGAGAAGATCATCCGGCATGCAGACAGCGCGGTTTTGTTGTTTGGTTTTGTGGTGGCATTTATCGGGGGAGTCATCCTGACCCCGGCTAACAACTGGTATTTGCAGGCAGTTTCCTCCATTCAGGTGCCGGTAGAATCATCGCTGCTGGCTATTTTATCGATTGTCTTGCTAACCATCGTTTTCCAGTTCTTCCAGCATCATCATGATCTGATGGGGTTTGTTTTCATCGGCAGTGTGCTGGTGTTCCTGGTTCTGGGCAGCGGCTTGCTGCATTCGATGTCGGAAGCGCGTTGGGTGAAGGATGTGATCGCTGTGTTGAACGAGATCCCGCTGGCAGGCACCCGCGGTATTGTGATCGGTATCGCCCTTGGCAGCATTGTCACCGCTTTGCGGCAGCTGCTGGGGTTTGACCGTGCCTATCGGGAGTGAGAGCAATGACTGAGATTCGCTGCCCGATGTGCGCTCACATGAATCCGGAAGGGTCAATGCATTGTGAAAAATGTGATGCCCGCCTGGTGCCGATGGGAGACATCGGCAAAGCGTTGAATTTGCCCCCTGATTCACAGCCCGAAGAAGATGACCTGTCTGCCTTTCTGGAGAAGATCGTGGATGAGGGTGGGCAGGATGCAACCATTGATGACAGTCTTGATGAGGAAGTATTATCATGGCTGGATGATGAACACCCTGAGCCGATTGGTGAGGATCTGTCCGAATCGGTCACAGACGAAGAAGAAAGCGAAGAGCTTGATTTCCGGTCGTTGGTAGAAGAGGAAATCGACGAAAAAGCTATCACCAATTGGCTCTCGAAGACCTCTGAGGATGAGGGTGAAACAGAAGAAAAGCCTGATTGGATGACCCTGGTGGTCAGTGAACCTGATGAGGATCTTTCTGAGGTCGAGAGCTGGTTTGAACAGCCCGCTGAGACATCCTTTGAAGAAGAAGCCCAAAAAGAATCAAAGAAAGAAGAATTATTAACGGCACCATTGCCCGATTGGCTGGATGAACAACCGGACAAAATGGCATTTGAAGAGTTCGAAGCAGTGGATTTCACTGCTCAATTGCCAGATTGGATGGAAGCAACCGGCGGTGAAGAAGATGAGCTGTTTGATGTGGATGAAGTTGTTGAGGAAGAAGAAAAGCAAGCTGACGAGGTTGAAGAGCTTCAGTTCACAGCCCAGCTGCCTGATTGGATGACTGAGGTAGAAGAGACGGCTGGGGTGAATGCGACTGTGGCCCTGCCTGAAGAAGAAGAATTGCCGGATTGGTTCACCCAGGAATTGGATGAGGAAACCCTGGAGCAGTTGGAGCCACCTTCTGTGGAAAGTGGTCAACAAGAGACCGGGTCTAAATCCCTGCCAGTTCCCAAAGTAAGTACAGGCGCATTGCCCTGGATGGGCGGAGAGCCTTTGGGAGAGGAGTCGGCAGAAGAAGAAACCGGCCAGGAAGAATTTGAACTGCCGACTTCTGCGGCTGAGCCCAGTCCGGTTGAAAAACTCCCGCGTATACAAACCGGAGCATTGCCCTGGTTAAGTAACGAGCGGGAGGAAGACGAATGGGTACCCAGCGCTGAGAGTGAGGATGTGGGCGAGCCAGAAAGCGAAGAGCTTGTTGCGCCAACAGTGGAAAGCATACAACCTGACATCGAAGAAGCTCCCGTAGAAGAACCAAATGTTGAGCCTTCCGTCCCAGTGGTTGCAGACGATGAGTTTGCCATGCCGTTGGACGAATTCATCGTTGACATTGCATCAGAGGCAGATGAAACTTTGTCACCTGATGAAGAAGAGGCTGAACCGATGTCCTTAGAAGATGTGATGGCTGAGGAGGAGGTCTTCTTCACCGAAGAATCACTGTCAATGGAGCCCGCGGAAGAAGCGCCTGCGGAGGAAGCCACCGAGGTGGAAGGAGCCGCAGAAGTTTCAAAGTCATGGCCCAATTTCCTGGAAACAGCCGACAAACTGGGCGCGGAAGAAGAACTGCCCGAATGGTTTGCAAAAACCGGCGGCGGGAAAATCAACCAGCCTGCAGAAACAGCAACAGATGAAGCTGTTGCAGCAGAAGAGCCTGGTATGATTGTGCCTGAAGAGCCGGCGATCGAGGAACCACCCGCCAAAAAACGCCAAAGCACCTGGACATTGTTATTTGGCGGCCGCAAAAAGAAAGAAGAGTCGCAGCGTTTGCAAGCGGTTGAAACACCTCCTGAACCTGTTGCGGAGCCAGAACCGGAAGAAGAAGCGGAGATAATCGAACCAGAACCCGTAGCGGCAGAAGATGAGGCTGCCGCTGAGCCTCCACAAGAAGGTGAGTGGGACCTTTCCACCATTCTTTCTGACTCGCAACCGCTGACAACAGAGCCTGATGATGAATCAATTGTTCAAGAGATCAAAGGCGATCTGATGGATTCCGCCTGGCTGGTGGATGAGAGCGGGAAACCGCTGGTAGAAGAGATTGACGATGGCCAGGCAGACGGTGGCGTTGAAGCGACTGAGCTAGAAGCAAAACCAGGCCTGACAATGCCTCAAGAAGAGGAACAAAAAACGGTCGAAGTGCCCTCAGATGGCATGTCCAGCCTGGATCGCCTGACCGCTGCGTTGGGTTTGGGAGAAGAAGAGGACACAGAAGAACTTGCCGATGAAGACCTGATCGGCTTTGCCGGCACTACGGAACTGCCCGCCTGGATGATGGGCGATGCAGATCAGGAGGCGGAAGCCACCGCCATGCTGGATGCTGCTTTGGGTGAAACCAAAATGCAGCCGGAAGCCATGACGGCAGACCTGCCAGACTGGCTGGCAGAAGCCGATGAAGAGATGGATGATGAGGATGCGATCCTTCTTCCAGAACCCGAAGAAGAAGAGTCGGTTTTTGAAGAAATGAATGAAGTTGACGAGGTGGAACAGCCTGAAAAGGTTGGTTCTACGGCTGAACTGCCTGCCTGGCTGGAAGATGATGAGATTGAAGAGGAAGATGATCTCATCACGTCTGTTTCTGGCGAACTCACTGATTCTCAATACACAGATTGGTTGGCGGAGTTTGAGGTAAATGATGAGATTGAGGAGACAAAGGGCGAAACAGGCGAAGGTGAACCCGAAGAAGATGGCACAGCGGTTTTGCCTGATTGGCTGCTGGAAAGCGACCAGGAGCCGCAAATATCGGATGAGGCAATTGAGGACCTGTTCCCAGCAACTTCTGCCCTGACCGGATCAACTGCCGGCTTGCCCGATTGGCTCTCCACTTATGCTGACGATGAAGAGGAAGAAGAAAAGATTGCCGAAGTCACCCATATCGAGATCATTGAAGAACCTGATGATTTGGATGATTGGCTGGCCGAGCCTGATGAAGAGGAAGAACAGCCTTTGGTGGTCAGTGATACGGATGAATTAAATGAATGGGTGCAGGAGCATGGCATCCAATTTCCAACGATGGACGAAGACATAGACGAAGATGAGGAACCACTGAATGATGAAGTGATTCCTGTCGATGTCAGGAAAGACCTGCCGGATTGGGTGTTTGAACTGGAGCCTGAAGATGAGGGTGAACCTATCCCTGAGTTGAACGGAGCCAGGACAGCAGAATTACCCGCATGGCTGGTTGCCGGCGATGAATCTCCTGAGGTGGCAGAATCACGCCAGGAAGAACTGGCAGATGCAGAATTCTTCGATTTTCTGGTACCCGATGACAGCACGGCCGCCACCACCGTCTTCACTTTGGACGATGAATTAGGCGATGAATTGGATGAAGAATTCGTGGAAGAAGACGACGATCTGCGGTCTCTGATCATGTCGGAAAGCACCTATGCGCCAACAGTAGAATTGGACAGCCAGTCAGAATGGCTGAGTTCTTATGGAGAGGAAGAAAGCGTTCCCGACACCACTCTCGACGATGAAGAGGTGCATGAGGTAGAGGAAATTCCCGAATGGGTGCAACTGGCTGACACCACAGGCGAGTGGGAAGAAGGGACAGAAGCTTTCGGTGCGGCACTAAAATTTGATACCTTTGAAGAAGAAAGCATCAAAGAAATCCCCAATGAAGATCGCAATATTCAATTGATGGAGCGCATTCTGCTTTCTGAGAAGAAAGCGGTGCCCGTGCCGCGCACACGCCAGCGCAACCGGCAGCTAACGCTGCGGTTAACGATCACACTGCTGATGATTGCGTTGGTAGCGGTAGGTTTGTATTATCTGCCAATACCGCTACCGAATTTCATCGCCAATGCCCCCCTGCAGGTGGTGCAGTTCCATCAGCAGATGCAATATTTCCAACAGACCGCACCTGACAAACCGGTATTGATGGTGTTTGACCTGCAGCCTGCCTATGAGGGTGAGTTGTCGGTGTATGCCGAACTGCCTCTCAAAGCTTTAATGGAGAATGATGCCCACATCTTCACCTTCAGCACAGTGCCGGAAGGCGCCGCACTGGCACAGAAGATGATGGTGGATGTGGTTATGGCAAATAATCTGGTGTATAACACCCAGAGTCAGGCGATGAATCTGGGCTACCTGCCGGGCGGTGCCGCTGCCATCAGAGATTTTGCGCTGAACATGCGTTTCACGGTACACGGGTTGGATGTGGGCGTAAACGGAGCCTACATTTGGGAACATCCCAGCACATCAGATATTGATAGTCTGGATGATTTTGCCATGGTGATTGTGATGACCGATGATTTGGACAAAGCCAGGTTGTGGATCGAGCAATCCAGCCTGTATCTGCCTGCCTCCACACCCTTGTTGATGGTTTCCAGCGCCAAGGTGACCCCGCTGCTCAAACCCTATCTGCTGACCGGGCAATTGAGCGGTCTGATCGGCAATCCCATTGACGCAGCCGCCTATGCCACACTATCCAATGAAACCAGCAGGGTGATCTATTTCTGGAAAGCCTATGAACTGGGTATCTATTTGATGATGGCCAGCGTTTTTGGCGGCGCTGTTTACTTGATCGTCAATCAAATGCGCAAAGAGAAAAACGGCAGCATGCGGGGAGGCAAGTGATGACGACTTTCTGGCTTTTTGTGGGCTTCTTCCTCTCCTTAATGGTGTTGAGTTATCTGGTTGGTGACAATCCGATGTTCCGTCTGGCCATTTATCTGTTCATTGGTGTGACGGCGGGCTACCTGGCGGTGATGATCATCTATCAGATCATTTTGCCAAAACTGGTGCTGCCGATCAAATGGGGCGGAGAATACTTCCTTTGGTCATTGGTGCCATGGGCTTTGTCCATCATGCTGGTAACAAGATTGTTCCCCAAGGTTTCACGCCTCGGTAATATCCCGCTGGCCTATCTGGTGGGTGTTTCTTCTGCCGTCATTATCAGCGGTGCCTTGATGGGGACATTGGCAACCCAGGTATTCAGTGTGATTAACCTGTTTGATTTGGATAGACAGACACAGGGCGCATTTTGGTCTTTGGTGGAGGGTGTGTACGTTTTGTTCGGTACAGTCTCGACATTGCTATATTTTCAATTTTTTGCGCCCAAAGAAAGCCCCGGCAAGCCTAACCGGCTCGGGAAATGGATCAAGGTTTTGCGCTTTATCGGGCAAATTTTCCTCTCGATGACACTGGGGGCGCTGTTTGCCGGCGCCTATCTGACGGCGTTGATGGCAATGATCACGCGCATCAATGAACTGGGTTATGTATTCTGGATGATATTCTCGCGGTAACTGGATAACTATGGCCGAACACAGCACAACCATTCTCATCATCGATATCGGGGCGGTAGAAACCACCGCCACACTGCTCATGCATGTGGATGGGCGCTATGAGCTGACCGGTCAGGGAGTCACCAATTCTACCTGTTATGCGCCAACATTCGATGTGTGGCATGGCTGTGTATCTGCCATTCGCAAGCTGGAAGGGCGCACCCAACGGTTGATTCTGGCAAATGACGAGTCTGTCATCCATCCGACCAATCTGCGCGGTGAAGGCGTTGACTATGTGGTGGTAACCACCTCAGCTGGCCCTTCGTTGAAACTGGTAGCGGCTGGTTTGTTGGAGGATGTTTCTTTGAAGTCCTGCCGCCGCCTGGCTGCCAGTGTGGGCGGCAAGCTGGTGGATCAAATCAGCCTGACCAAAGGCAGCGCCGTGGATGCTCACCTGGATCGTGCGTTGAAAACCCGTCCGGAGATCATTGTGCTGGCGGGGGGAACCGAAGGCGGTGCATCGCGTGCTGTTATCAAAACCGCTGAGTTGATCAAAGCCGTGTGCCATTTGCTGCCTGGCAGCAAACGGCCGGCGGTGTTGTATGCTGGCAACCAGGCGATTGCCGACCAGATCAAAGCGATGTTAGATGGACAGACTGAAGTGATCGCGGTTGCCAATATTCGTCCAAGCATGGAGAAAGAAAGCCTGTCAGCCGCACAATATGCGCTGGCTGAAATACTTGCCTATATCCGCACCAAGCAAGTGGGCGGGTTGAACCGGGCTGCCCAGAATAGTGTTCTGCCGTTGCTTCCCACCTCGTTCACTTTCGGGAGAACAATGCGTTTGTTAAGTACCTATACAGTGACTGAACGCAATCCGGTGCTGGGCGTTAGTGTGGAAAGCAACCAGACGACCCTCGCGGATGCATTCCGCGGAAGCCTGCGGTTGGATGTCTTGCCGTATGGCACCGGCACAGGCGTGAGCACGCTGTTGGAGAATACCAGGCTGGAAGAAATTCAGCAATGGATTGCCTCAGATTTGCCGTCCGTGATGGTGCGCGACTATCTCCATCAAAAAGCGTTGTATCCTGCCAGTGTGCCCATTGACCAGGAATCGCTGCTGATCGAACAGGCCATGATTCGGGTGATTTTGCAGTTGTCAATGACGCATGCGCGCCAACTGTTTGAAAAACCCAACAATGGTTTCACCAAGATCGTTGCAGCGGGGAATGCGCTGACCAATGGCCCGACCATCCGTCATAGCTTGTTGATGCTGCTGGATGGCATTCAACCCAGTGGTTTGACCCAATTTGTGCTGGATGAAGGGCAGTTGATGGCAGCAATCGGCGCTGCGGCAGCCATTGATTCGGCAGTGCCCGTGCATATGCTGGCATCATCCTTGTTTGCCGAACTGGGCACGGTGATCTCGCCGGTTAGTGAAGAGAAAATCGATCGGCCAATCGTTCATGCCAAATTGCACTATCAGGATGGCAGTGATGTGACCTTTGAGGTCAAAAAAGGCGAAATCAAGGTGGTACCATTGCAGCCCCGACAAGAGGCTGAACTGGAGATCACTGCGCTGGGGCGCACATGGATCACAGAAAACCCTGTCCGTACTCGCTTGATTACCAAAATCGTTGGCGGGTTGTGCGGCCTGGTGATTGACGGCCGCGGACGCCCGATCTACCTGCCTTCTACTCGTGATGACCTGTTGTTTTTGCAGCAAACCTGGCGGCAGCAGATTGGTATCAGCAGCCAGGTGATGGCAGGCAGACAATGAGGAGGGCACTGATATGATAGCATCCGTGACTGTGATCAATGGCCTGGTAGGATTTCAGCGCCCGCGTCTGCTGCCGGTGGATGGCCATGTTGTGGCGCATATCGGGCAGCAGGTGATGCCGGAAACAGTGCTGGCAGAAGCCATCATTGCCCCGCATGTCGAAGTTCTGGATGCGAGGGTGGTTTTCAGCGGCGTCAATCGCGCCAACATGAAAGAGATGATCGAACGCAATGTGGGCGAGAAGGTTGAAAAAGGTGATGTCATCATTGCCACTGGCGGAAAACTGAACCGTGTGCTGCGAGCCACCACAGCTGGCATTATTCGCTCTATCAGCACCAGCCAGGTGTTGTTAGAAGCAGCGCGCAAGCCCTTCCAGTTGCGGGCAGGGTATACGGGAACAGTCCAGGAGATCATCCCGGAGCGGGGTGTGATGCTTCGCATGCAGGGCTCTTTGGTACAGGGGGTGTGGGGTAACGGTCACCTGATGACCGGGAAATTAATTTCTGCTACGATTGATGCCCGCAAACCGCTGCAGCCGGAAGATCTGCGTGGTGAATGCGTGGATGCGATCGTTCTGGCAGGACGCTGCCGGGATGCTGATACCTTGCAGCGAGCAGCGATGCTGCCGGTGCGTGGTTTGATCCTGGGTACGATATCATCCCATCTGATCCCGATGGTGCGGTCGTTGAAGTTCCCGGTGATGGTTGTGAATGGTTTCAGCCCTGCGGGCATGGATGAAAGCGCGTATCGCCTGCTGCGCAGCAATCAGGGCAGGCGGGTATCACTGCTGGCGCAGGCATGGGACCGTGAATTGGGCATTCGGCCAGAGGTATTCATTCCGCTGCCGGCTGAAGATATTCGCTTGGTCCAGGAATTGATCGATTATCGCGAAGGTCTTACCGTGCGCATCAACACACTGCCTTACATGGCGCAGGTGGGCGCCATTTCTTTTGTGCATCCTGACAAAGTCACCTTGCCCAACGGGTTGATGGCAAGGGCAGCGGATGTGACCCTAAAAAATGGGCAGTCAATCCTGGTACCACTCAACAATTTGGATGTGCTAGAATGAGCATATCATCATGAATGGGTTGTTTTGACCTGGTCATAAACTTGCAACATCTCACGTGATGGTTTTCCATGAGGAGAAACGATTATGTCATCGAATGAAAATAACGATTATCAGTTTTACAGCAATGAAGGAACCGCGCCGTTAGGGGATTCTGACGCTATTCCGCCATTTGAGATCGAGGAAAGCACCGCGGATACCCTGGAAGAATATGCGGCAGATGAGGATGCACCTGCATCACGCAACAATCGCATGTTTATGATTGCGTTAGGGGTGTTGGCGGCGGTCTTCATTCTGGCAATCATTGGCATGATCGTGCTCTCCACGATGATTATGCCCGCACAGAATGCGAGCCGCACGCAAGCCGCCATGGACATCCTGTATGGCAACCAGCAGACAGTCGAGGCTGCTACCACGACAGCTGAATCCTTTGCGGTGGCGGCTGAATTAACCCGCATTGCCCAGGATACTGCCCCGACAGCCACAGATGTACCACCCCAGCCGACTGCTACCGAAACAGTGATGGTGCCTGAAGAGCCAACTCCAACCGAAGTACCTCCCCAGGAGGAGATTGACCTGACTGCCACCAGCGAAGCGGCGGAGGCATTCTCACAGACTGCCACCGTTGAGGCGTTACTGACCCAGGTGGCGGCCAGTCCGACGCCAACCGAAGAGGCGGAAATGCTTGAGCCGACCCCTAACGCAGCGCAGTTGACGGCTACGGCGCTGGCAGAGCAAGGCGATGAGCAACTGCCCGATACTGGCTTCTTTGACGGTGGTAATTACTTCGTAGTTGCCCTTGCAGCAGTCGGACTGGTAGCCGTCATCATTGTAGCCCGCAAGTTACGCAGCGCGTAATTCATTCAATAGGCAAAAAAAATCCCTGCTCATTGAATAGGGATTTTTTTTATGTGCGTTGCACTAACTGACAGAATCGGCGATCTGTTTGCCGAAATCCAGCAAAGCTTTGACCATTTCAGGGCTGCGTCCTTCGGCATAAACGCGCAGGACGGGTTCGGTGCCGGAGGGGCGGATCAACAGCCAGGAATCATCCGCCATAATATATTTGATGCCATCGTTGGTGAGTATATCGGCGACTTTTTCGGGGCCGATGGCGGCGGGAGCTTTGTTGATCAAGTCTGCTACCAACACATTCTTGGAAACAGGATGCAAAAGGCGCATATCACTGCGCTCATAAAAGGCCGGGCCGACCTCTTCCAATAATTCTTTGACCAGCACGCCCAGCGGTTTACCGGCGGAAGCAACAATCTCAAGCAGAAGCAATCCCATCAGGATGCCGTCGCCTTCGGGGATGTGGCCTTTGAAGGAGATACCGCCCGATTCTTCGCCGCCGATGAGGACATCATTGTGAAGCATATGATCGGCGATATGGTTGAAACCGACCGGGGTTTCATAGACCGGCAGGCCATATTGTTTTGCCAGGCGGTCGACCATGCGCGTGGTAGAAACGGTGCGCACCACAGCACCGGTCATACCGCGTACTTCCACCAGGTGTTTGAGCGCCAGCGCCATGATCTTGTGAGGATCTACGAAATTGCTGCATTCATCCACCGCACCGATGCGGTCGGCATCGCCGTCAGTTGCCAGGCCGATGCTGCCCTGTCCCGAAGCAATCGCGCCCATCAGCGGACCCAGATGTTTGGCGATGGGTTCGGGGTGACAGCCACCAAAGCCGGGGTTCATGTCACTGCGAATCTCGATCACCTCGCAGGAGGTTCCCTGCAGGATACCTTTGATCGTGCCGCGGCCGGAGCCGTACATGGAATCGACTACCACATGCATGGGTTCTTCTGAGAACAGGTCAAAATTGATCAGGGTGCGCAGGTGGTTGTAATAGGCTGGAATGGGGTTGAAACGCTGGATGAGACCCTGCTCCTTGGCGGTATCGTATTCCATCAGGTTGGGGCCGCGTGCCTGCTCTTCGTTATCATTGAGGTACACTTCCACTTTGGCGCACTGCTCGGGTGAGGCAGAACCGCCAAAAGCGGCTTTCACTTTGACGCCATTGTAGCGGGGGGCGTTGTGTGAGGCGGTGATCATAATACCTGCCACAGCATTCATTTGCGCCACCGTGAAACTGATGGCAGGGGTGGGGCAATCGGATTGGGTCAGCAGCACCTTGAAGCCGTTGGCTGCCAACACACGCGCCACCTCAGAGCCGTAACGGTCAGAGAGAAAACGAGAATCAAATCCGACAATGACTTTGTCAAAATCGGGGGTTTGTTTCAGCATTTGGGGGTCATTCCACGTTTTGGAGCGAATGGTATCGGCGATTGCCTGAGCGACCATGCGCAGGTTGTGAAAGGTAAAGGTTTCTGAGATGACGGCGCGCCAGCCATCGGTTCCAAAGTTAATCGGCATTGTTCAATCTCCCAAAAAAGTTGTGGTTAATCAAAGATCAAATAAATTCTAAGCATCCACCCCTCAACAGATTCATCCCACAAAGGTGTAATGCGAACCCAGGTACCATTTTCATTGATGACCGATTCATACACTTTGACCCGTGAATTGTTCAGCAGGGTGGTGTAGGGTGGTTCCAGCGGTAGAGCGCTGAAGTAAGGACCCTGGCGGACGATAGAACCGCCGCCAGTTTCGGCGTAAACCACGGCATACATGGGCGTTACCGTAATCTGCGGGGTGAAGGTGATGGTAGGTGTTGCAGAGGGTATCGCTTTGGTGGCTGTGGCGGTCGGGGTGATCGGGGTCATGGTGGCAGTGGCAGGTATCCCTGTCGGAATGGCTTCAGCGGTCAAGGTCATGGCAAGCGCCGCGTCAGGGGTCGAGGTGGGGGAGGGTGTGCGTGTAGCAGTTGGTTCGCTGGAGGTGGGCCGCAGGGTGGGCAGGGCGGCAGCTTCCAGCGGGGGCATTTGCGGTAATTCGATGGAACCGTTGATTAAAACAGCGCCTACCAGGCAAAGCACCACCAGTCCGCCGGTCAGGGCATATCCCAACGTGCCGTTGGGGCGTAAGCCCAACACCGCCAGGGTGACGGCACCCAGCAAGACCGTCCAGCAAACATGCAGCAGCAGGGTGATCAATGCGGAGGTGAACAAACCCGGAATCTGGCTGGTGAGGCCGAAGCCCGCCACCGCCGCCGGCAGCAGCAGTTCATAGGCGACCGCGGCGCTGATCAGGTGTGGTTTTTGCGCAGGCACTTTTGCCAATCGATAGATGATAAGCACGCTGCCAAAGGTCAATAGAAGCAGGTCAGCCACACTGACAAAGGCGAGCTGGTGAGCCATCACATAATTGCCTGGCTGGGTGCCGTCGGCCCACCAACCAGCAATCACGCCGCCGCCGAAGAACATCAACAGACCGATCAGCAGTGAGACGAAGGATTGGATAAAGAAATGCCATGAGCCGACCAGGGTGCCAAGAGCAAGACCGACCACGGGTGCCAGAAACGGCGCGATGATCACAGTCAATACAAAAAAGGCAGGGGCATCCGTCAGCAGGGCAATGCCAGCCATTATGGCGGCAAGAATGCTTAATGCAAAGAATAGCAGGGAAGGGGTGGCCTGGTGGGTGAGCTGGTTGAGAAATTGTACGCGGCTGTTTTTTCCCTGGGGCACAATGCGGCGGCTCTGCCGCCTGCGCCTCGCCCGAGACAGCGGTGGTTCTTCCGGTTGCAGCAATTCAGGTTGTTGAAAGCTCATTGAGGTTGTTTGCCCTTTCCAATTACGGTCAATTATATCGCAACCAGGGCAAATCACCAATTGGGCCTGACAATGCTGTAGGGATGTTGTATCGATG
>Ga0334889_1002943_pt1 | contig 17856 bp, 11 predicted proteins | sample GraSluR1_MG_2_FD_207222 | JGI IMG/M metagenome (GOLD analysis project Ga0334889, IMG submission 207222) | Sludge microbial communities from methane-producing bioreactor in Wageningen University, Netherlands - Granular Sludge_8_08-R1 | ecosystem: Engineered > Bioreactor > Anaerobic > Unclassified... | reverse complement strand
GCACGGATTAAACCTTCCAGCATCAACTTATGGGTGTACTTCCGCGCCCCCCGGCTGATCTGAATGATGAACGGGGCCTGGCTGTCAAGATTCCCCTGGAAAAGACCCATCGTCTGTTCCAGATTATTGATGTTATACGCACCCAATGCGTATTTTCCATACGCTGCTTTAAACAGCTCCTTGGTTGTAACAATCATGGTGCACTCCTTAAATTTTATGAGCTGCGGGATGCATCATCCCCAGCTTAGCTTAAGAACATCGGTACGCCGAGAAAATCACGTACCTTCGGACGATAGTTTTCAATATCGTAATATGCCTGAATATCCACGCGTTTCACACCGGCAGTGATCATATCAATCGGCACAGTCGTATATTTGCCGCCGTGCAAAGCAACCATTTTCCCGGTCTCGTTACGGCGAATCAACTGCACCGCCAGATGGCCGAAAGACATTGCCACCATGCGATCCAGCGAATCCGGCGCGCCAGAGCGCATCAAATATCCAAGCTGCTGGTACATGATCCCGGTACCCGTACGTCGTTTGATTTCTTCAGCAACCAGATCACCAATGCCGCCCAGTTTGCGGTGTCCATAAGCATCCGCCTCACCTGATTCAATGATCTGCCCCCCCTTCAAAGTTGCCCCTTCAGAAATCGTCATAATCGCATAATGGGAAGGATTGTTTCGGCGGTCCTCGACAAGGAATTCAGCCAATTTTTCGATATCAAACGGCACTTCAGAAATAATTGCGCGGTCCACATAAGATAAATAGGCGCTGATCAAGCTGGTTTCCCCTGAATTACGGCCAAACAGTTCTATCACCCCAATGCGCTCATGGGAGCCAATCGAAGTACGCATATTGGTGATAAATTCTACACTGCGCGTGACCGCTGTTGAAAACCCAATACAGTAATCCGTTCCAAACACATCGTTGTCCATCGTCTTGGGAATGGCCACTGCCGGATACCCTTCTTTATGCAGGCGGGCAGAGTAACTCAGCGTGTCATCGCCGCCAATCGTGACCAGCACGTCAATTCCCAAATGCTCGAGAACATTGATCACATGGTCGGTATAATCCATCGTGCCGGTTTCTTTGTTCAATGTGCCGTATTTCGAATTTTTCAAAAAGTCAGGAATGTCATTTTCCGCGACTTTTCCGGGATTGGTACGAGATGTATGCAAAAAAGTACCGCCAGTGCGGTCAATCTTGCGAACTTCCTCTGTCGTCAATTCGCGAATATAATAATCATGGGTTGAAGGCTCGTCCAGATTGTAATTCAATAGCCCGCCCCAGCCGCGACGGATCCCAATCACCCGGTATCCTTCTTCAATGGCACTCATCGCGACTGCCTTCATTGCAGGATTCAATCCCGGCACGTCTCCACCACCGGTCATCATTGCAATCGTTTTTTTGCTCACAAACTCCTCCTAAAAATAATAATATCGTAATGAATTTTTATCGCACAGAAGCTTCCAATGCCGGTACCTGGAAACTGATCCGGCTGCCTTTTCCAGGCGCCGAATCGATTTCAATACTGCCACCCAACATATCCACCCGCTCACGAATTAACTTCAGACCAAGATTGTCTGCATCGTTCACCGTCGCCGGGTTAAACCCTTTCCCATTGTCACTGACCGATACCTTCACCATTTTTTCATCCAGCACCAGCTCCACCGTAATTTCAATTTTTACCGGATGGTCCTTATTATGGTTAACCGCATTTCCCATCATTTCCTGCATCGCCCGGAACAACATTGCCTCAAGATACGGTTCAAGCCGGCGTTCCTGTCCTTTGATGGAAACATTCACATCAACACCGTGCTGCTCGCGGAACGTCTCAATATACCGTTGGATCGTCGGAAACAATCCCAGATCGTCCAGCATCATCGGACGCAGTTCCTGGATGAATCCGCGTACTTCCTGGAAGGTAGCCATGGCCTCTTTCTTCAACTTGCCAAGTTCCTCTTTCGCTTTTTCAGCATCAATGTCAAAATAACGGACAGCGATGTCGGTGCGGATAAAGAAATTGGACAAGGTCTGCGCCGGACCGTCATGCATCAATCGGGATAACCGCTGGCGTTCCGACTCCTGCGCATTGATCACCATTTCAAGCACCGCAGCGCCGCCGCTGCCGGCGGTTGCCACGCCCTGCCCTTCAGCAAACACATTTTTCTTCACCAGTTCAAGCATCGCCACATAGCGCTGTAAACCTGCCTGGTCACTGGTCAATTTTTCGAGCTGGCTGCGCATCACCAGCAGTCGTTGTTGTGCCTCCAAAGCAGCATCATAAGCTGCACGAATATCTTCGCGCGGCAACGATTCGTACTGGCTCTGCACCTGCTGCAAGTGACCGGTAATCACTGAATTACGCTGGGTCAATTTTGACATTTCAGCCTGGCTTTGCTCCAGCATCAGGCTGACTTCCTTCAAAGAACGTCTGGAATCTTCCAGGTCTTCATTGATGTTCTGTTGGACTTTTTCCCACGTTTTTTCTGATGATTGGGCATCCTCTGACATGAGATAAATCTCTCCTTTGAATGCTAAATAAAGTACCCGCAAGACCAGCTAAATCGCCCGGCCAATCTAAAGAAGTATAGCACAGAGTGGTCTATACATGCAATAAATTCAGGCTGGAACACGAACATTTGTACAGCGCCAGCCTCCCTATCGCCACTCATAAATGCGCATGTTTTCCCCACCTGCAAGCGGTGCATACGCTCCATCTGTTTGGAAAACCAGCTTTGCGTTTTTCGGCAGATCAACATACCAGTCAGGGAACGTCATTAAATAATCCACTCCCGCCTCATCCAAATGAGCAGCCAGCCGTTCTTCATCCCGAATGAACGGGATCACATCCGGTGAAATTAACCCCGCCAGGTCCACCACATTCCGCCCTCCATAAAATCCCAGCGCCCCGATGTCATGGGCGGCAATCAGTGCGTCCTCAGGCGTATTTTCAGCAATCCACACTGCCGCCGCTACCATTTCTGTGTTGATGATCGCTACATCCAGCCGATACGCTTGGACTGCTCCGATCATCAGAAAAGCCGCCAGGATCAATATTAACGTCATTGCCCATGCTTTTTGCAGCAAGACCAGGAACCGCTTCCGGTGCAAATACACCTGCCAGATATCCCGTGTTCCCATTAATCCCAGCACAAAGAAAACCGGCATCGCCGGCATCAAATAGCGTCCATGCTGGTAATCAACCGGCAAACGCATTGCATAAATGACCGTATATCCCAGCCACCACAACCCCGCGGACTGGATCGCCCAGTTCTTCTTCAAAACAGACTGCCACAAAACCCGCACAAAACCGGGCAGCAGCAGCACGCCTGCCCCCACCACCGGCAGCTTCGCCAGCAAGAAAAACCGTGACAGGAAAGGTGCCTCCAGCCGGATGGCATATTCGGCCTGTTTGGCAAAAAACGTATTCGGCCACCACGACCCGGCCAAAAAATGATTGAACACCAGATACGGTAAAAATCCCATCAGAAAACCGCCCAAGGCCAGCCCCATCGCGCGTAGTTTTTTACTATACGTCGCTTCAGTGAAAAACGCCACGTACGCAATCGGCCCCAGCAAGGTCAGGCCGTCGGGACGCAGCCACACGATCAAACCAACCAGCAATCCCTTAACCAGCCAGCCAGCCTTCTTTTCCGCAAGCCGCCAAAACACGAACAGAATCATCGCCGCATACAGGATCGTTTCCATCCCGGAGGCTGCCGCCCACACCAGGTGCCACTCAAAAGCCAGGAACAAACCCGCCCAGGGAATCTTGCCCGTCTTCAGCTTGCTATACTGCGCAAACCACTGCTCACCCCACCATGCTGCGCCCAGCAGCCCCAGGCCGCCCAGCAGCATCGTCCACACATAACCATTTTGTCCGATCAGATATGCCAGCGCGATCAAGGCCGACCACAAAGGCGCGGTTGATCCGCCCGAAGGCAGACCAGGAATAAATGACCACTCCCCATACTGCGCCAGATTCCGCGCATACGTCTGATGGATCCAGGCATCATCCAGTGGATACCCCGTCCCCGACAGCAAACTGCTGGCGAGGACATATCCGCCCACCGCCAAGAAAACACTGCCAGCCAGGAGCCAAAACTTGCGTTGAGAAACGGTCACGATTCCCTCACCGTTCACCCACAAATTCAAATAAATAAGCATCTCCCACCGCCGACAAATACCGCAGTCCGGGCACATCGCCAGGGTTTTCATACAGCGCATCCAGGCCATCCACATGGTCTGCTTCCAGGACCAGAACGCTTGCGCCATATCGCTGCGCCGCCAGCCAGGCCGTATCTGGCCCGCCGTCCGGCGTTACAATGGCGCTGCGCCCCGTGGCAGCGTATAAACCTGCCGGATTATTGATCATCACAAGATCATCTGGCAGCATACCCAGCTTTGCCAGCTCAGCATCATACACGGATTGCCGCTCCCAGCTATTCTGCCATGCAGGGTTTTCCAAACTCCCGCCCACGACCCGCTGCCAGAACAAAAAACCCGTCAACAGAATGCTCAGCAACACAAGTCCAATCCCAAAAACATTCCCTGCAATATCAATATCCCAGTTGCGCTTTCTGCTGCCCCAGTCCACAAAAGCATCCAGCCCAAAAGGCACACTCGCCCACAGCACTGGCTGCAGCGCCGCGCCAGAATGAAAAAACCCGCCCCGTGCTCCGGCATAAGGAAACACAAAACTCATCACGCCCACAATCGCCAGCCATAAACCCGCTCCCAGCAGGACCCGTCTGTCGCGGCGCAAACGCCACAGCCCGGCAATCATCAACGGCAGCAGAAAAATCAAACCCTGCACTGCCAGCGTTGTCTGCAAATTCGACCACAAAGCCGCCAGACGGTCTGTGAAGATCACGCCCCATCCCGAAGCAAGCCAGGTGGATGCAGTCAATTGATCCGCCGGATATTGGAAGATCTCATTGTAATTTCTCAGCCATAACGCACGTGATCCGCCCGGCGGCATCAACCCGCCAAACGCCTGCAAATTTCGCAGGAACCACGGTCCTATCACCAACAGATATCCCCCCGTCATGCAACCAAAAACTGCCACCATTTTTCCTGCCGCTGCTTTCTGGTTCCCTCGATACACCCAGCCTGCCGCAAGCAGCCCTGCAGCCAGCCAAAGAAAACCATCCGCACGGGTCAGGTGCATCAGGCCTGTGATGACACCCGGAATCAAAAACCAGCAGGGTTTTGTTGTTTCACCATCCGGTTTTCCAAACACCGTCAGAAAGAAAAGGCTCCCCAGCACCATCACCAGGGTGAACCCTTCCGTCAGCGTGGTGTACATCACATAAAACCCGGAGAACACCCCCAGCAAACCCGCCAGGATGGCTCCGCGCCTGTCCTGTCCCAACCGCTGTGCCAGCAATGCCGTCAAGGGCGGGATCAAACCAGACAAAAGAATAAAGAAAAACCGGCCGGCAAAGAAGCTCCCCCGCTGGAATAAAAACATGCCTGCTGACGCCACCAACGAAGGCAGCGGCATCCAGTACGCGTGGGAGGGATGCGGCAGTCCGACCGGATCATCTAGATAATTCCACAGGATCATCTCGGTGAAACCCTGCCCCTGAAACAGCCGCAGCCCGCCGCTGAAATAATACTCTGCATCCGTATACCCCGGCACACGCTGCACAAAACTCACCCCCAGGGCTAACGCCAGACCCAGCAAATAAAGAAGCATATAATCCTGTTTGCGCAGTTTAGCGTTCAAAACGGTATACCTCTAAATCGTTGAAAACTTTCACAGCCGTCTGCTGATAATGCGCCTCAAGCCAGGCAAGCTGCGGATGAGCCCTCCCTTGCAAAACCGCATATTCCTCAATCGCCTGCATGAACACCACAAAATACACCCGCTCTGCCCCGTCTGCCGCCAACCCAATATTCGCAGCCGGGAAGCGCTGCATCGCTTCTTGAGATGCATAAGCCAGCGTGTCATTATGCGACCCGGCCTCATCCGCAATGAATTCCTGCTCAATGTCCGGCGCATACACCAAAAACGGGAATGCGCTTAATTTGTTGTCATGGATCAATCGATCTCCCGGCTGCATTTCTTCTTGCAGCATTGCCACAGCCTCAGCAAACGGCGAACGTGGAAACTGCCGGAAGGTCTGCTGGTACGGCAGGGAGATCAGACAGGCCGCCACAAAACTCGCCATCACAAAAATCCCGATCTTTTTTTCCCAGCCCTGGGCAATCATATGCCCAGCCAGTCCCGCATACAGAAACCCGGAGATAAGAAACCCCCTCGGCACAAATACTGGCCGCATTACATACGACAACACAAACAGCAGCACCGGCGGGGTCAGCCCCATTACGGACAGCAAGAGAATACGCTCCCTGTCAGCTTTCATCCGCGCCAGTTCCAGGATCACAATCACCAGAATATACAGACTGAGCACCAGGGCGATCACAAACCATATCCCCGGCAGCGGCAGGCTGGCCGTGAACAGCACCAGCGCCTGCAAGACCTCCACCAGTCCGGGGCGCGGCGTCCAGAAAGCACCCTGAATCTTTTCCACCTGCCCCGGAACCATCAGCAGCCACGGCGCTGCCAGCAGGGCAATCGCCGCCTGGGCGATACACAGCTTGAGCAGCAGCTGCCATTTGCGCTTGATGAGCAGGAAGATATTCGGCGCAATGATGATGAACCCGGCCAGATTATGGCAATACATCGCCAGTGCCCCGCTCATCGCCAGCCCCACCCATAACCACGGAGAAATTTTCTTTTCGCTGGAATGGTGAAGCCAGATTTTGCCGAAGAACCACAAATACGCCATCTGCCAGAAAGCCAGCAGGGCATACATCCGCAAATCCTGCGCGTGGTAGATCTGGATCGGGGAAATCGCAGCCAGAAAAGCCGCCCACAGGGCCGAACGCGTTCCCAGCAGTTGGGACGTCAAGCTGTACAGCAGGACAATCGACCCCATATTCAATATCACGCTTAATAACCGCAGCCACCACAGTTTCTCGCTGACCATCATCCAGAAATGCAGTAAAAAATAATACAGCGGCGGCATCGTGTCAGCCGCCGTCCCCGTTACAATCTCCCCCAGGCTGCGTGCAGACAGCAGGATACTGAAAGCATCATCATATTGAATACTGCGGCTGTTGATCAACAAAATGCGCAGCAGTATCCCCAGCCCCATAATGCTGCACAGGTATTTTCGCTCGCTGCCTTTCATTTTGAAAGCATTCCGCTGGAAGGGTGAGTGGCATACCATGCGTTTGACGGACGCACTGCCCACCAGCGTATCCAGTACAGCATCAGCAGTTCAAAAGCCGGCAGCGGGAAGAACATGATCGGGTTCTGAACGGGCTGATCTCCATACGATACTGTCTGCAGGAACAAAACCCATAAGCCCACAAACAACAGCAGCATACTCCCCAACACCATCCACACTCCCGCAGAGCGCCAGCGTTCCTCGAACATGGCGAAGATCAATACCAAAGCCGGGAAGGTCACAATATAATTGCCCGGATCTGTTTGAATTCCTACCCATTGTGCAGCCGCCAGGGTGAAGCAAAACACCCACACCAAATGCCGATACTCCGGTTTACGTGTGCCCAATACCCATTCAACCAGCAGCAGCAGGATCATAATCCCGATAATGGCCAGCCCGATCCGCTCACCCATCCCCGGCATCCACGTCCCCAGCGCCGCCCCTGGTGTTCCCGGCGGGTTATAGCCCGGATATGCAACCACCTCGACGATATTCTGCCAGATCCAGTCTGGAACGAGCAGCGCAGCACTGGCACTGAGCAGCACCATTGTCCCCAAAAACCAGGCGATAAATTTCCAGCGGCGCTGGCGCACCGCCCAATACAGGAAAAACAGCACTACCACCAGCACGACCTGCGGCTTGATCGTGGAAAATGCCAGCAGCACCCCCGCCAACTCATCCCCGCCTGAGCGAATTGATAACATCGCCCCCGCCACAAACAAGGCAATCAAAATGACCGCATTACCATTGATCAATGGGCGCAAAGCGTGATACCAGAAAATCGTGAATACCAGAAAAAAAGCCAGCGTCAGCAGCTTTGGTTTCCAGTCCACCAGGCGCATCGATACCACCGTCAGCAGTATCAGCGCAATCTCCAGCACCGTCATCCACAAGGCTCGCGCCAGAATATAATCCTTGAACAAGGCAAATGGCAAAAACATCAGCACCGAATACAACGGATAGGCTACACGCAGTTCGTGTTCCCCCTCCTGTGCAGGCCGCCCGTATGCCATCGTCTGAATACGCAGGGCCGTTTCATCACTGTAGGGGCTGATCCCTTCTGTAATCAACGTTCGCGTCCCTACCCAATGCACCAGAAAATCATTCCCTCCCGGATTGGTGGAAGCATATTGATAATTCGACCAGGTGAGCACCCCAAACAGCAGCAGCCCCACCACAATTGCCAAAATCCATCTGATCAGCAGTTTTCGACGGGAATTCAAGACCTTCTCCTCGTTTCCACATTGATTACAAAATCACTTATCAAAACAAATATGTGCCGGTTGAAAATGTCTTGATTGTCTTTGCGACTTTGCGGTTTTGCGTGAGATGTATATACCGATTCAATTATAATTCAACCACCGATGAAAATGCGACTCGCTCTGGCTCAGATGCAAAGAATATCCGGTAACCGCCCTGACAACCATCTCTGCGCAGGGTACGTTCGCTTTTGAACGCACCCTTCATCAAGCAGAAATACCATCTTTTCGTTTGACCACAGACTGGTCATTCCTCACGCATTCCTTCAAAAAACTGAAACGCGATCAGCAGCAAGATCAACGTGCGCAGCAAAACCGTCACCGGCAAATAATGGAACCACCCCCGCGAAAGGATCACCGGCCACTCCAGTAAATTCACCAAAATGAATACCAACGACCCGATCAACCCCATCGTCTTCGGAAAAACCAGCAGCATCAGCGGCACCAAAAATAGCAGCCACTGCGGACTCCATCCGCTCGACCACAAGAACAACAGTGCGAAAGCCCATCCCAGGGCAATCATTCTCGCCTTCGGCGTATCCTTCTTCATCTGTGTCAACCCCCACAACCCGGCGCTGCCAAAAACAAACAGCGTCAGCCACGTCGGGATTCGTGCTGGATTTCCCTGCCCGGCCGATAACAATTCTGCATCCAGCCTCAGTGCCACCGGCCCAAAATTCCCCGTGCGGTAATTCCCGTCAATCAGTGCCCATATGGTTTCCCATGAACCTTTGGTGAATTGCGAGATCAACGATGCCTGGGTAAAATCCGGTGAAAGCAGCCACAACGTCCCATATCCAATCACTGCCACGCCGGCGGTGATCAACCCCATCTTCACAATCCGGCGGAACGGCTGCCGCCACAGTACCACCAGCCCCAGCACGGGGAATAATTTCACCAGCACCCCCACCCCCAGCGCCAGTCCGCCAGCAATATCTCGGTCACTCAGCAGCAGATCAACCCCCAGGAACATGCAGAACACCGCCAGCGGGTCAAAATACCACCAGCCATACGCCAGCGTCACCAGGCAGGCAAAATACGTCCACACTCGCCATGCTTCCGGCTGCGGGTCAATTTTCTTCTGAATACGCATGAACAGCCATAGATTGCCCACATCCGCCGCGCTGAACAAAACCACCAGCAGCGTGCTGAAAACATGCTGCTTTCCGTTGGCTATACGAAATATAAGCTCGCTCAAAAAAGGAAACACCGGCGGAAACTCCACCCAATGGGCCAAATACGGCCATCCCGGTAATGCAGACAATTCAAAAAAGATAATACTGTCCCCATACCCCCATAAGCCGCTCTCTGTCTGTGACATCAGCAGCATCAGCCGGGCCGCTGCCAGCAGCACCAGCGGCAGTGCCGCATCACTGATTTCCAGCTTACCGGCTGAGAAGGACCGCTTTTTCGTCGCCAAAATCTACCTCCCAGCCTTCCTCAAGCAGCAAATTTACCAGTGGACGTTCCGGCTGCAACAACACCATATCAATCTGCCAGCTTTCCAGTTCTTCCTGCCAGCCGTCGCCCCCTTGCACCATATTCAGCCACTCCCCCAGCACCTCATCGCCATACAAATCCGTACGGCCATCCACAAATACCGGCGTTTCTCTGGAGAACCAGTCCAGATATCCACCCCAGTTATATTCATTCAACAAATTTCCCTGCACGCCATTCTCTTTGATCCACTCCACCGCCTGAACCGGATAGACCTGATCCAGGTACCCCCTCACCAATACCGGATGACTGACTCCGACCACTTTTCCGGCAGCAATCAGCCCAAATAACCCAATCACCAGCAAATTCACCGCCCGCTGCATTTTTGACGTATTGACCATCTCTTTGGTCTGTCGTGATTGAATGGCTTTCACCAAATTCTCTGGCAAATGCACCCGCTCCCGCCAGGCTTGAAACGCCGCCCACGCATGCCGCGACAACACTGGCAGCGAGACCAGCGCAAACGGCCCAAAATTGCGCCGTGCGATAAAAGCCATCATCCCAAATCCGGTTACCGCCACAATCTCTGCTCCGTCCAGCTTGCGGTCAGATAACCCCACCGTAATAAACAGCGCAAAGGTCATCCATAACAAGGGCTGCTGGGCCAGCTCATGGAAATTCGGCGAGGCCCATTCCGCGATCAGGGATTGCAGCACCTGCACCCCCACCGTCTGGAACGGGATGCGCCACATATCCAGGCCATTGGGATTGACCAGCACCGCCAGCCCGCTGCCCGCCGTCCACGCCAGCAAAACCAGCAGCCGCCTCCACGAAACGATCTCTTCTCCCTTGTATCCCAGCACATGATTCAACACTTCTCCAGCCAGCATACTGCCCATGTACAAAAAGCCGAGCACATACCCCCCGTGCAGGTTCGACCACACCATCATCACCAGCGGCAAACTCCACAGGTAATTGATGCGCCGCCATTTGTATAAATACAACACATAACTCACGGCAGCCAGCATCAACAGCGAAATCGTCTGCGGGCGCGGCGACCACACCGGCGCCGACACCACCCCGGCGAAGATCAGCAGGAAAGCCTTCAAAATAGACGGCCCCTCCATCTGCAGCAAGACAAAAACCAGGCTGCCCACCGCCAGAACAGCGACGCCAATCGTTAACCCATAAAACCCCAGCCAGGAGAACAATGCCGCCATACCCACCTGCGACAGCCAGCTATGATTAATCCACGGCTCCCCCGCCCGCGTGAAGGAAAAAGTGTCCGCCAGCAGCGGCGCACTTTGCAGGATCGTTTCCTGCCCGGCGCGCAAATGCCACCACATGTCCCCATCCAGCGGCGTCCGCGCAGCCATAATGAACACCAGCAGTACCGCCATCCCATAAATGAACCGGTCCGCATCACTGATCTTTAATACTCGATGATTCTTCTTCAATAATTTCGCCACAATCTACCCTGGCTTTTCTCTACCTGGATTGAATACCTTCCCAATTGGAAACAACGCTTAATGCCGCGCTAGCAACAGGCAATTTCCATATCAACAAGGGAGGGAGTGTCTTTCCCCTCACCAGCTCAAACCCACTCACGGCGTATCCATCCCCAACCCCATCTCATCTGGCCGAATATCCCGCGACAACCCGTAAAACACCTGATAATCACCAATCACCTTTTCCTGCCAGCGCACACCCGCCGCTTCAAACTCTGTGCGCAAATACGCATTCAATGCCGGATGATTCGTGGTGATATACGCCAACTTTTCACTATCCGCTACCACATCGCGATACGGCGCATACCTGTCATCCCGGGTAGTGAAGCGCATATCCTCATGATACGGCAAGGCCGGAACAAAAATCACTTCCTCCTGCGACAAAAATGCGGTTGGATATGCCACCCAGTAATTGCTGTACCCGCGGGTTTCCCCTTCTGCCTTCAGAAATTCAATCAGATCATCATTAAAATGATGATCCACCACTGCCACCGCATCAAACTGGGTCGTGATCCCGGGCGGATAACGCAGCGCACATTGCAATGTACCCCACAGATGAAAACCCAGCACAAAGGCCACCACAGCCGCCTGCCATTTTGGCTTCTTCACCAGCCGCTGCACACCGTCGGCTGCCGCAATGACCAGGATCATATACAAGGGCAGAAAGTACCTGCCGGAAGGGTCTACCCCAAACGGTGTAAACACAAACCCGGCCACTACGCTGATCCCCACCCCGGTCAACATCCATTTTTTCCAGCGTTCACCTTTTTCAGGCTTCCATCGCCAGAACCAGGCATACACCACCGCCCCCCAGAAAACCAGAATGAACGGCATCATCGGCAGTCCCAGCCAGCGCACCCCCCACGGCGGACGGAACCCCAGCAGTGCTGTCAAACCTAACAGCACAAAGTTAAACAGATGCTGCCCGGTCTGCACGATCCACGGTGTCTTTTCCACCGCCACAGCCGTCCCGAACAACTCAGCCATCAAGCGCGATGACCCGGTCTGGACCGCATAGATCAGCCACGGTGAAGCCCCGATCGCGATCCCCGCCGTTGCAGCCAGCACCAGCACAGTTTTTTGCCAGCCGCTGAACTTGACACGAAAACGCACAAAGATCGCCCACAGCATCACCACCCCGGCCGGCAGCGAATACACCAGGCTCAACCCATTCGCCCATAAGCCGCAGCCGGCAACAACACCCCACAGCAGCGCCAGCGCAGTTATTTTTGCATCCAGTCTCTTCTCTGGCAAGCCATCCGCCCGCCGGACCAGCACCATTCCCAGCGCCAGCACCAGATTGCCCAGCAGCAGCGCCTCGTTATATCCTCCCAGCGTGGCCGTCGTATACAGGGTTACATTTACCGTTGGAATCGCCAGGAAACAGGCGGCGATCAAACCATACTTCCATCCGCCAAAAGCCAGTTTCGCCACCCAGGCTGTCGTCCACATCACCAAAGCAAACAGCACAGTTTGCACCACCCGGATCACCCATACCTGCTGGCCGAACAACGCAAACCCGCCCGCCACCATAAAGGCATCCAGGCTGCCCATATATACTTGACCATAGAAGAAAACCGGCAGCTCGCCCTGCAAAATATGGCGTGCCATTAACGCCACAATCGCTTCATCAGAATTAAACGGGATCACATCGGCAAACTGCAAAACAAGTTTCAGGCTTACTGATACAATCAATAGCAGCACGCCATACATAATATTTTTGCGATGAGATGATGTCATAATATTTCCCGCCAATCTTTTTGGGATAATTGTATCCACAAAAGACCGCATTTACAACCGGACAAGAGATGAAACCCCTTTCCAGTCTTTCCAACCATCAAAAAAACACCCTCGCTCTGGTGATTGTCCTGATCCTGCTCACGGTTTTGTACATGAGCAGCATTGCTGACGTCCCCTTTCATCCCGACGAAAGCACCTCCATCTTCATGTCAGACGACCTGGAAATCACGTTCACTGACCCGAAATCCCTGTTTTGGCAGCCTGGTCAAGTCGACAACCTTCGCCAGCACTACCGCAAGCTGGATCCGCCCACCTCGCGCACGATCATCGGCCTCAGCCGCCTCATCACCGGCCAGCCATCCCTCCCGGCGGACTGGGACTGGTCCCTCACCTGGCAGGAAAATAAGCAGGCCGGCGCCCTGCCTGCGCCAAACCTGCTCACCGACAGCCGCATCGGCATCGCCCTTTTCTATCCTTTCAGCCTGCTGTTCTTCTATTTATCCGTCCACGAAATCACCGACCGCCTCACCGCCTGGCTTGCCATGCTCTTTATGGCTGGCAACATGCTCGTACTTCTGCACACCCGCCGCGCCATGACAGAAAGCTTCATGTTATTCACCATCATCCTCTCCCTGTATTTTCTGGTGCATTTCCGTGAAAAACCCTGGCTGTCTGCCATCCCTGTCGCCCTTGCCCTGAATGCCAAACTTTCCGCTGCGCCCCTTGCCGCTGTGGGCGGTCTGGTTATCTTGCTCAGCGCCTTCCAAAACAAGTGGCTGGTGAAAAAATGGATCACCCAGCTTGCCGCTTATGGGCTGGTCATCCTCTTGCTGTGCCTCATTCTCAACCCTTTCCTGTGGGCGCATCCCGTCTCTGCCGCCAGGTCTGCATGGGAGTCCCGTCTGGAATTGACCGAACGCCAGGTAGCGACTGTCGCTGAAGTCAGCCCGGAACAGGTGCTTGACAGCGTCCCCAAACGCATCGGTAACCTCATCGCCCACCTCTTCTTCACCCCGCCTGCCATCGCCGACGTTGCCAACTATCTGGATGAAACTGCCCAGTCCGCAGGACGCTATCTTGCCCATCCTTTGCACAGCCTGGGGCGCGGTCCCGTTGCAGCCAGCCTGGCACTGATCCTGTCACTTGTGGGGTTCATCTTTTCCCTGCTTGACCTCATCCGCACCAAATCCCCGCCCCTGCTCATTTTCTTCCTCTCCGGCCTTGCCCAAATTGCTGCCATTCTGCTCCTCGTTCCCCTGCCCTTCCAGCGGTACATCCTCCCAACAGTACCCTTTGCCTGCTTCTGGCTGGCCTATGCCATCGCCACATTTGTCAATGGCATTGCCGCAGCCATCCAACAAAAACGTTCCACGCCACAAACGCAGCATGGAACGTAAAAATCAACACCTTTTTCAACAACACGCCGCTTCTTAACTTGTTAGCGGGAGCATGAAGATTTATATTTCGCGCCCATATACCCGATAGGTCTTGTACGGCTCTGCCCCCAGGGCGGCCATATCCTTCCGCATCTGCACAGCCGTATCCGCAATCTGGATCATCTCGGCATGTTCAAACCCGTAATCCTTGATCGTCTTCTCAATTTCAGAATACAGCAAGGCATTCCCCCCGCTGCCGTAATACTCCGGTAAAACAGCTGCGCCATTCAGTGCCACCGATTTCGCCCGTTTCAATCCAACCAACAGATCCACCAGCGCCCACGGTGTCAACCTGCCCTTGGCCCGCTGCAATTGAGGCGACAAATCAGGAAAAGCTAAAATAAATCCAATGATCCGATCATTTTTCATAATGAATTTAACCAGGCGGGGATCAATCACGGCAATCAGAGAATCCAGCAAGAACTGAATTTCCTTCTTGCTCAGCGGGTAATACTCCCAGTTATTAATAAAGGTAGCATTGTATAGATCACCAAACTCTTCGAGATACCTCTTCAAGTCGCGTTTTGAGGTGAAATCCTTGATCCTCATATACCCGCGTTCCTGCACCCGCCTGGCAACCTCTGCCGCTTTCTCCGTGAGATGCAAATTTTCCTGAACCAAATGAAAAGAAATGAAATCGACTTCCTTTACAAAACCAGCCCCCTCCATCAAAGCAGGATAATAATCAAAATTGTAGGGCACCATCGTCATCATCTGCCGGTATTCAAATCCATCGATCAAAATCCCGTATCCATCAAAAGAACAGAATCCTTTTGGCCCGACCACCCGGCTCAATCCGCGATTGCGTGCCCATGCGAACCCTGCCTCAAACAAAGCGTTTGCTGCTTCCTGATCATTCACACAATCAAACAGGGTAAATTGTGCCTGATTTTTTTTGTGGTACGCATTGAAAGGTTTATGTTCAAAAACAGCCATCTGTCCCACTGTCTTTCCATCCCGTTCAGCTACCAGAAAATCAGCATCGGAACGTTCATAAAGCGGATGTTTGTCCCTGTTCATCATCACGCGAATATCACTGCGGAATGGCGGCACCCACTGCGGGCAATCCGCATACAGCTCAAAAGGAAATTCAATAAAACATTTTACTTGCGCTTTGGAATCGGTATCAACCAGATGAACATTAATCATTGGGTTACTCCTTGATCAAAATAAAAAACAAGAATAAAAACATCACCAAAAAGTATACACGATTCAAACAAAATCGTCGTTCCCATTTTCACTCTTCGATATGCTAAAATTAATATCTATTTTATAAAAATTGTCAAATGATACGGAGCAAACCAATGCCCAATCAACTGATTAACGAAACCTCACCCTATCTCCTTCAGCATGCCGAAAATCCAGTGAATTGGCTGCCCTGGAATGATGCCGCTCTGGAAACTGCAAAAACCCAAAACAAACCCATTTTCCTCAGCATCGGATACGCGGCCTGCCACTGGTGCCACGTCATGGCACACGAGTCATTTGAAGACCCCAAAATCGCAGAACTCCTCAACACCCATTTCATCCCCATCAAAGTCGACCGGGAAGAGCGCCCGGACCTGGATTCGATTTACATGTCCGCCGTCGTCGCCATGACCGGCCAGGGCGGCTGGCCGATGAGTGTTTTCCTCACACCGGACGGAGAGCCTTTCTACGGCGGCACCTATTTCCCGCCCGCCCCCCGCCACGGGCTGCCCTCTTTCCGGGAAGTGTTGCGCAGTATTACAGAGGCCTGGAAAAGCAATCAATCACAACTGGAAAATTCTGCCAAAACATTGAAGGACCATATCCAGCAAAACCAGACCTGGACAGCATCCGCCGGCCCGCTCGCAGAGAATGCCAAACTGCATGAAGCAGCAGATATCATCATCAACAGTGTTGACCGGCAAAATGGCGGATGGGGATCAGCGCCAAAATTCCCCGCTCCCATGACCCTGGATTTTCTACTTTTACAACACTTAAATGGACATCCCCATGCTCTCAGTCCTGCCACGCTCACCTTGAACCAAATGCAAAAAGGCGGTATCTATGATCTTGTCGGCGGCGGATTTCACCGTTATGCCACCGACAGCGCCTGGCTGATCCCCCATTTTGAAAAAATGCTCTACGATAATGCCCAGCTTGCCGCCGCCTACCTGCATGCCCATCTCATCACGGGCGATCTGTCCTTCCGCCGAACTTGTGAAGAAACCCTTGATTTTCTCATTCGCGAAATGCGCCACCCCGGAGGCGGCTTCTTCAGCAGTCTCGATGCGGATTCTGATGGTCAGGAAGGCAAGTTTTATCTCTGGTTGCCGGCAGAAATTCACGCAGCGCTATCGCAGCATCCCCGCCTTGAAGATCTGATCCTTGACATATATACCATCACGCCATCCGGCAATTTCGAAGGCCAAACCATCCTGCGCAGAAGCGCCGAACTGAATGAATTGGCTCAGCGCCGACAAACGCCCCTGCCTGTCCTCCTCTCCCAATTAGACGCAGCCCATACCATGCTGCGCGAGTTCCGTTCCCGCCGGGTACACCCGGGCACGGACGACAAAATCCTCACCGCCTGGAATGCCCTCACTTTGCGCGCATTCGCTGAAGCCGCCCGCTATCTGCACCGCCAGGATTACCTCGACATTGCCGAACAAAATGCAGAATTCCTCCTCGCTGAACTGCATTCCGCTGGCCGATTAAAGCGCTCCTGGCGTGAAGGCCAGACTCGTCAGGACGCCTTTCTCGAAGATTACGCTGCTTTGATCGTGGCATTGCTCTCTTTATACCAATCATCCCCCAGGCAAAAATGGTATCAAGCCGCCCTGGAACTTGCGCAGGAAATGATTGATGGATACCAATCCCCGGATGGGAGTTTTTACACCACCCGCCACGATCAGCAGGATGTCATCTTCCGTCCCCTGGAAATCCAGGACAACGTCACCCCTTCAGGCAATGCCCTGGCTGCGCAGGCATTCGCCATGCTCGCCAGCTATGCAAATCGTACAGACTGGCAGCGCATCGCCGAAAATTTACTGGCCTCTGCACAAGCATACAGCCTGCAGTACCCTGCCAGCTTTTCCTACTGGCTGCAAGTGCTCGACTTTACAGCCCGGACCGGTGACCAACTTGCCCTCCTCCTGCCAGAAAACGTTGACCCGCCCGCCTGGATCCCGGAAATTCTGTGGGCAAAGTATCGTCCTGCGCTGCTCTTTGCCCAGTCAACCTTCCCGCCAACCCAGCCCTCCCCC
>Ga0334889_1002939_pt1 | contig 17881 bp, 18 predicted proteins | sample GraSluR1_MG_2_FD_207222 | JGI IMG/M metagenome (GOLD analysis project Ga0334889, IMG submission 207222) | Sludge microbial communities from methane-producing bioreactor in Wageningen University, Netherlands - Granular Sludge_8_08-R1 | ecosystem: Engineered > Bioreactor > Anaerobic > Unclassified... | reverse complement strand
GAACGAGGAGATATACCGCGTCATCCAGGAGAACGACGTCTTCTGCCCTGAGTGCGGCGGCGACCTCTCGGAGATCTACGAGTTCAACCTGATGTTCAAGACCTCCATCGGCCCCGGAGGAAAGCAGCCCGGCTACCTCCGCCCCGAGACCGCCCAGGGGATGTTCGTCAACTTCCCGCGGCTCCTCCGCCACTACCGCGACCGCCTCCCCTTCGGCGCCGTCCAGATAGGAAAGTCCTACCGAAACGAGATCTCCCCCCGCCAGGGGGTGATAAGGCTCCGGGAGTTCTCCCAGGCCGAGGCGGAGATCTTCATCAACCCCCAGGATAAGAGCCATCCCCGGTTCGGCGAGGTGGCGGACCTGGTCCTCCCCCTCCGCTCCCAGGAGGCCCAGGAGAGGGGGGAGACGGAGGAGATGGCCGTCGGCGAGGCCGTCGCCAGAGGGATCATCGCCCACGAGACCCTCGGCTACTACGTCGCCCGGACCTACCAGTTCCTGATGGAGGCGGGGCTCTCGAGGGAGAAGCTCCGGTTCCGGCAGCACAAGGCGGACGAGATGGCCCACTACGCCGCCGACTGCTGGGACGCCGAGGCCCTCCTGGACAGGTTCGGCTGGATCGAGATCGTGGGGGTCGCCGATCGGACGAACTACGACCTCCGGTCCCACATGGCCCAGAGCGGATCGAACCTGACGGTATTCCTCCCCTTCGATGAGCCTCGGCGGATGGAGCGGCTCGTCGTCAGGCCCGACATGAAGAGGCTCGGCCCCCTCTTTCGCAAAAAGGCGAAGGCCGTCGCCGACGCCCTCTCCGCCCTGCCGATGGAGGAGCTGAAGAGGGAGCCCGTCTTGGTGGAGGTGGACGGCGAGCGGATCGAGGTCGACCCCAACCTCGTCGCCTTCGAGATGGCGGAGGAGGAGGTCCGGGGCGAGGAGGTCGTCCCCCATGTCATCGAGCCCTCCTTCGGAATAGACCGGATCCTCTATTCCGTCCTCGAGCACTCCTACCGGGAGGAGGAGGTGGAGGGGGAGACGAGGGCGGTCCTCGGCCTCAAAAACCGGGTCGTGCCGATCCAGGTGGCGGTCCTCCCCCTGATGGACCGGGCCGAGCTGATCGGCCCGGCGGAGGAGGTCGCCCGGTCGCTGAAGGAACTGAACCTGCGGGTGGAGTACGACTCCTCGGGGTCGATCGGCCGGCGGTACCGCCGGAACGACGAGGTGGGAACCCCCTACTCCGTCACCGTCGACTACGAGACCCTGGAGGAGGGGACGGTCACCATCCGGGATCGGGACTCCATGGCCCAGATCAGGGTGAAAAGGTCCGAGGTGGCTGAGAAGCTCCTGGCCCTCCTCGCTGAGGAGATCGACTTCTCCGAGGCCGGATCGTCTCTGAGGAGCTGACGATCGCATGATGGGGGGGATAGCCCCCTCTCCGAAGAGATGGGTCGAGGGGTGATGATGACGAGGTCGGAGAGGCGGGCCTCTCTCTTGGCGGAGTTGAAGAGGAAGGGGATCCACCTCTCCGGCCTCTCGGTCCCGGCGGCGATCCTCCTCTTCGGGAAGGATGCTGCCATCGGGTTCGTCTCCGCGGCTCTGGCGGCGGCGATCCTCCTGGAGCGGGCGAGGCTCACTGGGATGGTGAGGCTACCGGCCGTCCGCGACTCCGAGGCGAAGAGGGTTGCAGGCTACGTCTACTACATCGTCGGAGCCCTCCTGACGGTGGCCCTCTTCTCGCCGCCGATCGCCGTCGCCGCGATGCTGATGCTCTCCCTCGGGGACGCGGCTTCCGGGATCATCGGCTCCGTCGTCCCGGGGTCGGCGGTCAGGGTCCGGATCTTGGAGGGCGAGAGGCGGAGGAGAAAGCCCCTCCTGGTGGTGGCGGGGACCTTCGCCGTCTGCCTCGCCGTCGGGCATGCCGCAAGGATCCTCGAGGGGATCTACTTCTCCGGCCCCGGGGTTTTATCCCTCCTCGTCTGCACCGTCGGCGCCGCGGCGGCGACCTTCGCCGATGCCTTTCCCCTCACCTTCCGGGGAAAGGTCGTCGACGACAACCTCACGATCCCCCTCTTCGCCGGCTCGGCGATGTCCCTGGCAGCTCTCCTCTGAATCCGGCGGAGAAAGGTTTTTTAACGTTGTTGAGAGTCTCCTTAACGGAGACGAGAGCAACTGCCAGCGGCCATGCCATCCGCCCCAGGGGCGGGGTCCCGAAAGCTTTGGATGGAGACGCGAGATCAACGCCCCGGAGGGCGAGGGCGAAGGCGTCGGGGAAGCGCGGGCTCAAAGAGTTGCTGTTCATCGGAAGGAATACAGGAGGGATATAATGAACATAGTACTGCTAGGTCCACCAGGATCCGGAAAGGGCACTCAGGCCAAGATGATCGCGGATAAGTACGGCGTGGTTCACATCTCCACCGGAGATATCTTGAGGGAGAACGTCAGAAACGGCACAGATCTCGGGAAGGAGGCGAAGAAGTTCATGGAGGCGGGAAAGCTCGTCCCCGACAGCCTCCTCATCGACATCATCAAGGACCGGCTGGCCAAGAAAGACGTCAAGGGCGGCTGGATGCTCGACGGCTACCCCAGGACGATCCCCCAGGCCGAGGCGATGGACACGATCCTCCCCAAGCTAGGCCAGAAGATCGACGTCGTCCTGAACATCGACGTTCCCGATGCGGAGCTGATCAAGAGGGTCACTGGCAGGCGTATGTGCAAGTGCGGGACCACCTATCACGTCCAGTTCAACCCGCCGAAGGTCGCCGGCAAGTGCGACGCCTGCGGGGCCGACCTCTACCAGAGGGCGGACGACACCGAGGAGACGGTGAAGGAGAGGCTCCAGGCCTATCACGCCCAGACCCAGCCCCTCATCGACTACTACAACAAGAGGGGGATCGTGGCGACGGTCCTCGGCGTAGGCGACATCAAGGCCATCTTCGGGAAGATCGCCGAGGCTCTGGACAAGATTTGAATAATCTCAAACCCCTCTATTTTTTCTGGCATCACTACTGCAGGAGCTTTGCATGATTCTAGTATACTCCCTGGGCGGATCGATCCTCTACGAGAGGACCCCCGATGAGCTGAAGAAGTTCGCAGGATGTTTGATGGAGCTGGCAGAGGACCACCAGATCTTCGTGGTGGTGGGCGGGGGCAAGATCGCCCGAGAGTACATCGGAAAGGCCCGGGCCCTCGCGGCTGGCGAGGCCTTCTGCGACCTCCTGGGGATCGGCGCAACGAAGCTGAACGCCATGCTCCTGATCGCGGCCCTCGGGAGAGCCGCCGCCCCCGAGCCGGCCGAGAGCTATGCCCAGGCCCTTTCTGCCTCCGCCGGAGGAAAGATCGTCGTCCTCGGGGGGATGGCCCCCGGCCAGACGACGGACGCCGTCGCCGCGCTGCTCGCCGAGTACGTCGGAGCCGATAGACTGATCGTCGCGACCTCCGTCGACGGCGTCTACACCGCCGACCCCGAGGTCGATGCCGGAGCTACGAAGTACACGAAGATGACCCATCGGGAGCTGGTCAGCCTCTCGATGGAGACGACCCTATCGGCGGGGTCGCGGTCCCCGGTCGACCCCCTGGCGGCGAAGATCCTGGAGCGGAGCAGGATCCCCGCCGCCGTCGTCTACGGCGGCGAGGTCGAAAATCTGAAACGAGGGGCGGAAGGCGGCCACTCGGGAACGGAGATCTCCTGAGGCGGGGCTGATCGGCCCCCCTAAAATCGGACCATGCAGCGGACGAGGTCCGTCGCCTCCAGCATCCCGAAGGGGACGTCGGATTTGGTGACGACGACCTGGCAAGCCCCCGTCTTTCCGAGCTTGCTGATGGCGACGTGGAGCGGCTCGTCGCCGTCGACGGAGGCGTACTCCCTCACCATCGCCTCCTCCACCGGCCGATCTTTCTTGCCGTCGGCCATCCCTCGGACGAGATCCTCCAGGGAGATGACCCCCCTGGGGTCGCCGTTCTTCCCGACGAGGGCGGCCCGGACCTTCGAGTCGGAGAGCTTCTGGCACGCCTCCAGGAGGGAGATCCCGGGGTCTATGGTGATGGCGGTCTTGGCCAGGTTCTTCACCGGGATCTTGGGGATCGAGGCCATCTCCTTTATGTCGAATATGAGGCGGTTGGTGGTGTCGTCCCTCCCAGTGACGACGCCCTTGATGTGGGTCTTGTTGACGGGGGTCGGCCCGATCTCGATCTCGTCGTCGATGTTGAAATCCCGGATGTTCCCTATGATCTGGACGATCCCGCTGCACTGGTTGGGCCTCATGACGGTGTAGAAGGTGATCTCGTTGGCGGTGGCCCCCTCCACGGGCGATCCGTTCCTGACGACGGGGACGTCCACCACATCGTCGTCGGCGTCGAGGTTGATGGCGTCGTAAGCGGCGGCCATGGCCCGGTAGCCGCCCTTGGGTCCGGGGACCCCCTCCACCAGGTGGAGGGCCTTCAGAGATTGCATCTGGTTTCTTATGGTGCCGGCGTTCCGGTCGATGATCGAGGCGATCTCCTCCCCCTTAACGGCCTTTCCCTCCCGGCGTTGTAAGTTGATGAGGGCGGTCAGTATCTCCCGCTGTATCTGTGTCAGTTCCATTCTGATCGGGCTGACTCTCACGATTATCGGCTATAAATACATGTTGATCTTTCGGCCGAAAACTCCGCGCAGGACAGATTTTTTTTCCTTGAAACGGCAATCTCGCCATCGTTTGCCATATTTTCTTTACCGGATCCCTCCGGACGTTTCCGACGACCCGGGGTAGGCAGGCGCAAGGATAGACGTCCCCCTCCGGGGTGATGTGCATCCAGTTCCTCCCGGCGAAACAGCCCACCTCCCGGAAGGCTGCAGGGACGGAGAAGGTCCGGGGCGGCGGAGCCGCCGAGACGAACTCGTCAAGGGCAGCGTGTTCCTCCTCAGAAAGGACCGAGCCGACCTCTTCCGCCCACCTACCTGTAGGGACGACCTCGAAGAAGGTCAGCTCACTGGCGTTCAGTTCAGCGGCCAGCTGATGAAAGGACCGGATCTCTGAGACGTTCTCCCGCCTCAGGACGGCGTAAAGGTCGACGAAAAGGTCGGCGGCGATGGCGTTCTCGACGGCCCTGACGGCGTCCCGGAAGGCGCCGGCTCTCCCCCTCATCCTGTCGTGCTCAGCCTCGGCGGCGGAGTCGAGGCTGACGTTGACGGCGTAGAGCCCGGCATCCTTCAGGGACCGGGCGAGTTTGGGGGTGAAACCCGCTCCCGAGGTGAAGACGGTGGAGATCGCCCGGTCGTCGACGGCCCGTACCAGGTCGGGGAGCTCCCGATAGGTAGTCGGCTCCCCCCCGTCGAAGATGACCAGGGTGGTTCCCAAATCCAGGATCTGGCCGATGACCTCCTCGACCTCCTCGGGCTCCAGACGGTGGTGTCTGCCCGTATCCGGCAGAGCGCAGTGGAGGCAGCGGTTGGGGCACTCCTCGGTGATCGATATCGTCACCTGGTCGGGGGTCCGGACCCCGAAGGACGCTTTGACGTAGCTTCTCACGAGCCGGTCGAAGGCCCTGCTCGGTATCGGCGGAGACCAGGTGGAGAGGATGAGCTGGTCGGCCGCAGCCACCGGGATCTGGCCGTCGGCGATCCCCAGGGCCGACTTCACAAAGGGCAGGTGAGCCAGGGGCCCGGCCCCCCTCAGCCGGACCCTCCCCCCTTCCACCGACGCCTCGACCCGGAGAAGGCGGCCGTCGGCGAGGGTGTACCGCCCGGCCTCCCCCCCTTCCCTCGCCCTCACCGATAGACCTCTTCGGGGTCGAAGACCCGCTCTCCGACGATCTTCCCCTCCAGGTCCCGGTAGAAGCAGGATCGGTAGCCCGTATGGCAGGCCCCCCCCTCCTGCTCGACCTTCAGGAGGATCGCGTCCTGATCGCAGTCGATCCTTGCCTCCACCACCCTCTGGAAGTGGCCGGAGGACTCTCCCTTCAGCCAGAGCCGGTCCCTCGACCTGCTCCAGTAATGGGCTTTTCCCGTCTCCAGGGTCTTCACCAGGGCCTCCCGGTTCATGTAGGCGAGCATGAGGACCTCCCCGGTCCGGGCGTCCTGGACGATCGCCGGGACGAGGTCGCCCTTGATCTCCATCATGCCTCGATGATAGGGGCTATATCCTATAAAAGCCGTTTTCGATCCGTTGGCTACGAGGTGCGTTCGGTGCAAGGGGCGGGGGCTCTGCGGAAGGCCGGTCTGCCCGATCCTCAAGAGCTTCCGGGTGGCATCGGAGCTTCCGAATTTGGGAACTACCCTCGAGGGGCCGTCGCCACCGGAGGTCTTCGTCGGGAGGTTCGGCTACCCCCGGGTCTCCGCCGGCCCCCTCCTCCCGGCCCAGGGCGCGGGGCTGGAGGACGGGGTCGCTGCCCTCGCCTCAGCCCTCGGATCAGGATCCGGCTCCTCCTCCACCGCCACCGCCACCGGGTCTGGCCCCGGCCCCAGGGCCTGCTCCCCTCTCTCCCCCTCCCTCTTCACCCGGCCGGCGGAGCTGGCGCAGATGGGGGTCGGCGATATCGTCGCCCTCCGGTCCTCGATGGTGAGGTCCTCCTCCAGGTTCGAGGTCTCGGACGCGAAGAACCCAGGAAAGCTCCTGGAGATGGCCCAGGAGATCGCCATCTCCTCGACTCCGGTCGAGACGGAGGTGACCTTCGCAAAGCCGCCCCGAGGGCGCCTGCGCTTCGACGGCTTCATGATGCCCTCGGGGCCGGTCGGGACCGTCGAGGAGATGGAGATCATCTCGAACCCGACGGTCCCCCGGAAGGTCGACGAGGTGGTGGGGGACACCGACCTTTTGGCCGCAGCCGCCGTCGGCGAGCTTTACGCCTCCGGGGTCGAGGTGGACGGGATCTCGCGGCTCCTCTCCCTGGGGCTCCTCGGCAAGAACAGAAAGCTCGTCCCGACGAGGTGGTCGATCACCGCCTCCGACGACATCGCAGGAAAGCATCTCGCCGCCGCCATCCAGGACGATCCGCCCGTAGGCGACTACCTCCTCTTCTCCGGCGAGAGGCTGGCAAATCACTTCGAGGTCCTCCTCGCCCCGGGCTCGTTCACCTACGAGCTGATCGAGATCTGGCTCCCGAGGTCGGTCTGGTCCGGCGGCGAGGCCTGGATCGGCGCCGATCGGGAGGGCCCCGGTCCGAAGAAGGGTTATAGCAGCCTCGCCGGCGGGTACTACGCCGCCCGCCTCGCCCTTCTCGAAAGACTAGCCGAGATGAGGAGGCAGGCCTCGGCCCTCATCGTCCGGGAGATCACCGAGGAGTACTGGGCACCTCTGGGGGTCTGGGTCGTCCGGGAGGCGGCCCGGGCCGCCCTGGCGAGCCAGCCGAAGAGGTTCGAGACCCTGGAGGCGGCGCTGGCGGATATGGCGACGCGGATTCGGACACCCGCGCGGGAGTGGCGACCTCACTCGGAGCTGGCCCGGGGGGCGGGGCAGACGACGCTGGCGAGGTTCTTTTAAGAGGGAAGGCGCGAAGATAATTTCGGCGAGGAGCTCCGCCGGTACATGGAGATGATGGGGCCGGGTGGCGGGGATGGTTCCCGGGGCCATCGTGCAGGTGTATTGAATTATTGACGAAATGTATATGGTATCTGCAGATCATTATCCCTACGATGGCTTCAGTCAAGATTAGGCGAGATTCTGTTCGAGATCTCGATGTAGGCGAATCTGAGGCCGAGGAGCTGGAGAGGCTCGCGCAAGAGACGAGGGAGAAGGGCGTTTCTTGGAAGAGCATCGAGGCAGAGCTCGGATTATGAGCTATGAGGTTCTTTTACATCCAAAGAGAGTGAAACGGGTGATAGCTGGCCTTCCTCAGGCTCATCAGAGGAGGCTTAAGGAGCCGATCGATCAGCTGGCTGAGGACCCGTTCCTTGCAAGGTCGGGGCATATCTCCGGGGATCACCTCGATGAGGCGAATTTTGACATTAAGCGGTGCAAAGGCCACAAAAGCCGCTTTCGGGTCAGGTTCGGCGATTTTCGGCTCGTTTATCAGGTGGATGAAGAGGAGAGGCTCGTCCTGCTTCTGAAGCTGGACTTCAGGGGCAAGGTCTATTCGCGGCCGCCAGATACCGCCAGATAAGTAGTAGGGGCATGAGGGTCTTCCTTGGAAGACGCCCCCGCGGTGCAGGATGAGCCGCACCGCGGGGGCGCCGAGCCGTCCGCTTCGCGCTTCTGGAACACCTGGCCGAGATGAGGCGACAGTCAGCGATCCTCGCGGTCCGGGAGACCACCGAGGAGCGCTGGGAATCCCTGGAGATCTGGATCGTCGGGTGGCGGCGCGGGAACTGCGCTCTCGAATCCGCCCAGAAAGTTCGGGACGCAGGAGGGGGCCTTGGCCGACATGGCGACGAGGATAAGGATGAACTCCCGCGACTGGTGACCTCAATCGGAGGCTCCCTATAAATCTCCTTTAAATTGGGGCACCGCCAATTTTGGGATATGGGGGGTTTTCGAGATCCACGCCTGAGGCTCGTCACGACGCCGTTTGATTCGTCAATGCCGCCTCGGATTCGGCATCGGACCTTGCCTCGCTTGTCTACGTTTTCGTATCGTTGAGCATATCGGCAATACTTTCCCTCGTGTCCGATGTTTCATTATAGACAAGTAGGGTGCGGTTCAAGCAGTCTGCGGCATAAGCGGCGTTGAGAGCGGAAGCACCGGCATAAGATCTCGCCTCCCGGAGATCGTCTCTCATCTCACAGATATTCCTCTCCACAACTGACGATATATCAAGATTTTTTCTATAGGTGTCATTTGTCAGGCTTAGGATATTACTGCATTTATCTGCGCATACTGCACAGGAATCAGAGCTGCGTTGTGCGTTTTTTGCGAGGTCATCCACATGTTTTTCAATCTCTTCAATTCTGGAAACCGTCGCCCGAGCCAGCTCATAGGAACTCTTGGCCTCATCTCTTGCAAGTACGGCCTCGTCTCTGGCAGCTTGAGTCTCATCTCTCAGTTCTTGGGCCTCGGTCAACATGGCGTTGGGGCTCAAGGCAATGGTCTGAGGCACCTGTGGAGCCACAAATCCGGCCCTGCCGAAACTATAGGCCTGAGCGGGTTGCCTTGCTCCCACATTTAGGTTTATCACCTGATCGGATGCCCCGTTCCCAAGACTAATGCATTCTACCGATGAGGCCGGCCAGCTCAGGGCCAGTAGCATCCAAAACAGTAGTATGATCTTTGTTTTCATTATCGATCACTCCGATCGGTCGATAGTATTCATGGTATATAACACTAAGTTTTCGAAACATAACAACTTATACTAATTCAATCTCAGAAAAGTCGAAACATTGAGGCGTTGATCTGTCTATTTATACGCCCCCGTTCCCCACCGAAGCCGATCTCCCCACTGGTGCCGCTGATTACGATGCCGTCCCCACCAAACCTGTCGAGGTGGAGCAGGTGGTCTGTGAACTGGGAGATGGCGAAAGAATGACCTACCCACTCAACCGTTTCGCCACATCGCAGCCCGATCACCAAAAAGCGTATATCCGAGCGCCCCTATAATAATAAGCTCGACCGATAAAAAAGAGGTGACAGATTATCATGAGAAAGAGAAGATACCCATCCATATTCGACGCCTTCGAGGGGCTCATTAGAGGCTTCCCCTTCGAGGAGGAGCGCGAGGAGGGGATCTACCGAGACCCCTTCGATGAGCTGATCAGGAGGTTTCAGGAGGGGATCCCCGACGACCTGAAGGAGCTGGTCCGGGAGGAGGAGACTCCCGCGGGGACGGCCCGGAGATACGGCCCCTTCGTCTACGGCTTCAGCTACACCGCCGAGCCCGGAAAGGAGCCGACCTTCCGGGAGTTCGGAAACATCCGCCCCAGCCGCGGCGGGATCGAGCCCAGCTCTGGGCGGGAGCCCTTAGTCGACGTGATGGAGGACGGCGACCTCTACAAGATCTTCGCCGAGCTTCCGGGGGTCGAGAAGGAGAATATCAAGCTCGACTCGACGGAAAGGTCGGTCAGAATCGAGACGACCGGGGAGAAGAAGTTCGCGAAGACGATCGCCCTCGATGCCGAGGTCGACCCCGACAGCGCCAAAGCGTCCTACAAGAACGGCGTCCTCTCCGTCGAGCTGGAGAAGAAGTTGAAGGCGGAGAAGGGGAAGGAGATCAAGATCGAGTAAATTTATCCCGGGTCGGTTTATCCCGGACGGATCCCCGTCGGATAAATCTATCTCGGATAAGTTTATTTTTTAATGCGGGCGCGCCGACGGTTGCCTGCAACGCCACAGGCCAGGTGTCCCAGAGACCTTCTCCTCCCCGCAAATCTGCAAGCGACAGTTATCCGCGGTAGGTCTGCTCCCTTCCGGGCCTGAACCGGTCCCCGCAGTTGAGATGAACAGACCTGCCCTCCGGCAGGCCCGAACGTCAATGCTGTCCCCACAGGGCGGAGAATCACAGTCGGCAACTGGACTGAACCTGCAGCACCGCAGTCGTCCACCAGCTTCGTCCCCCGCATATCGGCGATCTCGGGTTACAGGTGACGCCGAGCCACCCGGACTAGCCCGCGAGTATCAGAGTCTTCTGGGGGAACATAAACCTAACGCAAGATTTGACCCAAAAAATGATCCTGGATCTGGTCCTGGATCTCATTTATGGCTTTGATGGGGATCTCTATAAGGACTTGAACGAGGATTTGACGATAGGAGGCGCAAATGATGGAAGAGCTGATAGGCTTTGTTATGGGAAACAAGCATAGGATAAAGGTTTTGGAGATCATCGAGTCGAAGGGGCCCCAGCCCGCGGAGAAGATCGCCAAGTTCGGCCGCCTTACGGCCCCCGTGGTGGGGAGGGCCCTGGAGGAGGTCGCCAGCAAGGGGCTTCTGAGGGAGAAGGGCGGGATCTGGGAGTTCACCGATCTCGGAGTCGAGTTATCGAAAGAGCTGAAGAAGAGGGCGTGATCGGATGGAGCTCGCCGAGGCGATCCAGAAGAGGAGAAGCATAAGAAAGTACCTCCCTCGGAAGGTCGAGAACGACAAGCTCGACCGGGTCCTGGAGGCGGCAAGGCTCGCCCCCTCCGCGAAGAACCTCCAGGAGTGGAGGTTCGTCGTCGTTCGGGACGAGGGGAGGCGGAAACGGCTCGCTGAGGCGGCGAAGGGCCAGACCTTCGTCGGCGAGGCCCCGGTGGTGATCGCCTCCTGCGCCACCATCACCGACTACGTCATGACCTGCGGCCAGCTCACCTACCCCATCGACCTCGCCATCGCCGTCGAGCACATGGTCCTCCAGGCCACGGCCGAGGGGCTGGGGACCTGCTGGATCGGGGCCTTCTACGAGGAGGAGGTGAAGAAGGTCCTGAACATACCCCCCGAGGTGAGGGTCGTGGCGCTCCTGCCGATGGGCTACCCCGATGAGTCCCCCTTCCCTCGGCCCCGGAAGGTGAAAGACGAGATCGTCGCCTTCGAGACCTGGGGATGAGGGGTGCGGAATCGAAGTCTTGTGGTCATAAGACGAGGAAAGACGATGGAATCGCCGAAGGTGTGACCGTGGCCGGAAAGGTCGTTAAAACCGACGAGGAGTGGAAGAAGCTCCTCTCCCGGGAGGAGTACATCGTCACCAGGAGGCGGGGGACCGAGCCCCCCTTCTCCGGCAAGTATTACAATTTCAAGGGGAAGGGGATCTATCGGTGCGTCGCCTGCGGAAATGACCTCTTCTCCTCGGAGACGAAGTTCGACTCGAGCTCCGGCTGGCCGAGCTTCGTGGAGCCGATCTCCGAGGATGCCGTCGCGGAGCGGAAGGACGAGAGCTACGGGATGGTGAGGGTCGAGGTGATCTGCGCGCAGTGCGACTCCCACCTCGGCCACGTCTTCGAAGACGGGCCACCCCCAACGGGGCACCGGTACTGTATCAACTCGGCAGCCCTGAAGTTCGTCCCCGAGGAGGAGCTGGTTTCTGAGGGATGAGGAAAGAAGAGAGAGGCGTTTGAAGGCGGATTCGCTTGGCAGAGCACATGCTGGAGATGGCCGGGGCCCTGGTGAGGGTGAGGGACGGCGAGATCGAGGTCCTGACGGACCCGAAGGTCAAATGGTGTCCCTTGCGAAGCGGCCTCTATGGGCACGGGGTCGAGTCCCGCAAGACCGTCGAGTCGGTCCTGAAGCGTCACATGGAGGAGCTGGGGATGTACGGCCCCCATCGGGTCCTGGAGCTCTCGGATAGGCCCGTCAGCTTCGGCGCCTCGGAGATGATCGCCGACGCCATGAGATCGGGGCTCATCGATGCGGCCGTCGTGGTCTGCGAGGGGGCGGGGACGGTCGTCGCCGCGAGGCCCGAGGTCGTGGCCGCCCTCGGCGCCCACATGACCGGCCTGGTCAGAACCGAGCCTATCGAGGAGATCCAGGTCGGCCTTCGGGAGAGGGGCTGCCTCCTCCTCGACGACCGGTGCACCATCGATCAGGTCGAAGGGTACAAATGGGCCCTTGCCGCCGGCTACGAAAAGATCGTCGTCACCATCACCGGGAAGAGGGCCTTCGAGGCCGAGGAGATCAGAAGGCGGGCTTCGACTTCCGCGGGCGAGGGGCCGGTGATATTCGTGGTCCACAACCTCGACGTCACAGCGGATCAGGGGGAGGTCCTGGCCGAGACCTGCGACGTCGTCTGGGCCTGCGCTTCGCGGACGGTCCGGGAGGTCGTCGGAAAACGGGCGAAGCTCCAGATCGGGATCTCGATACCCGTCTACGCCCTCACCGATCGGGGAAAGCGGCTGGTCCTGAACAGAGCCCTCCACTTCGAGTCCGGCCTTGTGATGCACAGGGCGACCCTTCCTTACGGGCCGGAGGAGAAGCTGCCGAAGCCGCTCTTCTGAGATGGGCCGATCTACCCGATCCTCTCGACCTTCAGTCCGACGTTGTCGACCTTCGTCGATATCGCGACCTTCAGGCCCATCGGCGCGAGGATCTCGGCCATCTCCGTCTCCGGCCGCTCCGTCACGACGGCTATCGACGGCCCCACAGAGCTCATCCCGACGAACTCCAGCCCCGCCTCCCGCAGCCTGCTCATGTGCTCGTAGATCAGGAAGCCGTGGTGCTCGACCTCGGCCCGCTTCGACCCCCGAAACTCGATCTCCCAGATGACGTCCCCGATCTTCTTGAGGTCGCCCCGCTCCAGGGCGGGGATCAGGTCCATGAGGATGAAGTAGGCCTTCAGCTCCCGGTCCTGGTAGTCGAGGTTTCGGGCCCTGTTCATCAGGAGGTCGAACTCCTCCCTCCCCGAGGAGGAGACCGTCGTCTCGGGGATGATCACAAAGACGTTCTTTCCCTCGGCGAAGGGGTGGTGGTAGGCGAGGGAGAGCTCGTCGCCGGTCACCGCCATCCCGCCGTAGGTGACGGCGGCGGGGCCGACCCCGGTCTCAAAGCCCAACGTCACGCGGCCGTCCTCGGTCTCCTCGACGTAGTTGTTCCCGATCAGAAGGCGGATCTCATCTTTAGTCAGGTGCGAGCCGACGGCCTCGTTCATGGCGGTGGCGAGGGCCACCAGGACCGAGCCGGTGGAGCCGAGGCCGACGTGCTTCTGCTCGTGGTCCCGGACCAAGATCCGAAAGCCGCCGGAGTAGCCGACGGTCTTTTTGAAGACCTCGGCGAAATGGCGGACGATCGGCTCCCTCGAGTAGTCGACGACCGTCTCTCCCGGCGTGCACTCCACCTCGGCGAAGCAGTAAATCGAGAGGGCGAAGCCTACTCCGCCGCCGCCAGGCCTGTTCGGCGCAAACCGGTTCATGTCCAGGACGGTGAGGTGGATCCTCCCTGGAGTTGTGACCCTCACCTTCCCCTCGATCGGCTCAAGCTTCCGGTCCTTTTTGATCCCCAGGGTGTTGACCTTCTCGCCGGGGGAGAAGGGGCTGAACTCGTACTCCACCAAATCCAGGTCCCCGCCGCGGATCTTCATCGTGGGCATATCCGGCGCCTCCCGCATCGGAATCTTCTCTTCAAACTCCCTACGGCCATGAAATACCTGGCTCTGTCGAGCTATATCTTATTGCCGGAGGCCGGTCCGGCGGGCCGGGGCCAAGCATGGCCAGACCATCGGAGCGGGAGGCGAAAAGGCTGTGATCTTGGCGCGAAGCGCGGCGAGGCCGTATGGTCCAAGTCCGACTCCAACGGTATCACGTCTCTGCCCGCCCTGAAAGGGGATATGCCACTGCCATCAGCCCTGCCATCCCAGCTTTTCGAGAGCCCTGTAAGCCTCCGACCGGACGTCCGCGTCCTCGTCATCGAGCGCTTCGACTAGTGGTCCTACCGCCCTGGGATCACCGATATCGCCAAGATTCTCCGCTGCCGCCACTCGGACCTCGGGATCCTCATCCTTCAGAGCCTCTATCACCTGGTCGAGATGCTCCGCTCTTCCCAGCTTGACCAATGAACTTGCAGCCACCAATCGGACCGTCCATTGTTCATCATTCAGAGCCACGAGGAGGGGGTCAACCGCCCCGGGATCGTCCAACTCGCCGAGAGACCAGGCTGCGCTCTCTCGAACTCCGTTGTCCACGTCACTCAGAGCCGCGATCAGGGAATCGACCGCCCTCGGTTCGCCAATCTTGCCGAGAGCCGTTGCAGCGCTATCACGGACTCCGCGGTCTACGTCATTCAGAGATGCGATCAGGGGATCGACGGCTATGGCATCGCCAATCTCACCGAGAGAGAAGGCAGCTGCCCCTCTTACTCCCCAGTCCTCATCCTTCAGAGCCGTGATCAGGGGATCGACGACCCTGAGATCGCCCATCTCGCCGAGAGACCAGGCTGCCCTCTCGCGGACCCCATAGTCCTCATCGCTCAGATCCTCGATGAGATCGTCCACCTCGTCCGTCGATGCCGGCACCGTCCCGAGCTTTTCCAGAGCCTCTTGTGCCGATATTCGGACCATCTGATCTGTATCGTTATTGGCAAGATCTGTAAGGGGCTCGACAGCTCTCACATCGCCGATCTCGCCGAGAGCCTCGGCAGCATTCATTCGGACAAAAGATACCTCGTCTTTGAGCCCCTCAATGAGCGGGTCGACCGCCCCGGGATCGCCGATCTTGCCGAGAGCCTCAGCAGCATTCCTTCGGACGTAATAAACGTCGTCATGCCTGAGAGCCTCGATGAGGGGATCGACAGCCCTCTCGTCTCCGATATCCCCAAGAGCGAAGGCGGCATAGGATCGGACAAGTCCATATTCATCCTTGAGAGCAACGACGAGGGGGTCAACTGCCCTGTCGTCACCTATCTTGCATAGGGCCAGGGCAGCGTTCTCTCGGACCAGAGAGTTCTCATCCTTCAGGGCCTCGATGAGAGGATCGACGGCCCTGTCGTCCCCCATATCGCCGAGTGCTTCAGCGGCATTCGATCGGACCATCCAGTCCTCGTCCTTCAGATCCGATATGCGGTCGTCAACCTCGTCAGCCATAGCGGGCATCGCCAGCCCCGCCAGCGATAGCAACGCGAATATAAGTATTAGTCTCGTTTTCGTCACCCTCTTAGAGATGTAGATCGTCAATGATTATGAAAAATATTTCGGTGTCATCGCGCTGCGATGAACCTCGCCAGCCCTACATAGTCATCTCTGTCAGCTCACCGATGGCCGCGCCCTCTCTCACCGGGGTTTGTAGGGCCGAGGCCTTCCGACTCTTGGACCTTCGCCAACTTCGCCGCGGCTCGTCGGCATCCTGACTTCCATTGGCATCGGTCGTGAAGCTGCAGCCTCCGGATCGCCGGTTTTGCGATTGTCAAAATTTGCCGACGAAAAAAATGGCGGTGAGCCCGAAATCGTGATTAGATCGTGATAGCCCGGAGGCCTCACGCCCTCGGGTTTTCACGGTTTGACGACTTCGCGTTTTCATCTCGTCACATTCACGCGCTCTCACGCGCTTCCACTTTAGCTTGCTTATTTTCCGCCTCCTACTGAAATCATCTGAGCGGAGTCCGGGGGCTTCGTGGCGAGGCTTGCCGCGAGGTAAGCCGCCGTCCCGACGACGACCCCGACCATCACCGGGTGGATGAGGGGGTTGCCGTAGAAGTTCCAGGCGACGATGGAGGCGAAGGTGGCGACGAGGCCGGATACGAAGCCTGCCGACGTCCCCCGGTCCCAGTAGAGCCCGAACAAGAGGGGGATGAAGACGCAGCAGGCGATGACGCCCATGCTCAGGGAGACCAGGGGCACGATCAGCTCGGGGACGTTCCGGGCCATCAGGGCGGAGACGGCGATGATCAGTACCCCCACCACCCTGGTCAGGACCAGGATCCGGTCGTCGGGGATCTCGGGACGGAGGAACCGGAGGGTGTCGGCGGTGAGCGACGTCGTCGTCACCAGGACGATGGCGCTGATGGTGGACATCGCCGCCGATATCGCCGCCAGGAGGATGATGGCGTCAAAGCCGGGCGGGAGGAGCGAGGTGGCGACGAAGGGGACGAAGCTGTCGGGGTTTTTGATGAACGGCGCCAGCTCCTCGGCGGAAAAGACCCCGTACGCCAGAATCCCTATGGAGAAGATGCAGAGGGCGTAAATGGCGATGGCTATGGGGCTGTAGATCCCGGCGAACTTGACCACCCGTTTGTCCTTTGCCGAGAAGATCATGATGAGGAGGTCGGGGAGAGCCAGAAGCCCGAGGCTGATGGAGAAGGCCGTCCCGACGGTCTTCTGCCAGGGGACCAGGTCGCCGGACATGCTGGTCACCGCGGCGGGGATGTTCGCCCAGATCTCGGTCCCTCCGCCGTTGTAGAGGAGGACCGCATAGAGGATGACGGCTCCGCCGACCATGATGATCCCCTGGATGAAGCTGATCCAGAGGATGGCGGGCAGGCCCCCCACGGCGTAGTAGATGGCGACGATGACGACGGCCACCAGGAGCCCCTGGATGTAGCTGATCCCCAAAAGGCCCTCGAAGAGGTGGGCGCAGCCCTTGAAGATGGCGATCAGGTAGACGGTGTACATGACCAGCATGATCCCCGCGAGAAGCACCCGCCCGCCGGGCGAGCCGTACCGCCGCTCCAGAAGCTGGGGGATGGTCTTGGCGTCATAGGACTTGGCCATGGCCCAGATCCGGGGCGCCATGATCCAGGCGAGGCAGGCGAAGGCGACGTGCATCAGGGTGGCCCAGATCACCCAGGGGAAGCCGGCGATGAGGCCGTACCCGCCGCCGCCGAGAAACGAGGCCGCGCTGAAGTAGGCGGCGGTGAAGGCGATCCCGATGACGGCGGGGTACATCACATTCCGATCGGAGACGACGAACCCGGAGAAGGTCCCCTGCCGGAGCTTTATGGAGAGGGCGACGATGACCGCGACGTAGACGACGAGAAGGACCTGGTTAATCATCGGATCTCCTCAGAATGACAAAGAAGGTGATCGCGAGCATGAGTATCATCGAGGCCAGAAGGGCCAGGTACGGCGTCGGCGCGAGGAACATCAGGTCCGCCTCCGCGTCGGTGAATCGTGAGCGTTTGAGTGCGTCGGTGCAAGGTCTCTTGGATTCAAATCGATCTCTCCTCCAATCATGTACGATAATATACAATGATGGGCGGGGGTGAGCGGTTTTGGTTGAAAAGGATTTCGCTGTTTAGGCGGGTGTGTATATTAAAAATATAAATAGATACAATATTATGAGAGACGCTTCTTTGAACCTACCAAAACTTATTTCTGACAAGGCGAAATATCAACCTAAGCTTCAGCGTGTAAGGTGATGGGAGGTGTGTGCCATTTCGCAATTTAGTGGCATTAAAATCGTAGAAGTACGAATTCGTAACTTTCGTTCCCTTAAGGAAGTCGACGTCCCTCTAGATTGGCTAACTGTTCTTATCGGCGAGAATAATGCAGGAAAAACGAGCTTTCTTGATGCGCTTTTTGTGGCAATTGGTGCAGGACGACGTAGCATCTCCATAGATGATATATACTTAGCAAAATCTGAAAAAACCG
>Ga0334889_1002933_pt1 | contig 17919 bp, 9 predicted proteins | sample GraSluR1_MG_2_FD_207222 | JGI IMG/M metagenome (GOLD analysis project Ga0334889, IMG submission 207222) | Sludge microbial communities from methane-producing bioreactor in Wageningen University, Netherlands - Granular Sludge_8_08-R1 | ecosystem: Engineered > Bioreactor > Anaerobic > Unclassified ... | reverse complement strand
TTTCCCACTGGATGTCCTTGTGGGACCGGCTTTCCAGCCGGTCTCTGCTGCCGCAGTTGCCAGATCCGTTTCATCGGCCCACCACCAGCTTTCCCACTGGATGTCCTTGTGGGACCGGCTTTCCAGCCGGTCTCTGCTGCCGCAGTTGCCAGATCCGTTTCATCGGCCCACCACCAGCTTTCCGGCCCCGTGCATGGAGGCAAACCCGGGGTCGTACATGCACGACGCCTCGATCGGCGGCACAACGAATGAACCGGCGGAGACCGCACGCAGGCTGTAGCGGAACGTGCGGGCATCGCGGCCGACGGAGGTGAACAACAGCACGCGGTCGTCGAGGAACTCCACGCGGTCGGGCACGTCCGAAGGTTCGTCGGACGGCTCGGCACGGACGGAGGTGACCAGTCGCGGGTTCTCCACCTCCAGCCCGCCGGGCAGGGCATCGACAATGCAGACGTTGTCCACCGTCTGATGGCGGTCCAGGTTCGGGGCCGCCAGTTGCACCTCGACGATGATGAGGTCACCCGCCCGCACGCCGGCCGGGTCGATGGGGGTGCCGTCGCCGCTGAGCCACTTGCGGCGAACGGTGAGTTGGCGGTCGTAGGGCTTGACGGCATCATCGGCGGCCAGGCCGGTGTAGCTGACGGAGACGTAGATCGTTCCGGTCCCTTCGGATGCGATCTGGATCGGGTGTTGCCCGCGGTCCCATGTAAGCGAGAAGGGTTCGGCGTCCGTGAACGGCATGGACACGTTGGGGCCGCTGACCGTGCCGCGGAAATCGGCCGGCTCCGCGGAAAGCGCCTGGTAGCGGGCGAGCGCCGCCAGGGCGCCGGCGGTTTCCAGCGTGTTGCCCCAGTGGCCGTCCTTTCGGGCGGTCTCCAGTCGCTGCACGAGGGGCACGATCCACGGATGGCTTGTGTCCAGATCGAGCAGCACGAGTAGCAGGGCGGCCTCCTGCTGAACTTGGGAAGTGATCCGTCCGCCCGTGGTGGCCACGATGGATTGTTCCAGAGTGTCGTCGGCGAGCACCTGTTCCGCCCGGTCGCGGCGGCCCGCGTCCAGCCAGGCGGCGGCCAGATGCGCCCGCCCGGCAATGTCGAGTTGGATGTTCGGTTCGCTGAGCCGGGTCATCCAACCCCGCGGCGGGCGGTCCCAGCCGGCCAGCACGTGGCAGATCATGGCCCGCAGATTGGCGTCGATGTTGTCGTTGCCGGTGTCGTTCAAAACGGATTCGAGGTACTTGCAAAGTTCCCCGGCAAATCGAGGTTCGACGGTGAAGCCCCGGCGCGATGCATAGAGCAGGAACTCGCCGGCGTACGCGGAGGCCCAAGCGTCCGCGTGAGCATCCCCCGGCCAATAGCTGAAACCGCCGGACCGGGTCTGCATGGACCAGAGCCTGAAGATGCCGGCCTGGATCAACGCCTTTGTGATGTCCTCGGGCCTGTCCGGCGTATCGGGCATGGGGAACAGGTCCGGCGCATACAGCAGGGCGAACAGCCGGCTGGTCGTCTGTTCCAGGCAGCCGTACGGGTAGTCGAGCAGTTGCTGCAAGGCCGGGCGAAGCTGGACGACGGGGCGGGCCCCGACGCTGACGGCCGTCCGAACAGTCTCCGCGCGGAGCGTTTCCGGCGGCGTGAGCGTTACGGGATCGCCGGGCTTGACGGTCAGGAATTGACTCACCGTGACCAGCGGTGCGGCGGGGCGGATGGCCACGTCCGCCCGCGCTGTGGCGGTCAGGGCTTCGCCGTCGACTGCCGTGGCGGTTGCCTGGATTTGAGCTTCCGCGGCGCCGAGAGTGCCGGCCGTGGCGGAGAACCAGATCGTGGACGACCCGCCCGGCGGAACGGCAACGCCCGGCCGTTGCGGCTCCGTCACGGTGAGCACGCCGGCGGGGGTGGAAATCTGCACGTCTGCCGTCAGCGGGCTTTCAGAGGTATTGAACAGCTTGACCGGCACGTCGAACGTGTCGCCCGGGGCGGCGAACCGCGGCCACGCGGATTCCACGAGGAGCGGCGCGGTGACGGTCAGGGCGTGTTCGGCGTGGCCGTAGCAGTCGTGGTCCGCGGCGACGCCCATGATGCGCATCTCGCCGGTGAGGTCCGGCAGCTTGAGGTCCGCGCGGGCGGTTCCGTCGGCGTCCAGCGGGACAACGGTTTGCCAGATGACCGCGGGCTCTCGGTGTCGGACGCCCACGGGGCTTCGCCGCATGGACTCTTCCGCGATGCCGTCACCGCCGATGCGGGTCATGTCGGCGGGTCGGAGGTAATCCGGCATGAGGTTGGCGAACAGATCGGCCGACCAGACGCCAGCCGTTCGCGGCGAGAGGAACCAGGCCAACGGGTCGGGCGTTTCGTACGCGGTGGTCAGCAGAATGCCTTCGTCGACGGCCCACAGGTGGAGATGGCCGGGTTGTTGTGGGTCGACCGGGGGTGAAATGCGAGCGATGACCTGGACGGATTGGCCGGGTCGAGCCTTGGCCGGGGCCTCGATGGTGATCGGCAGTTTGTGTGCGCTGTGGTCGGCGGTTAGCCGTGCGGTACCCATCGCGCGGTGCGGGAGCCATTGCGGCTCGTCGGGATTCAGCGGTCGGACGATGGTGGCGGTGACGAACCCGCCGCCGCGGATGGTCTCAGGAACGGTGAGGGGGACTTCGATGCCGTTGCTGGTCATGTCCACGACCTGCGTGCTCAGCACGCGGTCCGTTTCCAGCGTGAGCCAGAGCGTGCCGGGGAACGGGCTTCGCACGAGGACGCGAGCCTGCGACCCGGGCGCGTACTGGTCCCGATCGAGGATGACTTCCGCGCGTTCGGGCTGATCCAGGGCCACGGTGACGGCCGCGGCGGCGTCGCGAACGGCGTGGAACCCCAGCCGCGTCACGCTGCCGGAGGTCTCGTCCGTGACGTCAAGACGGTATTGCCCGGGCGTCGGGCAGCGAACCGCGAGGACTCCCTCGGCCGCCGGACCGGCGGGCACCGTGCCGGTTGCGACTTCCGTGAGGTCCTCGACGGACTTGAACACCCACCGGCCGCTCACCTGTTCGAGAACAGATTCGTACTCAACCCGTTGCAGCACATAGTGCAGCGCCCCGGGCTCAGCCGGCTCGTCGGCGTGTGAAACCTGGGTCCATCCGATCGCCACATCCTGATCCACGGGCACGAGGTGTCCGGCGGGGAGTCGCAGCCCCACGTGTCTTCCGGCCGTATCGACGCGAAGGTTCGCGCCGGCGGAGACGGACCGCCCGCCGGGTTCGGAGACGGTGACGGCGACGGCGGCCTCCCACAGGCCGGGCGGCGCGTCTTCCGGGGGCGCGAGTTCGAGGGTCGCGTGACCCTGTTCGTCCAGCGTGGCCTCGATTTGCGGGGCAGCCATGCGGGCACCGGCATGCGGGTCCGCAAACGTGTGGTCGGGGAACCGCTCGGACTGGAATGACACGCGGCGGAAGGTCCCGCCTGCGGTGACAGGGAGTCCCGCCGCCGGCTGGCCGAACAGGTATCGGGCGTTTGCCTCCACGGTGGGCGTCTGGCCGGGGGCGAACAGAGGCGCCGTGGGGACTGCGGTCACTTCCATGCGAACCGGCACGAAGGCTTCGATCAGGGCGCGGGTTTCGCCGAGCACCTCTTCCGCGCCCGGCAGGGTGACGGAGAATCGATACGCGCCAAGCTGCCCGTCGGGCAGGCTCAGATACTCCCCATGGAAGAAACCCTGCTGGTCGGGCTGTGATGCAATCGCGATTTCCTGCACGGCGCGACCGTCCGGCCGGGTGACCGTCAGGGTCATGGGGAACGCGGGCGGGACCTGACCGATGTCGTCGCGGATGAGCCCGGTGAGGTGGACCGGGTCGCCGGGCCGGTAGACGCCGCGCTCGGTGTACAGCAGGAGGTCGTACGTGCGCGGGTAGGGCCGGCCGGAATGGTCCATGTTGTCGAACACCCAGCGGTCACGCTCCGGAACGACGTAGTTCAGGTCGTCGCCGAGCCGGGCGGTGATCAGCCAGGGCTCGCCGTCGGGGTGATTGTCGGGGACGGCCAGCCGGGCGATTCCATCCGCGTCCGTCGTGGCGGCGCCGAGAGTCTGGTTGTTGTATGACCAGGCGGTGACTTCGGCCCCGGGGACGGGCCGGGCGGTCCGAAGCGAGGTGACCCAGGCGGTGACGCCGTCTCGTTCTCGTTTGGCGGTCAGCCCCAGGTCGGAGATGCAGATGATGGCGGTGTCGGCGGTCCACGTGCGGTCCGTGGCGCCGGCTCGGACGTAGTACACGCCGGGCTGATCCGGAAGCACCCGTTGCAGGTCGATGGCGGTCACCGTGGGTGTGTTGCGGGGCAGGTCAAGCGGGATGGTCAGCTCGTCCAGCTCTCGGGCCGTGGCTCGCGATCCTTCGCCGCGGACGTGGGCGACGAGGTTGTTCTCGTGGACGCGTTGCGTCTGGATCGCCACGCCGGCGACGTTCACCGCCTTCAGTTCCACCTCACGGTGGCCGTGGGGTGTGAGGATTCCTCGCCGCACAGGGAACCGCAGCCCGGGCCATCGATCGGGCACTTCAAACGCCACGCTTTGCGGCTCACCCAGGGTAGACCCGTCCACGGCGACGGCCTCGGCCCCGACGGTGGCCGTATAGGTCTGCCCGGACTGAAACGGCCCCTCGATCCGGAGCGATCCCCAGAAGCCGCGGCGTGTTCGCAGGCCGGTGACGGGCGGGTCCGTCTGGACGGTCGGCAGGGCCTTCTCGCCGTGCAATGGGGATGAGAGATAGAGTTCCACGGTGACGTCCTGGTTGAGGGAGGGGCGGTCGACATCAGCGCGGAGCAGGGCGAACCGCGGGGTGACATCGAGATACCGGGTTTCGTCCCGACCGAGCGGGCGGTTGCCGCCGTGCCCGGTGAGGGCCGCGGCCAGGGTCAGGCGAATCCTGGCGGCGTCGTTCCGTGGGCATTGGACGAGGATGCGTTCGGCAGGTTCCGGCGTCAGGCTGACCGCCTCGAGCACGTTGCCGGAGGCGGGCTCGGATGGGGTCGGCCGGTCCTCGTCGGTGGCGGTGCGGATGCGCAGGTGGCGGAGCAGGTCGCCCGGGTTGACCGGCTGGTTGAACGTGAGTTCCAGGGTTAGATCGGATCGGTCCACGGAGAGGAGTTCGTGAGACACCAGTTGCAGGGGTCGCGTGGCAAACTCGAACGAGGAGGTCCCGACGAGCACACGGCCGGTCTGCGTTTCGGCGTCGGCAGCGGGTTTCACGACGTAGACCCGGCCGGGCGCCAGCGGCTTGTCCAGGCGATACTCCAGCCGGTCCGGCTGGGCCCAGACCCACTGCCCGTCCGGGGGCGGATCCACGACGAACGGTGAGCGGTCTGCCGGTCTGCCGACCATGCCGGCGTGTACGAGCGGCTCATCGAAGACAAGGGTGAGCCGGTCGGCGTCGTCAATGTTCCGCGTCGGCAGGGCGGCGAGGACGCGAAGCTTGGGCCGGTCCGTGCGGGTGGCCGCAAGATAGATGAAAACCAGTCCAACCGTGTTCAGGACGAGCAGGGCGGCAGCCAGGACTGCAAAGCGAGTGCGGGAAAGCATGAAGTTCGACTCCGTGAACCGAGGGTGCATCCGTGCGGGGTGAGGTTGCGTCGTCTTATAGCACATCGTTACGCGCGAACACAAGAGGGAATGTCTCGCCAGACAGGAAATCACGCGGCGAATCCATACCTGTTCTCCGGTTGGGTGAGAACCCGGCTGTTTGCGCATGGTTGACTCGCGGTGGACAACTTGGGTGCGGGTCGGGTATACGAATAGCCGGGCGCGGCTCCGGGTGACGGTAACACATCGACCGGCGAGAAGGTCTTCATCATGCGTATCCGCTGGAAGTTGCTGCTTCTTCTTCTCACGACGGCCCTTGTGCCCATGGCGTTCCTGACCGTGTTCCAGAACCGGTCATGGGACCGGCTCGGGCATGAGCTGGGGTACCAGTCGCGTGCTACACTTGCCGAGCGAGCAGGCCAGCAGTTGCTCCAACTGGCACAGGATCACGCGCGATCGCTTCGGCGGGAGGTCCAGACTCTCAATTTGGCCGTTCGCACGCAGGCCAGGGAGGCCGGCCATTGTCTGGCCCTGCCGCCGCCGTCCGAGCCGGCAGTCTACTGGGCGGAACAATACGATCAGGCGGATCCGGCCATTCCGGGGCTGGTGCGCTCCGAGCAGCACTTCCGGCATACACCGGACGGGAAGCGGGAGCCCGTGCTGATCTCCTTCGACGCGCAGGCATTCGTATTGGCGCCCGGGGTAGACCGTGCGGCGGTCCGGGAAGAGGTGACCCGCCTCAGCTCGATGGTGGACATCTTTCGATCCATTCGGGCCGGGCACGCGGAGTCCGTCTACTGGCAGTACACCGCCCTGGTCAGCGGCCTTCATTCGTCCTTTCCCGGGCACGGCGGGTATCCCGACGGGTTCGACCCGCGTCAGCGGGTGTGGTTCACCAACGCCCTCGCCGAAGGGAAGGTTACGGGCAATCCGCCGTTCGTGGACACCACTACGGGAGAAGTCGTCTTCACGACTTCGGCTCCGATCATCGGCCGCGGTGGCGGACCCGTCGGGGTGACGGGTATCGACGTCAGCATGCTGGATATCATACGGGCTCTCAGCGTGCCCACGGCCTGGTCTGAAGATGCGGATGTCATGCTCCTATTGCCCGCCGCGGAGATTTCTCCGGGGGATGAGCGCGTGATGATCGTCGCCCAGGGGAGCTACCTCGACGCGCGAGCGGAGCACGGCCAACCCATTGAGCGGGAATACCTTACGTCGGAGAACGCGTCGGAATTGCAGGCCCTGGCGGCGGATTTGTCTGCCGGCCGCTTCGGCCTGCGGCAGATGCCCCGGAAGGGCCGGGACTGCCTGTGGGCGTACGCGCTGGCGGATCGGGGCGTGAGCGTCTGCCTGGTTGTCCCACACGACGACATCGTGGCGGAGGGGGCGGAGGCGCAGGACAGGGTCATTCAGCGGACCCGCCGCCAGCTCGAGCTGGCAGGCGTCGTTTTCGGGGTGGCGGCGCTGGTGGTGCTGGCGGTGGCGTTGTGGGGCTCACGGTCGGTGACCCGCCCGATTGCGGAACTGGCGGACGTGGCGGAGCATATCGCGGTCGGGGATTTCAAGATCCGGGCGACGGTCCGCTCGCGTGATGAAATCGGTGACCTGGCCCGGACGGTGAACGAGATGCTGCCGCAGCTCGAAGACCGGATGAGACTGCGACACTCCCTGACGCTCGCCAAAGAGGTGCAGCAGGCGCTGCTGCCAAGCGCTCCGCCGCAGATCGAGGGCCTGGATGTCGCCGGCACGAGCCTCTACTGCGACGAAACGGGCGGGGACTACTACGATTTCGTGGAGCTCCGGCAAATCGGGCCGCGCTGCCTGGCAGTGGCCGTCGGCGACGTGACCGGGCACGGGATTGCCCCGGCCCTGCTCATGGCGTCGGCTCGGGCGCTGCTGCGCAGCCGGATCGGCCAGCCGGGCGGCCTCGGACCCATGCTGGGGGAGGTGAACCGGCAGGTTTATGCGGATTCCAGTCGGGGCCGGTTCATGACGCTGTTCCTGGGAGTGCTGGATGCGGACGCGCGAACGATCCGCTATGTCTGCGCGGGGCACGATCCGCCCATCACGTACGAGCCGGCCACGGGGCGGTTCGATGAGCTGGGGGGCGGCGGCCTGCCCCTGGGCATCACGGACGAGACGGAGTACGAGGAGTACCAGGCGTCGCTGTCGGCGGGGGAACGGGTCATCGTGATCGGCACGGACGGCATCTGGGAGGCCTCAAACGAGGCGGGCGAGATGTTCGGCAAGGACCGCCTGCGCGAGGTGCTGCGCAGCCATGCGACCCAGCCGGCCGAGGCCATCCGCCAGGCCATCACCGACGCCGTGGTCGCCTTCCGCGGCCGTCAGCCCCAGGAGGATGACATCACGCTGGTGGTGATCAAGCTGCTGTAGGGCAAGGTGTGGCCTGCGCGCCCGTGCCCACTCGCAGATTCTCTGGCTGCAACGTGAGCGAGGCTCGCACGTCTGGGTCCACGCAGTCAGACCGCTTGGCCGGGCAGCGGTGCGGAACGGACAGAAGCCCCATGCCCCGTTCTTGCGACATCCCGTTTCCGAGTGTTTGAGTCTCCACCTGCCCGACTCCGAAAATGCGGCCGGCGGCGCCCCGGCACTCTTGCCGAGACGCCGCCGACAGCGCGCGTCAGGAGGAACTCGTGAGGTCACCTTCTTCTACCGCCGCCTCACCTGGCGGTTGCGGGCCATTCCGGAAGAGCCCGGGCCGCTTCTACCGAATCACGATGGTCCGCCGAACACCCTGTCGGACCACCTTCTTGACCACAGTCTCGGCGGGGCGAGGCGCCGGAGCGGGTGACACGCTCGCTGGAGACCGGCTGGAAAGCCGGTCCCACGAGGGAGGCGACTCGCTCGCCCGCGGGGCGCTTGCCACCACGATCGGAGTCCGCAGCACGCCCGGACGGGTGTTCGACTGCGTCTGCGAAACCACCGTGCCGCGCGGCCCGGTTGCTCCGCCGGTGGTCGCCACGGCCACTGGGCTGCGTCCGAAAGAACCCGGACGGGCCGATCCGCCGGCGTCCACGCTGCGGTTCGCATCACCATCGGCCACGGTTCGACCGACACTCGTCGCCACGCTGCCGTCCAGGCCGATGGCCATGTTCAGGGTGCCGGCCGCGGCGGCCCCGAATCGCGGGGCAACGGCGTAGCTGGTGGAGAGGCTCAAACCGTTCTCGTCGAATCCGAAACTCAGGCCTTGCGCGAAGTTGGTTCTTCCGCTGCGGGTATTCGTCTGGGCAAAACCGATTCCGTTGCCTTCGTAGCCCGCGGTGGCTGCCGCGGTGCCCGGCCCCCAGCGGTTGGACGAAGCGCTCGCCGAGCTGTTTGCCTCGCCGGCCAGGGCGGTCAGCCCCGGCATCAATCCCATCGTCAGACCCCAGATGATCGCGTTGCGTTTCATGGCTTTTTCTCCTCAGTTCCCGCGGGCCGGAGGAATCCGGCCCGCGGGATCAATCAGATCTACCCAGTGTGCAGCTGGTCCCCTACCACACCTAGCGTCGAATCTCGACCGCCGAGACACGAGTCGTCGCTCGACCCGCCCGATGGGCCACACCCACCGCTCGCACGTCCGCCCGGGCCGTCCGATACGGCCCGCTCACCGCCACACCCAGTCCGTCGGACGTCGCCGAGCCGTAGACCGACCCGTCGCTGATCGCCCGGACCTGGCTGTGGGCGATTCCGCCGTATGCGTCCGCCAGCGAGTCACTCGTGCTCACCGCTCGTCCGCCCATCCAGCCGCGAGAGATCGCGGCACTGTCGCTGATGGCGATGCCCTGAAAGCTCGTTGCGGTCGAACGCGACAGGCTTTCCGCCAACCCGCCCAGGCTGCCTTCGGAATACGCGTTGCTGTCACTCAGCGCCACGCCTCCGACGGTGGCAGCCACGCTCTGGCTTTCCGCGATCGCGCCGCCCCACCACGAGCCGCGAGCGGTCGCGTTGGAGTTGCTCACCGCAAGGCCGCGATCCGCGACGGCCACCGACGTGCTGCGAGCCGCTCCGATGCCCAACCCCGTCGCGGTGGAGTTCGCCACGGCACGTCCGCCGTTGGTCGCGCCGGCATAGGCGTCGGACCTGCCGTTGCCGATCGCCACCGACGTCGAGGTGGCCGACCCTCCGTTGGTGGCCACCGAGGTGGCCCTTGCTTCGGCCGCGAGGGAGGCGGCCGTCATCGCCAGCATCATTCCCGTTGCTATGATTGGGACCCGTTTCATGGCTGCGCCTCCTGATTGAGTGTCCGCATTCACCCGCCCCGGCGTCCCACCGACTCCGGGGCTCCACCCTGATAGACCGCGGCGGGGCGAAATGGTTAGCAAGTGTGAAGAATATTTTGACGTGAAAAGTCCTTATATGTCAATCACAAATCTAAACGATTGACATATAACAGGTTATGGCGACAGCGGCGGCTGACTGGACGGGCGTATATTGGGCTGTATGCCGTTGTGCGCCCACCCTCACGTCTGCAAACCCGCGCTTGACCGCGCTGGCCTCGAAATCGAAGATCGTGCCGGTTCTCGCGGCGGACCGGGGGAGATTCGGAAGGAAGAGAGAGACGCGGCGAGCCGTTCTTCCTCTGCGGGCGAAATCGACCGCCCGGGCGGCACGCGGTCGAAGAGGCGCGTCGCTCGACAGACAGGTCAGAGCGCCACGCCCTGGCACGCGGAGCGCACCACCGCGTCCGGCACGTCGTCGCGCAGCACGGTGGCGCCCAGGCCGTTCGGCAGCGAAAACCGGACCCTGCCGCCGGCGACCTTCTTGTCACGCGACATGTAGCCCTGCAACTCCGCCTCCTTCAGCGGCGTCTCCAGCCGCACGGGCAGCCCGTAGGATTCAATGCAACGCACCACGCGGTCCGCATCCGTCGACGTCAGCAGGCCCAGGGCCGCCGCGATCCGGCACTCGGCCACCATGCCCAGCGCTACACACTCGCCGTGCCGCAGGGCGAAGCCTCGGGCCGACTCGATCGCGTGCCCCACAGTGTGCCCGAAGTTCAGCGACGCACGCAGCGCCGTACGCTCCCGCTCGTCGCGCGAGACCACGTCCGACTTGATCCGCACGTTACGCTCCACCAGTTCCGTCAGCACGGCGAGATCCTGGGCCAGCACACGCTCCCGCTGCATTTCGTGCCACGAGAGGAACGGCTCGTCGGTGATCACCGCGTGCTTGATGGACTCGGCCAGACCGGCCACCAGGTCTCGCGGCGGCAGCGTCCGCAGGCACTCCGGATCAATCTGAACCAGCACCGGCTGATGGAACGCCCCGACCAGGTTCTTGCCCGCCCGATGGTTGACGGCCGTCTTGCCCCCGATGGCCGCGTCCACATCCGCCTCCACCGTGGTCGGGCAGATGGCGAACGCCACGCCGCGCATCCAGGTCGCGGCCGCAAACCCGGTCAGATCGCTGACCATTCCGCCGCCCAGGGCGAGCAGTGCCCCGTCGCGAGCCAGCCGCATCTCCCCCAGCCGGTCGTAGACCCGTTCGGCCGAGGCGAGCGATTTCGTCGCGTCCCCAGGCGGCAGCACCAGCGCTTCGCTCTCCAGCCCCGCTTCGCCTAGGCTTGCCAACGCCGCCTCCGCGAACAGCCCGGCCACGGTCTCGTCGCTGACCAGAAGCACCTTGGTGGGGCGGGCCAGTTCCAGCAGCGACGGGCCGAGCTGCTGCAGGGCGCCGGGGCGGACTGTGACCCGCGTCCGGCTCGTGCTGAACGGAATGTCGAACATGCTCACGTCGCGATCCTCCCTTTGGCGGCCATGATACCGGCGGGCGAGCCTCGCCGGAAACCCGTGTGGTCGCCGGGGTTGCATTGCGATCCGCTCGTATGTAACGGGACCACAATATGTTGAGCGACAGCTTCCTACCAGCCGCCATCCCTGCCATCGCTGGCAAATTACTCGCGTTTGGTGTAAACTGGCAGGCTGTATGACTCGTATAAGAATGCAACGGAGGACTTGAGACCGTTACCCTGCCATACGTGAAATGGAGTGCCTGACGTAACCCGCGAGTCACCCGGGGTTTATAGCGGCTTCCCCGGTGGAATCTCACAGGGGTGAGAACCTCCTCCCGAACGCTAAGTTCAATCCTGGTAAAGAGTAGTAACGGTTTCTTCATTGACGCTGCCGCTTATCGGAGTTAGAATCCTGCCCATGGCACGGTCAACTGCTGTTAAGACGAAGCCCAAGCCGTCGTCCAAACCAGCTCGAAAACCCACCTCCGTAACCAAGGCTGCCCCCCGGCGGGCGGCGGTTCGGAAGCCGAGCGGGGCCTTGGTGCGGACGTACAAGGCAGCCTTGAACTACCTCAGCTCGCTGGTGAACTACGAGCAGAGTGGCCGGTTTGGGTACAACTCCACGAATTTCAACCTTTCCCGCATGACCCGGCTGCTCAGCGCACTGGGCAACCCGCAGCGCGCGTTCAAGACAGTCCACGTGGCGGGGACAAAGGGCAAGGGCAGCACGGCCGCGATGGTGGCGGCCATGCTTCAGGGTAACAATCTGAAAGTGGGGCTGTATACCTCGCCGCACATTCTGACGGTGCGCGAGCGGATCGCGATCAGCGGCGACATGGTTTCCGAGTCCAAGTTCACGAAGCTGGTGGACGCCATCAGCCGCGTCAAGGCGCACGGGGACGCGTTCACGTATTTCGAGGTGCTGACGGCCATGGCCTTCCTGCACTTTGCGGCAGAGAAGGTGGATGTGGCCGTTATCGAGACGGGCCTGGGCGGTCGGCTGGACTCCACGAACGTCATTCGGCCGGAGGTCTGTGCGATCACGTCGATCAGCATGGACCATACGGGTCAGCTTGGAAACACGCTGGCGGCCATCGCCGAGGAGAAGGCCGGCATCATGAAGCAGGGCATCCCGGTGATCAGCGCGCCGCAGCGTGCCGAGGCGCGGCAGGCGCTGGCGGCCGCTTCGGAGAAGATCGGGGCCCCGCTGCTGTTCACGGGTGACGACATCGAGTTCAGTTACCGGTTCGAGGCGTCGCGGGCGTTGGGGCCGCACACGCGGCTGTGTCTGACCACGCCGAACAGCCGGTTTGAGCACGTGCACGTCCCGCTGCTGGGCGAGCACCAGGCGATTAACTGCAGCGTGGCCCTGGCCGTGGTGGACGTGCTGAAGAAGCGCGGCCTGCCGATTGACGACCAGCTTGCGATTGACGGGCTGGCGTCCGTGCGGCTCAGCGGCCGGATGGAGATGATCTGCGAGAACCCGCGCATTCTGGTGGACGGGGCGCATAACGCAGCCAGCGTCCACGCGCTGATGCGGGGGATCGGGCAGAACGTGCCGTACGACTCCATGATCGTGATTTTCGGCTGCCAGCGGGACAAGGACGTGACGGGCATGTTGCGTCACATCCAGCTCGGGGCGGACAAGGTCATCTTCACCACGACGGGCTCCCCGCGAACGATGGACCCGCACGACCTGGCCACGGCCTACGTGGACCAGTGCGGCAAGATGGCCCAGGTGGCGGAAGACCTGGAAGAGGCCATCCGCATCGCGGGCAGCGCGTTAACGCGCGAGGACCTGATCTGCATCACCGGTTCCTTCTACCTGGTGGGCCGGGCCAAGCGCCTGTACGCCCAGAAGGTGGGACAGACAGTGGGCCAGTAGGTCCGCGGAAACCACAGGAAACATCCAATCGCACAAACCCGTGGAAGGGGAGCGGGCGGGTCTCGCCGCCGCGTTTCGTCTGGGGTCTTGGTCCCAGAAGCACTTGTCGTCTCATCGCATGCCCGGGGCTTCTGTGCAGCCGGCCTTCGGCCGTGGCTCGGCAGACGGGTCGCTTTTCGGCAGAGCGGGCCGGCGTACGACCCATTTTGCCGCAGCCTCTTTCAATGCATCCAACCTGCTTGTCGCGTGCATGCCTGGCCGGAATCGGGACGGCCCGGTCCGCGGGCTGGGACATGCGCCCCATCGGTATTTCTGTATTCCGGCCTGCCATCCTGTGGCACTGTACTGCGCCCGGGCATTGTAATGCGATGTAACTCGAGCCGAGAGACGGATTGAACCGATACGGTGTGTGCCGCAGTAGCGCAGGGCAGCGAGAGCAGGCGTACAGCACCACGCTTTGAGCTGCGAGCGGGCACGTGCGTGGCGACGGTCGGGGAGCTGCGTGGAAGTCTGACGAACGCATACCTCGTCTTTCGTCCCCGTGCAAAGCGACGTGCCCTGAGCCACTGCGGTATGGAACGCGGCGAGGCCGCGTTGCGAGCACGCAAAACACGAAACCCCTGAAAAGGCCGGCCACCATGTCCAACACGGTTACGATCAGTCCGCTGACCCGGATCGAAGGCCACCTGGCCATCCACACCGAGACCGAGCCGCACGCGGGCGGCGCCGGCGTGCATGTCACGCAGGCCCACTGTGAAGGCGAGATGTTCCGAGGGCTGGAGCAAATTCTGGTCGGGCGCGATCCGCTGGACGCCCAGCAGATCACGCAGCGGACCTGCGGAGTCTGCCCGATCTCACACGGCATGGCCTCGGTTCGGGCCCAGGAGCAGGCGTACGGCATTCGTCCCGTCCGGAACGGGCGGCTGCTGCAGAACCTGATCGCGGCGGCGAACTACCTCCACTCGCACGTCCTGCATTTTTACCAGCTCGCCGCATTGGACTTCGTCGACGTGACGGCCGTGTTGAACTACACGGGGTCGGACCGAACCCTGCTCAAGCTCAAGGCGTGGGCACAGTCGGCCCTGGACCGCAAGGACGTCTTCCCGGTCGCGCCGTTCCTGCCGCGGTACGAGGGTGACTACGTTTCGTCCGCGGAGGTCAACTGCGCGCTGCTGGCCCATTATGCGGACGCCCTGAAGGTCCGGCGCACGTGCGACGAGATGGGAGCGGTGTTCGGGGCGCGGTTGCCGCACTCCACGGCCCTGCTGCCGGGCGGATGCACGCAGAAACCCACCCTGGAGCGCATCCTGGCCTATCGGTCTCGGCTGGACGAGGTGCTCGCATTCGTGGAGGACGTGTACCTGCCGGACCTGTTCGAGGTGGGCCGTCAGTTCCCGCAATACTTCGATATCGGGCGCGGCTGGGGGAATTTCCTGGCGTACGGCACGTTTGAAATGGACGACGGCGGACGGAAATTCTTCCCGCCCGGCACGTTCATCGACGGCAAGTGGGAAGCGTTTGACCCGCGTCACATCAGCGAGGACGTCAGCGTTGCCCGGTACGAGGACGGGCCGGCCCGCCACCCGTTTGAGGGCGAGACGCGGCCGAAGCCGGGCAAGCCCGGGGCCTATTCGTGGATCAAGGCCCCGCGTTATCGCGGCCTGCCGTTGGAGGTCGGTCCGCTCGCCCGGGTGCTCGTGGACTACCACGCCGGGAACAACGGCTGGTCCCGCAAGCCCGTGGACTCGACCTGCGCAAAGCTCGGCATCACGCCGGACAAACTGGTGTCCGTGATGGGTCGGCACGTGACGCGGGGACTGGAGACCCTGGCTCTCGTGCAGCAGTGCTTCCGCTGGCTGGACGAGATCGCCGTGGACCAGCCGGCCGTCACCGCGTTCGAGTTCCCCAAGAGCGGCCGGGGCGCGGGCCTGGTGGAGGCCCCGCGCGGGGCGCTGGGACACTGGCTGACGGTTGAGGATTACAAGGTGAAGTCGTACCAGAGCGTGGTGCCGACGACGTGGAACTGCTCGCCCCGGGATTCAAAGGGGCAGTCCGGCCCTGTGGAAAAGGCGCTGGAAGGCACGCAGGTGGCTGACGCATCCCAGCCGATCGAGCTGGGGCGCATCGTGCGGTCGTTTGACCCTTGCCTGGCCTGTGCCGTGCATTGATCGTGCGACGAAACCGGCAGGATGGGAAAGCCCTTGGAGATGACAGCCATGGCAGAGATTTCGCGAAGGGAATTCCTCCGAATGGGGGCCGTCCTGGCGGCCGGCGCCGGGCTGGGCCCTGGCGCCGCGGAAGCCCTGGCCGCCGGTCTGGAGCGGGTGTTCACCGGTCAGAAGCGCGTGGTGTGGCTGCAAGGCATGTCATGCACCGGGTGCAGCGTGTCGCTGCTGAACTCCGACGAGCCGGGGCCGGTGGAGCTGATCACGCAAGTGATTTCCGTGGTGTTCCATCCGACGTTGTCGGCGGCGCAGGGCCACCTGGTCACGGAGACGCTGGACCGGCTGGCCGAGGCGGGTGATTTCTTCCTGGTTCTGGAAGGGGCGGTGTGCCCGCAGATGCCGCAGGCATGCATGGTCGCCGGCAAGCCGCTGACCGAGCTGCTTCCGCCGTTGCTGAGGCGGGCCCAGTTCGTCGTGACGGCCGGCTCCTGTGCGGCGTTCGGCGGCATTCCGGGGGCGGAGGGCAACCCGACGGGCGCCATGGGCCTGAAGGAGTTCATGGCCAGCCGGGGCATTCCCGTGGAGAACAAGCTGGTAAACTGCCCGGGCTGCCCCGTGCATCCGCACACGATGGTGACCACGCTGGCGTATCTGGCGGGCGTGGGCTACCCCGCCGTGGATCCGGCCACGCTGACGCCGAACATGATCTGTTCCAGCTCCGTTCATGATGACTGCCCGAGATTCCATCACTGGCAGAAGCAGCACTTCGCGGAGCACTTCGGGGACGAGGGGTGTTTGTTCAAGCTGGGGTGTCTGGGTCCGCTAAGCCGTTCAAACTGCTCGCACCGTCAATGGAATGGGGGGATCAACTGGTGCATTCGGGCCGGGGCGCCGTGCATCGCCTGCACGAGCGAGGACTTTGCGAAGCGGAAATCGTTCCCGTTTTATCGCCACGGCGAGAAGTACCACGCGGTAGCGTATGGTGATGCCGACCGAAAGGGGACTGCCACATGATGCTGCAAAAAGCCAGCTTGGCCCGACGGATGTACGTGCCGACGATCGGGCTCTTCATCGTGTTCATGACGGTGCTGCTCGGCGTTCAGCACTATCTGTACGTGCATGGTTTCGAGGCCACGCTGGGGAAGATTGAAGGCTCGTCGCTGGAAGTGGAGCGCGCGGCGTCCAAGGGGATGACCCAGGGTCTCTGGGCCGCCACCGAGCGCTGGCTGCAGACGGGTGAGCACACCCAGTTCGTGGACTTCGCGAATCGGCAGCGGGAGCAATCGGGCATCGGGGCGATCGCCTTCGTGGGTCTGTCCAGCACGGTCGAGCTGGCCTCGCCGGCGGACCGCGTGGGGACGGCGCTGGCCGAGGGTGTCTGGGACGAGGCCGCCAAGGCCCCCGACCTGATCGTCAAGGAGGACCAAGATGCGATCAATCTGTACCAGCCGTTGTACGTCACGGCGGACATGCGCCGGCTTCAGCCGGACATGGAGGTGGGCACCCTGTACGGGCTGCTTCACCTGGAGTTCCCCAAGGACCGCTTGAATCAGATGCTGGCGGACGCCCGTTCCGTGTTCGAAGGCCGGGTGAAGCAGTCGCTGACCCTGACCTGCGGGATGGGTGTGGCGGCCCTGGTGGTCATGGCGATCAGCCTGTTCCCGCTGGTGGTCCGGCCGCTGGTGCGGTCCCTGCGGGGCGTCATCGGAAACCTGGCCGGCGGCTCGAACGAACTGGTGGAGATTTCGCGGCAGATCGGCGGATCCAGCCAGCGTCTGGCCACGTCTGCGTCCGAGCAGGCCTCATCGCTGGAAGAGACCAGCAGCGCGATGGAGCAGATGTCGGCCATGACACGGACGAACGCGGAGAACGCCCGCGAGGCGGACACGCTGAGCACGCAGGCCCAGGAGAACGCCGCCGCGGGCGACAAGACCATGGCCCGGCTCACGCAGGCCATGACCAGCATCAACGAATCGTCGGCGCAGATCGCCAAGATCATCCGGGTGATCGAGGAGATCGCGTTCCAGACGAACTTGCTGGCCCTGAACGCCGCAGTCGAGGCGGCCCGGGCGGGCGAGCACGGCAAGGGCTTTGCGGTGGTGGCGGATGAGGTGCGAAACCTGGCCGGTCGGGCGGCCGAAGCGGCCCAGAGCACGCGAACTCTGGTCGAGGACTCGGTGGTGCGGGCGCAGGGCGGCGTGGAGGCCGTTCATGAAGCAGGCACCGCGTTCGGCGCGATCGTGACCGGCGCGCAACGGGTGTCCGAGCTCGTGGGGGAGATCGCCCGGGCCTCTGAGCAGCAGGCGCAGGGGGTCGACCAGGTGAATAGCGCGGTGTCGCAGATGACGCAGATGACGCAGGAGTCGGCATCGGAGGCGAGCCATTCCTCGTCCGTGGCCGAGCAGTTGGGGACGCAGGCAGAAACGGTGAAGGGCATGGTGGACGCGCTGGTGGGCATCGTGGAGGGGGCCGGCCGCGCGCACGACCAGACCGAATCCTGAAATTGGGAATCACCAGGGGACTCTCGCATCCCGAGAGAGGTCGATGCTCGGGACCGGCTCAGCGCGAGCCGGTCC
>Ga0334889_1002931_pt1 | contig 17935 bp, 21 predicted proteins | sample GraSluR1_MG_2_FD_207222 | JGI IMG/M metagenome (GOLD analysis project Ga0334889, IMG submission 207222) | Sludge microbial communities from methane-producing bioreactor in Wageningen University, Netherlands - Granular Sludge_8_08-R1 | ecosystem: Engineered > Bioreactor > Anaerobic > Unclassified... | reverse complement strand
CGAAGATATTGATTCAGTTCCGCTAGCTCATCATCCTTGAGTCTAACCGAGTATAACATTTTCCTAGACACAATCTTTATTGTATGGTGAGTAATAAAATTTATAACTTTCGTTCCGGAGTACTAGGATTAGCTGCAAGGAATAGTATTTTGATCTTATTTATTCCTACATCCATCTTTTGAATATTTTCTAGTTCGTGCCTCTCTTGAGAACGAAGTTCTGTATCTATATAGCGGTAAAATGGATCAAAAATATAATCGATGACTGTCTTTATCATTTCGTTGAACTTACCCGATCCACAGTTGACAGTAAATCCAATCTTAATTAATCCGTCCTCGCCTTTGCTCCAATGATTTACGCTTAGCTCCAGGACTTTCAGACATTGTGCAACAAACTCTTTCTGATCGTAGGAGAATCCCAAGTTTGTCTTACCACACCCCAACACGCTAGCACATCCACGACCGGCTAGCCATCCATCTGCATCGAATTTTTGATATAACTCAGTGGATTGGAGATCTTCGATAATTTGTTTTATTGGCTCAGTATTTTTTGCAAAATGTATTGTCCTTGCTAGCTCTTCATCGGCCTGGTTATAATCAGCACGTAATAACGATTGACGGCAATTCTGCCAGCCTAGCATAACACCACGGATCGTTTCGCTCACTTAATGCCTCCCAAATTGTTTGATTTTACGTCTAAACTCGTTTAGTGCCTCATTAATGTCTTTTTGTGCGCGTCCGCAAGATCCATCTTTATCCTCTAATTGAATATCTTTGAGACAGTTAGGACAAATAATAATTTCTTCTGCGATAACTTGCTTTATCAAAATTTCTATAGGCCATGAGCAATTTGGGCACTTAATTTCTACTACCTTGTTGGATATATCTAAACTCAATCAAATTCCACCTCCAATTTCATTATAGATGGTCTGTGTATAGTTCAGTTTCTGATATATCATCATTGCTCTATCACGAGTATAAGATGTCGTAGCCCTAAGACCGAAACCCTTTTGGTTTACAAAATCAACATAATCCCTGATAAATGTAAACCTGAGGCAATAGACCTATGACCATAGGCGAGCGGATCAAGCAGGCGAGGAAGATTCGAGGCATGAGCCAGCGGGAGCTGGCGAAGAGGGCCGAAGTCAGCGCCCAGGCGATATCCAAGTACGAGCGGGGCATAAACGCCCCCAGCTCCTCCGTCCTCCTCCGCCTCGCGAAGGCCCTGGGGGTGGGGGTCGAGTTCTTCGTCCGCCCTCGAAGCGTCCTATCTATTACTCCCGACTATCGAAGGCGTCGGGCTTTCCCCAAGAAGAGGGAGGCAGCCCTAATCGCCGAGATCGCCGACTGGCTGGAGAGGTACATCGAGATCGAGCGGATTCTCCGCCCCGACTTGGGCGGGCTTTTGTTCGAGTTTTCTCCCGGATTTCCGAGGGCGGTCTCTTCGATGGAGGAGGTCGAGAGGGCGGCCCTCGACCTGCGCCGGGCGTGGGATCTGGGCTCAGACCCCATAGAGAACCTGGTCCACCTCCTGGAGGACCGCGGCATCAAGGTGGGGGTGATTGACCTCGCCGAAGGCGAGGGGTTCGACGCCTGCACCTTCTATGCCGGAGACGATGGCAGAGCTCCGATTGTGGTGGCGAAGTCGAAAATTCCCGGCGACCGGCAGCGGTTCAGCATCGCCCACGAGCTGGGCCACCTGATGATCGAGCCGGGCGAAGGGCTGGATGCCGAGAAGGCCGCCCACCGCTTCGCCGGAGCCTTCCTCGTCCCGGAGAAGGCGGCCCGCTTCGAGCTGGAGCTGTCGGCGGGGACGGGGAGGAGGCGAGACCTCAGCGACTTCGAGCTCAATGCCCTCAAGCAGAAGTACGGCATGAGCATGCAGGCCTGGATCTATCGGGCGAAGGATCTCGGGATAATCTCCGAAGAGAGGGCGACGGCCCTCTTCAAGAGGTTCAGAGCCCTAGGGCGGCACAAGAGAGAGCCCGGCGCCCAGGTGCCGCAAGAGTGGCCGATGCGTTTTGAGCTTCTCGTAAACCTGGCCCTGGCCGAGGAGGCGATATCGAAGCGGAGGGCGGAGGAGCTATTGAACAGGCCTCTTGAGGCGGCTCTGGGGAAGGCCACGGAGGACGATGGGATCAAGGCTGCCGCTGTATGTGACTGACAGCAACGTCTGGGTCGACCTCCATCTCGGTCGATCGGTGGAGAAGGCCTTCTTGATGCCAATCAGATTTGCGGCGCCCGACGTCATAATAGAGGAGCTGGTCCGGCCCTCGGGGGCGGACCTCGTCGCTTGCGGCCTTAGGGTAGAGGAGCTATCGGGCGAGCAGGTGCTGAATGTGGCGGATCTTGCGGCCCGCTATCTCCGACCGTCGCGTCAGGACCTCTTCGCCCTCGTCCTCGCGGAGACTTTGGGGGCGACGCTTCTTACGGGCGATGGAGCCTTGAGAGAAGCTGCTCGCGAGATGGGGGTGGAGGTACACGGGACTATATGGTTATTAGACCAGATGATGGCTCACGGGATCATCGATGGGCAAAAGAGGGCTCAAGCCTTGAGGCTGATGATCGATTCTGGAAGCCGTCTCCCAAAAGATGAAGTGGAATCCAGGCTCGATGAAGATCGAAATTGGTGATGATATCTGAGACGCCATCTTCCCCAAAGATGATGCAGAAAAGCTAATACGCAATCATCTCCCCGGGAGGGGAGCCTGGAGATGGATCGATGGACTGCAAGCTTGAACCGATATCCTCGGAGGATCGTGAAGAGATAGTCGAGATCTTCAACTTCTACGTCGAGAACAGCTTCGCCGCCTTTCCGGAGAATCGGGTCCCGATGGAGTTCTTCAATGTGCTGATGGAGGCCTGCCGGGGCTATCCCGTCTTCGCCGCCAGGGGCCCCAGCGGGAGGGTCCTGGGCTTTGGGCTTCTCCGCCCCCACCATCCGATGCCCGCCTTCTCCCGCGCCGCCGAAATCACCATCTTCATCCGTCCTGAATGCCAAGGGATGGGGATTGGCAGATCTTTGGCTCTCCGGCTCATCGATGAGGCTAAGGAGATGGGAATCACCTCGATCCTCGCCAGCATCTCCTCCCGAAACGATGGGTCCATCGCCTTCCACCGGCGGCTGGGTTTCCGAGAATGCGGCTGGTTCAAGGCGATCGGGAGAAAGTGGGGTGAAGACTTCGACGCCGTATGGATGCAGAAGATGCTTTAAGGTGGGTGCGGTTCACAGATTTCCTCCGTCGTTCGGGCAAATCTCTTGACGTCTTGGCGATGGGGCAGGTGATGGGGGTCGTTCTTCGAACTTCCTCGATTTGTGGCCAGGTGCGAAGGCTTAAATAGTTCGAGACCTTTTCACAGTCTTGCGTTAAGCTATTCTGTTTTATGGTTTTTCGCAAAGGATGGTGTAAAGTTTGTACGGTAATACTAGAGGCTCTTTTGGCGCCAGCGGGTTTGGTCCCTCTGCGCCGGTGGAGACCGGAAAGGAATACGACGTTGAGATCGAGGACATATCAAAGCAGGGCGACGGCATAGCCAGGATCGAGGGGTTCGTCATCTTCGTTCCGGAGACCGGCGTTGGCGACAAGACCAAAATCGTGGTCGATAAGGTCATGCAAAGGTTCGCTATCGCCCACAAGGTCTGAAGCAATCATAGATCTTCAAAGTCGTTGGCGGTCAGAGGAGCGGTCCCGCTGCCCTCGACCGCTTTACTACGATACAGTTTGTCTCTCTCGCCTTCGATCTCTTCGATTTCTCGGGATGGGGATCTTCTGTTGAGGGATCTCTGTCTTTCGTGGAACGACGGAAGGGGCGCCGAAGCGTGGGGTGAGTTTATCATCTCTCTAGGCTTTGACTTTCTCGCTCTTTCTGCGTGGAGGCCAATGGCCTTGCCGAGGCCGGTATGGTATAAAAAATATTTAAAACTGGGGTGAGATGAATATGAATAAGGCATTAAACCAAAGATCAACGGCTGTGGGGAATCTGGACGAGCCGCTCAAGGATGCTGCGGAAGGTTACGGAGATCTTATGGCCATATCGGTGGTCCACAAGGTGAGCATGAGAGATCTCCGATCTAGGTTGAAGGAATTGCAGATAGAACATGCGCGAGAACTTCAGCTTGAACGAGAGATTGTGCAAAAAAAGTGATCCGACATGAGTGATGAAATCAATGGAGACTTGACGATCGATGGGAAGAGCATCGTAGCCGAAATCGCTGATAAGATTGAATGGACCGCCCAGGGGTGGCCCGTCGTGGAAGGGCGGGAGGGCGAACTCGCCCTTCAGAAGTGTTACTCCTGGCTGGCATGGCAGGATATGCCTCTTGCCATGGTCCCCAAGAACGACAGGGAGTTCGACGAGTTCGTCTCCTCGAACATATTCCTCGCGATCAGCTTCGAAGGTCGAGACCTCAACGATCTGGGCTTCGTCACCAGAGAGTACGCTGAAACTTTCGGTCGGAGATCGGATGTGGCCTTCGTTCCCGCTGCCTTTGGAGAGAAAAAAATGCTATCGCGGCTGAAGGCCGTCAAATTCTCTTGCATGCGGAGAATGTGATCTCCGGATTCTACGCTCTGACCTCCAAAACCCTAGAGGACCTTTTTCCCGATACTTCCTGCCTCTTTTGCGTCGCGATCTTTCTGTCTTCGTATCTTGGCCCACCTCGCCCTCGTCAGATCGGATCATAGGTGGGCGTCAGAGAAACGGCAGAGGGTCCCGTTTTCTGTAAACTAGGGCCTGGCAGATGGCGATGAGGTCGCCCCCAGCCGTATTGACCTGGATGGTGTAGGTCGCAACCCTATTCGACCTGCTCACCTCCCGCGCCTCGGCCCGGAGGATCTCCCCCTTCTTGGGGGAGCTGACGTAGGTGACGCTCATGCTGAGGGCGACGGAGACGGTCCCGTGGGAGTTTGCGGCCACCTCAAAGGCCTCGTCGATGAGGGAGAATATGGCCCCTCCGTGGGCCATCCCGAAGATGTTCTCCATTCCATCGGCGAACCTCATCTCCACCAGGGAGTATCCTTCGGCCACTTCCAAAAGCTTGATCCCCATCTTTTCAGCGTAGGGCTCTTCTGCGACCCTTTTTCGGATCGCCTCGAATACCTCTTCTCCCATCGGTCCGCATCTCCCAACGATCATTTCTGCCGTCTAAATTTCTCTCATCGATCCTGATAACAACATCTCAGAGCTTGAGGTCGTACCTGACCTCGGTGACGACCCCGCCCCAGATATCGGAGGTCTTCTCCTCCGTCTCCTCAAAGCCTAGGGAGTGATAGAGGCCCTCCGCCGTCTCCAGAGCCCGGACGGTCCAGAGGAATATGGAGGAGTACCCGACGGACCGGGAGAACTCCACCGCCTCCTCCGCCAGCCTCCGGCCGAGGCCTAGCCCCCTCACCTCCGGGGCGAGGAGGAGCCACCGGAGCTGGGCCTCCCCCTCAGAGGCCTCGACGACGGCGGCTGACCCGACGATCCGCCTATCCGTCTCTCTTTCGGCTGATTCTGCCACCTCGACGATCCAGATCCGCTCGCGCTCCGAGCGGGAGGTGGCGAACTCCGCTAGAGGTGCCGCGACGTAGCCGTCGAAGGTCTCGTCCCACCCCTGCTCCTCGGCGTAGACGACCCCGTGGAGGTGGATCACCATCCCGATGTCGCCTGGCCTGAGATCCTTTCGGATCGAGATCGAATTTTTTTCCGTCTCTGGCCGCCTCGGCTTCATCACCTTCCGCCTTTGATCCCTCGACGTATTTCAAAATTGCCTTCCTCTGCCGCCACCTTTTTGCCCTTTCCGATAGAGATGATCGTAGATGGCCCCAGAAGATAGCTCCTCCGTGGATCTCGAGGTTGGGCCACCTGAGGGCGGCCCGACCGAGGGGGACGGGACGGAGCCTCGCTGGTGGGATTCTGCCGAAGGGCACAGGTTCGCCCTGGAAGTCCTCCAGCTGAGGGTGAGGAGATCCATCTTGAAGACGGTCGACGATGGCGTCGGCTCCCCGGAGGAGATCGCCGAGAAGCTGGGGATCGATGGGGGTCTTGCCTCCTTCCACCTTGCGATGCTGGAGAAGGCCCTGGTCGTCGAGGCTGTCGATGGCGTCTACAGGTCCACCCCCACCGGTCGCCTCTACCTCGAGAGGGTCGAAGCTCCTCCTACGGAAGGCCGGGGACGTTCCTGAGGTCGGCGGCACCTTCCGTCGCCGGTGGGCAGAGATCCACTTCTCCCATCGGGGATGGCGTAAGGCCCAGACCTTCTCCCAGGGCATCGCCGGTAATGTAGCAACTTAACCGAAAAGCTTAATACTAAATATGACTTCATCATCCCTTGCCGCGCGGAACGCGAGATCCTGACCTCCACCGCAGAAACGCCGTGCCAAAACTGTGCCCATTGGACAGAATGGGGCTTGGACGTTGAGCGACGTCTGGGCCCCCTCTCCCGCTATGGGTTTGGGGTGGGGCCGGAGGTCCACCGCTGGCAGAGACGCTCTCCGTCCAGAACGCATCAGACCGTCTTTTTCTTCTTTTTATAAAACCTGGGTCAGCCCCCTTTGCCGTACTTCATCGCGAGGGCGATCCTCTGGACGGCGGTGAGGTTGGAGAGGAAGGCGGCGAGGACTATCGCCCCCAAAAGCCAGCCGTCGCCGAATAGAAGGGCTCCCATCATCCCGGCATAGATGAGGATCAGCCTCTCGCCCCTCTCCAGGAGCCCTCCCATATTCTTCGCCAGAACCTCCTGATCCTTGACGAGCCCCCGGTGGTCGGCGTAGGCCCGGACGAAGGAGGTCATCACCGCCCCGAAGATGAGGATCCCTGCCCAGGCGCCTATTGGGATGATGAACTCGGCCTCGGGGCCGATATAGAATAGAAGCCCCAGGATCAGGAGCGCCTCGACGTACCTGTCGAGGACCCCGTCGAGGAAGGCGCCGGCCGCTGAGGTCTGGCCGGCAGTCCTCGCCACCGCGCCGTCGACCACGTCGAGGAAACCCGATAGGAGGAACAGTAGGAAGCCGAGGAGGAGCTGGCGGCCCACCAGGGCTAAGAAACCCCAGATGGCGACGGCCAGGGCGAGGGCGGTCCAGGAGTTGGGGGATAGGCCGAGGCGGGCGAGGCCAGCCAGCAGCCTGTCGACCTTCCTTCCGTCCACCAGACGGGACTTGAGCATCGAGGTCGAAACGGAAGGGGGGTATTAAACCCTTTTGAGCCCCTGGCTCATGCGCTCAGGTCCGCCAGGAACCGCTCGATCCTGTCCACCGCCTCCAGGATCTCCTCCCTGGAGGTGGCGTAAGAGCAGCGGAGGAAGCCCTCGCCGCTCTCGCCGAAGGCGTTTCCGGGGACGGCCGCTACCCTCTGCTCCTTCAAGAGCTGCTCGGCGAACTCCTCGGAGGTGAGCCCCGTCCCCTCGATGGAGGGGAAGGCGTAGAAGGCCCCCTTCGGCTCGAAGCAGGGGAGGCCGAGCCGTTCGAGCTCCGAGACGAAGAGCCTCCGCCGCCGGTCGTACTCCCGCTTCATCGCCTTCACCTCGGAGTCGCCCCGCTGGAAAGCCTCCACCGCCGCCACCTGGGCCATGGTGGGGGCGCAGAGCATAGTGTACTGGTGGACCTTGGTCATCGCCCCGATGATGGCGGGGTCGCCGATGGCGTATCCTATCCTCCACCCGGTCATGGCGCAGGACTTGGAGAGGCCGTTGAGGACGACCGTCCTCCCTCTCATCCCCTCCAGCTGGGCGAAGCTCGCGTGGTCGCCGTCGTAGGTGAGCTTTCCATAGACCTCGTCGGAGATCACCAGAAGGTCGTTCTCCACCACCAGGTCTGCGATCTCCTCCAGATCCTCCCGGGTCATGATCGCCCCGGTCGGGTTGTTGGGGTAGCTGAGGACGAGGGCCTTCGTCCTCTCGCCGATGGCGTCCCGAAAGTCCTCGGGGCGGAGCTTGAACTCCTCGGAGAGCCTCGTCGCGACGGGTTTTGGGACTCCCCCCGCCAGGAGGACGTCGGGGACGTAGGCTACGTAGCAGGGCTGGGGGACGATCACCTCGTCCCCCGGGTTCAGAGTCGCCCGAAAGGCCAGGTCGACGGCCTCGGAGACTCCGGTGGTGATCAGGATCTCCTCCTCGGGGTCGTAATCGAGGTCGAGTTCCTCCTTCGTCGACTCCGCCAGAATCTCCCTCAGCTCGATGAGCCCCTTGTTCGAGGTGTAGGAGGTGTGGCCGCACTCCAGGGAGTAGATGCACGCCTCCCGGATGTGCCAGGGGGTGGGAAAGTCCGGTTCCCCCACGCCGAGGCTGATGACGTCCTCCATCCCCACCACGATGTCGAAGAACTTCCTGATCCCCGAGGGGGGCATATCCCTCACCGTAGAGGAGAGGTGGAACTCGGGGCTCCAGAGGACGGGCTTCTCCATGGCCAGCTTCTTGTTCTTTGAGCCGGTCTCGCTCCTCGTCATGCCGTGACCACCAGTCTCTTCGGCTGGACCCTGTCGTAGAGGATGACCCCGTGCTCCTTGTAGCTCTTGAGGACGAAGTGGGTGCAGGTCGCCTCGACCCCCTCCAGGGTTGCGATCTTCTCGGTGACGAAGAAGGCGACGTCCTTCATCGACCTCCCCCGAACGGTGAAGGATATGTCGTGGTCGCCGGATATCAGCCTCACCGACTGGACCTCGGAGAAACGGGAGATCCTCTCGGCGATGGCGTCGTACCCCTTGTCTCGGGAGAGAGAGACCTTAAGCTCGACGATAGCGTAGACGTAGCCGTCGTCGACCTTCTCCCAGTTGATCATCGTCATGTACTTCCTTATGATCCCCGAGTCCTCCAGGCTCTTGATCTCGGCAGCCACCTCCCCCTCCGGGCGGCCGAGAAGGGTCGCGATCTCCCCCGATGTGGCCCTGGCGTTCTCCTCCAGCACCTCTAAGATATCCTTGGCGAAGTCCCTCATAGATCATCCCGTTCCGACCTGAAATGGATTATAGTTTTCCTTCGAAAAGCTCACCACCACTCCCGGAGGAGGGCGTCGAAGAAGGACTCGTTCCAGGTCGAATCGACTCCAAAGGCCTCCGGGAATATCGAAGCCGTGAGGTTCTTGAACTCGAGGAAGATGCTCTCGTTTCTCATCAGATGGAAGAAGGGCGGCTCCATCCCGGCGTTTGCCCCGCTCCGGCCTTCCTCCGCCGCCGTTCGGTTGATGGCACCGATATCCGCCCCGGCGAGGAGCGCCTCCAGCTCGTCCAAGTCTCCGGTGAAGTTGAGGGCGAGGGGGTCTACGGCGGCCGATGCCAGGGCCACCGTAGAGACGATCAGAATCCACATGTGACGCACGTTCTCCCTCCAAAATATAGATTATTTAAGCCCCGGGCGTGATTCGAACACGCGACCTAGTGATTACAAGTCACTCGCTCTAGCCAGCTGAGCCACCGAGGCCCGCACCCTCCTCCGCCTCGAAGATTTAAAGACTTTGCTCCGCCCGGATGCGGTCGAGGAGCCTGCAGGTGGCGCAGATCCCGTCGCTGGAGGGCTCGCCGCACCTGGTGCAGGCGACGACCTCGTAGGATCCCGGGGGCCCTTGGGCCAGGATCTTCTCGAAGCCCCTCATGATGGCGTACTTGGTCCCCGGGTGCTCCGCCTCCAGGTCGTTCAGGAGGTCCTTCACCTCCTGCCTCATCGCCCTCGATATGTAGGGGCAGCCCGCCGTCTCGAAGGGTATGGCGTGGGCTATGGCGTAGACCCCCATCTCCTTCTCCGGCACCCTCCGGAGCGGCTTTATCCTCGGGACCATCCCCGGGAGCGCCCTCTTCGGCCGGAGCCTGTAGAGCCGGTCCACGTCCCCCTTCAGGTAGTTGAGCATCACCGTCTGGGCCTCGTCGTCGAGGTTGTGGCCGGTGGCTACGGCGTCCGCTCCCAGGTCTCGGGCCGCCCTGTTGAGGAGCCCCTTCCGGAGGACGCCGCAGAAGGTGCAGGGGCCCTGGGGCTGGCCGGAGGAGGCGAGAAGGTCGGTGGTGACGCCGAACTCCTCCTCCAGGCTCTTTATGACGTGCTCGACCCCGAGCCGTCTTGCCACCGAGGCCGCGGCGGCGAGGGTCTTGGGCCTATAGCCGGCGATCCCCTCGTCGATGGAGACGGCGACGATCTCCACGTCCTCCCGGGAGGAGAAGAGGGAGTGGAGGATCGAGAGGAGGGAGTTGCTGTCTTTTCCGCCGGATACCGCCACCGCTATCCTGCATGGTCTGCCGAATATCCTGTACGTCCGGAGGACCTCCTTCACCTTCCGGTGGACGTCCTCCTCGAAGTGGCGGGGGCAGAGGTGGAGTCCTGAGTACCTCTGAAATATTGCCGCCCTCCCCGAGCACCGATCGCAGCGGATCATCCTTCCGACCCCCTCCAGCGGGATATATGAACCTGTCCCGTCACCGGCCGATCTTGTACCGCGTGATCGCCGCGACGCCGCCCAGGGCCGAGAGCCTCTTTCCCGGCTCAAACTCCGAGCTGAAGATCACGACCCGGCCTCGGGCGTCGGAGACCGACCTCATCAGCCGATCCATCTCGGGACTTCGGACCAGCTCGTCGGAGACCATAAGGGTCTCGACCGCCCCCTGATCCGCCGCCCCCCGGACCTCGGCGGGGCCGTAGGCTGCCCTCCCGTCGGTGGCGATCTCCCGGAGGAGGTCCTCGATGAGGGTCGTCTCCAGGGCGAGCCTCGACTCCTCCAGGAGCCTGTCGACGGCCCCCCTCCGAAGGACCTCCTGGAACCCCGAGATCCCCACGGTCGAGGCGTCGTAAAGAACGATCCTGGGAACGAGTTCGGGGTAGGCGGCGTCGATCCTCTTCTTCAGGTCCTCCTTCGTGAACCCCGGCCCCGCCAGGATCACCTTCGAGTCGGAGGCGGCGACCCTGGCGATCTCCTTCGCCGCCTCGTCGAGGAAATCGGTCCTGCGGTCGCCACCCCGGCCTCCCATCCCCTTTCCGCCCCCCGCCCTGATCTCCGAGACGGTCTCGACCCCGAACTGCCGGAGGACCCCGATCGCCGCCTCCCCCTCCTCCACCAGGGCGATCACCACCTTCGGCCGCTTCGCCTCGGCGACCGCCTCCCGGATTCGGGCCATCTCGTCGGGGCGCCACCGTTTGACGATGGAGACGTCCGCCCCCGGCTCCAGGTTGAGGGTGTGGTAGGAGGAGACGTCCTGCCCCACCTCGATCACCCCGTGGACCCGGAGCCAGCTCGAGGATGTGTGAAACTCCACCGACTCCACCCTGATCCCGAGCCGGACGGGCCTTCTCTCCAATTTTTCGGGCCGGAGCTTGTCGGCAGAGGCGGTAGCCTTCCGGTGGGTGAGGGCGAAGACGAGGTCGCCGGGGGCGATCAGATACTTGAGGTGCCAGAGGTCGTCGATCGACTCGGGCACCAGGGTGATCTCCCCGTCATCGCCCCGGAGGCTCTTTTTAAGAACGCGCATGAGATCCCCTTCTGATCAAAAGGCTTAAATGGATTGCCCGAAAAGGCAGGGTTCGAGCCGCCATAACTCAGCTGGTAGAGTGTCTGGCTGTTAACCAGATCGTCACAGGTTCGAGCCCTGTTGGCGGCGTCTAAAAAATACGCTTCTTGGGCCTGTAGCTTAGTCCGGTTAGAGCGCTCGGCTCATAACCGAGTGGTCGCCGGTTCAAATCCGGCCAGGCCCATCCTCAATAATCAGCAGCTTGAAGCCTCGTCGCCCATAGCCTTGGCGACGAGCTGCCACGAAGATATCTTCTTTTTGGCGAGGCCGGTCCTCTCGGCCAGATCCTCCACCTCGGCGCCGGCCAGGTCCATGGCGGTCTTCACCCCGGCGGCCCCGAGCTTCTCCAGGGTCTTGGGTCCTATCCCGGGGATCTTGGCGAGGAGGTCGACCTCGGCCTTCTTCTTCGCCTCCTCGGCCTTCTTCGCCTGCCACTGGTCGAAGTTGCATTTGGGGCAGCCCAGATCCCAGGGGCGTTTCCCCTTGTTGATGATCCTTATATGCTGCATCCCGTGCTCTTCGCAGGCCTTGTCAGTGACGACGATCATCCCGAACTTCGGCAGGGGGAGGGTGAAGGTGCAGTCGGGGTAGCCGGCGCAACCGATGAACCTGCTGCCGCGCCGTCCCCTCCGGATGATCAGCTCGTGGCCGCAGTTGGGACACTTGCCCACGATCTTGTCGGTCCGGAGCCCCTCGCGGAGGGTTGTACCGATCTCCTCCTGGTGGCTGAGGAGGTCGTCGAAGACGGCGTCGAGCATCGATCTCGACTCCTCGATCACCGCCTCCTCTCCGACGTGGCCGTTGGCGATCTTCGTCATGTCCTCCTCCAGGGTCCGGGTCATATCCGGCTTGGTGATGTTGGGGGAGTGGCGTTCGAGGGCCTCGATGACGGCGTAGGCGGTGTTCGTCGGCTTCATGGGGTTTCCCTGGACGTAGGCCCGGGCGTAGAGCTTGCTTATTATCTCGTGCCGCGTCGACTTCGTCCCCAGCCCCAGCTCGTCCATCAGCTTGACGAGCCTCCCCTGGCCGTATCTCGAAGGCGGCTGGGTCTCCTTCTCCTCCAGCTCTTTTCCCAGGACCCGGAGCTTCTCCCCCTCGGAGAGCTCGGGGAGGATCTCCTCGGCGGCCTTGCTGTATGGGTAGCACGCTCGCCACCCGGCCTCGATCTGCCGGGCGCCCGTCGCCCTGAAGGGCTGGCCCTCTATGTCCAGATGGACGTTCATGACGATCCAGCGGGAGGGTCCGGAGAGGGTGGCCAGAAATCTTCGGACGACGAGCTCGTAGATCTTCCACTGGTCGGGCTTCATATCCGCCTTGGTGGCCGGAGCCGTCGGGTATATGGGGGGGTGGTCCGTCGAGAACCTCTTCCCTCGGGTCGGGACCATCGGCCCCAACAGGACCCGCTCCGCATCCTCCCGGAAGGGCCCCTTCTTGAAGATCGATACCAGATCCCGGAGGTCCAGGGTCTTCGGGTAGACGGTGTTCTCGGTTCTGGGGTAGCTGATGAACCCGCTGGTGTATAGCCACTCGGCGATCCTCATGGCATTGGCGGCCGAGAAGCCTATGCCGCTTGCGGCGCTGATGAAGGCGGTGGTGTCGAAGGGGGCGGGAGGCCTGTCGGTCCGGGTCTTCTCCCTTATGGAGACGACGGTGGCGACGTCCCCGAGCCCCTCGAATATCGACCTCGCCAGCTCGCCGTCCCAGAACCTCCCTTTCTCGTGCTTGACCTGGAGGTCCTTGTCGAGGCGTGCGCTGATCTCCCAGTAGGTCTGGGGCTTGAAGGCCTCGATCTCCTTCTCCCGGTCGACGATGAGGGCCAGGGTCGGAGACTGGACCCTCCCCACCGATAGGAAGCCCTTCCCCAGCCTCCCGGAGGTGATGGATATGAACCGGGTGAGGGCGGCGCCCCAGATCAGGTCGACCACCTGCCTCGCCTCCCCGGAGGAGGCTAGGTCGAAGTCGACGATCCCGGGAGATTCGAAGGCGTCGAGGATCTCGCCCTTGGTGATGGCGCTGAACCTGACTCTGTCGGCTTTTATTGAGGGGTTTGCATCCTCAGCTATCCTCAGCGCCTCGACCCCGATCAGCTCCCCCTCCCGGTCGTAGTCGGTGGCGATGGTGATCCGGTCAGCATCCTTTCCGAGGTCGTGGAGGGCGGATACTATCTTCCCCTGGGTCGGCCTGGTCACTACCTGGGCGTGGATCAGGTCTCGGTAGTCCACCTTCTGCCAGTTGTTGTAGCCGGGGGGGTAGTCTACCCCGACTATGTGGCCGGAGAGGCCCATGACGACCTTATCGTCGAAATAAAAAGCCTCGATTCCGTGAACCCGTTTGGCCTTGGGCTTGGACCCGGAGAGCATCTGGGCGATCCTCTTGGCGACGTTGTGCTTTTCGGCGATGATGAGATGCATCCGAACCCCGCCAGTTTTGGAGATGATATAAGTATTTATCGCAAGGCTCAAGCCGTCAGATCTTGATCGATCGGGGTGTAGAGGTTCAACGATGCTGTTTTTCCTCCCGGAGGATCCTCCAGTCCGTTCATCGTCGCATCTTCGCGGCCACCATCGAACGTCCGATCACTGATGATACCCATTATCCTCAAGCGATCGGAGACTGTCCGTCAATTGTAACACAATCTTCCCGGTCAGGTATTCACCTTCAAATTTTTAACGTGATTTTCGATTCCCATTTCAGATACAACAAGATCAATCTGCTGATATTATCTGGACTAAAGATGGAATGTTATCGGATAATTGGCCCCATTATTTAGGTGAATTCTCTTTAATTATTGCGACACGTCTGCAAGACTATTAATTTATCCATTTTTCACACTACAGGGCATATTTGTACACATTCGAATAAATGTATTGTTATTAAATGTATCGCACAAAAACTTTAAGTAGCGTTATGACCATGATCTCTTCGGCGGGAGACTGTAGTAACGAGGATCATTGTCGGGTATGACAACTCTAGAAAATCGTCATACCGTTCGCTCCGGCAGCCCCGGTATATTCAGTTTCCTGCTAAAAGGTAAAGGAGGAAAAAGAACGTGTCTGACAAAATAGACCTCTATAGTGACCGTGGCGTTCTTTTAAAGAGTGACGTTGACCTGAGCGCCGTCAGCCCACTCAAGAACGCAGCGATGAAGAAGCTGATCAACCTGACCAAGCGGACAGTGGCGGTCAACCTGGCAGGGATCGAGAACGCTCTGAAGACCGGAAAGGTCGGAGGGCAGGGCAGGCAGATAAAGGGCCGCGAGCTCAAATACGACGTCGTCGCCAACGCCGACTCCCTCGCTGCCGAGATCAAGAAGCTCCTCCAGGTCGAAGCCGGAGACGACACCGCAGTCAAGGTCCTGGGTGGAGGAAAGCAGCTCCTGGTCCAGGTGCCCACCGCCAGGGTCGACGCCGCCTCTGAGTTCGTCGTCGGCACTACCGCTACCGCAGCCGCCGCCTGTGAGGCGCTCGTCACGAAGTTCAAGGCCGGCATGTTTGAAGCCCCCATGATCCACGCAGCCGTCTGGGGCCAGTACCCGCAGACCGTCCCCATGGCTGGCGGAAACATCGCCTCTGTTCTCAACATCCCCCAGAATGATGAAGGTCTCGGCTTCGCTCTTCGAAACATCATGGCAAACCACATCGCAGCCATCACCAAGAGGAACGCCATGAACGCCGCTGCCCTCTCTTCCATCTACGAGCAGATCGGGAACTTCGAGATGGGCAACGCCATAGGCATCTTCGAGAGGTATCAGCTCCTCGGCCTCGCCTACCAGGGCCTCAACGCCAACAACATGGTCTACGACCTCGTCAAGTCCAACGGCAAGACCGGGACCATCGGGACCGTCGTCCACAGCGTCGTAGAGAGGGCCATCGAGGACAAGGTCATCAAGGCCGGCGAGAAGCTCCCCTCTGGGTTCGTCATGTACGAGGCAAACGACGTCCCCATGTGGAACGCATACTGTGCGGCAGGCACCCTAGCTGCCACCATGGTCAACTGCGGCGCTCTCCGAGGCGCTCAGGCCGTCTCCTCGACCCTGCTGTACTTCAACGACGTCATCGAGAAAGAGACCGCCCTGCCCGGCTGTGACTGGGGCAAGGTCATGGGAACTGCTGTCGGGTTCTCCTTCTTCAGCCACTCCATCTACGGCGGCGGCGGACCTGGCGTATTCAACGGCAACCACGTCGTGACGAGGCACTCTCGAGGATTCGCCATCCCCTGCGTGTCCGCAGCGGTTGCTCTTGACGCCGGCACTCAGATGTTCACTCCGGAGATGACTTCCGGACTGGTCGGAGCCGTTTACGGAGAGATCAAGGAGTTCCGCGAGCCTATCGTAGCAGTTGCGGAGGCTGTATAGATAGGTTGAGTATGCATGGTCACTAAATCAGACACGGAATCGGTCCAGATAGAGATCTTCCCTCAAAGATTTCTAAAGCCGGACACGGCCCAGCGCCTCCTGGAAGAGATATACAGCTCGGGAGGCATCCTGCGGATCATGATTCAAGGTCCCAACCTCCCGAAGTCGGTGCCCTATGGGCCCGGCAAGGGGATCCCCATCGAAGAGCACATGAACATGCTCCTGGAGTTGGGGGATTCGGCCCTGGAGCTGAGGGTGAAGGTGGGACGGATCTGGCTGGAGCTGGAGAGCGAGGAGAAGATTGAAGGGGTCAAAGCGGCATGCGAGCGAGTGCTGCCCTGCACCTTCACCATCAAGAGAAAGCAACTATTTCACACCAAGCCCACCGTATCGGACTATGCGAAGTACGGTAGCGAGGTGGAGGATAAGAGGATCCTTGGACTGGTCGATCCGAAGGCCAAGAGGGAACGCGACCTGGCCATTTTGTCTGATACAGGCGGTGACACATAACATTTTCACAAGGAGGTTAAGGATATGGCATACAAACCCCAATATTATCCCGGCACCACGTCTGTCGGCAAGAACAGACGCAAGCACATGTCTGGCGATCTGGAGAAGCTGAGAGACATCTCCGACGCCGACGTTGTAACCATCATGGGCCACAGGGCCCCCGGTGCAGACTACCCCAGCACCCACCCGCCCCTGGCTGAGATGGGAGAGCCCGACTGTCCCATAAGGCAGATCGTCACGCCCACCCCCGGCGCCGCTGCTGGAGACAGGATCAGGTACTCCCAGTTCGCTGACTCCATGTACAACGCCCCCGCCATCCCCTACTTCAGGAGCTACTGGGCGGCCATCAACTGCAGAGGCTCAGACCCCGGCACCCTCTCCGGCCGACAGATCGTCGAGGCCAGAGAGAGAGACATTGAGCAGTACACCAAGATCATGATGGACACCGAGATGTGCGATCCCGCTCTCGCCACCATGAGGGGCTGCACCGTTCACGGCCACTCCCTGAGGCTCGACGAGGACGGCATGATGTTCGACATGCTCGCCAGGACTGAGCTCGGGTCCGACGGCAACGTATACTACGTCAAGGACCAGGTCGGCATCCCCCTGGACAGAAAGGTCAACGCCGGAAAGCCGATGAGCGAGGCAGAGGCGAAGAAGAGGACCACCATCTTCAGGTGCGACAACGTCTCCTTCGGTGGACCCTGCACCGCAGACAAGAGGACCCTCGACGAGGGTCTGGTCACCCTCCACCACATGTGGGAGCGGAGAAGCAAGTGGGGATTCAGGCCAGAGTAAATGGTGGTGATTAAAGATGGGAAAGATTCACACTAAAAAGCTGTTCGTAAAGGCTTTGAACAAGAAGTTCGGAAAGGACTTCGACCTAAGCGGGACGAAGACCGTCTACGAGAGGCTTGGTCCCGAGCAGAACGCCCGTAAGAGGGAGTTCATGGAGGCCTCCAAGAAGCTGGAGGGCAAGCGTGGCATCTCCATGTACAACCCCTACCTCCACGCCGGCGGCGTGCCGCTGGGCCAGAGGCAGCTCGTCCCCTACAAGCTCTCCACCACGGAGTACATCGTAGAGGGTGACGACCTCCACTTCGTCAACAACCCCGCCATGCAGCAGATGTGGGACGACATCCGAAGGACGATCGTCGTCGGTCTGGACATGGCCCACGAGGTGCTGGAGAAGCGTCTGGGTAAAGAGGTCACCCCCGAGACGATCAACAACTACCTCGAGATCCTCAACCACGCCATGCCCGGCGCAGCCGTGGTCCAGGAGCACATGGTCGAGACCCACCCCGCCCTCGTCGACGACTGTAACGTCCGGATGTTCACCGGCGACGACGACCTGGCGGACGAGATCGACGACCAGTACCTGATCGACATCAACAAGCTCTTCCCCGCCGAGCAGGCTGAGGAGATAAAGGCAGCCATGGGCAAGACCTCCTGGCAGGCCATCCACATCCCCACCATCGTCTCCAGGACCTGCGACGGCGGTACCACCTCCAGGTGGAGCGCCATGCAGCTCTCCATGACCTTCATCGACGCCTACAACATGTGCGCCGGTGAGGCCGCTGTGGCTGACCTCGCCTTCGCCGCGAAG
>Ga0334889_1002930_pt1 | contig 17944 bp, 14 predicted proteins | sample GraSluR1_MG_2_FD_207222 | JGI IMG/M metagenome (GOLD analysis project Ga0334889, IMG submission 207222) | Sludge microbial communities from methane-producing bioreactor in Wageningen University, Netherlands - Granular Sludge_8_08-R1 | ecosystem: Engineered > Bioreactor > Anaerobic > Unclassified... | reverse complement strand
CGCCAAAGGAACGTACCAGCATGACCACATACACATACCACACCTGCATCGTCCCCGCCCAGAACTGATAGGCCAGCCACAGGGATGCCAGCGCGATGAATGTGTCCGCCGCGATCATCACCCGCTTGCGGTTCCAGCGGTCCACGTACGCCCCGGCAATTGGCCCCAGGATGATCTCAGGTACCATCGCCACCATCGTCGCCGTTGCCAGTACGGTTGCCGAACCGGTCAGCTCTGTTAACCACCACACCAGAGCAAACTGCACAATTCTTGAGCCTGCCAGAGAAAATGCCTGTCCAATCCATATTGGAGCAAACGACCGGAACCATCCTCTGTTGTCTGAACTTGCTGCCATTTCTTACCGCCTTATTTTCAAATATTGACGCCACGATATAATACGGCCAAATTCATGATTGGTTGCGCAAAAAGCCGTCTTTTTTTCTGCTGTTATCAATAATGGGGACTACATCACTCGATGAATACCTCTACGTGCTCGCCATCTTCGTCATCATACACATCTACCACCCGGCCTTCAGCACCGTCCTGGATCATTTCCATCAAATCAGCAAGGTCGAGACCTTCAATTTCAGGAGCGAATCGCCGCCCCATTTTAAGCCCGGCGTTCACAATGCCCAGAGGCATGCGTACGTTGACCCGCGTCTTTCCAGAGTCTGTATCGGTTACCACCACACGGAACCAGCGTTTTTCGCGATTTCCACCGCCAGAAAAAGTGCCTTTTTCCTGATTTCCAGCACCTTCTCCTGGTTTTTCATCCCCAAGCGCCTGCAGCAAGCCCTCGGCCTGCTCGGCAGTGAGCTTGCCATCCTGCAGCATTTCCAAAATTTTTAATCGTTCTTCACGCAATACCATTTCACACCTCGACTATGCTTCACTCTGTTCGCCGCGCAGCAGCGACTGGGCTTTCTCAAACGTGATCTCACCGCTTTCCAGGTCTTCCAAAATCTTGCGCCGTTCTTTGGGCTGCGGCTTGACCGGCTGTTCTTCCGGTTCCGGCTCAAAGCCCAACGTGCGCATGATCTCATCCAGCCGGTTGCGCAGGGTCGGATAAGACAGGTTCAATTCCTTATCCAGGCGGTTAAACCGCCCTTCACAGCGGATAAAACTGACCAGGAAATCCATCTGCTCCTCGTTCAAAACGGCAAACGGGTCCTCTCTGGGACGGAAGAATCCCTCAATGGTCGTATCACACTGCGGGCAATGCAGGCGGGTCACCGCCAGCTCCCCATCACACACCGGACACTGCTTTAATTGTCGATTCATCGTCACGCTCCAAAAAATCTAACTTCTTCTTTAGAAATCTAGACATAGTATAGCAGAATATTAAATTAAGTCAATAGTTAATTTAAATTTATTTGGTTATTATGGATTTAAAATTGATATTATTTAGTTTTCTGAAAGATAATTAATACGCCTCACTGGAAAACTGGCATACGCAGCCCACGCCAACCCGACCCGCAGTGTGCACAGCCAACCCGACACTGACCTCCGGAATGGAATTTATTGAATTCATTATTGTATATACTCCGCCACATTACTATAATCATAGAGAGGGAAAACTGTACATCAGTACAGTTGACTTCGGGGAAATCCCAGAGCATATGCTCATTAAGTCAATCGGGATACATACAAAATGATTGGACAGCTTACCCAAAACTGCGAAAGCTCGACCGAGACGGATGCCATGATCAATCCGGCCGCCGCCTGCGGGGATGCCTGGCAATCCCCAGGATAAAAAAGAAATGGACGTCATCAGGTTTTCATCACTGACACACCAAACATTCAGCAACCAGCACGAGGAGTGAAATATGAAACATCCCATCAAGTCTGTCGGTCTGCTTTTCATGTTGTTGTTCTTTTCCCTGGCTTGCAGTTTCAGCCTGTTCGGCAAGGATAATGATTCGTCGCCGGCCCAGGAGGCCAGCACCAGTGATGACCTGGATGAAACCTACGCCGATGCAGTTGCCGTGGGACAACCTCTGCGCCAGTGGGCCGACTCGGCCACAGCCAGCTCGGAATATGGCAGCACGGACTGGTCTGCTTCCCAGGCCACCGGCGCGCCCGACGCCGCATGCGGCGATGATGCTCATGCCTGGGCAGCAGCATCCACTGATGAGAAGGAATGGCTTGAACTCATCTACTACACTCCCGTAATCCCCACCGAGGTCATTATCCACCAGAACTACAATGCTTCCCAGATCGTAAAAGTAGATGTCATTTCGCTCGATGGAGAAAAACACGTCGTCTGGACGGGTCAGGCAGAGCAGGTGGACTACTGCCCGGACATCATGACCATCACCCTCCCCGAACCATATCCATTCCCGGTCATTGGCGTACGCCTGGTTGTTGATCAAAGTATTCTGGGGTTAGGCTGGAACGAGATTGACGCCGTGGAACTGGTCGGCTACACCATTAACACCCCATCGATTGCAGATGAGCCTGCTGCCGAACAACCCGAACCTGCGCAACAGCAGGAGCTGGAACAGGAAGCAGCCAGCCAGCCAGCCGCCAGCAGCGCCAATCTCCCCGCCCCGGCCGGATTCCTGGCCACGCCCAAAGTTCAGGCATTCGCATCCATTGTTCCCTTTGTTACCATGGAATCTGATCTGAAAAAGATCATGGGCGAAGAAGGCAAGCTCAGCACTGAGAACTGGAAACCGCGGGAAGACCACGCCAACACTTACATCTTTGAATTGGGGGATGGCGTGAGGGGATTTGTTAGCGTGATTACCAGCGGCGAAGTGTATAAAACCTCGCTCAGCGGTATTCCCCAAAGCATGGATATCACCGTCAATAATGACCTCTACCAGCAAATGACTGACCTCTACAATCAGGAAAAAAAGCTGCCCTACGAGACGGTTGCCAACCTGCTCGGCTCGCCCGGGTTAAGAATCTGGTACCAGTTACGGGATGACAACACCATGCGCGAAGACTATATCTGGTACAACGCTCAGGGTGACTACATCAGCGGCACTTTTATTGACGGCGCCATCCGCGGCAGTGCCGGCTTTGCCTATGTGGTCAAATAGTTCTCCAACCTGCACACGGAACGCCGGCTGAGCCTGCCGAAGCCTGACCTGCCGAAGCCTGACCTGCCGAAGCCTGACCTGCCGAAGCCTGGCCTGCCGAAGCCTGGCCTGCCGAAGCCTGGCCTGCCGAAGCCTGGCCCGCCGAAGCCTGGCCTGTCGAAGCCTGGTCTGCTGAAGCCCGGTCTCCCCTCAGCTCCCCCCACTTGCTGGGGGCCAAGGGGCATGCAGAGCATATCGCAGGCTGAGCCCGCCGAAGCCTGGCCCGCCGAAGTCTGGCCTGCTGAAGCCCGACCTCCCCTCAGCTCCCCCCCACTTGCTGGGGCCAGGGGGCATGCGAATACGAAAGACCCCGACAGGGATCGGGGCCTTTCTTTAGGAGGGAATCTGATGAAGCTCAACCGCAGCGGCTGCCTTTCACATCAGCCGCCGGATTTTCAAAACGTTATCTCACACTACCAACCCATTGTAGTGACCCTGTGGTCAGTCGTCATTTTTGAAAATACCTAACCACTAAAGTGGTTACTACAATGATGTTTTTCCACTTCAGTCGCCGCACCTGTTCGCTAAAACAACGTCAACTGAACCGCAGGGCGCCGCCCTTGAATGAGGATAAACGGGCTGGCCCGTTCCGCGGCCACTCCCAGCCGGCGCAAGTCGCGCAGTCCGCGCAGGCGCCCCACCCGCCTGGCACTGACGATCGCCCTGGCTCCTGCCGGCCCAATGCCCGGCACGCGCATCAAATCCTGCAACTCGGCGCGCTCCAAATCCACCGGACGCTCAGCCAGATGCAGCTGCGCCCAGGCCAATTTGGGATCCATGTTCAGCGGCAGATTGCCATCCACCGCAAAGGGAAATTCTTCCAGTGTAAAACCATAATCGCGGATCAGGAAAGACGCCTGATACAGACGACTCTGCCGCCACAGATTCAAGGGCGTGCCGCCCTCGAACGGCGTATTCCGCACCGGGTTGAATGGCGAGAAATACACGCGCTTCAAATGCAAAGTGTGGGTCAAATACTGCGAGGCGCGCAGCAAATCCACATCCGATTCATCCACTGCCCCCACTACGAACTGGGTGGTGCTCGAGGGCCAGCGCCCTTTCCAACCCTGATGCCCTGACTCCGTACGGCGGATTTCCTCCACCCAGCGTAGTGGACGCAGCAGTTCTTCCAACAGCATCTTCTGCGGGGCCAGCTTTTGCAGATGCGCCGTCGTTGGTGCCTCCAGATTGACCGAGACGCGGTCGGCAAGCTGCATCGCCCGCCGCACCTGTTCCTTCTCGGCCCCCGGCATGATCTTGAGATGTAAATAATCCTGATAGCCCATCCGATTGCGCAGGATCTCAGCTGTGTCCAGCAGCCTGTCCTGGGTGGTGATCCCGTTGCCCATCACCCCTGAACTGAGAAAAATACCCTCCACCGCTCCGCTGCGGTGAATGCGCGAGAAAGACTCGGCCATCTCGTCCGGTTGAAACGTCTCCCGCCGAAAGTCGCGGTCTGCGCGGAAAGCGCAGTAATTACAATTGCGGCTGCATGCAGAACTGAACATCGATTTGAGGATCGGGGTGCGCTTGCCGTTTGGCAGAGCGGCCAGATAAATGGGGAAGGTTTGATGTTTGGTGCATGGGGCATTGGCGGAAGCCGCAGGTGTTTTCTCCTGCCCCTCCACCACTTCCATATCCATAAATGGGGTCATCGCTTGCAGTTTATCCAATCCATCCATACATTGATTATAGAACATTTTTTCTAATTGTCAATATACAAAACACATTTTCTTGGGAAATCCCCCGAACCTATCATTGTGATGAGGCGATAGCCGACGTGGTCGCAAAGCGTCCTCGCAATCCCGCTCAGTTATGCGTCGGGGACGCTTTGGCTTCGACAAGCTCAGCCTGCGCTTCATTCCTTCTTGCTTATCTTTTTCCAATCCATCTTCATATACACATCCCCCCGCTCCAGTTCCTCCAGCATTTGCGCCAACCGCTTCTCTTTCGTTTCAGGTCGTTTGGCGCGGGCGATCCACGCCAGATAATCATTCTGCTGGTATGGCGGGCGAGAGCGGTAAGCAGTCATCAATCCCCGATTCTCCAATGCCTCACCCACCCGATCCAGCATGGGCTGGATGGGACGCGACAACTTCGAGAAATCCGGCTCAGCCATCTTGCCCTCCAAAAACTACCCTTGCAAATACAAAGCCATCGACATATCGGCGATCTCTCGTTCCAAATGCTTCGGGTACAACTGCAAGCCTTTGGGCATCCCCGCTGCCCCGCCATCCAGCAGCCACTCCAACCCAAGCAGCATCACCGCCGAGTAATGATCGAACAGGTCATTGCCGTGCGCCGTGATCCCTGCCCCCAGGTTGAGCGGGCTGCCTTTGGTGAGCAGATAAAATGCGCGCTCACCCAGGTCATAGCGTTCAATAAAATCCTTCATCTGCTGGTGCGGCTGCTTTGCCAGCCAGTCAATATCAATCTCTCGGTTGGAATGTCCTGCATTAAAGACGATTGCCTCCGGCCGTACCTGGCGCAATTGTGGCTCCCGCAAAATCCCCTCTACCCCGGTCGAGGTGACGATGATCTGGCAGTGCGCCAGCCCGTCCGCCAGCAGGATCGGTTCGCAGCCATGGTAACGTGCCTCCAGCAGTTTCACCGGATCCAGATCGCTGACGTACACATTCGCCCCCAGTTTCCGGGCGCGCTCGGCGATGCCCTTGCCCACCGGCCCGTAACCAATCACCAGTACCCGCCGCCCGAACAGCCCCATTGCCGTCAGATGGGCAAAGGTCAACCATACGCCGTCGCCCACATGGAAACGATTTTCGATCTGTTCTTTCAGCGGAATACTGTTCCAGTCAAACACCGGGAAAGGCAGCTCATACGGTTTCAAACGGTTCAACCCGCTGGTGGTCGCTTCGAGTGCCCCCACGACAGGCGGCTGGCGGTCTCTATACGCCCCGGTCAATTCCCCGCCCATGTCAGAAACATAGTCCGCATCAAAGTCCCGCGCGATGCGCAAATTCTCTTCATACTCAACCTGCGTCATCCCCTTCCAGCCCAGCACTGTAATGCCCTGTGCCGCCAGATAGGCCGCGGTGGCATCGTCCGTGCTGTCCACGTTGCATGCCCCGATCAGGATTTCCGCCCCCGTCTTTCGCAAGGTTTCCACGATGGGAATCGCGTCCGGCAGGACGTGCTGCCACAAGGCAATCCGCTTGCCGTGGAAATCACGTTTGCCGATCTTCTCGCTGTAATAGGCCGTGATCGGCATCACCCGCTTCATCCAGCCCAACTGCCCGGCGGTAATTTGGCCTGCTAATGCAATGTCTTTAATTCGGGATGTGATCATCTTATTTTCTCCAGTAACATTTATTTCTTTGTTTTCTATTGTACACGGTGGCAGCCTCATTCGAGTCCCTATTGAGCTTTGCCTTTGCCTGCTTTATAATTCCTTTATCCTACATGAAGAGGTGCAAACCTGACATGACCGTTTTCGACACCATCAAAAAACCCACCCTGCTGCTGAATGCCAACCAGACCCGCAAGAACATCCACTGGATGGTACAGAAAGCCAACGCAGAGGACATCCGCCTGCGCCCGCACTTTAAAACTCACCAGTCCGCCGCCATCGGCGAATGGTTCCGCGAAGCGGGCGTGACCGCCATCACTGTTTCCTCGGTAGACATGGCCGCCTATTTCGCCGAGCACGGCTGGAAGGACATTACCATCGCCTTCCCGGCCAACTGGCGCGAGATCGACGAGATCAACGCTCTCGCGCAGCGCATCAAGCTCAACCTGCTGGTGGAATCAGTGGAAACCGCCCGATTTCTGGATGAACACCTCGACGCAACCCTGGATGTGTGGCTGAAGATCGACGTCGGCAATCAGCGCACCGGCCTTTCCAAAGAAGACCCGAAAACCATTGCCCAGGTGGCCTCTGCCATTGAGCAAAGCCCAAAGATGAACCTGAAAGGCCTGCTGACCCACGCCGGGCAGACCTACCGTGCCGGGTCTGTGGAAGCTATCCAGCAAATCCATCTCGAGACCCTAACCCAATTCAAATACATCAAGAATTACCTGGCCGTGCTGGGCATCGCCCGCCTTGAAATGTCCCTCGGCGACACCCCTACCGCCAAACTGGTGCCTGAATTTGGCCCGATGGTCGATGAACTTCGTCCGGGTAATTTCGTATTCTTTGATGCCCATCAACTGGAGATCGGCTCCTGCTGCAGTGACGAGATCAGCGTAGCCCTGGCCTGCCCGGTGGTCGCTAAACACCCCGAACGCAGCGAAGTTGTCATCTACGGCGGAGCGATCCACCTTTCCAAAGACACCATCCAGCCAGACGGGCAAACCGCCTACGGCCTGGTCGCCCTGCCGGAGGGCAATGGCTGGGGCGCGCCCCTCAGCGGCGCATTCGTGCGCGGCCTTTCGCAGGAACACGGCATCGTGCACCTTGCGCCGGAAGATTTTGAGCGCATCCAGGTCGGTGACATCCTCTGCATCCTGCCCGCCCACTCCTGCCTGACCCTGGACTGTATGGGCGAATTGCTCACCCTGGACGGCGAACGCATCACCACCATGAGGACCCGAACCTGACGCCCATGAAAGTACATATCCCCTCCACCCCCGACGCGCTGGACGTGCTCCAGGCGCAGCTTGACCCTGCCATTGAACTCACGATCGGCCCGGAAATCCCCCAACCCGCCGAATATGAGATCCTCGTCAGCGGGCGGCCTTCAAGGGAAGAACTCAGCGCCAGCCCCCACCTGCGGGCATTGGTCATTCCCTGGGCCGGATTGACCACCGAAGCCCGCGACCTGGGGGCTGAGTTTCCGCAGGTGGCCGTGCATAACCTGCACCACAACGCCTCAATGACAGCTGAAATGGCCCTGACCCTGCTATTGAGTGCCGCCCGCTTCCTGCTGCCTTATGACCGTTCCCTGCGGGCAAATGACTGGTCGATCCGCTATAAACCGAATCCTTCCATGTCGCTGGCGGGCAAGACCGCCCTGATCCTCGGTTATGGACGCATCGGCCGCCGCGTGGCGCGTGTGCTCCAAGCACTGGATATGAACGTTCTCGCTACCCGCCGCCACCCTGTGGAAGCGTATGAGGACGGCGTAGAGATCCACGGCCCGGGAGAACTGCACGACCTCCTGCCCCAGGCGGACGTACTCATCATCATCCTGCCCGCCACCGCCGAAACCGAGGGATTGATTGGCCCGGCAGAGATCGCAGCCATGCCAGTAGGCAGCATCCTGATCAATGTCGGGCGCGGCCCCATTGTGGACCAGTACGCCCTGTATGACGCCCTCAAATCCGGTCACCTGCGCGCTGCCGGGTCAGACGTGTGGTATCACTACCCGCCCAGTGCCGAAGAAAGCAAAGATATTCCCCCCGCGGACGTCCCCTTCAATGAACTGGATAATTTCATCATGAGCCCCCACCGCGGCGGCCTGACCACCGACACCGAACCGATGCGCATGACCCACCTGGCGCGTCTGCTCAATGCCGCCGCCCGCGGGGAAGAAATGCCGAATCAGATTGATTTGGAACTGGGGTATTGACATTCTTTTTCGCACACAACAACGTAAAAAAAATATTTTCGTATTGGTGATTGGAAGATTAATTAAAGTCCAAAGCGCTCAACCTGCGCTCATTCGGCTTCAACAGGCTCAGACTGCGGAAACAGCGCAGACTGAGCCGAAGCGGTGGACAATAATTCCCCCCTAAAACAACATCAGCGGCACCGGCGTGAACGTCAGCACAAACACCACCAGCGCCAGCAGTGCCAACCGCTTGCGCTTCCCATCCAGCGGGGTGATCTGATCCAGCGGCTCGGCATACCGGCGCCCCATAAAGAACAGCAGCAATGCCCACAACCACCAGCCCGACCAGACAAATCCGAGGCCAACCAAAAACATCAACACGATCGGATACAGCTTCTGCGCCCGCTCGCGCCCAATCAGGACGTACATCACGTGTCCGCCGTCCAGCTGCCCTACCGGCATCAGGTTCATCGCCGTCACCAGCAGACCCGCCCAGCCAGCCCAGGCAACCGAGCTCATCATCACATCCATACCGCCCCACGGGATCGGCTGGCCGGTGAAAAAGTAACGCAGCCAGTGCAATACCGGCGAAACCGGATACACAGCTGGCGCCGGCAGCAATCTGCCAAAGGTGATGTATTTTGCCAGCAGGTAAAGGATGGAATTCCCCTCCATCTGGAACATCACCTCTGCGCTTGACCCCGTGGGCAATACAGACAATTCCGATAGGCTCAGCCCTAAAAACAGCACCGGGATCGCTACTACCAATCCAGCCAGCGGACCGGCAATGCCGATATCCAGCAGCACCTTGCGATTGCGGGGAATCTCCTTCATCCTGATGAAAGCGCCCATCGTGCCAAACTGACTGAAAGGAAAAGGGATAAAATACGGCAAAGTGACGTGCACGCCGTGATGTCGGCCCATGAAATAATGCCCGAACTCGTGCGCCCCCAGGATCGCCATCATACTGACCGCAAACGGCCAGCCGCTGCGGATGAGCAGCACCGCCCACCCGCCAATCCCGGTGCCCTCCGGGGGCAGCTCCTGCATGCCAAACAAAACGCCCGTCAGCAGCACACTCAATACCGTCAGGATAAACAGCACCAGATTTACCCACGGGTTGGCGCGTTTCATCTCCGGCAAACCGGGGATCAAGATGATCACATGCCGCTTGCCTTCCCAGCGGAAAAGCGGCGTAATGCCCAAGGGTTTCAATTCTTTGGCAAGCTCGTCATAGGCTTCCTCTGAATTCTTAACCTTCAACATCCCGCGATACCGCAGGATGTAATCCTTCTTCGGATCGCCAATGGTGATATCGTCTATCTGGAAGATGCGCTCCACGAGTTTATGCAGCGCTTCATGGTTTATTTTGGGTGTTATTTCGTTCATTTTTCACCTGTAAAGATTAAAATATGTGGCTAATTGTACACCAATGTGCCCGCTATTAAATTTTCTGCTATCATAGAAAGAAAAATGGGAATAGTCAATTCGTCAACCAGTCGATCAGAAAAAACCTGACATAGGGCAGAGTGAATTGCCTCCAGTGTTGTGGCGGGCAACGTCCACCCAGGCGGCATACAGACTGTTGATATCCATATATTGGCACCTTCCCATTGGACACGAAAATCTCCCGCCAATTCTTGTAGGGACAGGTTTCCAACCTGTCCGCCGCCTGCATTAGGCACAAGCTTTATTAACCGGTTTTGACACAGGAAACGATCGACCAGGAATAATCCATGCTCACCGTCACCCTGAATGGAAAAATCGAATTAATCCACATTTATTCCTAAAGGAAAACCATGTTTGAGATCATCGCTTTTGACGCAGACGATACCCTCTGGAAAAATGAGGACAACTACCTGGATGTCCTGCATAAATTGCAGCACATCCTCTCACGCTTCGCCAGCCCGGCGGATGTAGAAACCATCCTGAACGAAGCAGAACACCGCAATGTGCCCTACTATGGCTACGGCATCAAGAGCTACATCCTCTCCTGTCTGGAAACCGCCGTGATCGCCACAAAGGACCAACTGACCAGCAAAGAAACCCGCAAAATCCTCGACCTGGGCAAATACATGGTGGACGTGGAAGTTGAACTCCTCGACCATGTTCAGGAAGCGATCGAAACTCTTTCCAGCAAATACGCGCTCATGCTGCTCACCAAAGGCGACCTGCTGGATCAGGAACGAAAACTGGCCCGCTCCGGTCTGGCCCCGCACTTTCAATATATCGAAATCGTCAGCGGGAAACAGCCGGAAAACTATGCCGCCATCCTGAAACGCTACCAGATCGAGCCATCACGCTTCCTGATGATCGGCAATTCCCTCCGGTCAGACATATTACCCGTAATCGCCATTGGCGGCCAGGCCGTGCATATTCCCCATGCCTCCACCTGGGTGCATGAACGGGTTGACCCGTCCGAGGCGGCTCATCACGACTATCACGAGCTGGCAAGCATTCAGATGCTGCCGGCCTGGCTGGAGGAATACAAGCATCATCGTCATTGATTTACACAGAAAGAAAATATCGTAGTGGCGCAGCACGCTTCGCCAAGTTTATTTAGATCTTGTCTGATCTCTTCTGCGCTGGCCGCAGGAGGTTAAAAAATGTCCGCCCTCCCGCAGGTTGGACTTTTCATTCCGCTGCCCGGCCTATTTAGACACGGACTTCACGGCCCATGCACGACCAATCTCCCTGCGGGAGGGTTCTCGCCAGCAGTGTGGAACCCTCCCGCAGGGTATCCTCTAAGATGGAGACCGGAAGCCAGAAGCTTGATTTGCCAACCTGGTTCATCCCTCCGAAACCTGCGGGAGGGATGATTGCGTTTTACAGGCCATTTTCCATTCACAAAAATCCTGTACAATGGTGTAGAAACACCATCTATCCTGGGGCAGCAAGAGGTAGACCAACGCCATGCAAACACAACCAGAAACGGCACAGAAAACCACCCACCTCGCCGAGCATATCCTGCTTGCGGGATGCGCCCTGCTGCCGGCGCTCTCTTTGACAGTCGACCGCTGGCTGGGACTGCCGCTGGGCATGCCCTGGGAAACCGCCTGGCTGCGTTCAGACTTCCTGATCCAGACTGGCCTGCCCGCATGGTCGCCGCTTGCCTTGCTGTGCATCACCGCAGCCTTCTACATCTTCACCCGTCTGCCGCAGCGGGATGCTGTTCCCAACCCACCTGTCGATGACAGCCCATCCACCCCCGCCAACCCTGAGCGCCAGCGCACTGCCCGCATCCTGCTGGGGGCAGCCGCCCTGGGCGCGGCGGCATCCTTTATCGGCGGTCTGACCGGGCGTACGCCCGGCGGCGAAATCCTCATCATCCTCCTGCTTTACCTTGCCGGGCGCCTGCTGCCCGATTTGCCACCCAAACCTTTCCAGTCTCTGCCCGCCTGGCTGCTGCCGGGTGCGGCCTTCCACCTGACCCTCATTCTGACCTTGCGCAGCCTTGCCACCGGTTTCGGTGCGCTGCCGGTGTGGGGCATCACCCTGCTCCTCTCGGTCTGGCTGCTGTGGCCGCACCGCAAGAGCATCCCCCTCATCTGGTGGATCTTCAACGCCGCCATGGTGCTGTACACGATCGGGATCAACAACTGGCGCTTTGCCATCGTTGGCGATGAATACCCCTTCTTCCTGTATGGCCTGAACATCCTCGAAAAGCAGTCCCCCGGCACTGTCTTCAGCAACTTCTTCCGGGCCCAAGTGGTCTACGAACGCTTCACCTATCTCTCTTCCCTGCTCCAGGCCGTCAGCATGGCCCTGCTGGGCAAGGACTCCTTCGGCTGGCGCTTTGGCGGCATCTATCTGGCAGCCCTCTCCATCCCCCTGCTGTACGATTTCAGCAAAGCTTACCTCCACCGGCGGACAGCCCTCATCTTCGCCGCGCTGATGGCCGTCTCACATTATCTGATGAATTTCAGCAAGGTCGGCTACAACAACATGCAGGCCCTGTTCCTGCTCAGTCTGTTATTATGGCTGGGCGGTAAAGCTGCCCGCAGCGGGCGCACGAACTGGCTGACCCTGCTGGGCGCGGCCGCCGGGTTGTGCTTCTATGTGTATCCGCTGGCCCTGATAGCGCTGCCCCTGCCTTTCCTGCTGCTGTACCTGCACCGTAAACCGGACACTGGCCGACCTTCCCGAAGGTGGCTGCTTGTCATCGCCCCGCTGACCATCCTCCTCCTGCCGCTCTTCTTCCAACCCGGCTACTGGCAGACTCTGGTCAGCGCCTCGGTGATCCAATCCTATGACCCACGCCTTCATCTCAGTCATTTTTTCGCCAACCTGCTGGCGGCCTTCTCGTCTTTCTTCTATGCCCCCACGCAGACCCATTTCGTCGCCGCGGCTTGGCTCGACCCGGTCAGCGCCGCCCTGGCCGTCATCGGCCTGGCCTGGACAATGCGCCAGGCCCGGCGGGAGACCTTTGCCCGCTTCCTGCTGCTGGCCTTCCTGTTCCTCCTCATCGGTGCCGGGGCGATTCATGACCGTGCCCTGCCGATCGTGCCGCATATGTTCCTCGTGCTGCCCTGCTTCCTGCTCCTGGCTGCCCTGGGCATCGAATGGCTCTTGCAAACGCTTCCCAAGCCAAAAGTCCCCGTTTTTGGGGTCATTTTGGGCGTTTTGGGCATTGTTTTTCTGGCTGGATTGAATTTCGTCCAGGCCTACACCCTTAACCTGACCCAGGCCGATGCTTATTTTGAGGAAGAGCGTATCTTCCTGCGCCTTATGCAGCGTGATGCCGCTCATGAGACGATCAACGATCGCAGCTACCTTTATTTCACCTCGCCTGATACGCAGCTGCAACTGGTCTATGCCCTTCAGCAGGCGTATCACTTGCCTCCCGCTCCAGCGCAGATCATCCACATCCCCGTGGAGGAGATACCAGAATTTTCGACCTACATGATCCACCTGCTGCGCGATGAAAACAGCGTCGCCATCCTCGGCCCGGGACTGGAAGCATCCCTGCGCGGGGAGCTGGAACGCGAGCTGGTCTCGCATGGCAAAGCACCCTGCGTGGTGCAGCGCGATCCGCTGTCTGCGCCCGCCTTCATCGCTTTCATCTTTGAAAAGCATCCGCTGCTGTGCCCCGAGCGGGGCAACTGGGGGCTGGATCGATGAATGCGCCGCACAAATCCCGGACAGCGCGCACTGTGCTGCTGACAGCGCTGGCCTTCCTCGGCGGCGCGGCGGCGGTACGCTTCCTCCAGCGCCGGCGGGAAAAAGCACTGCAAGCTGACATGGCACAAATGCAGTGCGTGCAGGACGCCCTGCGCGAGGAAAATGCTGCCCTGCAAGCACAGCTGCTGGCCCCGCCTGTGGATGACAGGAAACCGCACTTCTGGCTGAACCCCCTCCTTTTCGTGCTCATCCTCCTGCTGGCGGCAGTTGGCCCGCTGCTGGTCATGCTGGAACGCTGGTTCCTGCTGCCCGAATTTCGCGACATCCTGCGCGCTCAATGGTGCAGCAGCGATTTTTTGTGCAAGACCGTGCTGCCCTCCTATTTCGTGATCATTATCCCCTGTTTCCTGCTGGCCCTGGTGCTGCTGGTCTGGTTGAACAAACGCCTCGCCATTCCGTTCTTGCCTGGCCGCCAATCCCCGCCAGCGGGTGAATTCGCTGGTCTGCCTGCCTGGCAGGTGGACGCCGCCCGCATTCTGGAAATCACGGCCGTCATCGCTGCGGCAGCCATTTTCCTGCTGGCTGCCCTGCTGAACCGCGCCCCCGGGATGGAATTCCCCTTTGTTGTGCTCCTCTACCTGCTCAGCGTATTGCTCAAGGACATCGATTTCAGTACGCTGCCCGGCCTTCCCCGCCGCCTGCCAAAATGGCTGGCACCCTTTCTCTTTCATCACATCAGCCTGATCCTGTTCATGCGCAACCTCAACGACCACCCCGAAGCCCTGCTGGCAAGCGGTCTGCTCCTGGCGGTCAGCCTGGGATTACTCTTCCCCCACAGTCGGCAATTGCCGACTGTGCTGTGGGTGGTCAACCTGGCCGTTATTCTGTACACCCTCCTGCTGCAATCGTGGCGCTTCGGCATCATTGGCGACGAATATATTTTTTACCACTACGGGCGCATCATGCTCAATCAGCATTCGATTAAACACGTGCTTGCCCATATCCTCAGCGCGCGCACTGTCATTTACAGCAAATTCCTTTACCTGTCTGTCCTCCCGCACGCCCTCTCCATGCGCTTGTTGGGCGATGATAATTTCGGCTGGCGGTTTGCCAACCTCTACCTCGCCATCCTGGCGATCCCCTTCTTCCATGCTTTCATTAAGGATTTTTGTCGACGCCGCACAGCGTTGATCTATGCTTTTTTGTTCGCCACTTCGCAGTACTTGATCGTCTTCTCCCGCATCGGGTATAACAACGTGCAATCGCTGCTCGGTATGGCCGTCGTACTGTGGCTGGCGGGCAGGGCCGTCACCACCGGCAAAGACCTGTATTACAGTCTGCTGGGGATCGGGCTTGGCATCTGTCTATACATCTACCCTGCCGTGTTGGGCGTGATGCCCCTGCCTATCCTGCTCCTGCTGTTTTTCAACCCGCCCTGGCGCTCGCGGCGCGCTTTTGGGCAGTGGACCCTGCTAATAGCAGGCTTCTCCCTGCTCTTCCTGCCGCTCATTTTTGAGCCAGACTACTGGCAGCAGAAAATGGGGGAGTCGGCCATGCAAGCCGTTGGCGTTTCACAATACTTCCACGTTTTCTCCAATCTATTATATTCCCTCTTCTCTTTCCTGTACGCTCCCGAAGAATCGCATTACGTCGTGTCTTCTTATCTGGCACCGTTCAGCGGTGTGCTGGTCACCATCGGCCTGGGATGGGCGCTGTGGCGCGCCCGCCGCGAGAAATTCATGCGCTTTGTGCTGGCGGGGCTGGTCTTCCTCTTTTTCAGTCTGGGCGCCTCACGTTCGCGGGCGCTGCTCCCGGTAACACACATGTTTCTGATCCTGCCGTGGTGGTTTCTATTCACTGCCCTGGGGATCGAATGGCTGCTGCAATGGATGAGCCTTCGCCGCTCAAAGACCCTCGTTAAACGAGCAGCCCTGACGATCCTTCTGCTTATTACCACGATGAACATGGTACACGCTTTCGCCATCTCCCCCATGCGCTCCGAACGCTATCACAGCCTGGAGGCCCTCTACATGCGCTTCGTACAGGATCAAGGCGGGCGGGATGACCTCGGTAACCAGGGGAAATTCCTCTTCATCACCGATGAAAAATGGAACATCTATGGCTTCAATTCTTTTCGTGATGCCTATCACCTGCCCCCCGCACAGGCTCAGTTGATCCGCGTCCCGCTGTACGAAGAGCCGTTCTACCCCCTTGAAGAGCGCATTGTCCTGCCGGAACCGCCGATTGAAGATGAAGAAAAAGGGATCACCCATCTGGAACTGGAAACCTGGGCACTGGAACTCGCCATGCTGCCAGACACGGTGGTGATTGTTCAGCCCTGGCTGACCGAATACGAACACCAGGCGATCGCCCTGCTGCTGGCCGAAACAGGCAAACAGCCCTGTCCGATCAAACCCACGTCATTCAAAGAGGCTTCCTTCACCATGTGGCTGGATACGTCCCGCCTGGATGCCTGCCCCCGTGATGGCTACTGGCCGGGGTTTTGGTAAACTGTTTTTCCTCATCAGCCCAATCCCAATTTATCCCCTTCGTCCCAACATCATGTATAATGCTTAACTATACGTTCTTATCTATCATCCCTGGAGTTAAAATGTCCCCAAAAATTGCCATTGTTACTGACAGCAGCGCCTATCTGCCAAAAAAATACGTTGACCAATATGGTTTGTACGTGCCTTCCCTTTCCCTCATCTGGGGAGATCAGGTATACAAAGACGGCGTTGACATTGAAGCCGAAGAATTTTATGAATTACTGTCCGTTGCCACAGAACTGCCCACCACCAGCCAGGTGACGGTGCATGAATATAAAAGCCTGTTTGAAGAATTGCTGGCAGACAACCGCGAAATACTCGTGCTGCCCATTTCCAGCGGACTGTCCGCCACCTACGAGTCGGCCATCACCGCCAAAAAAGAACTGAATACGGACAAAATCGTTGTCCTGGACACCAAGCTGGTCTCCATGGCACTCGGCTTCCAGGTGCTGACCGTAGCGCGCGCCGCCGAAGCCGGCGCCAGCCTGAAAGAATGTGTCGCAGTCGCTGAAAAAGCCTACGGCCTGATCGGCGTGTATTTCACCGTAGACACGCTGGAATTCCTGCACCGCGGCGGGCGGATTAATACCGCCAAGCGGCTGATGGGCACTGCCCTGAACCTGAAACCCATTCTGGAGATCAGCGACGGCAAGATTGAAGCCGTAGGCAGTGTCAGAACACAGCGCAAGGCACTGGATCGGATGCAGCAGTTGGTCGAAACGAAAACCGAAGGGAAAAGCCCGCTGCGCATTTCCGTGTTCCATGCCGGTGTACCCGAACTGGCGAAACAATACCAGGCCCGTCTGGAAGAAGCCTGGCATCCGGTGGAGAGCATCCTCACCCACGTCAGCCCCGTCATCGGCAGCCACGTCGGCCCCGGCACGATCAGCGTAGCCTTCATGGCCGGAGATGTTGAATAAAACGGGGGTTTTTCCTTCAAAATTTAACGATAAACACGAACCTCTTGCAAGCAGCGACAATCAACTTGCAGGAGGTTCGTGCTAGCTTGCAAGAACATAAACCAAAGGAGATCTCTATGCCGCACAAGAGAAAAGTTCTGCTCCGAATATCTCTGCTGATCATTGTGGTAGCCCTTGCCGGCTGTGGTCATTTAACCCCTCCATTAACCAGCACACCCACAGCAATCCCTTCATTCACAACTACACCAACAATTTTGCCAACACTTACGCCATCAGTAACGCCTTCCCCTACACCTGTCCCCCGTGGCGCTTTGCTTGCTTATGTGCATTCCGAAGCCGGGATAAATACAATTTTCACTGTCAATGTTGACTACGGAACCGAGCAAAAACTTACCTCCGAAAAAGAAGATGTAGAATTCTTCAATTGGTCCCCCGACGGAATAAAACTGATCTATCAAATCAGCCCGATAAATGAAAATGAGCTTTACACGGTCGAGTGGGACGGTTCTGAGAGGGAGAAAATATTGTCGGGGTCTACGAATGGGAGTTACCCGGTTTGGTCACCAGATGGAAATAAAATTGCAATTTTTTCCCCACGGTTAGGCCATTGGGCGCTCTTTACCATGAATCCTGATGGAAGAGGGCACACTGCATTAACAGACAATACTGTCTTCCCAAGCCTGGCGTCATGGTCTCCTGATAGTTCGCAGATTGCCTTTAATCCCTGGCACAATACCATGACACCGCCTTTTATCGCA
>Ga0334889_1002899_pt1 | contig 18099 bp, 12 predicted proteins | sample GraSluR1_MG_2_FD_207222 | JGI IMG/M metagenome (GOLD analysis project Ga0334889, IMG submission 207222) | Sludge microbial communities from methane-producing bioreactor in Wageningen University, Netherlands - Granular Sludge_8_08-R1 | ecosystem: Engineered > Bioreactor > Anaerobic > Unclassified... | reverse complement strand
CTGCGTTGGCCGGACGCCTCCCCTCCCGCCGAGGTGCTGCAGCTCATCCTGCGCGCGACCGCGGCCGGGCCGCTGACGGCGGAATGGTTCGCCAGCGGCGAACGCTGGCACTGGGAAGGCTGGGGCCGCAGCGACCGCTTGGCCGACAGCGCCACGGCCGCGTGCGTCCTCGCGAGCCGCGATCAGCGCTTGCAGGTGCTCTGGCAACCCGAGCAAGCGGTGCTGACCCTGGCGGTTGGTCGGCCAGAATGTTGGCCCGCGGCGTTGCACAGCCTGCGCAGTCTGCTGGCGCAGCACGATCAAGCCGTGCCGCGGTTGCGCACGGACGGCGAGACCGTCAGGCTCTTGGTGCCGCAGGTTGAGGCCGCGCAGCTGGCGCAGATTGTGCACGATCGTCTGGTGGCTGCCTGAACGTCTGCTCGAGGTAGTCACGCCAAGCTCCCGCCGGCAACGACTGGCGCGCCCGCGCCAGCCAAACTCGCGCTTCCGCCTGCCGCGCGGGATCGGCGTGCAACAAGAGCAGCAAGCGAACCCAGGCGCGATTGCTGGCCGGGTGGGCGCATCCCTGCTGGACCAGATCCATATAGAGGCATAGCGCCAGATCCTGGTTGCCGGCTCGTTCCGACTCGTGCGCGGCGGCCGCCAGTTCGTCCACGTCGAGCCCGAGACCGCCGCCGCCGCGACGCCCCTCGGCCAACGTCGCCAGGGCCAGATCCCAGCGGCCCGCCGCCGTCGCGCGGCGAAAGACGTCGCGATAGGCCGCGGCCGCGCGCTCGGCGACACCGCCCATCACCAGAGCGCGGGCTTGTTCGGCGGCAGCCGCGAGGTCCCCTGGCTGCAAGGCCAGGTAGTCGGCGTACGCTCCGGCGGCGGCCAGACCCTTGCCGCCCGCCAGGTAGCGCCGGGCTCGCAGGAGACAGCCCTCCGCCCGCGCATCGCGCGCGCCGCCCAGGCCCATCGCAAGAACAAGACCCAGGCCGAAGCCCCCGAGGTGCGCGGGGTACGACACGAGGCTCGCGCTCTCGCCGGCCAGCGACGCCTGGACCACCTGAAGCAGGAGCCACGCCATGACGGCCGCCGGCAGCGGCAACCGGCAGCGACCCGCGCGGTTCTGCCCCTGCAGAGGCGCCAGGACCCAGTACGCGACGGCGACGCGGGCGTAGGGAATTCTTACCAGGGCGAATCCGAGCAAGCCAGAGATGGCACCGGAGGCCCCCAGAATGCCGAGCCCGCTCTGCCCCAGCCAACCCTGCCACGCGGCAATGCCATGCGCCAAATTTCCCGCAATCCCGGTCACGAGAAAAAGCAGCAGGATCCCGGCGCGGCCGAGTCGGTCCTCCAGCGCCGGCAGAAACACTCCCAGGTAGACGAGATTGCCCGCCAGATGCAGCCAGCCGGCGTGCAGCAGCAGCGCGCTGGCCGCCGTCCACGGCCTGCCGCCGCCGGCGAAGAACACGAGGTCCCAGGGGTGCACCGGCAGCCGATCGGCGAACCAACGCTGCCAGACGAAGACAGCGAGGATTGACCCAATCAGAAGCACCGACAACCAAGGCTGACGGCGCCGCGGCAGGTCCAGACCGATGGGATAGAAATAAGCGAAGTACATGCCGACCCCGCACACGCCGGTAGAGGCTTTGTGCGGAGATCGGCTGGCTGTTTCCCGGGTTTAGTCCGGATCGCCTCGGCGTCTTCTCGATCAACCCGCCAGGGACTGGATCTGCTGGAGGCGGAAATCGCCGAGGCCGTGGGCATCGTAGAAAACGAACCGCAGACCGACTGGCGGGTGACTCCAAATCTCGAACATCGCGCCTGGCGCCCGTTCATCGGCGAATACCTCGACGCGGGCCGGCTCGCCGTAGCGGATCAGAACTCGCCCGCGGTCGCTCAAGGCGCCGCGGCCGAATCCCCCGAAGCGGTCATCGGCCGTCACGATCCGCCATAGATGCTCGTGCTCGGCTGCGGCTGGCGTTCGTCCGGTCTCGGCAGCGACGCGGCGCCAGAGGGCGGCCCAGGCGCCGGCGCGCTCGCCGACAGGCAGCGCGCGTAGCGAGTCCCGCGCGGCCGCCGGCAACCAGCCGTCCAGCCAGTTCACATGGTGCCGCCAGTCGCGGTCATGGCTCAGCAGCGGTTGCAGATTGACCAACTCCAGCGCCGGTTCGTGGGGCCAGTGCCACTGCTGGTCTGCCTGACCGGCAACCAGCAGGATCTGCAGGCGGCAGCGCCCGAACGGCAGGTGGTCGACCGGCCAGGCCAACGACACCCGGCTCGAATCGGCGGTCGCCGCCCGTGGGGGCACCGTAATCGCGCGGCGGCGCGGCGCGTTCGTCGCGGCACCGCTGATCTCGGCGACGAGATCGAGACCGCCTAGCGGCCAGGGGGGCGCCTCGCGCAGGCGCCGCAGAGTTGCCGCCAGATGGACGGTATCGATCGCCGCGTCCACCAGGTAACCGCCGCGGGCGGCCGGCGGCAGGTCGACCGTCACCCGGGATATCCAGATCGGCATGGCGGCGAGCGCACGTGGAGAATACGCAAGTCGGCGATGCCACGCGCGCGCTGAATCCCGTACTCTGGCGGTGACATCGAGGGTGATCGGATCCTCGCCGCGGTAGGTCAACGGCACGGTCACCGCCAGCGGCGTCCGCGCCTGCGAGGCTGGGAAACTCTCGGCGCGCGCTTCGCCGATCGCCACGCCGCCGCCGACCTGGTCCCGGCCGCGCCGGGCAACCGCCATGACTTCCACGATGCTGCGGAAGCCGTCATCGTCGCGCTGGAAGACCAGGGAGCTGTACGGGACGGTCACCCGCACGCTCGGACGCGTCCGGCCGTCGGCGTCTTGGGTGACGGTGACCCAGGCTTGCAACGGGTGCCGATCCTCGTCGCCGCTCAACGCAGGCGTCGGCCCCGGGCCGCAGCCGGCGACCGCCGACAGCAGCAAGGCCAGACCGAGCCCGGTGATCCCGGCGGACCCTCTAATGCGTGGGTTCATGGCTCTCGTCGGCGATGACGCGGCCGTCGTGCAGGCGAATGATCCGGCGCGTGTAGGCCGCGATGTCCGGCTCGTGAGTGACCAGAATGATGGTCCGGCCGTCCTGATCCAGCTCGCCGAGCAAGGCCATGATCTCCCGGCTGGTCAGTGAATCGAGGTTGCCGGTCGGTTCGTCGGCCAAAATGAGCGCCGGTTCGGTGACCAAGGCCCGAGCGATGGCGACCCGCTGGCGCTGACCCCCGCTCAATTCGTTGGGCTTGTGATGCGTGCGATCCGCCAGGCCGACGCGCTCCAGGGCCCTGGCGGCGCGGTCGCGGCGTTCGGTCGCGTTACAACCGGCATAGACCAGGGGCAGTTCCACGTTCTGCAGCGCCGTGCTGCGCGGAAGCAAATTGAAGGTCTGGAAGACGAATCCCACCTGTCGATTGCGAACGGCGGCGAGATCGTCCTCGTCGAGTTTGGACACATCGCGACCGTCGAGCTCGTACGTCCCGGCGGTCGGCGTATCGAGGCAGCCGATCAGATTCATGAGCGTCGATTTACCCGAGCCCGAGCTGCCCATGATGGCCAGATACTCGCCGTGGTCCACGTCGAGATCGACGCCCCGCACCGCGGGCACTTCCAGCACCCCGATGCGGTAGGTCTTGTGGATCCCCTGCAAGCGGATCAAGTTGCTCGCGCTCATCGCCAGCTCAGTTCCGGCGCCTGCGCTCGTCCCGTGGCGCGCGAGAGCCGCACGCGCGCGATCAAGAAGTCGCAGATGGCCTGCACCTTGTCCGCCCGCGCGCCGGCCAGATTCACTTCCGCGGTGATGCGCTCGAGTTGCGTGCCCGCTCCCACTCGGAACCGCTCCTGGGCCAGGCGCAGCTCCTCCTCGGTGTGCGTGATCCGTTCGAGCGCCAGCTGGTGCCGTTCGATCGCTTCGCGGATCGCGATGTCGTACTGCCGCACCTCGAGCTGGGCGTCCAGGTTGGCCTGTTCGTGCTGGTAGGCGGCGATGCGGGCCTGAGCCCGGGCGCGCGAGCGCGCGGTGGAGTTCTGGAAGCGGTTGAAGATGTCCCACGATATCTGTGCGCCCCAGAGCCAGCTTTCGGACTCCTGTGAACCGAAGCGGTAGGGAGATTCGTCGTAGGCGCGCGAATAGCGCGAATAGACATCCAGGCGCGGATAGTAGGCACCGCCGGCGGCCGCGGCGGCCTGCTCGGCGGCTTGCTGCTCGGCCGCGCTGCTGCGCAAGTCGAGGCGGTCGTCCAGCGGCTGGTCCACCAGCAGGCTCATCCCCTCGGCCGTCAGCGCCGTCTCCAGCGGCGACGGATCGATCGTCAGGCGCTTGGTCAACGGCTGGTTCATGGCATAGGCCAGGTCGGCCACCGCTTTCTCCACGCGGTTTTCCGCCACCACCAGGTCATACCGCGTCTGTTCCAACCGCACCCGCTGCTGCAGAACGTCGCTCTTGGCGGCGCTGCCCAGCCGGAAATACGTCTCGGTGCGCTGCAACTCCGCCGCCGCCTGGTCGCGGGTTTCGGCCGCCACCTCCTTCAACTGCAAATAGCGCAGCAACTCGAAATAGGCGACGGCGACATTCTGGATCACGAGCTCGCGCGTGTAATTCGCGCTGTGGTCCGCGGCGTCGCGCCGGGCGCGGGCCGCCTGCAAGCGGTTGATGTTCGCCAGCCCGTCGAAGAGGTTGAGGTTGGCCGCCAGACCCCAGTTCTTGCTGGTGGCCTTGACGTTGACATCATTGGTCCGGCTGCCGATGACGGCGTCGTACGGGATATAGACGGTGTCGCCTTCCTCGGTCGGGTAGCCGACTTCCCGCACGCCGTAGATCGGCGAGGTGATGTCGAAGTCCGTGCGGTCCGACTTCGAATAGCTGCCGCTGAGACTGAGGTTGGGCAGGAACGCGCCCCACGCCTCGGTGACGTTGTCGCCGGCGATCTGCCTCTCAATCTCACGCGTGCGCAACCCGGCGCTGCTGTCGAGTGCCAGGCGCACGCAGTCCTGCAGCGTCAGTACCGGTGGCGGATCGCCTGGGGCCGCCGTCTGCGCGATCGCGCCCGGCGACAACAGACCGGCCAGCAAGACCGGCACGACGAACGATGACGGGAATGGACGGCGGGCGGGGCAACGTGCCATGGGCGTGAACTCCTTGCTCGGGCTGCGGCCTGCTGCCGGCAGGCCTTGCGTATCGTAAACCGGCCGCGGAGCGTCGGCCAGCCGAGATTGCGGCGGCGGCGCATTCCCGGGTCGAGTGACGCAATACGACTCCCCAACGCTTCGAGTTGCTGAACCCGGCGGAAAAAAGCGGCCGCGCCCCCGGGACGCGGCCACTTCGTTGTCGGCCGACACGCCCTGCGCCACAACACAGCCGGCGGCGGCAGGAATCAACGCAGGGTGAAATTATAGGGCAGCGCCATCCAGGCCTTGACCGGGATGTTGCGCTGCTTGCCGGGGTTCCAACGCGTCATCCGGGCGGCGCGCAACGCCTCGCGGTCCAGGAGCGGATGCACGCCCTTGAGGATCTGCGCGTCCAGCACGCTGCCGTCCGGCCCGACCAGGATCTTGACCACCACAGTGCCCTGCATCTGCGACAGGCGCGCCATTTCCGGATACTCCGGCGGCACGAAACCGCCCGGTCGCAGGGTCGGTTTTTCCTGGCTGACGACAAAGCCGTCGTCGGCGCCGGGAACATCGAAATCGCCCACGCCCGACGTGAGGGCTTGATCGAAATCCACGAAGGTATCGGCGATATCGACGTCATCGGCGAAGGCATCGTCCGGAGCCGCCTCGATCTCGCGGATCGGCGGCGGCGGCGCCGGCGGCGGCGGCGGCAGGTCGATCGCTTCGGGGGGTTCGCTGACATCGACGATCTCGAGTTCGTCCGTGCGCAGGACGTACGGCTTGAACTTGATCTCCGGCGAGATGATAAAGGCGATGACCGTGATCAACAACGCCAAAACCACCGACCAGCGCAGCGTCTTCTGGTACTGCGCTTTGAAGGCGGCGTTGGCCGAGAGCGTATAATGCTTGCCGGATTCCTGCGCCATGACGCTCCTAGTACTTCGGTACAGTGCTGGCGTCGATGTCCGTGTTGAACACGACCCGGATCGCGTTGGCTTCCTTCAGCGCCTCCATCACCTCGCTGACCACCTCGTACTGCGTATAGGAGTCCGTCTTGAAGGACACGATCATCTGTGGGTTGTCGGACAGCTTGCGGCTGAAGAGGTCGGCGATGTGGCGCGGCTGAACGAGACGATCGTCGACCGAGATCCGCCCCGTGCGATCGATATAGATGTTCGAAACGCGCTCGCGCTGGACTTCCTCGGCCGCTTCGGCCCGCGGCAGTTCGACGACAAGGCCCAGTTCCTGGCGGAACACGGTGGTCACCATGAAGAAGATCAGCAGCAGGAACACGATGTCGCCCATCGAGGCCGTCGGGATGTACGGCGTCATCTTGGCGCTGCGATTGAAATCGATGGCCATGCGGTTACCTCCGGCTGGTCCGCAGCGTCAAGCGCCGGGCATTGGCCAATTTCAGTTCGTCCAGGCAAGCCACCATCATGCCGTAGTGTGCGTCGGGATGAGTCTCCAAAACCACCACGGTGCGTTCGTTGGCTTCGATGCGCGCTTTGATCACGTTCATGACCTGGTTTAGCTGCACCGGTTTGCGGTCGTAGGTCAGGCTGTTGTCGTAATTGATGCGAATCGTCGCCAGCAAGCGCTCCGGCACCTGGACGACGTCCTCGGCGGAGGTCTGCTTCCCGGGCAGGAGCATGACCAGGCCCTGCTCCTCGGCGAAGATCGTCGAGACGATGAAGAAGATCAGCAGCAGAAAGGATATATCAGCCGTCGAAGCCATGGTGACCTCGCCCAGCGGCTGCTTCTTCTTCCGTTTCTTTTGCACGGACATGCCCGTCTCCCTATCGTCGCCGGTGCCGCGTTACGGCTTCAGGCCGTCCAGCGCTTCGATCAGTTCCATGGCGGCTTCTTCCATCTCGATCGTGAAGCGGTCGATGGCCGAGACGAAGTAGTTGTAGCCGAGCGTGGCGGGGATCGCGATGGTCAGACCGGTCGCGGTGGTGATCAGCGCCTCGCTGATACCCGACGCCACCAGCTTCGCATTGACCTGGTCGGCCTGGGCGATGGCCTCGAAGGCGTTGATCATACCGGAGACGGTCCCCAGGAAGCCGACCAGCGGGGCGACCGTGGTCACCGAGGAGACCCAGACCAGTCCGCGCTCCAGGAAGCTCATCTCGATGACGCCGGCCGTGCCGATCGCCTTCTCGACCGCTTCATCGCCGCGGTCCGCTTTCTGCAGGCCGCTGTAGAGGATGGCCGCAATCGGCCCGCGCCATTTCTGGCATTCTTCGGCGGCCGCTTGGACACCCTCGGTGCGCAGCGTCGTGATCACCGTCCCGATCAGCTTGCGGGTGTTGACCTTCGCGCGGCTCAGGGTGATCATGCGCTCGATGATGAACACCATGCCGACGACGGCGATGAACAGCAGCCACCACATGAAGTTGCCGCCGCTGATGAATAGCTTGCCGAAACCCGTCCTGGCGATGGGGCTCTTCTCCACCATCCCCATCAAACCGCCCCGCTCGACGATCACCGGCGGCAGCAGGGTAATGGAGTCGGTCGCCGAGACCACGAAGCCCAGCGAGTCGCTGGGGGCCTCGATCTTCTCGTAACGCGCCCGCAAGGCTTCCTGGGCATCTTCTTGCTGCGCCAGGGCCGGTGTGGCGGTTGCCAGGGCCAGCCAGCCGAGGCCAATAAACACGAAGCAGGCGCTGATCAGCTTAGCGTGACGAGCCATTGCCAATGTCTCCCTTTCAATGTGGGACCCCGACGGGCTGCTAGCGGGGAAATCCGGTTTGCGGCACAGCGGCCGGCCGTCACTCCCCTGTCAAACGGGCTCGGTGCGCTGGTCCGCACAAACTCACCTGCCCTCTCGACCACCGAATACGGCACTCCATCGCCGTCATGTAAATAGTGTCAACACCATGCTCAAGTCAAACGTTTCTTCGCCTTTGGCGGCCCGCGGGGGCCCCGGTTTTCGTCGCCCGCAACTCAATCTCCCAACATGAACGCGTTGGAGGAGTCCAGGACGAAGTCGCCCAGGCCGGTCTTGTCGACGAACAGGAACGTCATGCCGCCGCCATGTCGGCTGTAAGTGTTCGGAAAGAGCGACGTGCCGGCATGGTTGTATCGCCAGAGCTGGAAGACTCGGCTGTCGGCTGCGGTCCGCCGGGACTGGATATTGCGGTCGGCCAGGTACGAATACGGCAGGGGAATGGGGTCGCGCGGCGAGGGTCCCACCCAGTTGTCGAAGCTGGCCTGGGGATCCCGGCCGCGGGTCATGCTCCCGGTGCGTTCGAGGCCATACCGCTGGTAGACCTGCACCCGCGCGTCTTCGAGGTCGCGCTCGTTCATCGGCACGTGCTCCTCGCGGACACTGTCCGGTTCGCCGAGCAGCAGGTAGATCGCGCCGCGCGGATCGCGCGCACCGCGCTCGTCGTAACCGCCCAGAAACAGTTCGACATAGGCCACGCGCCGCCGATACTCGGCGTAGACCTCGTTGTAGGCGTCTTCCGGGGAAGGATCCAGCGCCTTCCAGAACGCCGCCAACTGGAGTTCCCGCTCCACTTGGTTCGCGGCCTCGAACGTCCGCAGGGCCTCGCCGCTGAGGACGGTGCGCCCCTCGCCCAACAGGTCGCGCGGATCGCGAGCGAGCTGGGACACCCGCCAGACCACGTCGAATCCCACCAGCTCGCCCCGGCCGACGGTATCGAGCGGCGCGATGCCGAGGCGGAAACGACCCGGCGGCAGCCCACTGGCGTCCATCTCCCAGTAGACCGCAGCCGCGCGGCCGGCGGCCAGCGCCTCGCGCACCGATTCCGACAGGCGCACGGTGTCCACGAGCGTAAAATCGAGGTGATCGCTCGCGATCTCCAGCCGTAGATCACGCGCGGCCGCGCGAACGCGGTCCGCCGCACGCCCTGGCGGCTCCAGATTGAAATACACTTGCAGCGCCTCGGCTTCCAGGCCGTAGCGGCGCAACGGATTGCTGTATTGCCACGGGCCGTCGTCCATCCCGGAAACGCCGCGGCCGGCGTGTTCCCAGAGGCGGATCGGGGCGTGCGCGAGGAAGACGACGTCGCCCACCGCCAGCCCAAACGGTTCGCGCGCGGGCGGCGCGTACCAATCAGCGGTCGCGCGGGCGAACGCCATCTCGTCGGTACCCAGGTAAGCCAAACCCGGCCGCTTGCGGTGCAGATCCTCGACGACCAGGCGCAGTACGCCCTGCCGGAACGGTACCTCGCGCAGCACGATGTTGAAGATCTGCTGGAGGGTCGGCGAAGCGGCTTCGCTTGCATTGCGCGCGGCCAGACGCTCCGTCACGACCGCGGAGACCTCGCGTCCATCCGCCGCCGTCAAAGTCGCCGTCGCGCGGACGCGGGCCCGCGGCAAGCCGGCGTCGTCGACAAAGGTGATCTCGCGATGACCGACGGCCACTGCGACGACGACGTCGACCAGGCTGTCTTCGCGCGCCAGGCTGAACACGTCGCACACGAACCGGAAATAGCCGTCGCCCTCGAGCGGCGCCAGCCGCGCGCCGCTCGCCGGCACGGCGGCCAGGCAGCAGAGCCCGAGCAACCACAGGCCGCGCCGCCGCTGGCGATGTCTGCTAGGACAATACACGACGCCTCCCGCGCCGGCGCGCGCGGATGCCCCGCGCCGGCAAGTATGATCCTTATATAAAAATACGGAAAACGCCGCCCCGGGGAAAGCACCGCCCCGTCGGCCGAGCCGGCGGGGCGGAAATCCGGCGGGCAACGGCGCCCCGCAGGGCGCGCCGGCAAGAATCAGTAGACCACGCCCAGCGACAAGCGATGGACATACTGCAACGGCCCCATGTCGACCGCGCTGTAATCGAGTTGGAGCTTGCTCTGGCGACCTGTGTTGATCGCCGCGCCGAAACCGAAACAAACGCCGTCGGTGTCGTAGTTGATATGGTAGCCGGTCCGGACGTGGAACAGGCGGTTCAATGTGTACTCGACCCCGACGTTCGCCCGCTCCTGGTTGTCGCTGGGATGGGCGAACTCAGCGGCGAACAACATACGATGGTGATCGGTCACGATCGGCACGAAGCTGGCGCCGACTTTGAACGTGGTCGGCATCTTCGATTCGGTTTCGTCGAAGGTCATCTTGCCGCCCAGGTTCTGCAGGACCATGCCCAGTTTCAGGTCCTTGACGCCGATGCGGTACATCATGCCGAAATCGAACCCGAATGTGTTGACCGCCGTCTCCGCCAATCCTTCGTGAATATACTGCAGGGTGAAACCCGCCGAGAATTTGTCGGTCCAGAACCGCGCGTAGCTGAGTCCGAAGGTCGACGATCCGGCGTCGAAATGCTGGCCGGTGCCGTCGGGTTCGTAGGCCGTGCGCACGAGCATCGGATCCAGCCAGAGCGAGCGGGCCGAAAGCGCGATGGTGCCCGGGAACGACCGGGGGTTCGTGGCGATCGCAATGCTGGTCAAGTTGATGTCGGCCGGCCATTCGACGTGGTTGATCGCCACTTCGTTGGTGACCACGTTGACCAGCCCGCCTGGGTTCCAGAACACGCTGTTGGCATCGTCGGCGACCCCGGTAAACGCTGATCCCATGCCGGTGGCGCGCGCACTGACACCGATCTTGAGAAATTGCCCGCCAAAGGTGCCAACCTTGGCGAACTGTTCGCCGAACGCCATTCCGGGCAGCACCAACAGGATGGCCGACAAAATGGCAATGCGCTTCATGGTTTCCTCCAGGCCGTCGCTTGACGGTGCTTCATGATGCCTCGCAGCAGGCTACCTCACCACCACGAACTTTCCGATGAAATCCTCGAAACCAGCGTCATCCGACTGCACCACGTACAGATAGATGCCGCTGACAATCTCCTGACCGTTACGGCTGATCAGGTTCCAACTGGCCTCCCCATAGCCCCCGGTTCCGTCGTGCGCAATCGTTTCGACGAGGTCTCCGGCCAGGGTAAAGATCTTGATCGTGTTGCGCGCAGCGGGCAAATTGGCGAAACGAACACGGACGCCGGTGGGGTCGTCGTCGGCCGGCGAAAACTGCTGGAACTCGAGCAAGGCCTCCCGCGTCGCGGGATTGGGATACACGAAGATATTGTTGCCATGCTGCGCACGATCAGCGGCCGATTGGGAGAAGGTGCCGGGCGACGTGTAGGTGAAGCTGCCCGTCGGACTGCCCACCAGGCCGGCGCCGCGATTGATGTAGATATCGCTGGCGGCATCGTATTCCAGTACGTGGTCGGTCGCCGTCACCGAATAGAAGTACAAGAATCCATTGTGGACGTCCGCATCGATGTATTCGTAATACCAAGTAGGTGTTTTGGGAGCGACGACCTGGATGTCCTGCCCAGATTCGGGATCGTACACGAAGACAGCGGCCCTGCCAGCAACGGCCCAGAACGTGTCGAGCGCCGCGGGGTAGTTCCGCCATTGGATGATCGGCAGGGAGATCGGCAGAACGTCCTGCGTGGCCCGGTCAAAGAGCGGCGGGCGTTCGGTGTAGGCACCTAACGAGTCCGCGTCGACGACTCTCTGCATCGAATCGGCCAGCCCGATGAACCGGCTGTCGCTGAGCACCCGCGGCACATAGCGGATGTGGTCGAGGCCCGTGTTGCGGCCCAGCGCCAGCGTGTCACGCCGGGCCAGGCCGCCGCTCGCGTTGAAGTGATCGACGACGAAGGAATCGACGACATCGTACTCGGCGATCAACTGCCAGAGACTCACCCCCGGTCCGAGTTGCAGGGACGACCCGAAAGGACGCGTCCAGTTGTCGGCTCGCCAGATCCGGTAGGATTGAAAATCGACCTGCCCGATCCGCACGTCCGCCGTGACCTCGCTCTTGTTGTCCCAGAATACGTGAACCTGGCGATTGACGGGCCAGACGCGCAGTCCCGGCGCCGGCGGCGCCATGCCGACCAGCCACCGCAACTGGAATTCGTTGCCGCCAATCCCGGTGCAGCCGGCTTTCTGGTCCAGGCCTACGTTGGTATCCCAGCAATTCCAGGTGGTTTCGATGTCGATCTGCCGGCAGCGCTCTTCATTCGGCGCGAATTGATAAATGCTGGAGGAGAACTGCCGCTGCCGAAAACATTCTAAACAGTTGTCCATGTTCACCATGGCGCAGGTCTTGAGGCGGGTAGGGTCGCGCGGATCCCGCAGCTGGAAGACATCGTCTTCGGTAATCTGCGAGAAGTTCTCCTGCAGATAATCAGCATCGATGCACGTCTGGTCGCCCACATCGGGATAGATTTGCTCGAAGTCGGCGAAGTTGGAGAAGTCTTCCCGGCAGACGACAGTTTCGCGGCCGTTGACCCCGGTATCCGGGTCATCGTCGCGGTTGAAGTAGCTGCCGTAGTAGGTCAGCGCCGCCTCGGCGCAATTGCGTAACAGGCCGTCGAGTCCGAGGCCCGCGACGAAAGCGATCTGGAAGCTCAAGCTTTCGTCCGGCCGCATGCGCAGGAACGGGCCCGCCGCCACGATGAAGCGGTAGTCGTCGCGCTTGCCCGGCACCGCGTTCGGCTGGATCTCGCCCGAACTCATCACCTCATAACGCTCCGAATCCTTCGTCGGGTCGCCGCCCTGGTCGTAACTCGCCTGCTGACTGAAGTGCCGGAACGAGTGCAGCTTCACGGTCTTCGGCGCGCGGACACCGGCGGGATCGGTATCGTGGCCGAGAAACGCGACACCGAAGTAACCGTCTAGCCGCGCCCCCTCTTCGGGATCGTCCCACATGTAACCGACCTCGACCGGCACGAAGCTGCCGTCGCTGGCGCGCACGGCGCCCGAGAACGAGCCGACCATGTCGTCGTCAGCGGCGCCGCTGGAGCGGTTCATGAGGTCGCAGTCGGCGAACAACCCGAGGTAGATGTTAGTGATGTCGGTGACGCCGACGTTCGTGATGGTGAAATCGAACCCGACGAAATCGTTAACATCGCTGCCTTCCCAGGCATAACTCGATTGGACGACCTTGAGGTTCAACGGCGTGTGATCCGCGATCGCCTCGATCGCGAGACGCGTGTTGTCGTACATGGTGGTAACCATCATCTGGTTGCCGATCTGAGCGAAATCTTCGTCGATCAAGCCGTCGTCGTCGTCGTCGTACCCGTTGAGGACCTCCTCATCGATGCGCTCGACGCCGTATTCGTCGAAATCTTCGTCGTCGTTCTCGCGCGGATCCGGATACCGATAACCGCTCGCTTGCGTATTGAGCGGCCGAATGAGTTTGCTGTCGATGGCCTCGTAGATCGTATCTTCGGGGTTGCGCTGCGCCCGGATCTCCCGGCCGCCGATAGCGCCCATCGTCGACACCAGTCGCTCGCTGAGCTGCACACCCCCGATCCATAGACCGGCCTCCCAGAGATACTCGTCTTCCGAGCCCGCTGGCCATTGCGCCGACGGCGCGTTGGACAGCGTCGTGCGGCTACTGAACCATGACCCGATCAGACCGATGTTGGTGATGTTCATGTGCAGATTGCCGGCGCTCATGACATAAGAACCGTCGACCACGAAGTTGCTCTGAGGATCCCGGGTCAGTTGTTCCAGCTCCGCCAATTCGCGCGGGTCCAACTCTTTCCACGCCCAGGCGGGAGCAGCCGACCAGACCAGGATCGCCGTCAGCGCCACCCACGCGCTAGCCCATCGCCGTGGCCGCACAGAAACCTTCATGTTGTACAGCGTCATCGCGGTCCTTTCCGCAGGGTTCCGCCGCCTGCGGCGCCCTTCACTCTCCCTAGAAGCGCCAGCCGAGCCCGATCCTGAACAGCCGGTGCTGGGCGAAGGCGCGCGGATCTCTGAGGCGGATGAACTCGTCGTAGCCGTCGCCGTCGAGGTCCTGCAGGATCGCGCCGCCATATTTGCCGGTCTCGGTCAGATAGGAGGCGCCGGCATTGCCCGCAGTGATCATGCCGGGTGTCAGGCCTGGCTGAATGCTGTTGATCTGATCCTGGTTCAGCAGGTTGATGCCCTGCAGGTAGAGCGTCAGGCGCTGTCCGTAGAAATTGATCTGGCGCTGGAACTGCAAGTTGACGTCCAGGGTGGCCGGCAGCCGCTCGCTGTTTTCGAGCATGGGATTCTGGCGCCGTTCGAAGCGGTCGAACGGGGTCCAGGGGAATCCCGAGCCGTAGCTCATGTCGATACCGCCGCTCCACGAACCGTGTTGCTCGATGTAGATGCCGACGTTGACGGTATGGCGCTGGTCCCAGTCCAGCGGCAGCTCCTGTGTCGGCAGGTACTGCAAGCCTTCGGGGTTGGCGCCGAAGTCGGTGTCGCTGGCTACGCCGTCGGCGTAGGCGAACGTGTACGAAATATCGAAGCCCCAGTTGTTGCTGAAGCGCTTTTCCAGCGTGAACTCGACACCCCGGGCCGAAGCATAGGCCTTGTTGATGTAGCGGGCCAGGGTGTTGCCCGTCTCGGCGTCGGTCACCTGCACCGACGAAATGAGGTCGTAGATGTCCTTCGAATAGACGGCGAACGTGCCGGCCAGGAAGTCAGAGAATTGGTGCACCAGCGCGGCCTGGTAGCTGATCGTCGTCTCGGAGCTGAGGTTCGGGTTGCCGATCGTGCCCAGATTGCCGACCGTCTCCTGGCTGGCGAACAGTGTGGCGCGGTCGGGGAATTGCACGAAACGCCCGTAGTGAAAGCTGAAACCGTCGCGCTCGGTGATCGGGAAAGCGAACCCCAGCCGCGGCGAGAACTGGGTCTTGTATTTGATCAGGTTGCGGTCCACGTCCTCGTTGCGCAGCAGGATGTCGGCCGCCGTGCCCGGCGAGAACATGTCCCAGCGGAAACCGAAGTTCATCACCATGCCTTCGTATTCCCAGCGGTCCTGCAGATACCAGGAGGCCTCGGGATTGTAGGTGTGAAACCGGTTGCGGCTGCTGCCGAGCTGGGTCTCGCCGGTGTAGCGGTTCTGCGTGATGCGGGCCGGCTGAAAGATCTGGTGTTCCTCGAGGTCGTTATACACCAGGTTCACTCCGGTGCGGATCAGGTGTCCTTCCCAGCGCGCACTGGTCAGGTCGAATCGCAGCGAGTAGGTGCGGCTGTATTGTTCCGCCCAACTCGGAAAATCGCTGGTTGTCACGAACCAGGGATTCAGCCGGTCCGTGTAGTAGTCGGTGCCGACCAGGTAGATGTTGGCCTGGCTGCTGAACACGTTCGGCGACAAGACGCCGCCATGATTGTATAGATAGGGATCCTGCCCGTTGACGTTTGTCCGCGTGTCGAACGCCACCAGCGCCAGGGCCACCGTGTAGAACGTGGCGCCGTCGAGACGGTGTTTCCAGAGCAACTTGCTGCTCTGGCTGTAACTCGAACTCTCCAACGCTCTGTTGGCCGAATTGAAGGCGGTATACGAGGAGTCCTCGGCGACGGTCGAGTAGCTGGACAGCGAATAGGTGTGGCCGACGAAGAGCGGCTGCGCCATCACCGTGTAGACGCGGTTGTCCACGGCCGAGCGCACATCCAGGATCGGCACCGTCTGGCGGATCATGCTCGACGCGCGGGAATCCAGGACGATCGCCGGGCGGGCCAGGCTGAACATGTTGTCGTACCACGGTCCGTAGTACACGGGGATATAGCGCCCGGTGTACAGGTAGCTGTCGGCGTTCTCACCGGTCGTCAAACGCGTGATCAAGGGCATGTAGACCAGGCGCTGGACGTATCCCTCCACGCTCCAGTTGGGCGAGTAGCCCTGGTTCCAACTGCCCGAGTACGTATATTCCGCGGTCAATTCCTTCCTGCCGGTATCGTCGAAGAAGTAGGCCAGCTTCGCCGATCCGCGGACGGAGTTGGTCTGGCGGCGCCGAAACGACAGCAGATCCGAACCGCCCAGGTTCAGCGCGTACTCCGGCCGGTTGGCTACCGAGTAGTTCTCACCGTCGGACCAGGCCAGGTCGCCGGAAATGTAGTACGTCAGGTTCTTGATCGGCGACGGACCGCCGAAGCCGTATTCGAAGCGGTCGAAATTGGTGAACGTGCGATCCTGGCGGCCGAAATCGTCGGTCAAAAACCGCAGGTTGCCCTCGAAGTTCTCCCGCGACCCGGTTTTCGTGGTGATGTTGATGACGCCGGAGAGAGCGTTGCCATACTCCGCGTCCAACCCGCCGGTCACCGCCTGCACGCTTTCGACGGCCAGCGTGGAGACCTGCAACGTCCCGCCGCCGATGGGGTTGTCTACCGAGACGCCGTCGATCTGCGTCTGGACCTCGCCCGAGCGGCCGCCGCGCACATAGAGCTGCCCGGCGCGCATGATGATCCCCGCCTCGCGGCTGAGGGCCGCGTCGATCGAGTCGATGGCATAGCGCTCGAACTTCTCGCTGCCGATCTCGCGCGCGGTGACCGCGCTGCGCACCTCCACCATGTAGCGCGCAGCGTCGATATCGAAGGCTTGCAGGGTTTCGACGATCGTGACCGTCAAGACGAATGGCAAATCGACGGTCTGGCCCGGCTGCAGAACCACCGTCTGCTCGGCCGGTTCGTAGCCGAGGTAGAGAACCTGGATCGTGTACGTCCCCGGCCGCAAATCGCGGAAATAGAAAGCGCCGCCGCCCAACGACATGGTGCCGCGCGAGGTCCCCTTGATGATCACGTTGGCGTAGTCGAGCAGCTCGCCGCTTTCCCCGTCCTTGATGACTCCCTTGATCATCCCGGGCAATTGCTGTGCCGCCGCCGGCGCCGAGCCCAGCAGCACGACAACCGCGGCCAGGCCCAAACTCAAGACGACCCGCGATAGACGGAGACGCCGGAGCATAGGGAAGCTCCTTTCCGAGTCGACGGACTCGGCTGAACCCGTGGCCCTAGAGGACCGGCAAGATGAACCTATAAGAATTGGCACCCGTAAGCACCCGAGTCATCATGGGGAACCGGAGAGCGATGTGCCCGCGAAACCGCTTGCCAGCGGCCAGAATCGCAGCGTTCGCCTCCGAACCGGCAACCGTTGGCTAAATGTAGAGATCGGGTTCTGGCGTGTCAATAAATTGCTAACTGGCTTGGTGATCGGCGAGTGGACACCTCAGGAGATGTCCGTCGCCGAGGTCGCGCAAGACCGGCAGCGAGGCGCGACACGCCGGCTGGACCAGGCGGCAGTACAGGGCGTAAGGACATCCGCGCCGCAGATGGGTTGTGGCGTCTAGCGGCGGCGTCTCGCTCGGCTTGCCCATCGCGACCACGCGCGGCCAGCGCGCCGGTGCGGCGGCCGCAAGCGCGCGCGCGAACGGATGCCATGGCCGGCCGCCGGCGCCGGGTCGATACACTTCGACGAGCACCCCCGCGTGCAGAACCGCCACCTTCTCGCACCAATGTTCCAGCAGGGCGAGGTCGTGGGAGATCAATAGCAGGGCGAGGTCGCGCTGCACGAGGACGCGGCGCAGCAAGGCGAGCATTCGCCGCCGGCGCTCGGGGTCGAGCGAACTGGCGGGCTCGTCGGCGATGATGACCCGCGGCTCGGCGGCCAGCGCGCGGGCGAGTTGCACCCGCTGGCGTTGGCCGCCCGACAGCGCGTCCGGCCGCCGTTGCGCGAGATCCTCGGTCAAGTCGACCTCGCGCAGGAGATCCCGCGCGCGACGGCCGGCTTCCCTCGCGTCGGCTCCGGCCGCGCGCGCGGCCTCCGTGAGCGCCGCCGCGACTGTCTGGCGCGGATCCAACGCGGCAACGGCGTCCTGGCTGACCAATTGCACGGCGCGGCGCCGCGCCGCGGCGGTCTGCGCGCCAGCGACCACCAACTCGAGGCTCCCGGACGCGGCCGGCAGCCAGCCGGCCAGGGCGCGCGCGAGCGTTGTCTTGCCCGCGCCCGATTCGCCGGCCAGCCCGAGCGCCTCGGCAGGCGCCAACGCGAGATCGAGCGGATGTACGATGACGCGCCGTGCGCGCGGCGTCGCGAAAGCCACGCTGAAATCCCGCGCCCAAAAAACGGGCGGCCGGACGCGCGGCGACGCCGCCGGCCGCGGCGGTTCGGCCACCGAACCGCTCGGTTGCAGTTCCAAGACGCGATCGGCGACCCGCTCGACGAGGTCGTGGTCATGGGTCACCAAGAGGAGCGCC
>Ga0334889_1002898_pt1 | contig 18101 bp, 20 predicted proteins | sample GraSluR1_MG_2_FD_207222 | JGI IMG/M metagenome (GOLD analysis project Ga0334889, IMG submission 207222) | Sludge microbial communities from methane-producing bioreactor in Wageningen University, Netherlands - Granular Sludge_8_08-R1 | ecosystem: Engineered > Bioreactor > Anaerobic > Unclassified... | reverse complement strand
TAGAATGGGAAAACATAATGCAATAGTTAAAAAAATGGTTGGGGTTGAAACACTTGGTTCGGTTACAGTAATATGTACAGATAAAACAGGAACCTTAACTAAAAATGAGATGACTGTAGAAAAAGTATATGTTAATGGAAAAACATTTGAAATATCTGGAAATGGATATTCAATAGAAGGCGTAATAACTTTAAATAATAAATCTATTGATTTACTTAAAGAAAAGGAACTTACTCACCTTTTGACTGGATCCATACTATGTAATAATGCTAATGTCAAATTTGTATCAAATGCGCCTAATATTATTGGAGATCCAACTGAAGCTGCATTGATAATTGCAGCTACAAAAGCAAATTTATGGAAAGACCATTTAGATAAAATATTTCCGAGAAAAGAAGAACTTGTTTTTACCTCTGAAAGAAAAATTATGACTACACTTCATAAAACAAATAATACAAAAATAGTTTATACAAAAGGAGCCCCAGAAATTATTCTTGAAAAATGTGAGTATATAAAAGAGAATAATAGAATTAAAAAACTTACAAAAAAAGATAAAGAAAAAATACTTAAAAAGAATATTGAATTTGGAAATCATGCATATAGGGTCCTTGGAATTGCAACAAAAATAATTGAAGATAAAAAAGGAATTGAAGAAGATCTTGTATTTTTAGGACTAATTGCTATGATGGACCCTCCTAGAGAAGAAGTGAAATTATCAATAGAAATGTGTAAAAATGCAGGTATAAAGGTAATTATGATAACTGGAGATAATGAAAATACAGCTAAAGCAATTGCCAAAAAAATAAATTTATCATTTCAAGATACGCCCATAGTAAAAGAAAATAACAAAAAAATAATAGAAATAACTAAAGATGGAGTAATAACTGGTAAAGAATTAGATGAATTAACAAAAGAAGAGTTTGAAAGTATTGTTGAATATATTTATATTTATGCAAGAATTTTGCCTGAACAAAAACTAAGAATTGTTGAAGCATTAAAAAATATAGGACATATTGTCTCGATGACTGGAGAGGGAGTTAACGATGCACCAGCATTAAAAAAAGCGCATATTGGTATAGCAATGGGAATAAAAGGTACTGAAGTTGCCAAAGAAGCAAGTGAAATTATATTACAAGATGATAATTTTGCAACAATTGTTGAAGCAATAAAACAAGGAAGGGGAATATATGAGAATATAGAAAAATTCATTTGTTATCTCATTTCAAGAAATTTTACTGAATTAATATTAATTATATTAGGAATTGTATTTTTTGGATTTGAGTACCTTCCATTAATTGCAATACAAATTTTATTTATTAATACATTTGATGAATCTATGCCAGCTATTGGACTTGGATTAGATCCTCCATCAAATAAACTTATGCATAAACCTCCTAGAAACACTAATGAAAAATTCCTTAATAAAAAGAATTCATTATTGATTATAACCATGGCTTTATTTATGGCAATTTCTGCCTTTTTTGTATTTTACCTTAGTGATCCTATAGAAGACATTCAAAAAGCTAGAACTATGGTTTTTATAACTATAACCTCAATGATTTTTTGTGTTCCATTTGCATTTAAATCATTGGAAGAACCGATTTACAAAATTAATATATTCAAAAATAAATATCTTTTACTTGGGGTATTTTTAGTATTTTTAATAACAATTACTATGATATATCACCCATTCTTTAAAGAGATATTCAAATTTAGTTCTGTTTCTTTATCTGATTGGATACTACCAATTTCTATTGCAATTGGAGTTTTATTATTTTCAGAAATAATAAAATTAATTAATACGAAATTTTTTTAATTTCTTTTTTTTAGTAATTTTTTATATTCTGCAGAATATTTTTCCCCAAATAATATAAAATAGATATTAATTAATGCAATTATAGCAGCTGTACCATTCAACGCCATAAAAATTACATCATCTAAAACAAATGCGTAAATTGAAAGTAATAAACTACCTATAAAATAAAGCCCTGCAAAGGTAAGTTTAACATCACAGTGCCTATCTTTTATAGTTTGTAATGTTTCATAAATCCAACCTAATAATAATAAACTTAAACCAATTATTCCAAGTATAAATATCATAACTATATAAAAAAGGAGTAAGTTATTAAAGTTATCTTCAAGTATTATTTAATTGAATTAATTTTTGTATTATCCTATCTAATTCTTTTTCATTAGGATCAAACTTATCAGAATGCACTTGAAAATATCCTAATGCAATTAATGGGTGCATTAATTGAGCTAATTTTTGATTTTTTTTAGCGGCAATTCTAAAATTAAGTGAACAAATATTAGAGACCTGTTTGGCTAAAACTGCTTTTTTACTTCGATCTTGTTCCTGTTTAAATGTAAGTAATAATCCTATTAATTTAGTTACTGTTTCTTGCATATATTAATTTTAAAAGTAAATTTTTAAAATAGCTTGTAAATAAAATTTAATCATTATTAAAAAAGTATTAGTTTTACTAAAAAAGTATTGGAAAGGGAAAAATACTTGAATTCAAAAAAATAAACATATTTTTTGGATTATAAATATAAATTAATCTATTCTTTAAAACTAAAATCATTTTAGTTTTACTAAAATAATTTAAATTTTATAAAAAGTAGTTTTTGATGTTTAAGTGTCTAAAATTCGTCCTTATATTTTTTAAATAAAGATTTGTTTTTAAATCCACTTGAAGTATTTTTATCACAACATTAGTTGTAAGTACAATAAATGTATAAAGGAGGATTAAAATGGCAGGAAAGAAAAAAGCAAAACCAAAAAAATAAATGCCGTTTTGTTAACTAAATTGTTTTTATTCTTCTTTTTATTTTTTTAAACTTGTTTAAAAAACATATTTTCAATCTCTTGATATGAAATGGCTAATAAACCACCAAAAACAGCTGTTAATACCTGAATTAGCCCCATTGCTGTTAATAATATATTTGGAAAATTAAACACATACACTGCAATTAAAGCGCCCATAAATAAAATCCCTCCTTTAACTATAGAAGCACTTGCTAAGCTAATAACTGGATTTAAGCGATTTTTTAGAATAAACGATTTATTAATTAAAATATATAAAAAATTTCCTAGCCATATCAAAGGCGCAAAAATAAATAAATTTAAAACTGGAGTTCCAAATATTAAACCTGATAAAATGGCACCCAAACTAGGTAAAATAACTATTGGTAATAAAAATTTTAACCCTTTTTGAGTTATTGCAACTCTAAATAAAATTGCGTTAACAACAGTCCCAACAGCCCATTGGGGATGCACTAGGAAAAAAGAGATAGTAAAACATAAGATTGAAAAAAATATTATTTCAAATACTGAACGTTTATATGAAAGAATATTTTTGCTTAAATTAATATTTTGACAGAATTCCATAATTAAACTAATAAAAAAGAATATAAAAGGCTTTTGTTTAACATTATTATGATTTTAAAGCAGACCCCTTGGGAAGAATATAGACCTAAATTAGAACATGAAAAGAGAATTGCCCAATGGGAAGAGTCATTTTCTAAAATGCATAAAAATTATTTATTAGGCGCACCTAGAGTATTATCAAACAAACAGATAAGAATTCATCAAGGCATTGATATTTATGGTGAAAAAGGTCTTTCAGTAGTTTCAATGTTTTCAGGAAAGGTAATTTTTTCTGGCGAATTAAAAGGTTTTGGAAAAACTGTGATTATTAAAAACAGATTAGGAACACATAATTATTCTATTATTTATGCACATTTAGATTTTATAAATGTTAGAGAAGGAACTATTGTAATTGCAGGTCAGGAAATAGGAAAATTAGGAGAATCTGGAATATCTATTAGAGATACAAATGAAATTCCTCAAACTCCTTTGACTGGAAAAACTATTACTGGGCCCCATCTTCATTTAGAGATTTTAGAGGATGTTGAATTAAAATTTGAAAATAATACTATCTATAAAAATTCAATACGTGAAAAAGTATATTCTTCTAAAGAAAACTTACAAAATACAGGAATTTTTAATGACTGGTATACTAAAGAAAAATGTGTACATCCTTCTGGATATATACTTATAAATCCTATAAACTGGCAATATATTAAAAATGGAGATGCAGTTTTTCCAATTATTCTTTCTATTAATGGGCTTCCAAATGCACCTAAATAATATAATCATCTTCCCATAGTTAGAGTATCTTTAATTCTAAGATTTTCAACAATTTCTTCAACTTTAAATTCTCCAAAATCAGATTTATGTTTAACATTATTCAAAGTAATTCTTACTTCTCCTCCATTCCCTATCATATCTCTAAAAAGACCTCTGTTTTTTGAAACTATTATCAAACCCCCTTCTTGTTTATTTTTTGCTTCTTGTATTTTAGTATATAAAGCAGCACAGGATTCAAAATTAAGAGGCCAAACTGCAATATCGTGTTTTTCTCCATTTTTAATTCCATAAAAAGATAGTTTAATATTATCATCCCTAAATTTTGAAAAAATAACTTCTACTCGTTCATATTCTTTCCCATTTTCATTTAGATGTCTTGAGAATTTATCTTGAACTGATTCCTTTTTTTCAATTTTCGGTATCAAATCAGTTAATCTCATAATTAAAATAAAAAAATAAAACTATTAAAACCTATCTACCTTTCATAGGTTTTCTTCTACAGATGTATCCTTTAAGATTTACATAATATACATAACCTTTTTGTTTTCTAACTGGAGGAATCCCAGTCAATCTCTTATCCGTATTCATATCCCCAGGAACTGCTTCATGTGCATACCCTTTTGAATCAATATAGTACATATATCCTTTTTTAACTGCTATAGGTTTATCAGATACAATTTCTTCTTCCATAATAGTATTCAAAATAGAGATATTTTTAAATCTATCTTAATATATCTGTAAACATCTTTTTTAAAAATACATCAAAATTATTTATAATTTCAATTTTCCTTTTTGATAATCTCTGATTAAAATTTTTGCTGCTTCATAAATATTTAATTCGCCTGCTTTTAAAATAAGTTTTCTTCGCTCTGCAATTGAATTAAGAATTTTATTTGGGTTATTAGAGGGTTTAATATCAAAATATTCAAACAATCTATTAGGATTCTTTTTAATAAATAAACTAATTACTCTTAGTGCTACTTCTTCAGGATCTTCAAATTTATCAATATCAACTGCAGATTTCATAACTAATGAAATTCTACCTTCTTTTCTTGGATATACTCCAGGTGAATCAATTAATAATATTCTTTCTGAAATTCGAATATACTGCTTTCCTTTTGTGACTCCTGGTGTTGCACCTGTTTTTACTGCCTTCCTACCTACTAAATAATTAATCAAAGATGACTTTCCAACATCTGGGTAACCTAATATTCCAACTTTTAAATGATCTTTTTTTGTATTTTGTACTATTAAATCTAAAAGCTTTTTTTTACCTTGTTTTTTCTTAGAACTGACATAAACATAATCTAACCTAGTTTTTAAGATAGGTCTTTCATTTGTTAAATCAGATTTATTAATTGCAATAATTAATCTTTTACCTCTTGCAAGTTTTTCTATTGCTTGATTTCGTGTTCCTTCAATATCTCTTGCATCAACTACTTCGATTATTGCATCTGATTCTTTTATTATCCATTTAATTCTTCCAAATGGATTTCTCATAGTTTTTCTTGCCATTTTACCATCCATAAATCTTTAATATCGCATTCTGTAATAAAATTTTTATTATAATACTTTCACTATCACTTATTGTGACCATAATAGCATTTACTCCAGTTGTATTTTGTTGACTTATTCTCAATGAATATCCATATTGAGACTTAGTTATTTCTAATACATTGTTTTTTACATCTTTTGCTATTTCATATTCTCCTTTAGATGGCTGATGAAACAATTTTTCACTAGTTATTTTATTATCTAAGACACTTAATATCTTTGAAATATCAGAAACTGAAAGTTTTATAGTTAATTTATGTTCCCAGTCAAATATTTTTTCATCTTTTTGTTTTGCACAATCTAAAAACACAGATTTTTTTAATACATTCAAATCTAACTGCAATGCAGAACCTGTATTTGTTTTATTTGCTTTATACAATTTAAAGGGCTCATTTTTTTTATCCATATAATCACCTATTTTTACTTAATATATAATTTATTACTTTAATCTCAAATTTTTCATTTTTATATTCAATAAGATTTACACTTGATGAAGTTTGCCAAATTTCATACATCTCTTTTTCAGTCATATTTCCCATATATCTTAACAAAATTCTATTTACATCCAAATGTCCTACTATGACTATAGGTTTCTTATTTTTTTCTAATATATCATTAATTGCAGAGATAACTCTATTTTTTAATTCCTCCCAAGTCTCTCCATTTTTAGGTTCTAAAATTGTTTTAATTAATCTATTCTCTGATTTAAATAAATACTCTTTATAAAAAACAGATATAACATCCCATCTTTTACCTTGAAAAAAACCCAAATTCCTTTCATTAAACTTTTTAATTCTGATTATTTTTGGTTTTTTTTTAATGGCTTCAGCAATTAATTTTGCTGTTTCTTTACTTCCTTTGATGTCACTAGTATATATTTTAGAAATATGTTTTGTTCTTAGAAATTCACCTAAATTTTTTGCTTGTTTTTTACCCCTTTCAGTTAATTTTGCATCTTTATCTCCACTTATTATATCCTTTTCATTTAATTCAGTTTCAGAATGCCTTAAAAGATATATTTTCATAATCTTGTTACACAAATAGGGTTTTTAATTATACTGATTCTATTCTTTGCTTTATTTTTGTTAGTGCTTTAGGATTATTTTTTTCTTCTTCTAAAATTTTAGGAAAAATATTCTTAAGATATTCATCTGCTTGTTTAATATTTTTTGTATTAGAAATTTTATCCACTGCTTTTAAAATAACAAATAATAACTCCTCTTGTGATCCATAAATACTCTTTAATTTTTTAATAAAATTAATTTCAAATAAATCTGCAGTATTCTTTGCATCTTCAGTAGTAAATTCATTCTTTTTAAAATCTAATCTAAAAAAAAGTTCTTTTTTTGCAGATTCAAATAGTTTTTTTCTGAAATTTTCATCAATTTCTGCGTTAAACTGTAATAAAGATCCTTTATATAATTCAGTCACTTTTTCTTTAGAAGTCATAGTTAAAGCTTGTTTTAAGACTATGTCGATGATGTGCTTAAATTCTTCTAAACTTGGGTTATGTTCTATTAATCTATCCATAAAATTTATTCTAAAATGAGTATAAAATTTAAAAGAATCTCCAAACACTTTAAATATAGGCAGTTCAGGTTTATTTGCTAGATTATTTTTAATTTGTAAGTATTCACGTTTAAAAGTAGTTTTTGAATTTATTCTTTTGATATTCGGAAGTTTTTCATCTCTTAAGGTGTTTAACTCTTTTATTTCAGACTCTTGATACAATAAATATAAAACAACATCTTTTCCTTTAATTTCATACTTAAATGTTAGCCCCTGTTTTTTTAAACTTTCTAAAAATTTTACAATATCCGCATTTTTTGCTTCTAGTTCGGTTAATGTTTTAAATTCAATTTTTGCTTTAGCTTTTTTTTCGTCTATTAATAAAGTTAAATCTGCTTTTGCTTTGTCTGATAAACCTGAATTTTTTATTATTTTTTTTAATTCTTCTTTATTCATGTATTAATCTCTTAAATAGAATATAAAAATCTTTTGTTTAAAAAAAACGTCGAGGGTGGGATTTTTAGGCAACCAGTTTTCTCTTTTTCGTAAACGTTTTTCTCTTTTTTAAAAGAGAAAAGGTTTGAACCCACGTGTGCGTAGCACACTAGCTTAGCAGGCTAGCGCCCTACCAGGCTAGGCGACCTCGACAATAAATTATACCTAGTCTAAGTTTTAGCTACAATAACTTATTTAAAAGGATGGGAGAAGCCCGGAATTGCTGAGATAAAGCCTGCTAGGTGCCCCAAACCTGGGCTCCAGCCTGGAGACTTAATAGCATGGAATGAAATATTTATGGCTGCTCCTTCCGGCCTGACCAATTTCATAAGTCATACCATCCATCAAGGCAGACCTTCAACGCTTTCAGTTTAGGCCTAAACAAACTTTATTCAACGCAACCGGATTTCGGTTCCGCCTAAGGGGATTTGCGGACAGGGACCCCTAGCCCCCAACCTATCTCCCATTAATCTTATGGTTGTTTCCCTTTTAAATGTTTTTATAATTAAAAAATCCGAAAATTGATATTCTTGAAAGATAATAGAAACATTTATAAAGATAAAAAAACACATAAAACTTATGGAAAAAATAAAACTAAACAGAATACATTTACCTTTAAGAGATGGGAAAGGAAATTATATTTTTGAACGAGAAATTCATACCTTGCCTTTAATTGCTTTTTTAACCACCCCACAAAAACCTATTTTTCAAATTCCGATTCCAGAACTATTTTTAAAAAGTGGACAAGAAGGTTTGTTTAAAGACCTGCTTTTATCTCTAAATGCATTAGAAGGAGTAGAAACTGGATTCTTTGAAGCACCTAAAATAACAATTATTAATAAAAGAGAAGATGGAAATATTATTGCAAAATTAGAAGATGGGATAATAGAAATACAGATAAATCCAGAATTTAGACAAGCAATAGATTTTATATCTGTTTTGCGTTTTGTTTGGGCAATAGAAAAATATCCGATAATTAGTAGAGATGATTGGTTAGATCCAGAACTGTTTTCTGAAGTGGCATTAAAAGATCAGGAAAAAGTAAATATAATATTCAATTTTGAATATGCAGCAAAATATGATGATCCAAGAAGTTTAACACACGAAGATGCAGTATTTTCTCCACTGATATTTCAAGAATTTATTGAAAGTACTTATAGACGAGTATTGGTTAATTTAATAACTTCATTAGAAAATATTTTTTGGGGAAACAAGTCAACTAGATTAATAAAAATTCCGACAATAGAATAGTTGCATAACTTCCAGAAGAAAGAGAAAAACTAAATTGGTTTGTGTTTTTGTTAAATTCAAAATCCTTATATGTACTAAAAAAAGGTCTGAAAGTACCTTTCGAACTTAATTCTTGAAATTGTTTTAATTTAAAATTCTCTTTTGTTATGTTGAATCGTGCTAATAACTCATCTTCAATTTCATTTGTTTCTGACTCATATCCAATAATATTTGTACATAAAATCTTATCTGTTACTTTTATACTTTTATTATTTGCATTTATATTTTTATCAATATCTGGAAAACCATATGAATTTAACCTGCAATAGTATTCATCTTCTTTTGCTTCAAAATCTTTATTTTTTACTCGTTCATTTAATTCTAAATTAAATAGATATGATTGGAAGGCGTGAACAAACAATAATGAAATTCCCCGTGGTATTTTTCTTAATGCACCAACATAATCATTAGGATATTTACTTAACCATTCAATCATTGTTCTTTCTAATCTTAAATATCTTGGAAATTCTTCTAATGCTTTTGAATAATTTAAAGATTCTTTTAAATTAATTCTAGCTTGTCTTGCATCTTCATTGTGTTCTCCTTCTTCATTTGTTAAAAATTCCATAATTGCTTCATTATACTCTTCAGATATAATATGCTGTCCAATTATATGAGTATTTTGCCGTATTGTTCCAAAACGTTGTTCTCCAAAATAATTAACAAATTTTCCATTTAATTTTTCATGAATTTTTTGAATTTTTTCTTCTGCTTTTTCTTCCAAATCAGAAATTTTTATTTTAAATTTATTTCCTAACAAATCTCCAAGATTAACTTTTTTATTCTCTGTCCACATACCATTTATATGTATATCTTTTAATTTTAAATTCTGTAATGCTTTTTTATTTATTGCAAATCCAGAAACTAATTGAGTTGTAACTGCCTGTTTATCTTTTGTTCCTGCCCAATTAAATCTTTTTGTTTTAGCATGTAATCCATTAGATATTCTAAAAATAGCACCTTCTGTTGACCATTGTTTTTTTTGTAAAACAAAATATAAAAATTTACCTGGTTTATCTTCTATTTGGATAATCTTGTCAATTTCTAAAGTAGTTCCATCTGTCATTATCTCTTCAACTATAAAATCTTCAGGTTCGTTTTTAATCGAACCTTTGGCTTTAGATAAATTGTGTTCTGATTTAAATTCCATATATATAATTAACAACTAACATTAATAAATTATATCTCATCATAATAACATTCTATAAATGATTTAATTGCTATGTTAGTACTTGGAAATCGTAATGGAACAGATGACATTTTTGAAAGTGTACGCCTATTCAATATAACTTTGTTTTGATTAAACAGGTGTATTACTGAATATATATCTGCTTCACATACATAATCAGAGTTTAAATAATCAATCAATATTTCCCTATTCATTTTTGACAGCATGTATTTGTCTAATACTTTTTTTGATGTGTCCCTAACTTCTTTTCTAGAATCTAAAAATGCAGTTAATAATACTTTCAATCCCCTAAAAGATTCTGTGGATATATTTAATAATGCATTTTCATGATCTATGAACTTTAAATATAACACATCAATATCATTTGGTCTTGCATATTCATTGATATATTCAGCAATAGTGAGTTTAAAATGTGGGATATACATAACTTTTTCTAATTCGTCTTTTGCTTTTTTAGATATTTCTTCATTTCTATCAGAGATTAAATCTAATAATATCCTCAACCCTGCTGGTTTGTCTATATGTAAATGTCTATATATTTTTGGGTCTTCCCTTATAAATTTATAAAAAATATGTGCGTCATCTGGCAAAGTATTATTGTTTAAATAAGAGTATATCTTAATCATAATCTCTTTTTCATTTTCTTGTATTTTTGTCTTAAAAATATTATTTGCAGTAAATGATAATTCAGTATTAAAATCATTTAGAAATTTAGAAAATAATTCTATTCCCTGTTTTTGCAATGGCTCTATCAAATATAAAACTTCAGCTTTTCTTTCTAAAAAATCTTCCTTATTTGAATTTTCTAAAAACTTTATTAATACTAAATTAATATTCAATTCCACTATTTCTTCGGTTTCATTTAATGTATATATCCCCTCTTCAATAAACTCAGAATCTTTAGTTTTTAATTTTTCAAAAAACTCATCTAAAAATATTTCAAATTTTAAAATATCAGTAGGTTTTATATTTAAAAACTCTTTTAACCTATTAATTTTAACTATTGATTCATTAATTAAAAATAGTTCTTTTACTTCTAAACGATCAATTTCTGCTTCTTCTTTGCAGAATTCCCTTCCAAATAGGGTTATTAATTTAGTAATATCTTCTATTTTTGGAACAAATGATCCAGCATATAGTGGTTTATATATTAATTCTCTTTCTACCATACTTAATCACCTATTCTCCTTCTTTTTGGAAGTATTGGTGTTTTAGGCAGATTAATAGGAAACGCTCTCATTAATTTTAATAATTCTTCTTTATCTGAGTTATCCGAAGTTAATTCAATAAGAGATTTAACTGTTAAATCTTTTTTTAATCCTATTTCTAATTCTGCTTTATTAACAATTTCACGAAGTGTACTTATTAATTCAATGGTATTAATTTCTTTTGCTTCTAAAATAATTCTTTCAACTATTAATTTAACGCTCTCTCCTTTTTGGTTTTTTAAATTTTCAAATCTAAAAATAATCATTCTTAACCAATCTTCATCGTCTTTATGTTCTCCCCTAAGATCTACACCCATTATGTCTAATATATCTAAAATATTAAAAACTGTATCTCCAGTTATGTTTTTTGTTTTTACTAAATATTCCATACATATTTTTGTAAATGCTCTATCTCTAATGGGATGTTGAACTACCCAATCTCTCAATAAATTTAATGCTTTTTTTTGTGAATTATATTTTTTAGTAACATCAAGAGTAGTATCTGTTGCTAAAACAAATAATTTCATTAAATCATTTGGATTATATGTATCATTTAAATTATCTATAATTTTTTTAATCCAAGAATTGTAATCTGTTAATGTTTTTATTTCCTTTAATTCCTCTTCAACTATTCTTTGAAAATCTTCATAATGTTGGTATTTTAATCTTTCCATAATTTTCACCTTTAATTTAATATTGGCTAAACTGGTAATTTATGTAATATTTTATATACTTCCCTCTCTTTATAAAGGTTTTTATTGTTTACCATATAAAAAGTCACTAATGAAAATGATTATTTGTGAAAAGCCAAAAGTAGCTAAAACTATGGCTTCAGCACTTGCAGAAGGAAAAGTTAAAGAAAAAAGAATTAATGGCATTAATTACTATGAAATAGAAAAAAATGGAGAAGACATAATAATTGTTTCTGCAGTAGGTCATGTATATACCTTACAACAGGAACATCCTACTCGCGGATATCCCGTATTTAATATAAAATGGATTCCTTCATACAAAGTAAGTAAAGAAGCTGCATACACCAAAGCATATATACTAACAATAGAAGAACTTGCGAAACAAGCAGATGAATTTATTAGTGCATGCGATTATGATTTAGAAGGATCTTTAATTGCATATAATGTTATTAGATATGCATGTAATTCTGAAAAGGGAAAAAGGATGAAGTTCTCTGCTTTAACAAAAAAAGATCTCATCAACTCATTTGAAAAAATGGAAGAATTAGATCATATGAATGCATATGCTGGAGAATCAAGACACATTTTGGATTGGTATTATGGTATAAATTTATCAAGAGCCTTAATGCAAGCAATAAGAAAGTATGGCGTATATAAAGTCATGAGTATTGGTAGAGTTCAAGGACCTGCATTAGCAATTTTAGCAAGAAGGGAATTAAAAATTAAAAATTTCAAACCAACTCCTTATTGGGATTTATGGGCACAGACAAAGAATTTAACTTTTATGCACATTAAAAATAAATTCGAAAAAGAAGATGAAATGAAAAACTCTTTTGAAAATTCAAAAAGTCCAGTTAAAGTCTCTAAAATGAAGAGGACTGCACTTAAACAAAAACCATATCCTCCATTTGATTTAACATCTTTACAAACTGAAGCATATAAAATATTTAAATTTCAACCTTCACAAGTTCTTGAGATGGCTCAAACATTATACGAGGCTTCAATGATTTCATATCCTAGGACCTCCTCTCAAAAACTTCCCGAATCATTAGGACATAAAGAAATAATCGACAAATTAAGTAAGTTCCCGCTATATTCTGATTTAATAAAAAAATATGTAAAAACATTTAAACCATTTGAAGGAACAAAGGAGGATCCAGCACATCCTGCTATTCATCCCTTAGGAAATATGGGAAAACTAAGAATAAATGAAATGAAACTTTATGATTTAATTGTTAAAAGGTATTTATCCTGCTTTGGTGAAGAAGCAAAAAGAGAAGATCAAGAAATAATCATTAAAACAAATTCTGAAGAATATTCAATAAAGGGAAGAAGAACAATGGACAAAGGATGGTTTGAAATTTATGAACCTTATCTTAAATTACAAGAAGTAACCTTACCCGAATTAAAAGTGGGTGATGAATTTGAAGCGAAATTTGGTAAAGATAAAAAAATGACAAATCCTCCAAATAGATATACTCCTGCATCTATAATTTCAACTTTAGAAAAACATAATTTAGGAACAAAAGCCACAAGATCAACAATTATTGAAACTCTTTATAAAAGAGGATATGTAGATGGCAAAAGTATCGAAGTAACTCCCTTTGGATTAGTTGTTTATGAAGTATTAAGTAAAAATTGTAATGAGATACTAGATGAAAAACTGACAGAATACTTTGAAAAAGAAATGGAAAAAATACAAGAAGGAAAATTAGCGGAATATCTCCTTATAGAAGAAGGAAAACAAACACTTACAACAATATTAGATAAATTTAAAGAAAAGGAAGATATAATAGGTAAACTTCTTTCTGAAAAATTTAAAACAACTAGTCAAAATGTAATTGGCAAATGCCCTAACTGTGGAGAAGAATTAATTGTAATTAAATCAAAAATACCTGGAAAACAATTTACTGGATGTAAAAACTATCCAAAATGCAACACAAGTTACCCATTACCTGCAAATTCATTGATAGAATCAACAGATAAAATTTGTGAAAAATGTAATACTCCAATTATAAGAGTTATTAGAAAAGGTAAAAAACCATTTGAAATGTGTTTAGATGTTAATTGTGAAACTAAAAAAGATTGGGGAAAATATAAAAAAACAACAAAAAAGAAAACCACCAAAAAATAAAACATTTATAAAAATAATACATCCAATATTAGTATGATAAAAGCAATTATTTTTGATTTGGGAGGAGCTATTCTTATAAATAAAGTTGAAGCAGTATATAAAAGATTTTCTGAAAACATGAAACTAGATTTTAACTCGTTAATTGAATTGAAAAAGAATATAATAAAGATATGTTAACTGGGAAAATAACAATTAATGAGTTTGGAAAAACAATTAAAACAAAATTTAATTTAGATATAAATGTAATTGAAAAATGGAAAGAAGCATATCTCCAAGTAATGCCAATAAATTATGAATTATTGGAATTAGTAGATAAATTGAAATATGATTATAAAATTGGGATAATTTCAAACTTACCCAAATTACACTTTGAGATTAATAAAGAAAGGGATATTTTTTCACATTTTGATTTTGCAGTTTTATCTTGTGATGTTGGTTTTATAAAACCACAAAAAGAAATATTTGATTTAGCAATTAAAAAATTAAATTTAACTACAGAAGACTGTATTTTTATAGATGATAGAACCGAACATCTTGAAACACCATTAAAAATGGGATTTCAGGTAATAAATTTTAAAAATAATAACCAATTTATTGAAGAATTAGAAAAACTTGGAATTAAAATTTAACTCTCCCACTTTTCTAAAAATCACTGTATTAATCCTTCTTCTAAAAAACAAAAGAAATAAATATGTTATCTTATTAAATTAAATACGACCAAATCAACCAAGGTGAAAAAATATGAATAAATTATTAGGAATTTTATTAATATGTGGAATATTTATTTCTCTTTCTTATGCTGCAGAATGTAAAGGAGATTTATGTTGTGAAGGAGAAGACAGCGGATATAAATATTGGACAGGAAATTGTGCTGATTATGCAAAAGATCCTTCATTAATGGGAATGAGATGTAGTTCCGGAACTTGGGTACATCATGCAGTAAAATGTGAATGTCCTTCTGGATATACAATAGATACTTCAAAAAATGAAGATGGAATTTGTAAAGAAATTAAAGCAACAAAACCAGCAGAAGAACCAGAAGAAAATAAACAAATAGAACCTAAAAAAGAAGAAACACCTAAAGAGGAAACAAAAAGTACTTCTACACAAATCAATCAAGAAATAGACAATTCTAATAAAAATTTAGACACCTACTATAAATATTCTCCTGTAAATGCAATTGATAATGAGAATGGAAAAGGATGTGGGTTATCAACAATAATAATTACAAGTGTTTTAGGAGCATTAGCAATTGCTTACAAACATTAATAAAGGATTAATTCCTTAACTTTTTTTATATTTTTTAACCAAATAGTTAAAATTATCACAATCATATCTCGCTTGACCGCGATCGCATTGGCTTGTTGCCAATTACTGCGTTCGCGCTTCGCTTGACCGCGATGCATTAGCTGTTTGCTAATTCTCGCTGTCATTAAAATGACCGCGATGGTGTAGAGGTAGCATACGGGACTGTGGCAAACTTTTAGAAAAAGTTTGATCAAAAACTGATTAAACGAAGCTTGCAGTCATCCTTTGGCCCGGGTTCAATTCCCGGTCGCGGTCCTAAATTTTAGTACTCCTATATAATAAATTAAATTCTGGTTTTTAGAAAATTAATTTTGTTTATATTAATCAAAAAAGATAACACTAAACAATAGATTTTAAAAGACGTGTTATTATATAATAAAATATGTATGAACAACGTTTTGAAGGAAAAAAAATTGCAGTATTAGATGTGGATGGTACCTTATCAAAGGGATATTTTATTACAAAATTTCCATTAGTATTGTTAGAAAAATCACTATTTAATACGGAAAAATTAAATAATATGAGAAGGGCTGAAGAAGAATTAAGAACTGGAAAATCCACATATTATAATACCGGTATTAAAATACAAGATGCTTATGCAAAAGGCATAAAAAATCAAAAACAAGAAGATATTTTAGAAGTAGGTTTTGAATTTGTTAAACAAAATCCTGAATTTTTATTTTCATATTCAAAAGAATTAATTGAAATACTCAAAAATTATAATTATGTAGTAATCCTTGAAAGTGGTAGTCCATTAGATGTAATACTCCCCTTTGGAAAATTATTGGGTGCGGATTTAATCTATGCAACAAAATATACTATAAAAAAAGGAATATATACTGGAAAATGGAAAGGTACACCTACACTTAGTAAAAGAAAACAAAAAACAGTACAAAGATTTATTGAATTACATAATTCAGATGTAGAAAATTCCATAGGTTTTGGGGATAGTTATCTTGATTTTCCATTTATCCGAGAATTAGGAAATGGAGTGATATTTACTCCTAAACCAGAAGTAATAAAAACAATAAAAGAAAATAATTGGTTGATTTGTAATAAAGAAGATGAAGTTCTTAATCAAGTTTTAGAACTTTTAAAAACTATTTAAATCTTTATTCCATCTTTTTCAATTGTAAATTTAGTAGGAGTTAATTTATGATTTCCCAATCTCATTTTTATAACTGACATTTCTCTTTTACCTGTTAATTCATCTCTTTTTAATTTTATAACTCCATCACATATAAATTCAGTATAAGAATCTCTTGATAATGCTTGTTTTCCTTCAGGAATCTCTGCAATAATTAAAGAAGTATTATCATAGGATTTTATTTTTGATAATAATCCCATGACTGCACCAATGGTCAATACTTCTTCAGATAATTTAACTTGATCTAATTTAAGATTTAATGCCTGAGATAATTCAATTCCTGCAGCTATTTCTGCAAATAAACTTAAAACTGAAATTGAATCTAAAACAATTCTTTTTGGTTTATGTGATTTTACTTCTTTATTAATTGTATCTATAACATGAACTACATGTGTAGAAGGAAGATAAAATGTTAATATCTTTAATTGACCTGTTTTAATATATTTTTCAAAATCCCAACCAAAATTTTTTGATTGTTGTGTTATTATATCTCCATCATCCTCAAATGAAATAAACATAACATTTTCCTTTCTTTTTAATCCTTCATAAAGATATTGCAGACCTAATATAGATTTTCCTGTTCCTGGTCCTCCTGTAAGTAATGTTAATGAATTATCTGCATATCCCCCCCCTAAAATATTATCTAATCCTTTTACGCCTGTTGTTATAAACTTCATTAATACCACCTTTTACTTAATCTTCTCATCCTCTATTGGATGAACTAATGCTAATACTATTTCAAATATTGCTGCTATTATACCTATCCACACATAAGTTAAAAATCCTATGCCTATAGGTATGATAAAAACAATTAATGAGATTTTCTTTTTAAGAGGATACTCTTTATACTTATATGCTGCAATTAAAGATAAAATTAAAAGTAATATCCATAGCAAATCACAGAATATCCAATTATCAATAATAATAAATAACCCAGAACATCCACTTCTTAATGAAAAATTTATATTTAAAAATCCATCTTCATCATACTCTCCAATTAATGGGCCTTCATCCCATAACCATAAAATTGAATCTAACCAAGATTCATCATCTTCAATTGGGGAAATTATATTATTTGGATCCTCATCTTCATTTAACTCCTCTTCATCTAAACAATCTGGACTTGCACAACCATAACAAGTTCCGTCATAACAAGTTCCTCCACAACAGTCATAATTATCTTCACAAGGTAAATTAGGAGTACAATAAATACACTCTCCCCCAATACAATCTAAACCTTCACAACATTCTGTGGAAGTACAAATCATCCCCTCTCCAAAACATTCCACACATACTAACTCATCTGGATCACAATAATTACAACAACAATCAAAACCAATTCCTAAATCACAAGTTGGATCACACCCTTCATATCCTATCACTCTACATAAAAAACAAGGAACCATACAGGAATCTTCTGAT
>Ga0334889_1002896_pt1 | contig 18106 bp, 23 predicted proteins | sample GraSluR1_MG_2_FD_207222 | JGI IMG/M metagenome (GOLD analysis project Ga0334889, IMG submission 207222) | Sludge microbial communities from methane-producing bioreactor in Wageningen University, Netherlands - Granular Sludge_8_08-R1 | ecosystem: Engineered > Bioreactor > Anaerobic > Unclassified... | reverse complement strand
GATCGTACGTTGAAGTATTCGAGAGGCTTCGCTGAGCGATTACTGGAGATCACCTGATACACAGGCATCCCTAGTACCTTACATCTATCGTACACACCGGCACCTATACCGATGGCATCGATGTATACCGCTGTTCCCCTCCACTGGTTCTGGTACTCCATAAGCCGACCAGCTACCTCTTGGGTGTCTTGGTTCTTGATGCGTAGTACGTTAAGTAACTTAGGTCCTTGTCGAGCCACGAAGACTGTCTCGTCGTCACCAAATCGGGCAATGTCAGCACCTATAACCACAGGGTAGTCTCTGTAGTAAGAAGGGTCCAATTGGTTAGCCATCGCGTTGTCAACGATCAAACTAGATATGAACTGAGTATCTGTAGCTCTTGGAAATTGTCCAAGCACACCAATACGATACTGATCAGAATCCTCGCCGTACTGCTCAATAACCTCTTTGATCCAGTCTTCGGAAATGTGAGGACAGTCGTAGGCAGAGAAATACATAGTCTTCCAGATTGTCATGTTTTCTCGATGGAAGATTTCGTAGAAGCGACCAGAGGCTCGGGTGGCGTTAGAGCACATAACGAAACGCCCACCGGTACCTGTGCTCAAGGTACGCTGGAGAACGTCGAAGGTACTGTCATCAATACCAGAAGCCTCATCAGCCAAGATGACGTAGTTCTTTGAGTGGCCACCTTGTAGAGACTCTTTGTTATTAGCGGAGGCAGTCACTAGGTTGGCTACCTGGACACGAGTGTTCATTGTCAGCTGCACTCGTTCCCTAGTGGTCTCAAACATCTGAGAGATGTGTCTAGGCATCTTACCTTTCCACTTGAGCAACTCAGCGTAGTAAACACGTTGAAGTTGTTGGGCCGAAGGGGATGTTACTAGGACACGACAGTCATCTTGAGTTAACAAGAAAAGGAATGTGAGCCACGCTAGGGCGGTAGTGTTGTGAGTGGGTATAAAGTTTTCACAAAGATACAAACGATCAAAGGAGTCTACCTCTATGCACGTTGCTTTGTGTTTACCTATGTACTCGACAGACTTAATGTACACCCTTGAGCTGTTAGTCTTATGAGATCTCCTAGCCTCCTTCCTCTCAATCTTGAAGAGTCTCTCAGGCCGGTTGAACTGGAAGTGTATACAGTAACAATCCGAGTGAGTGGTCTTCTTAATCGTACTGCCTCTAGTGGTCCCCCCTAGAGACCTGATGAGGTAGATAAAATCTTCGGCTAACCTCTCGGATGTGGTGTAGTACGTTAGACGTCCTTCCTTATCAATAGTACCGTCTGTATCCATAAGACCCCTGAGAACTTCCATACGAACTTCTATAGAATTTTCAAGGTAGGTAATAGGTATATATTTCTCCCGAGAGCCACACTCGTGGATGGTGCCGTCAATCCTCTTGAGGTCAGTGATTAAACCCAGGACAGTCTTAGTTTGCCTATCGTTATCAGAGGTTTGATAAGGTATATTATCCCACACCTCAGAGTCAATGTTTGTAACGTCCCCTGAACAACGAGTACCGTCCCCTAACCACACCCCTAGAGTGTAAGGGTCAACAGGGATCTCTTGTGGCCTTTTGTACACAGGTGCGACTTGAGGCAGATAAAACCTCAGCCTTTTGGTTGATGGTGCTCTCTTTGTGCTCCTTACTCTGCACCAGATACCTCTATCAAGGATTGACTCTAGTGAGAGCGTCTTGAACTCCGAGCCGGTATGATAGTCCGCTACTGTCCATAGATGTTCCAAACCTGAGTCAACGTGGGTACCGTTGTTGAAGTGTATCCTGTAGATATGCTGAGAGCCTTGAGGGTATACACCCGTAACCGTAGAGACTCCAGAGTAAGAGTTGCAGATAGCGTCCCCTACCTTGAAGTCCCCTATGGCCTTAAGCCCTGTAGGGGTGTGAAGTCTCTCGTAGTTGCAAAGAAACTTTCCCGCACCTGTACACGAGGAGACCGCTACACGGCAGAAGGGGTTCCATGCCTCTTTGATCAACTGCTCCTGCTGCTTGGTAGGGTGTACACCGAAGAGATCACGAACACCTTTGATTGGGTCTACTGACCACTCATAAAGGAAATCCGCTAGTTTTTGTGAGGGGTCAATAGGCGGCATAAGGCTATTCCTCGGCGGCATATGTGCCCTCCGGGTTAGGTAATAGATCTATGGCATGTTGTGCCTCTAACTCCTTTCGCCTCTTCAACATGAGGTCGAACGAGTCATCAAGGGACAACTTGTTATCAATCTCTGTCTTGTCAATGAAGATGCCTTCGGTACGCCCAAGATCGTTCAGTAGCTTGGCAATCGTTGGGGCACTTTTGACAGGATCGTTGTTCCTTAGCTGCGAGAGAGTCATAAGAATCTCTGTCTGAAGGGTCTCTTTGGATACCTGAACTGACCCAGCGTAGTTCACCTGTAGCTCCCTCATGTAGGCAATCAAGTTGGGTTTTGCTTTGAGGTATGTACACCTGAGACTGGCGAGCCTCTTATACTCCGAAGACCTAGCGCCCTTTAGTCCTATGTCGAGACTGGACTCTTTCAGAGCGTTCAGTTCGTTCCCTTCGTGTACTAGGAGATAACAGAATGTACGTTCCTCCTCGGTCAAGAGTGCGGCGTCAGGCTCGGACAGCTTAGCCATGAAGTTCTTGTTCATAGAGGAGTCTACGGATCGAAGGGGGACCCAAGAGTACCTGTCGTGTACTAGGTCTCTGTTGTGGGACTCAATGAGTTTAGAGGTCTCGTACATGCGGAAGAGGGCCTTAACCGTATAGGTAATGAATTTGCTTACGGAGGTTGGGTTGGCTTTTAATTCCTCAGCGATCTCTGTCGGGGTCTTTCCTTCTAAGTAGAGCGAGAGGATTAGCCACTCGTTACCTTTGATTGTCTTTCTGAGGCGTGTTGGAGTAGTGTCGTTTGTCATCTTTAGTTTTACCTTTTGGATACAAGTGTAGCCTATCGCTTCCTGTCGATTCCTTTGCTCGACAAAAACCGTAGGCTAGATTATCTTACCCTGAGCGACGCTCGGTGTCGCATCTGTGTCGCGTCCAGCGATGCTCTTGTATTCCCCTATATCCCGTAGTACAGGGTGCAGCTTTAGGTGACGAGGGGCAGGGGCGTTAGCTTCTTAGGGTGTCTGGGGGTAGTTGTGGTAGCCCGGTGAGTGACCGCCCCAGCGCGAACGGGGGGCGTCGGTACTCGATCGGATTCTCAAAAAACCCCAAAAATTCACCCCCACCCCTATTTTGGTAAGACCAATTATTGGTAAAACCATCGGTCCAATTGTCCACTGGTAAGACCAATGATACAGTTGTCCACTGGTAAGACCATCGGTCCAGCGGTCCACCGGTAAGACCAATGATCCAGTCGTCCACTATCGAATTATTTACGGCTAAGCTGTTGAAACTGTTAGAAACTCTTTCGAGTCCTGGCGGTTTTGGTTGGTTAAGGTGCCAGGTGTTTCGGGGGTGTTATATAAAACACAAAAGTTAAAAAAAAGAGCTTGACAGGTTAAAGCAGACCTATTAAGCTATAGACAACACTTTAGAGCTGCATAGGGCACTCTGAAAACAAGCGAGACAAAAAAGCGGCGAAAGGTTAAAAAAGAGCTTGACAGGTTAAAGCAGACCTATTAAGCTATAGACAATCCAAGGCAGCAATCGGGCAGCCGAAAACAAAGCGAGACAAAAAAGCGGCGAGAGTATAAAAAAGAGCTTGACAAGGTTAGAAAGACCTATTAAGCTCTAGACAACACTTAAACATGGCCTTTCGTAGGCCGGCCACCAACGCGGTGGAAAACAGCGTTCTTTGAAATTGGACCTCAACTTTTGTAACTCGAAAAAGTGACAAAAGGTATGCGGTGGAGTCCGTGAGGTAATAAGTTGAGAAAGGCCGGGCGCAGTTTATCGCATTGCCAGCGGTTGCCGATAGAAAGTGGTGATAGGGCAAAGATAGTGTCGCGTCCGGAAAAAGCGATAGTGCTATTAGCCACTCTGGCGAGTTGCTTGTCAGAGCTTTTTGCCGCCCGGCAAGCACAAGGGTACTATCGCAATGCTGTATCTCATAAGGTAGATAAGAGGGAAAACGCTCTGGCGAGTTGCTTGTCAGAGCTTCTTTTGTCTACCTTGTAAGGCACAACAACAACAACAACCAAACAAGCATCGCTTATTAGATGCGACACAGAGCCGAGTGAAACACAAAAACAATAAAACGGAGGAAACGTATGATTCACGCAGAATTCAAGTTATACGATAGGTTTAGTCAAGTACTTATTGAAGTACCGTCTTTTTGTCCCAACGAGGAACTAGCCGGGATGGTGGTGAATCAGACCAAAACTATAGTGGATGCTATCAACGCATCAAATACCTTAAAACTCAAAGAAGGTACCTTCCCGAAGATTGAAAGGTACTCTGCTGGCTTCCAGTTAACTGTTGAGGTAGAGAGGCGGCCGCGGGGCCTCAAGGAAGGTCAAACTCTAGGCGAGTACAAAGACCTTGTGGAAGCAGATCTCCTCAAACTACATGATATTTTCCAAGAACTAGTCCGGGAAACTGAAGCCCTTTACCCGGCGATGTTCCTTAGATATTATTGACCACTACAGTAGCCATCAGGACACCTGGTGGCTGCGATAGTGTTCAATAGTGGACACAGTCTAAACAATCAAACAAGAGGAGCAGAAGCTATGACTACCCAAGAGATTCACGCTAACAACATTCCAGTGGTTGAGCAATTGGTCAGCCCTCGGTCTGGACGACCCATAGCCAACCAGTACATAATCTACTCAAAGGACTACAGGGTTTTCCAGTCTTACGGCTCCAGGATCGTAGCCATAAACAAGAGAACTAAGCAGGTGTACCTGGACAGAACATATTGGAATTACAGCAAGACCACAAGCAAGTACCGAAACATCTTTCTTCGCGAAACCACCAAGGAGACTGAGGCAAGGATCAAATCGGGTGAATATATTCTTGCAGACTTGAACCTTTGATAATACTAGGAGGTGACGGTATGAGCAGACACATGATTTACGATGACAGAGAGTACACGAAGGAACCAGCCCCTCTTTTTAGGGCATGGAACGACACCTGTACCGGGTGTGCCTTCCGTGACGACGAGGAAATGTGCAGAAAAACGTGCAACAAAGACGATCCTGAGACACATTGCTGTATCGAGGGCAAAAACTACATCTTCAAAAAGGTATGAAATCATGGACGGAAAACCTGAGACACGAGAGTACCTCAGACTGTGCCAGAAACAATGGCACTGGATTCTCGACAACTACGATAGGCTTATTAAGGAGGGTTATGAAGGTGTTTGGGCCCTGAAAAGGGAATACTTTAACGAGCAGGAGGGTCTTGACCAACCTAAAAATAGGTGTTATCTCTGTGAGCTGACAGACCTTAACTGTCTTGAGTGCCCGCTCTCTGGTATCGCCTGGAAGAAGGATCATAGCTGCCCGTGCGTCAACGACGAAGATTCTGTGTACTGGAGAATAACATACCTCATGAACGACGGCAGATACGAAGAAAGCAGCTACAAAGAAGCGAAGGACGCAATCAAAGAGTTTTTGTCGATCATCGACAACGAGTGTCGCCGATGGTGATCAGCAGCTATTGAATATACGGTAACCGTCTAAAATCTTTACAGTTCTTTGACGGTGTTTTTAAGGGGTATCTATGCGGAAGTATAGGTACCTCTCGATAACCCCGCCGAAAGGCTCTTAAAGAAGTACAAACACAGAGCGTCGCTACTTAGACGCGACACGACACAGGAGGAAAGGTATGGCAGAGTTAAGGAGAGCAACTGTCGAATTCGACAAATACAAGAAGAGAGGTAGAGTGTACGTTAAGTTTTCAACCGAGCTTTATGAGCATCAGGATCGAATAATACTTATCGAAAAGGTTAAGGAGGGTGTAGAAACTGCTTTGACCAAGGACGATTTTAGCTGGTCCAACCTCTTCAAGGTCACCGAGGTGCCTTTATGCTATAATGGGCCTAGTTGGATTGAGTTTAGACTCAACTTGCTTCGTGCTCACAGGCCGCTCGAGTGGGATGAAGAACAATACAAAGCTCGAATCACCCGTAAGGTGCGCCAACTATGTCACCTCGTTAAGAAGCACGTTGACTTCATCGAGAAGTATCTTTTGCAAGAAGAGTTCCCGGAGGTGAGTAAAACTATCCAATTTGTTGAGGACCAGGCTAACTCTTTACAGCTCTTTGACGGTGTTTTTAAGGGGTATACCTGCGGAGGTATAGGTACCCTTTGATAAACCCGCCGAAAGGCTCTTAAAGAAGTATAAACATAACACAGGAGGAAAGGTATGGCAGAGTTAAAGAAGGCAACTGTCGAATTCGACAAAAACGAAAAAAGAGGTATAGTGTACGTTGAGTTTTTAACCGAGCTCACGAAAAGTCAGGATCGAGTGGCGCTTACCGCAAAGTTTAAGGAGGGTGTAGAGCCTGCTTTGACTAAGGATGGTTTTAGCTGGTCCAACCTCTTCAAAATCGCTAGGATACCCACCTACGACAGCGGGCACAAATGGATTAAGCTCAAAATCGACTTGCTTCGTGCTCACATGCCGCTCGAATGGAGCGAAGAGTATTACGAAGATCAAATCACTAATCATGTGCGCCACCTGTGTTATTTTATTAAGAAGCACGTTGACTTCATCGAGAAGGATCTTTTGCAGGGAGAGTTCCCGGAGGTGAGTAAAACTATCCAATTTGTTGAGGACTGAGATGGAGTACATCGCAGGTCTGATCGTGGTGGTTGGGATAGTGGTTATCTTAGCCGTTCCTAAACGAAAGGCTACTCTAAGGTCGGATGACGAATAACGGAAAAACAACAAGTTGCCGACTAAGTCTGAAGTCATTTAGATATAGAAATTGAGGGTGGCCGAGAGTGATAGTATATAGTAGTATACTATAGGGCCTATAGTTCCCGATAGCGTCAATAAGGACTCTATGGTCCTCTAGTATACTCTAGTTCCGTATAGTGTCCATTGAGTTATCGAGTGTTATACTCTAGGGTCCGTATGTGAACCGATAGTGTCAGTAAGGACTCTATGGTCCTCTAGTATACTCTAGTTCCGTATAGTGTCCATTGAGTTATCGAGGGTTATACTCTAGGGTCCGTATGTGAACCGATAGTGTCAGTAAGGACTCTATGGTCCTCTAGTATACTCTAGTTCCGTATAGTGTCCATTGAGTTATTGAGGGTCCGTGTGTGACCCAATGGGTACCCTAGTACACTATCGATAGACCCATAGGTATTTAATAGTCCAGAAGGATACCAGAGAATACCGAGACTTGTCCTCCCCCTAAATCTTTAACACTAGGTCCTCTGGTATCCTTCTGTAACATAATAAGAGGTGACGTATGGAGAACCAAAAGCATATCATTCGTAGGACAAAGGTTTTGTCGAAGATCGACGAAAAAGGTTATGAGCAGAGAGAACTTGTGACCGAGGATGTCAATTTGATTACCGGTGAGGTAAAAGTGGTTAAGATCGAACACTATGACTGGGAGGCACACTATGAGTGACGTAAGGTCCATAAAAGCTATGACAACTACAGACATCTACCATACCTTGATCCGTAATGGGTTCAGGGAGAAGTTTAACAAAAAAGGAGTGCCTACGGGAGCTCTGGTGTTCCCGCGTAGGCCTATCGGTATCAAGCTATGGGGTATGGTTGATTACCTCAAGAACAAACACAACGTTAAATTCATATGAAAACTAAAGAAGCTGTTGAACGATCCATTGCAGAATTGGAGGAATACGAATGAAAGTTGTGTACAAAAAGCCGATCGTCGACAAACTGCTTGACGCGATTGAGGAGGCTCGGTTGAATGGTAAGGAGATCGAGAAGTTCGTGTTGACTAAGTCCGAGGCGTATGAACTGCAAAGGGCTTGTTACTTCGACATCTTCTACGGTGTGCCTGTTGAAGTGGAGGGTAAGCAGTGATAACCCTTTATAAGAAAGGCTCCAACGACAAGATGAAGGCCTCTGTGTACTTGAGGATAGCATACCTCATGGAAAACGGCAGATACGAAGAAGCGAAGAACGCAATCGAGCAGTTTTTGTCGATCATCGACAACGAGTGTCGCCGCTGGTGATTACTAAATACTAAGGAGTGACGTATGAACGTGCCGAACCGGCAGTGCCCTGTGTGTGCTGCTAACGGTCACGACAACACAAAGGATCACCTGTACCTTATGGTCGATGGGAAAACTTGGTGTTGTCAACGTGCCCACCATCACCCGGATGGTAAAATCTACCTGGAGAATGATGACGGTGAGGCACGAGAGACCAAGTTGAATATCAAAGGAGAGACGTTCGTCTCGAAAGTATCCGATAAAGTCGTAGACCCTTCGACATTTCCGGTGAGAGGCTTCAGGGGTATCCCTGAGCATATCTACGGTAACGCCGGTGTCAAGTGCGAGGTTGACGAGTTCGAGGAGCCTGTAGCTTACTATTATCCGCTGTTCACTCAGGACGGTGACATGCTTTGGAAGATACGGAAGCTGCCTAAAGAGTTCTTCACCTCCGAAAAGGTTGGGGATCGTAAGCTGCTGTTCTTCAACCAAGACAAGGTAGGAACCCCTAGGAAACTGTTAATCACCGAAGGACAGGACGATTGCCTAGCGGCTATGGCGATGCTCGGTAAGTACCATGTGCTTGCCGTCTCTGTACCTAACGGCGCCAACATTAAAGCCTTCGTTGACAACTACGACTGGCTCTCTCGTATACCGGATTTGTACTTCGACCCGGACACTGATGAGGCTGGACAGAAGTTACTCAAGAAGGTTGTTGAGTTGTTCCCAAGGATTAAGATACTCACGAAGCCTAAGAAGGATGCCTGTGAGATGTGGGAGGCTCGACTGAGGGACGAGTACGTTACTAGCTTCTTCGATGCCAAACCGTATAAGCCTGACTGTATTCTTGAGATCACTGACGAACTAATCGAGGAGGCAACCAAGCCGGTCGAGTGGGGCCTGTCGTACCCGTTCAAGGAGTTGACCGAGAGGACGTTTGGCTTTGTATCTAGGTGTGTAATAGGTATTGGTGCTGGACCAGGCTCGGGAAAGACTACCTTCTCCCAAGCGATCCAGAGCCACCTCATATACCACCACGGTCTAGGGGTAGGCATCATTGATCTTGAGAACACGCCAGGGTTTGCCCTTCGGAAACTTATCGGCTACCAGTTGGGTATCAAGATACACACACCTGATACACCGTACCCTGTCGAACTTCGACAAAAAGCAAAGGAGGTTGGGCAATCACTGAAGGAAAAAGGTGTTGTCTTCTACAACTCTAAGGGTGACATTCATTGGGAGGATATTGAGGCAGCCATAAGATACATGGTGGTCACTAAGGGGATCAAAGCTGTCTTCATTGACCCCATGTCTGGACTTGTGGCTCACCTATCTGCATCCGAAGCTAATGAGTACCTCAACAACGCTATGTTCCGGTTAGGTCAGTTGGTTAAAGAACTAGACTTCACTGTTTTTCATGTTAACCACCTTAACAATCCTCACTCCGATAAGGATCACGGAGAGGGGGCACAAGTAAGAGGATCTCAGTTCTCAGGGTCTCGTGCGATGTGGAAGTTCAGCACTGATCTCTGGGGTCTTGAGGTAAACCAACAAGCAGAAACAAAGGAGGAGAGAAATAAATGCACCGTGAGGATCATCAAGCATCGACTGGACGGGAGGACCGGGACCTTCGAGCTGAGGTACAACACAGAGACAGGGAGACACGAGGAAGTTGGTGGTGTTGTTACTGTAGCGGAGGTGTTCAAGGAGGTTCAGAAGGCACCACCTACTTTGAGGTTTAAGAGAAAGTCCAAGGAAACCACTGCTGATTTTGGAGGTGTCTTGTGAGACACTTAGTCTTTGACATAGAGGCGAACGGGTTCCTGTCGGTGGCTACCAAGTTGCATTGCATTGTGCCTTGTGACGTAGAGACCGGGCTCGTTTACGCATTTCACGATGCTGACTTTTACCCTAAACACGGGAGCTTAGCAGACGGACTTAAGGTGTTAGCTGAGGCTGATGTCCTCATTGGACACAACATCACCGGCTACGATCTTCCGCTGCTCAACAGACTGCACCCCGAGTACGCCATTGGTAGCAAGATCATCATCGATACCCAGCGGTTAGCTGAGTTAATCCACCCCGAGATAAAGAAGCAGTCCATTGAGAACTGGATTGCCTTGTTGAAACTTGAGGACCCGAAGACCCAGATAAGCGACTGGTCCGTGCTGACTGAGAAGATTCTCACTCGCTGCGTAGGTGATGTTAAGAACAACCTCGCTCTTTTCAAGTACCTCAAGCACAAGAAGAAAACTGAGGAGGACGAGGGTAACTCTTTCAACAACGCGCTCGATTTGGAGCAGAAGGTGGCCTTACTCCATGCTCAACAAGTAATGCACGGTGTTTACTATAATGTTCGGTTGGCCCAAGAGACAGCCGAGAGATTCACTAATCGAATGGCGGAGCTACAGGAGAGGGTAGCCTCAGAGGCTCCACCTATCATGACGATCCCCTCTTTATCTGCTGAGGGACAGGAGGTTATCCAACAGTGCGCTAAGGATTTGTCGAACTTCGACAAACACTTGCCCGGTGCCTCTCCATTCAAAAACCTCAAGTGGACGGTCGGTACGGTTGTTAATCCATTCACCAAGAAGATGGAGTACACATCGGCCACGAAGAGTTACTTCGGTGACTACTACCCCAAGGTTCAAGGGGAATACTGCAAGGTGACGTTCGATCTCGAAGACCTCTATACCCAAGCGGCTATTAGTTGGTTCGGAGAGGAGTACATCTGGAAGGTTAAAGGTACCTATAACAAGGTACAGTTCGCACCGCTCAACCTTAGCTCCGACAATCAAGTAAAGGATTATCTGCTTGATCTCGGGTGGGTTCCTATTGAGTACAACTACTCCAAGAAGACGAAGGAACGTACCTCCCCTAAGTTGACTGAGGAGTCCTTCGTAAGCCTGCCGCCTGGCCTGGGTCAGGACATTGCTGAGTACCGGGTGCTTCAGCACAGACGAAACCTTATCATCACTTCCGGCGGAGATGGAGGTGCGCTAAATTTAGTTAGACCTGATGGGAGGGTCGAGGCCGATGCGTTTACTTGCGGCACTCCTACTTCTCGCTATCGCCACAAAGGCGCGATATGCAACATACCTCGACCAACCTCTAAGTATGGGGATAAGATTCGAGAGTTGTATTGTGTACCACCCGGACACCTAATGATTGGTGTTGATCTTTCAGGTATTGAGGCAAGGATGCTGACTCACTTTGCCTACAGGTACGAAGGTGGACCTGAGTTTGCAGAGTTGGTATTGAATGGTGATTGGCACTCAGCGAACGCAGAGCTTTGGGGGTGCTCAAGAAATGACGCAAAAACACACCTCTACGCTCTCTTGTACTCTGCCGGGGCTACTAAACTAGGAGCCATTCTTGGTAAAGATGCAAGGGTAGGCAAGCGCAATAAAGATAGATTTATGAAGAGGTATGCTTGTTACCACATGCTCGTCAAGACTCTTGAAGATGAACTCAAAAGTAACGGAGGATACATTTATGGCTTAGATGGACGAAGGTTTTACGTCAGGGCAGCAAAGGATGTGCTGAACACTTGTCTTCAAGGTAACTCTGCGATACTTTTTAAGAGTTGGATGATTCAGTGTGAGTACGAGAGAAGGTCTTTCGTTCGTGAGAGGAATGTGCAGCTACACCAGATCCTAGCTTACCATGATGAGTTAGGATATGAGTTGTATTCGGATGATCCTATATTAGCTAAAGAGTGGGGTGATATAACCATAGACACCGCGAGAAAAGCAGGAGAGTCGTTCAACCTTAATGTGCCTATAGCAGCCGAAGCGAAATTCGGCTTGAGTTGGCGCGACACTCATTAACAATAACAAAACATAACAAAGCATCGCAGAGCGTCGCTAGACGCGACACTAGATGCGACACTAGGAGAACACAAATGAATTTTGGAGATTTAGTATTCGCAACCAGCCCCGAGACTGGTATGTTCTATGGTATCTACGCGGGCGAGGATCGTTGCTGGAAGTACTGTACCAGTGTGCAGGAACTCATAAACCAGGACGTTATCAGGTGTACCTCTATCAAATTGGCTGAGGGTTGGTTCGGTGGTAACTGGTTTGAACAGCAAGGAAAGCAACACTTTACCTACCGCTTCAAGAAGGTCAAACCTAAAGGGTATGAGCCTAAGTTTCAACCAGGTGATCTCGTCGAGTGTATCGAAGGTAACCTCTCCGTGCTGAAAGATAACTTCTATCGCGTTGTAGAATCCTATCCCCACCCTCTAACTGGCGCACGATTCGTAATGGTCAAGCGAGGTGATGGGACTGAGAGGGAGGCATACGAGCGCCGCTTCGTTCTCGTACCGAAAGGAGATAGGTGGTCCTTCGAGATCAATAACGGTGTTCAGGTGAATGGCAGTGAGATCGCTGAGAACCTTACCCGGAAGAAACCAATCATCTATCACACAGGTGCCGTTGAGGGCAAAGCGTTCTTCGAGATCCATACCTCCTTCATCTTCAAGTGGCAGCAGCTTGAGGATCTCTGGGATGAAGCACACCAGTACCTCACCATTGTAAGGGATTACGAGACGTACCGTAGGTACATTACAGATTTGTCGAACATCGACAAACTTCTCCACATCTTCCGTGCAGTCAAGAAGCACCCCTGGCCCGCCGATGGTTCCGGCCGTCGAAAGGTTGAAGTATTCCGGCCGGTGTTGTAATGCTTCTCGACAACAAGCCTCAGGAGGAGGTACACAAAAGGATTCCGAAAGACGAGGTTGACGTAACCGAATACGAACCTCTGATACACAAGGTCGTTAAGGATTTCGCACGGACCTACGGAGACCTTATCACGGACAACTACGAAGATTATGTCTCGGTTGGGTACATCGCCCTAATGAAAGCTAAGAAGGCGTATGATCCAGATCGAGGTACGTTCGTAACGATTGCCTTCCTAAAGGTCTTGTCTGCTGTTCAAGCACTGTACCTCAAGTACAAAAAGCAGCAGTCAGTGAGTGATCTTAGGAAGCTCAAAGTAAAAGACAAGGAAGGGGAGAGCGTGGAGGACTCTGACTCTTTCATAGAGAATGCTAGTGGTTCCACTATAGACTACAGGGTCGTAGGTAGTTTGCTGTCCAAAGAGAACCAAAGACTTTATTTGGCACTTTGTCAAGGGAAACGAAAGGGTATGATCTGTCGTCACCTGGACATCAAGTGGCACGACTACGACAACAGGGTTCGTGAGTTGAAGGATGAGATTCACGAGGTAATGACAATACTATACGGAGAGTAGGTATGAACGAACGGAGGATCAAGGAGCACTTAAGAAACAAGGTGGATGAGTGGATTGATACGTTACCGATGGAGCTTCAGAGGGATGCGTTAACAAGTTGCTTTGTAAGTGGTGGTTCGATTGTGTCTCTGCTTCTGGGTGATGAGGTCAACGACTACGACATATATTTCACTAAGGAACACATAGCCTTAAGGGTTGCCTACTACTACGCCAAAGACAAAGCAAGTAGGATAGCTTTCGATCCGGGCACTATCAATATTACTATACGCAACTCTGGTGTTTGGTTGAATAACAAGGAGGAGCTACAGCCCTACGAGCCTAAGTGCATCACAGGTAACGCTATCTCCCTCAACGACAAAGTACAGTTGATCACTAAATTTGTAGGGACACCTGATAAGATTAGTAAAAACTTTGACTTTGTTCACTGCATGTGTTACTATGAGCCTTTTAGTGATAACTTGGTTGTCCCTGCGGATGCTGCGGTAAGCATGCTGACAAAGGAATTGAAGTACCGAGGGTCGCTCTACCCTCTCGCCAGCATCATTCGTACCCGCAAGTTCATCAAGAGAGGGTGGTCTATTAACGCTGGGCAGTACCTCAAGATGGTTCTTCAACTACAGAAGTTAGACCTTTATGATCTGGATGTACTCAAGGACCAACTGATGGGGGTGGATACTCTTCACTTCAATCAGATGTTGCAGCAGGTTGGCGATCTTAACGCCGAGGATGGGCAAGTGGATGCCCTATACCTTGTCGAGTTGATTGACCGTTTCTTTTAACTTAGATGCAAGAGCCAATTTTTTGAGACTGCTATGAACGATAAAATTTTGAGGGGTTTGTATGATAATGAGTGATAACAAAACAGTCTACAGAGGAAAAGATTACCCGGTGCATAGCAACGCACCTTGGAGGATTGAAGGTGAGAATGTGAAAACAGCCATTTCTTCTGGATGCAAGCGCATAGCGATGGTGGACTATTTTGATTGTGGCACCGGCGATCCACGTAGCATTTCCAAGGAAGAACACGAGGCAAACGCCAGGTTAATAGCAGCCGCCCCTGAAATGCTGGAGGCGTTACGTAGGGTGGATAATTATTTCACTCAGCCTGGGGAGGACGATTGGAGTAGATTTTATAAAGAAGCTCTTGAACCAGTTCGCCGGGCAATCAAGCTGGCGATGAAAGGCTAATATATATATAGGAGAACACACAAATGAATCGCAATCCCAAATTTGAAGGCAACGGTGTACGATTTGACATTCCCAACGCAGAACTTTTCTATGCCAAGGTAACTCCCGATAATATCGACGAGTACGAAGGTAAGAAGAGGTACAAGGTCACTCTCCGTTTCGATAAGGAACTTATGGAGAAGTTTGAAGACGCCGGGATGAACGTCAAGAAGACAGAAGACGGCGACAAGGTTATTGATGCCTTTCGTAACTACGAGTACGCTAAGAGCAAAGAGCCTCTGCCCCCTCCGGTTCTGGTGTTTGCTGATGGTACCAAGTATGATCCTTCTGAACACGGTCTGATTGGTAACGGAACCAAGGCAACTGTCTCTGTAACTAGCAAGTACATCAAGGTAGGTAAGAACTGGTATCTCCCTTTGTACCTTGACAAGATCACCTTCACGGACTTCGTGTCTTATGGTGGTGAGAAGGCATCTATAGAAGACCTCTTCTAATGCCTAAGGTAGACATTGAGGCGCTCCTCGATCCGAAGTATCGGGTCGGGGAGTTGACCCTCCTAGTTGACGGTGACATTTATGCCCACCAAGCAGCTTTCGTTACCGACGGTCGGATGTACTCGGTTGGGCCTAGCTTGTTCAAGTATAAGAAGGATGCGGAGAACTACTGTAGTGCCAAGGGTATTGACCCGAAGGAGGTAACGATCCGGTACGACCCAGAACCATTCCGTCACGCTAGTGGTACTCTTAAAGCCATCATCAATAACATTCAACTCTCTATGCAACACAAATCTGACAGCTTCGTAATGAGGTATTACCTTACCCCTAAGAATATTTTCAGGTCAGAGATACTGCCTCACTATAAGTGGAATCGTCTGGGTGTAGACGAGGTGATCAGACGTTGCGACGGCGATGAAGAAATGGCTCGGAACATTCTCAGGATGAAACCCGAGACCTTTGAGAAGAACAAAGGTATACCCCCTCGTGTACCTGAACACCTCAGCAAGCTCAAGGAGTTCTTACTCAAGAGGTACGATGCTGTACGAAAGGAACTGTACGAAGCGGATGATCTCATAGGGATTGCCGCCCACGAGTTGGAGTTGTTGGGGAAACCTTACGCAATCGTAAGCATCGACAAGGATCTCGACTGTATCCCCGGGGTTCACTACAACACCAACAAAGATGAGGTGTATAACGTCACTGAGGATGAGGCTCGGCATAACTTCTATTACCAATGTCTCCTCGGGGATAGCACAGATAACATACCTGGTGTTCCTAAGGTTGGAAAAGGCAAGGCAGCTAAGATTCTTGATGGGATGCTTGGTTCATCTGACCGGGAGTACTACGAGAAGGTACTGGAGGCTTGGACAAACGCTCTTGGTGACGAAGGTGTCGAGGGACTACACGCCTCGGCAAAGTGCTTGTGGATTCTGAAGGACTCTGTTAGTCCAACATTGGAGGATAAGATTTGGAAACCACCTATCGAAAAGTAAAGCATCGTGAGGAGATAGAGGCTTGGTTGGCTGAGCATGACTGGAAGGGGTACCAAGGTACTTACAATAACCCTTGCTCTGTAGGTGTCTTCCATAAAGACATGTTTCTCCTGTGTGGTGAGTACCTGAAGATGACGCCGCTGTCCAGCAAGTACGATCTCTTCAAGGACTATCAGTACATGGACACAACAAGCTCTTACGGCTGGCTAGAGGATTGGTTAGAACCGGAGGACTATGAGATTCAACAATAAATTTCGTAAGGTAGCCGGTAGATCAAAGAACCTTTACCCGTACAAGAACCAATTCGAGAAGGACATTCATGCCATACTCGATAAGGCACTATACGAAGACAAGAAAGCTAAGGTTGCCTACACCACTGAGTCTATCTACAACCCAGACTTTGTGTTCCCTGGCAACAATTGGTTGCTTCTTGAAGCCAAGGGTCGTTTCATTGGCGGAGCTAGGGAATCAGCCAAGTACGTTTGGGTCAAGAAGTGCAATCCAAAACTGGAGATCGTGTTTATCTTCCAGAATCACACAACCCGTATGCCCGGAGCGAGGAGACGAAAGGATGGGAGTTACTTAACCATGGGTGAGTGGGCCGCTAAGAACGGCTTCGCTTTCTTTCAGCACAAGAGGTTGCCTCGGGAACTTATCGAGGCTACAGTTACGAGAGAGTACATTGAGGCTCTCAAAGATACTCAATACCAAACCTATTTCGGTAAAAACCGGAGGAAATAATATGGATGCTTACAAACACGGATTCGTTGTGAAGTCTCGGAAAGAGCTTGAGGAACTTATGGGCCCTCCCAACAGTGACGGTTGGGGTAATCCAAAGGACGAGTGGACTGACTGTTTCACCGGCGACATGATGGAGTACATCGGAAGACCTTCCTTTGGGGAACCCCTTGTAATTGCTGACGTAAAAGGAAGAGGCAGTAAGGTGAGGGGGGCGTGGGGGTGGAACTTCGATACTCGATGGGTCCATGAACTCAAGCGGTGTACGTTCGAGGAGCTGATCAATTCGAGTATACCCTTCGACAAGGTGTATGCCGTGTGTGTCCCTGATGACATTGGGGAACGTATCTCGATGCGGGCTGGGTTAGATGAGGACGATATTGATCTTGTACCCTCTGACGTAGCCGTTGCTCTAAAGAACACCGTGGTCCCTGATCACTCCTTCGTCTACCTCACCTCTGAGGTGGTAGACGTTATCGATTACCTTGGGCACTTGTGGTTACCTAACGAGCTTGAGGTACTCTACGTCGAGCCCGCCAAGACTACCGAAGTGCCTGCGGAAAAGTACATCGAGAGGTACAAAGGCAAAGGTGTATCTTATCGTATTTTTGGGTACCCTGATCTGGCGGGGGTTGAGTACGTGGATATGTCGATCTTCGACAAAACCTACAAGATTGACGATCACAGCCCCTCCTCTTTTGTGATTTTTGCAGACCGATACGTAATTCCTCTTGGTTGCATTTGGGTCAAGGTGAGGATATAGGTATGCACGTCGAGGTAAGAAAGATAACTGACATTGAGTTACTGAGGGAAATCATCGGGTTCATTCTGGACAAGAAGTCAACGATGACCTTGCGGAAAGCCTACTACTCCCGGCACTCACCTGCAAGGACTCAGATGTTCCTGGTGAAGATGATCATACCTACTGAGGTATCTGTTCACCTTCGTACTCACTCTCAAGTAGGGCAGTTCCATTACGTTTCCAGTAACAGAGAGGACTGGTCAGGAAACAAACCGGAGGAAGTCAACCGTCAGACACCCGTTCGTCACGTGATGCTTCTTAACGCTGAGCATCTCTTGCAGATAGCCGAGGCTCGCTTGTGTACCAAGTCCCTTGAGGCTACTCGTCGAGTGGTTCAGGCGATCACCGATAAAGTTGAGGAGGTTGATCCTGACCTTGCGGCACGTATGCACCCTAAATGTTTCCGTCAGGGTGGCGTCTGCTACGAGGATGATCCCTGTGGTATCCACATGCTCATGCTTCGACAAGTGGCTGAGCAGATACCTGAGAGGTTCTATCGTGACTGGCGTAACGACTTCTTAACCAAAAGCAACCCGGAG